>Ga0315314_1000369_pt1 | contig 52758 bp, 36 predicted proteins | sample TDP9_MG_FD_203631 | JGI IMG/M metagenome (GOLD analysis project Ga0315314, IMG submission 203631) | Freshwater sediment microbial communities from Lake Towuti, South Sulawesi, Indonesia - TDP9 | ecosystem: Environmental > Aquatic > Freshwater > Lake > Sediment | place: Indonesia: South Sulawesi... | reverse complement strand
TTTGGTCAGGGTTTTAATAAATCTCTGTGGTTTCATGCCGATAATCTCCTGATTTTGTTTTCATTATCAGAAGTTTCATCGGCAAAACGCACTTATTGTCTAAAAACTTTTTACAGATAGCTTAGAAAATCGAAGTTACTTCCCATCTCAAACAATCCGGCATCAGGCATTTTGTGAGACACATAAAACTGACCAGCCCAGGCATTACTCAAAACAACCTTGTCAGTTAAATAGACGAACTGGTCGCGATAGGCGTCTATGCTTCTTATCTTCATATCCAGCATAGGTCTGTAATGGTTGTCCGGCACAAGTTTTCCGTTATGAATTTGTAATAGTCCCTTGCTCGACAAAACAAGGATGCGACCGTTTCTATCCGAGCTTACCGCGGATAATTCCGTACCGGCCAGCTCCTCGGAAAGCGGGATTTTCTCTGCGAAATCCTGTAAATAGGGACTGTCTTCGTACGAATGCTGAAGATTTCTTGAATAAGCAGAGGGAGCGATTATGAATCCGGCAAACATGCCGGAGACCGCTATATAAAAAATATTTGTTTTCATATTGTTCCTTTTAAACTCAATTATTTTTGCTGTTGAACCCCGCCCGTCGTCCGCAGTTCCGAAAGTCCCGGAAGTCCCGAAAGGGACACTACGTGGGACGCCTTGCGGCGGATGCCTTACGGCAAAAACGGGACGGGGTGAATTTTCAAACATCACCTGTGCCTGCGTAACCGCCGTGCTTTCTTGCAAGAGCACAAGTGCATAAGAACTTAAGAGCACAAGTGCATAAGAGCTTAAGAGCGCAAGTAAAATTCTTAACTTTTACACTTATGACTTGTGCACTTACTCGACCTTCTTATAGAATTCTGCTTCTCGGTCGGAAAGCTTTTTCTGCTCAACCAAAGTGCGAATACGCTGCATATCAACGTCCCTGGGCTGGCCTCCTGAGGGAGCTGAAGCAACGGAATAATCGCGGCCCATAGGAATAACCTGCAAGAACCTGCTTACAGAAACCGCCGATATAAATATCGCTACTATAAGTGCATAAGGGACAAGAACGGGCCTTCGCTTGCCCCCGACAGTCGCAATCGGAGCTTGTAGGGTGGGCTTTAGCCCACCAATTATATTGCGGTGGGGCAAGCCCCACCCTACCTGCTTTTGCACCTGTGTGCTATAACGGCATCTGTCACACTGTATGCAGTCCATCCGGTCTTTAGCGGTAAGGCCAAACTCACACCTGCCATATCTTTTCGCCGGCAGGTAACGCTTTAGTATTGCGACATTGTTGAGTAATGACAGAAAAGCCCCCCCCGGACACAAATATCGGCACCAGAAGCGAGAATAAAAAACTGAGCCTATCAGAGCTACCACTACTATCGCCCACACTGATGACTGCCAATTGAGAGATGCTGAGCGAAAATCATAAATTGAAAACCTTAAAAGGCTGGGCCTTAAATTGAAAATCGAAATGAGGGGGTCTGCCGACAACGTCGTTCGGTCTCTGGAAAGAAAGAAAACAATTATCAAAACAAGAAGAACAACATACTTAACAAATCTTGCCTTTTGCATTGGCTCAGGCGGTATCGGCTGCTTAAATCTTCCCGGCAAAACGTAACCGAGCAGCTCCTGTGCAGCACCAAAAGGACAAATATAGCCGCAATAAATATTGCCAAAGATTATGACCAAAAACGGCACTCCTAAAACCAGCAAAAAAGCACCCGTTAATCTAAAAGCAGGCGTATGCACAGACAGCAAGGTTGCTATTTGTTCGCTGGAATACTGGGTGTTCAAAATGACACCGCCAAGCACAAGATTAAATAAGAGCACAACCAATCTGCTCCAAAATCCGCCCCGGTAGATAACAATCAAGGTAAGAACAAAGGCACAAATGAAATATATGCTATGGTTGTCCGGTAGATATGCGGCCCGTTGTATTTTTTCTTTAGGTACTGCTTCAACAGCAATGCCCAGAATCTGTTCAGCGAATCTGTGACCCGATGTTTGAAGTGCGGACAGAACGGTTTCGGAGCTTACAGTCGCACCGGTTACCGCTTGAACGCCTGCAAAAGGTTCGGGCTGAAAGAGCAGGCGTCCTTTTAAGGAGTTACACCATTCGCTAAGAAGCTCCAGATATGCAGGTGTTTCGTTCGAGCGTATTATATGGAAGTTAATCAATTTGCCGGCGGCATCCACATAAACGGCGAGATTCATCTTGCCACCAAAACCACGAACCTCGGGCGCCAGGTCTTCAGAGCTAAAGATATACCCCGTTAATTTATCGTTTGCGTCCGAAACCCTGAAATAGTCGATTTTGCGAGCACTATCGCGAAGAACCGTTGATTGCTGCTCAAGGCGTAATTCGCCAGCTAACGCTTGTGCTGAATGCTGCGGCAGTGACGGCCTCAGACGTGCGCCAGCTTCGGCGAGCAAGTTCGAGCAAAGGACAATAGATGCGCAGACGCCGAATAAAACGTATCCAAGCCTATGCAATCTAAAAGCGATTGTATCAAAAAACCAAACTTTTTCCGGCCTGTATATTCTCAGCAAGGCGGGCGGTACATTTACCAGAATGAGCAGAATGAATCCGAACAGTGTTATCTGTGCCCCGAGCACCGGAACAAGAGCGAGACTCGTCAGCAGCCCTCCCACAGAGGCGCCAATGTGGTCAGCGGTTTCGAGCTTGCTGCTGGCCTGGCCTGTCTCGAAAGCAGAATCAGCCAACTGCCGTGCGGCTACAGGAAAATAGCTGCCGGCGCACAAACCGCATAAAACAAATGCAGCCAAAAACGCCAGATGCGTCCATTGTTCATCCGGCCAAAAAGCGATAGCGCAGAGAATTAACGAATGCACAAATATCACAGCAAATAGTAATTTCTCCGGCTGAACTTTCCTGCTGCCGGCCAATAAATACCTGGTTAGAGCGGCACCAATAGTCAGGCCCACCATAAACAGAGATGAAACAATACCGATGTGCAGGTAAAGTGAGCCGAAACGTGTCTGATACAGGTACATCAGGACGATTACCACCCCGATAGCCACCCAGCCGGCTGAGAAAACCAGGACACTACTATCGAAACCGGATTTATGCCGCACCAATTGTCCGGACTTAAAAGATTTGTTCATTTTCTGGGAGAATCCGCTCGATGTGGATACAATTGGTGCGGCATCCTGGAGACTACTTTTTTGAGCTGCTCTGAGGATATAAACAATTCGCAGCACGATGAAAACCAAGACAGGGATAACAAAAGCTAATGGGCCGGCCAGAGCTAAGTATTTGATAAGTTTCGTAACCGGTGCCCCCGATTGCTTTGCTGCAAGCAATAAACTGTACAGATGCGTTAGAGGTCTGGAATCGCGATTAATCAAAAGCTTTTCGGGTAAATCAGCACTTGAGTAGTTTTTAACAGCATTGGCGGCACGGTCAGGCAAATAAACAGAAAGCAAGGCCTGGGGACTGAAGAGACGGTCTGCATTTTCTATCCCTGCAAAACGGTCCCGCAAAGTCCCGGGGTCACCGGTGAGATTTTCAGAATCGGATGCGATAAACCAGGTGTCCTCTCCAGGCGTTAAAACAATCTTTGCGAAAACCTTCTCAAGAGTGAACTTGGTAGAGGCACCAAGATTTACAAGCTCGGTGCCCATAATGTTCTCACCGCCTGCCACGCGAACCTGGAATATGCCATCGGGTTTCAGAGATGATTTCACTTGATGATAAAATTCGATTGTATAATACCGATTCAGGACCGAGCTGGTTGCATCAGGTAAGTTCAAAATTACTATGTCAAACAACAGTTTACTTTCAGCCAGAAATAAGCGAATGTCACCTTTCAACTGATGTAATCGGTCGTCGGTGATTTTAAATTGCTGTGGTATTACTCTATTAACCCCCTGCATATATTCACTGTCGCAATGTGCCCAGCTTACAGTCTCGATTTGCGATAAGTGCAGGAATTGGTGACATAAACCAAGGCCTGAACCGATGACCAGCACATTGGCGGAATCAGGTTTTTGGCATAATCCAATAGCTGCTATTTGGCCGGTAGCACTTTCATCGGGTAATGTTTCAATAACACTGCCTTCGCGCATAGCCACCCATTGGTTTTGATAAATACCATAGAGATACTCGGCCTGAGGCGTCTGGAAAGAGCCTGCAAAAGAATTGGCAGGGAGTAGTTTGGTCCATTTCACAACTCTGATACAACGCATTAAAGTCTCATCAACTTTTATGAAAAGGCAAAACAAAATGCAAAGCGGGAGCAAAAACATAAGCTGGGCTTTAATTTTTCCGGATTTCATCAAAGCCACATCACTGTATTGTGAGGCTGATTTTAGTCTGTTTAAAGCTGCTGATAACGAAACAAGAAGCGCGAGTATAAAGAAAATCCTTGCCGAGCTTATACCAAATGCCAAAAGGACAGTTACTCCCAGCCCGCCGACAAAACTACCCGCTGCCTCAATAATGTAAACCTGTGAGACGGGGAGCTGTTGGTCTTTCTCGACCCATCGGCAGGCGATTGGAAACAGCATTCCAGTAATAACACTGACCGGAGCATTTACGATTATTGATACAATCAGAATGGCCCAAACGGACCACAGCGCATACGATTCGATGCCTACAATCTCACGTGCCTGGATGATTAAAATCAATTGAAGAATAAAGGCTGGCAAATAACTCAAAAACAAAAGCTCTATGTTTTCGAGTAATTTTTGGGCGAGAATTGGCGCTCTATAAACAACCGCTGCCCCCAGGCCCACCCATATAAACCACGAAGCAAAGAAAATACCAACGCTAATATCATTACCTTCGAAGGTAGTTATAAACTCGCGAAAAAGCAGGGACTGGGCGGCGATAGTAAACAGACCATAACTGAATATCAGCAAACTGCGAGCGCCGTTAGAAATCCGGAGCAAAGGAGCAGCGGTTCCCCCTATTGACTCACTTCTAACGGGGCGAGCAGCTTTCATTTTTGGTTCCCCCAAAGCGGGGTCCTTTCACTCTCACCCCATCGGGGCTTCGCGGGGCGGGTTTCACCAAAAACATCCGCCTGGAAGACCAGAAAGCTCGCACCTTCCTTCCAGGCATCGGCAGGCAACTGCGCCTTCAAAGACAATTGCGTGAGCATCTGCTCAACATCCCAACCCTGTTCAGGTGCAACCTGAGGCAAAAACACAGCGGAATGACCGTCCTTATTCAATACGACGCCATCTGTACCGATTCGGATTTCATCGGCTGAGGTGATGGGTTTAGGCGGCGTCAGCGCAGAGATTTCGATTGTAATATCTTCACATTCCGCTTCCGTTACCGGTAAAAAACGCCTATCATTAACACAAGCGTTAATTGCGTTTATAAGAACCGACTTATATAAAGGCCTTTGTGGAAAGATATCGCCAATGCAGCCTCTGAGCATAGAATGTTTCTTGAGCGTAACAAACGCCGCACGAGGGCAACTCATCGCCTCGCTAATAGTAACACCCAGCTCAGATGCCTGTGGTAGCCGCCGATTTTGCAGGGCATAAACCATTGTTTTTCGGGCTAAGGCCAAAAGCCGCTCCTTGTCCTGCTCTGTTAATTCCAATTCGGGATTATTAGCCTGCGGCTCAATCTCCTGATGACTCTGCCAGGAACCGGAAAAGACAACAGAAAGATAACTAACAGAGTTAGTAAAGTCACCCATTAACTCGCCGGAGGTTGCATATTTTATCAACTCGGCCTTCGCCGGCTCATTTAACATTGAAAGCAATATGGCAATAGGAATATAACCACATATTGTTGCACCCGTACTCTGCCTGTATTCCAGAAAACCCTTGCCATCCAGACGGGCGATATGCTCATAAGCCCCCATATCAAGCTCTTTGATTTGCTCAGGTATTTTTTCCTTGAAAGGTACATAGCCGTAGTTCGGTCCGAAATGCACGAAGTCCGAACTTGCAATTACGAGGGTTTCTTCATTAACCAAACTTCTTAAAATGGTAGCGGTCTTTGAAATTGTCTGAAACGAGCAAGTGCCGGCCACGATAGGTACGAGCTTAAAGTCTTTTTGGCCGTATTGCAGCAGCGGTAACTGTATTTGAACACTGTGTTCGTACTCGTGCACCTGCGGTACGTTCTGAAACACCGAGTATTTTAAAAGTTTGTTTATTACTTCCACGTCCAGAGGTATTTGTCCCAGGGGTGTTTCGTAATGCGTTACTCTCGGAACACTCAGTATCTCTTCCATCGGGATACGGTGACTTGGGCCGATGATAATGATTCGTTTATATTTCCTGTCGATTGTTTTTAGCCCGCAGACTGCGGTTTGGCCGGAGTACTGGTATCCGGCGTGTGGTAAAATTAAAGCAGCTACATTGTTTATCGGTTTTACCTGGGCTTTACGGAAGAAATCCTCGATTTGCTTGGCTAAAGTTTCCGCATCAGCGGAATACCAAGTGCCGGCAAGCGATGACCGGAGAACAATTTTGGGTAACTCTGTAGGCTCTTCTGTTTTGAGGGGTATTATTTCTCTGGCTGGAGGAGGTTCTGAAATATGCGTTTTGAAGAAAAAGACCACGGCAATACATAACAGCACAACCAATAAAATCAGAAGAAATCCCCATCCGAACCATTTTTTTGACTTCTTATCCATATCAACCACTCCATTTGCCTTGCTTAGAAATGTCCCTCAGAGGCTTCAAATGACCGGGATACTTTTTAACTCTCACAGCCCATATAAATTTCCGTGGCGAGGCTTTGCTTATGAGCCAAGAAGCACCAAAAGCAATTACTGAACCTGCTTTTATTAACTTGCGAATAAATTTTCTACGTGTCATTTCCAAACTCCGTAAATCTCTTTTGAACAACCCGGACAACGTCCTTCTTTAAGCCTGTTCTGCAGGATAGTAAAGCCACTGCGTTCGATGAGCAGATTTTTGCAGTCCGGGCAATAAGTGTTCTGACCATCCCTGCTGCGGACATTTCCTATATATACAAATTCCATTCCTTCCTCCATCGCAACGTTGCGAGCCATCTCCAGTGTCTGCAGGGAAGTCGGCGGCAGATGCCGCATCTTGTACCGTGGGATAAACCCCAGAAAATGCAGTGGCGTATCCCTGCCGAGGTTCGCCCTGACCCATCTGACAAGCTCGCCTATCTGCTCGGGCTTATCATTCAACGTTGGTATAACCAGGTTCGAAACCTCAAGCTCCACCCCGCTGCCCTTGGCCACAACCAGAGCATTCTGAACAGGCTTTAATGTGGCCGAGCAGACGTCCCGGTAAAATTCCTCCGTAATCCCTTTCAAATCTAAGGTTACCGCATCGACATACTTAAGCAGTTTCCTCCATGGCTCTTCATTTATATATCCGGCTGTTACAAGAACATTGCGTATGCCGGCACTTCTGGCTAAATTTGCGGCATCATAAGTATATTCGTAATAAACAATCGGGTCGGTGTAAGTATATGCCAGCGAAGGACAATTATTGCTTTTCGTTAGTAACACCAGTCTTTCCGGCGGACAAAAATATGCGGATATGTTTTCATCTTCGGGGTTGGCTTGTGATATCTCCCAGTTCTGGCAGTTTTCGCAGTGGAGGTTACAGCCGACGGTCGCTATTGAGAGAATGGGAGTGCCCGGTAAAAAATGGAAAAGCGGCTTCTTTTCGATTGGGTCAATATTAATCGAGCACGGATACCCATAAACTACCGTTCGCAGAACGCCGTCGATATTGATTCTCACCCGGCACTCGCCACTTTGGCCGGGCCCTATCAAACACATTTTTGGACACAGTTCGCACTGAACCTTCAATTTGAACCTCACTTCCCACCCAGCACCAAAAGAGCTTTTGCTTACGCTGTGTTGGTACTGGGTTGCTTACGCCCAGTAAACCTGCACGCCTGAAAATCATTTTGAGTTATTTTCTAATGATTATAACAAACCTTTTTACAGTCCACAATATCTGATGTAAATCGTAATAAAAACCATCCGGTTCTATTGATTTATAAAATAATCACATTAAAATGACAGTAAACTCATTATGATACAAATTCATTTTGCCGGGAGAAACTCGAAATGTACAAGCAGGTGAATAAAATGGCAACAATTAAAGGGAACATAGGCTTGCCGAAAAGAGATATTGCAGTAATCAGACTTGCGGTCTTTGTGTGCGCAGCGGTGCTGGGATTAGCCGGCAATGTTTTATCCGCAGACAATGCAAGAACGGGAACAAAAAAGGTTAAGCCAATCCAACTGCATCCGGATAATCCGCACTATTTTCTATGGCGCGGCAAGCCTACAGTTTTGATAACATCGGGTGAACACTACGGAGCGGTTCTCAATCGAGCCTTCGATTACAGCAAGTACCTCAAAACGCTCAAATCGTACGGATTTAACTTGACGCGGACATTCAGCGGGGCATACTGTGAGCCACAGGGAGCATTTAATATTCAGAACAATACGTTAGCACCGGCAAAAGGACAGTTAATATGTCCCTGGGCCCGGAGCAATACGCCCGGTTATGCAAATGGGGGCAATAAGTTCGACCTCACAAATTGGGATAGCGCCTATTTCAAACGCCTGCGCGACTTTGTCGCGGAAGCGGGCAAATGCGGCGTTGTGGTTGAACTGGTACTATTCTGCCCGTTCTACGAAGACGATATGTGGAAACTCAGCCCGATGAATGCTGCTAATAACGTGAATGACATCGACAAAATGGAACGTACCGAGGTCTATACGCTAAATCACCCCAAGCTGCTGGCTGTGCAGGATGCGATGGTACGCAAGATAGTCGAGGAGCTAAATGAATTCGATAACGTTTATTTTGAAATCTGCAACGAGCCATACTTTGGCGGCGTTACGCTCGAGTGGCAAAATCACATCGCTGAGACCATCGTCAAGGCTGAAGCAAACTTCGAAGTAAAACACTTAATCGCTCAGAACATCGCTAACAAATCCCAAAAAGTGGTCAACCCGAATCCTAACGTGTCGATTTTTAATTTCCATTATGCTAAGCCACCAGAAGCTGTTACCGAGAACTATGGCCTGAACAAAGTAATCGCCGACGATGAGACGGGCTTTGCGGGCAGCGAGCCAAAGCCATATCGACTGGAAGGGTGGGATTTTATCATGGCCGGCGGCGCAGTCTATGATAACCTCGACTACTCATTCGCAGTGGGTCACGAAGATGGAACGGCAGAAATCAACGCCCCGGGCGGCGGTGGGCCAGAACTGCAAAGCCAGTTGAAGATTCTCAAGGATTTCATTAACAGCTTCGACTTTATCAGAATGAAGCCTGACAATTCAGCCATCAAAGGCGGAGTTCCCGATAATGCAACCGCACATGCCCTGGTTCAGGAGGGTCGTGCTTATGCCATTTACATCAATGGCGGCAGTGAAATGAAACTTATTGTAGAGCTGCCAAAGGGAACTTACAGAGCAGAATGGGTAAATACAAAAACGGGAAAAGTCGAAAAGACCGAGACGTTTCAACACGCCAACGGCAATCGGATGCTACCTTCACCCAAGTACGTTGACGACATCGCTCTTGTGATTCGGCGAGCACCGATAATGTAGGGTGGGGCTTGCCCCACCGAAATATAATTGGTGGGCCAAAGCCCACTCTACTAAAAATGTATTTCAAAAGCAGTCTATGATGAAAATCTATCAAATGCTGCACTTTCCCCTAAAGGGAGCGGGGACAGGGATTTACGTGGATGCTTTAGCCGGGTCCTTGATAAAAAGAGGCCACCAGGTTAGAGTCCTCTGCTCCGACCATTATACTCCGAACAAGCAATATTATGTTGAGTCGATTCTGTTCAACAACGGCGAGAATAAGAAATATGACCTTGACTTTGATTTTCCGGTTTTTGCCTCTCATCCAATGAGCAAAGGAAAGAAATTCGGTGAGCTAAACCAGGAGCAAAAAGAAGCCTACATTCAGGCTTTTCGAAGAAAGATTGGACAGGCGATTTCCGGCTTTAAGCCGGATATTATCCACGTTCATCATGGCTGGGTCATTGCTTCGATACTTGCGGAATTAGGCCTGCCATACGTCATAACCCTCCACGGGACTGAGTATTACGCCTTCAAAAGGTATAAAGAGTATCAAGAGCTTGCCCTGCGTGGAATTCGCGGTGCAAAGATTATTATGGCATTGACCGAGCAGGAAAGAAAACAAGCTATCGGCGCTTATGGCATCGACCCTCAAAAAATTATAATTGTTAAAAGTGGTACCGACACCGATATTTTCAGGCCTCTTGAGATAGACAAAAAGAGTCTGCTGAAAAGTTATGCTCCGGCTTTAAGCCGGACGGATGTACCCGTGGTTCTTTTCGGCGGAAGATTAACCGCTCAAAAGGGGCTTGATACCCTCCTCAAAGCAGCCGAGATTTATTCACAGGAGAACGAAAGGCCAATAACCCTTATCGCAGGAGATGGTGATTTGAGAGAGCAATCAGAGCAGTTAGCAAAACAATTGCATTTGGACGATATCTACTTCCTCGGCAATCAAAACCACCAACAAATGGTCAAGCTGTATAACATAGCTGATGTTGTAGTCGCTCCTTCAAGATTTGAGCCTTTTGGGCTGGTTGCATTGGAGGCACTGGCCTGCGGCACGCCGGTTATTGCAAGCAATGCCGAAGGTTTCAGGCAGACAGTCAACGAACAGGTGGGTTGTTTGATAGAATTGGACGATTACAAAGCATTAGCCGAGAAGGTTACTACATTCATCAGAAACGGCTTTAAAGAAAAAGTAAAGTACAAATCCCCAGCTTATGTTAAACGGAACTTTAGCTGGGCCAGAACAGTAAGCCACATTGAGAGCGTTTATAAACGAGCTTTGCCCCGTTAGAAATCTTAATTTTTTACACAGTCCACAGTCTGGCTTTAAGCCGGACTTTCGGGAGACGCCTTACTGCATATCCCTGTCGGAAGAAGCATATTGTTTCTCCTGTGGAATTTCTAACGGGGTCAATAGAACAAAATAAGGCTCGCCCCCGATTGCGACTATCGGGGGCATACGATGAGTTAGATAAGAGTTTGCTATTGATGTTATCGGTGTAAGTGTGTATATTGTTGCTATATAGACAAATAAGTAAATTCTAAAGAGGATTCTTACAGTGCAGATATTTAAGGTTGTAATTGTAGCTGTTTTCATAAGTGCCATTCTCGGCATAGTCGATGCAGAGCAGGCCCAGGTAGATATTCTATCGGAGTATTATGGGTTTGAAGAAATAGAGATAATCAAATTAGACTGGGGGATACAAGACCTAAGTATTGCTGATTTTAACGGTGACGGCCGAAATGATATTGTGATTGTAAACAATGGAAAGGCCAAGATAGAGCTGCTGATTCAAAAAGATTCTGTCGGGCCTGGTGAAACAGAAACAGCCGTTGACCCCAATGACATAGATGTAAATACAATCACCCCCCCTACCCGTTTCGAGAAACACGGTATAGCAGTCTCGCAAAAAGTGTATAGCCTGGCTTGTGGAGATTTGAATTCCGATGGAATGAAGGATTTGGCTTTTTATGGCGAGCCGAAGGGGCTGTATGTGATGTTGCAAAAGGCCAATGGTGCTGAAGTAGATAAGCAAACATCAAGGGTGGGCTTTAAATTAAGCTGGCAAACAATAAAGAAATTCAAGATTGATGACGGTCTTTTAACCTCCAATATGTTAGATTGCGCAGACCTGAATAATGACGGTGCTGACGACCTGGCTCTGGCCGGTCGTGATGGCATTTATATCGTTGTTCAAAAAGAGGACGGCTCGTTGGCAGAGCCTGTAAAATATCCTACATCTGCACAAACATTAAGCCTCAAAGCTGCCGATTTGAACGGAGATAAAATAAATGACCTTATACTTATAACAAATGATATAGACAAGCCGGTACACGTTCGATTCGGTCTTGAGAGAGGACAATTAGGTCCCCAGGTGCGATTCTTTATTGAAAGGCCTTTCACATATAAGCTACATAACATCGATAGTATGGCCGGCGAGGAAATACTAACTATTGACAGTGGGAGCGGACGGTTAATCTGTTACAAATTTGCTGTTGTAAACCAGAAGGATAGCGATTGGCCGATTCTATTTTACCCTCTTGCTTCAGGCGAAGGAGATACAAAACGCGACCTGGTAATCGGCGATTTCGACGGCAACGGCCTGGCTGACATAACAATCAGCGACCCTGTCGCAGCAGAACTTATCTTTTATAAACAAATGCCGGGGCTTGGACTGGCTGAGCCGGTTAGATTTCCTGCTTTTGCCGATATTACGAGCCTGTCCGCGGTGGATATTGACCAAGACGGGAAAACCGACCTGGGTGTCTTGAGCGTTAAGGAAAAGGTGATTGGCTTAACCAGGTTTGAAGACGACAGACTATCATTCCCGCAGCCTGTCGATATAACAGGTGAGCCAGTGGCGATGGAGCTTGCCGATGTTGACAACGACGGCAGCGTGGACTGTCTCTATATATCCATAGACAGCAACAATATTAGAACTCTCAGGACAATCTACAATCTGTCAGCAGCAGAAAAACGGCGAACTAATTTGGCTAAGGGTAGCGATAGAACGTCCAATATTGCCGAAAAAGCTGGAGAACCCAGCCCCTCGAATAGGGGGCTGGGTGAAACCGAGCCTGCTTTAGAGCTTAAAAAGCTTACCTCTAATCCAGACGGTTTGAAAGTGCTTGACGTTGACCAGGACGGCTTACAGGATGCTCTGATATTTGTCAGCTATGAGCTTCCCATATTGGTCCGTCAGGTAGAAAAGAGGAAATTTGAAGTAGTTGAATCACCGAAAGCGCAGGCCAGTTTAATCAAAGATGCGAGTCTGCCTTCTATTGCCCTGGCCAACGTGGATGACAAGGGGGGTAAAGAGCTGCTGGTAGCACAAAAGAACTTCGCAAGAAGCCTGGTTTTCTCGAACGGCTTGAGCTGGAATGTTATCGACCAGTACAATGCCAAGAGCACGGAGAACCAAATATCGGCTGTCGCTGCTTATGATATTTACGGCGAGGGTTTGGAAAGCAGACCCGCTATTTTACTGCTGGATGGTCGCAAAGGTCAGCTTCAGATACTTAAAACCGGTAACGACAAGACCTATCGTTTCGAAAAGGAGGTGGACGTCAGCAAGTGGAATTCCGCGGTACATCTGAAAATGCTGTTCGCACCGCTTACAGGTAACCAGGCTAAAAGCCTGCTGCTGTTCGACAGCGGGAAGTTTGCACTTATAACCGGGCCGAGCGGCGGTAATGTTACGCGGCATTTGGAACAGTCGTTCAACTATGAGACAACAATAAAAGAGGGCATATACGGTAACCTTACCGCGGGAGATATAAACCACGATGGCCGAACCGATATTATTATGGTAGAATGCAGGCACAATCACATCGAAATACTTGCCCTTGACGAAGGTCACAAGCCAATTCCTGCAATGCGTTTTAAGATATTCGAGCAGAAAAGTTACCGCGATAGTAAGGAACCCCCTAAACCCAGCGTTGAGCCGCGAGAACTATTAGTCGCTGACGTAACAAACGACGGTAAAGACGATTTAATAACTGTTATCCACGACCGTATCATTATTTATCCTCAAGATTAATTTCGTATTTCGTATAGAGCAGATATGGTAAGCGATGGGAAAAAAGTTTTAATTGCGCTTAGCGGCGGAGTTGACAGCTCGACCGCCGCTGCATTGCTGAACCAGAACGGCTTTAATTGTGCAGGCGTATTTATGATTACCTGCGAGGAGAGCCGCCGTGCGCAGGCAGACGCCGAACAGATTGCCGAGAAATTAGGTATAAAGCTCTATGTGCTGGACCTTCGCAGGGATTTTGAGCGAATTCTTGACTATTTTTGCAGCGAATACAGAAAAGCTCGGACGCCAAACCCGTGCGTTCTGTGCAATAAATATATTAAATTCGGGAAATTGCTGGATTTTGCACAAAATAGCGGAGCCGATTTGTTTGCTACAGGTCATTATGCAAGGATTCTTAAGCACAATAACAATATAGGCTTGTACGAGAGTCTTAATGCTGCTAAAGACCAGTCCTATGTTTTATCAATGATTGATAAGGAAATATTGCCTTACCTTATCTTACCGATGGGTAACTATTCAAAGGACCAGACGCGTCAGATGGCAGCTAAATTCGGTTTGGGCACTGCACATAAGGCTGAATCTCAGGAGATATGTTTTATACCAGAGGATGATTATGCGGCTGTGCTTGAGCAGCGGTGCCCGGAACTTGTCCGCAAGGGAGATATTATCGACAGCGGCGGCAAGGTTCTCGGCGAACATAATGGCGTGCACAGGTTCACCATCGGTCAACGGCGAGGGCTTCGAGTGGCAATGGGCAAGCCCTATTATGTGGTGAAGATTGATGCCGAAAGCAATACGGTTACGCTTGGCCCGAAAGAAGAAGTTATGCACAGCAAATTCTGGGCAACAGGGGTGAATTGGCTTACTGAAGAGCCAGTCTCGTCTTTTCGGGCAAAGGTGAAAATACGGTATAACGATAGAGGTGCTCCCGCGAGGGTTTCACCGCAAGAAGACTGCGTTGCCGTTGAGTTTGACGAGCCAAAATCGGCTATAACGCCGGGCCAATTAGCCGCATTCTGTGTTCAGGAAGGAAAAAACAGCAGACTCATTGGCGGCGGATGGATTGATAAAGTATCAGACTAAGTTTGTAACGGTAAATCCGGAAGCATGAAACAAAAAAAAGTATGAAGCACGAAATTATAAATCCTCCGAAGTCCAGAGGACTCCTTTCGGAGGACACCTTACGGTGGAAACAAATTCATAAGCGGTTACGCACGCTATGGAAAGAGCAAAAGTGCATAAGAGCTTAAGAGCACAAGCAAAATTCTTAACATACACACTTGTGACTTGTGCACTTGTGCTCTGGTAATATGCAGACACACGACAACATTTTGGACCTGCTCAGAGAAAAGGGCGCCGAAGCTGCACGGAAAGCACAGCGGGGGGTGATATTGCAGCCTGGGGCGATTGGCGATTGTATATTGACGCTGCCGTTAGCCGCCTTTATGAAGGACGTTCTCGGATTGGGCGGAGTCGATATCCTTGGGCATAGCGAATACATCGGCATCTTACCCGGCAGAACCTGCATCGATGGCATTAGCTCCATAGATTCAATAGATTTACATAGATTGTTCGTGGAAACGAAGTCATTTGACCTTAAGGACGGAGACCCTTTGATAAACGCATTTTCCGGTTATGCCTGGATAGCGACATTTTTGGGTGAGCCGGACAGCGACTTCGAACAAAACCTGATTTTCACCGCCAATTGCAGCCACAGTGCAGAAGTTATAACACTGTCTATGAAGCCGCCAAAAGATTACTCCAGGCATTTAACCAACTTTTACATAGAGCATTTTATCAGCCAGTGCGGTTTATCTTTGCAGCCCCGTTGGGTTCGGCCAGTGGATTGCTCAATAAAAGCAACCGACGCAGATATAGCCCAGGGTAAGGAACTGCTGAAAGAAATAGGCCTTGAGCCTGGTCAGAAAATTGTGGTTATTCAGCCGGGCAGCGGCGGACTTAACAAATGCTGGTATCTGGATAATTTCCTGGCTGTGGCCAAAGAGCTTGATTCAATGGGTATCGAAGTAATCTTCTTATTGGGGCCTGCTGAGGTGGACAGATACAACGATGCGACAATTAAGAACATAAGCAGGGTTGCAAGGTGCCTGAGGGATTTGTCCCTGGCGGAGGTATTGGGGCTTTTGAGCTGTTCGAGCGGATTCATCGGTAACGATAGCGGGATTACACATCTGGCTGCAGCGCTGGGAATCAGTACATTAGCTGTTTTCGGCCCAACTAATCCGGCAGTATATATACCCATTGGGCCGGCTGTAAAAGCATTTGCGAACAATACAGAAGCTTTTACCAAGAGGCCCCTGGCGAGCCTGCAGCGTGAGCTTCTGGATGTTTTGATGGAATAAAGAATGTCCGAAGGCCTCGCTCAGACCGGACGATAAAAGGTAATGGTAATACAGGAGATTTTTTTTGAACAGAGACAGCTTTCAACCAGCTGACCCCTTTAGAAATAAGGAGTTGTTTTCTAACGGGATTGACCGCCGACCGATTTTTCTGTTATAATAACAAGGCTTTGATACTGCCCTATGATTTGTGGCAATCGGATATGTCAAATTTGAAAGACTTTTCGTAAAGGTCTCTATATGCCGGAAAAAACTTTGGGCGAATTAGCTGAATATGTGGAGGGGCGGGTCTGCGGCGACCCTAATGTGATAATTAAGTCGGCCTCGACGCTCGTCCGGGCCGGCGAAGGCGACATTAGTTTCCTGACCAACCGCAAATATGAGAAGCAACTGTGGACGACCAAAGCAAGCGCGGTAATCGTGGGCAAGGAAGCACCCACCGCCTCAGTTCCTCTTCTGATAGCCGATGACCCTTACTACGCTTTTATGCAGATAATGGTGCTGCTTCACGGACATCGTAAGCACAAAAAGGTAGGGATAAGCCCTCGGGCTTCAATTTCCGACAGCGCGAAAATCGGCGCAGACTGCCACATCCACGATTCTGTAACAATAGCCGACGAGGCAAAAATCGGCGATGGCTGCATACTCTATCCCTGCGTACACGTCGGGCAAGGTGTGCAAATTGGTAATGATAGTATAATCTATCCTAATGTTACTATTTACGATGGATGCAAAATAGGCAATCGTGTAATTATAAACGCGAATTCGACAATAGGCGAAGACGGGTTCGGCTATGCCACTCATAAGGGCATACACCACAAAATACCACAGACCGGTATTGTAGTTATAGAAGATGACGTTGAAATCGGTGCTTGCTGCGGTATAGAACGAGGCACACTCGGCGACACGGTGATAGGTCAGGGCAGCAAGCTGGGTGACCTTGTTACGATAGGTCACGGCACAAGAATCGGCCCACATTGTTTGCTCGTGGCTCAGGTGGGAATCGCCGGCTCGACCACCCTCGGGCATCATTGTATAGTCGGCGGGCAGGTCGGTATTGTGGGTCATATCAACATCGGAAACAACGTTACGATTGCAGCCCAGGCTGGTGTTATTAACAACATTCCGGACGGCAAAATGGTCCTGGGTGCACCCGCTATCGAAGCAAACCTGGGCAAGCGGGCATACGGCATGATACAATATCTGCCCGAGATACGGCAAAGCATTCGCGACCTTCAAAGCCGAATTGACCAAATTGACCGAATTATCTCACAAGCTGACTCCAATTTTGAAGGAACTCCATCCCCACCTTCGGAAAGATGAGCTTACCCCAGCCCGCCGCTCCGACTCGTGTCGGAAGACGCGGGGGCAGGCAAAACAGAGGTTATAAACCGCAAAATGGTAATCCTAAAAAGCCGGCTGCCTTCACGCGTGTTTGCCTCGACACAAGTGGCGCAGGTGCAGGTGAGCAATAAGATATTTTGTGAATCGTCGTTCGGGGCACGAACCACAAACTATAGATGCACAATACGATATTATGAATAGTCCAGACGTTCTCGGTTTAATTGCCGGAGGAGGCAGACTGCCTTTTCTCGTAGCTGCCGGCGCCAAACAGGCGGGATTAAGAGTAATTTGCGTTGGCTTAGCGGAAACGGCTGAGCACAGCCTCGCTGAAGAAGTTGATGTGTTTTACAGAGTCGCGATTGCCCGGCCTGGGGCCTGGATACGAAAGTTAAGAAAGCACAGCGTAAGGCGAACGATAATGGTTGGGCGAGTGCCAAAGGAACGACTTTTCACGCCATGGCGAATCCTGCGGTATCTGCCCGACTGGCGAGCATTCAGGATATATTACTGGCGGCTGCGGGGCAAAAACAAACTGACAGATTTGCTTTTGTGTGCCGTGGCCGACGAGCTGGCGAGCGGCGGAATAGTACTGGAGAACTCAACTATGTATTGCAAGGAACACCTGGCAACGGCGGGTCTGATGACAACGACCCCGCTTCGACCGTCCGCCAGAGGTGATATTGAATTCGGCTGGGACATAGCTAAAAAGCTCGGTGAGCTGGATATAGGCCAGGCAATTGCGGTGAAGGAAAAAATGGTAATCGCCGTCGAGGCAATAGAAGGTACGGCAGAGATGATTGAGCGAGCGGGCCGGTTCTGCGAGTCTGGAGGCTGGATACTAATCAAAACTTCGAAACCCCAACAGGATATGCGTTTTGATGTGCCTTGTGTGGGACCTGACACTATCAGAAGTTTGGCCGAAAACGGAGGCAAATGTCTGGTTGTGGAGGCAGCCAGGACGATAATTATCGACAAGCCCGAGACAATAAAACTCGCCAATCAATTAGGCATAACAATTTTTGGGCGTTGAACCTGTTAGAGACCTGATGGAAAAAGTCTCTAATGGGGTTAAGAAACTTTAATTTCACCGGAACGTGTACACCAAAGTGTAACCTTATGACAAAATTCCCATTTCAACTTTTAAAAAAACATACTTCATCGAAAAAACACTTAGAGTCTTCATCGCATAGTGATTTGAAAAAATACCTGCGAACAAATCAGAGATACCTGCAAATCAAGGCCGGCAGGTATATCGCTGTGTTTGATAGAGATTTTTGTCGGGATGCGGAGCCACTTGAGTTTATCGAAAAAATAGATGCGCTGATGGATAAGGGACAGATTCTTAAGAGCGGCGATACCTCCTATGTGTCCCGCCTGACTTGGAACGACAAAGATGTGGTAGTTAAACGATATAATCACAGGGGGTTTATTTATTCTTTGCGCCATACTATCAAGAGGTCCCGCGCCCGGCGAGGCTGGCTGCACGGACATCGGCTTGAAGTGCTGGGCATAGCCACGCCGAAACCCCTGGCTTATATAGAGCAGTATAAGGGAAAGCTTATATGGCAATCTTATCTTGTAACCGAATATGTTAAAGGACAGAACTTTTATTATTTTCTTCGGGATGATAAGATAAGCGAGAAGAAACGTTCGAACGTGTCCCAGCAGGTTGCAGAATTGCTCAATAGTCTGAGCAACCATAAAATTACCCATGGGGATTTAAGACATTCAAACATTTTAATAACAGAGAGCGGACCTGTTCTGACAGACCTTGATGCTATGAAGGTGCATAGATGGGACTGGATGTTCAAAATCAAAAGGGACAAGGATATAACTCGACTGACAAAAGACGAGCAGACCAACAGGTGTAAAGATGAGGATAAGAGTTGAGAGACAGTGTAGGATCGCCAGACTTTGGTCCAACCGCCAGTTGAGAAAGATAGCGCCACTTTTTACCGGTGATGTCATTAACGTGTCTGCATGGGACGACCGTGACAAAGAAGGAGGGAAATACAAGGATTATTTTTCAAAAGCATCAGGATACTATTATACCAATTACACAGGGACGAAAGGCTACCAACAACAAGAAAATGAGTATTTCGTTGACCTAACAAAGGACTTGCCAAAAGAGCTATACCGGCGTTTTGATGTTGTGTTCAACCACACTACGTTAGAACACATCTTCGACATTAGAAAAGCCTTTGCAAACATTTGTAACATGACCAAAGATGTTGCTATTGTGGTTGTGCCTTTTTCTCAGGTACAGCATGAAACGGAATCGTACAAAGATTATTGGAGGTTTACACCTTCGTGCATGCAGCAGATGTTCCGTGAAAATGGGCTCGAGGTGATTTACGAAGCCGAGAGCAAATACAAAAAAGCTGCAATCTATCTTCTGTTCGTTGCGTCGCGTAACCCTCGAAAATGGAAAGAACAGATGCCGAAATTTGAACCTATTATAGAGGCGGGAAGGTCGATTGGTTTTCGATGGTCCTTTAAGGAATTAAAACAAAAGATTTTGCAGAGACGCTAACGAATAACAAAAGGTAGAGTTCAGAGAGAAAAAATTTACAACTATCGTCAAAATTATGCTGTCGGCATAATACACAAAAAAATGAAGATTACAACCCATCTTTTCGCCAAATCCACGTTTCTTAACTTAACACCTATGCCTCATGGGCGGCGCCCCCTAATGGATACGGGCAAGGTAGGTGTTACGAAGTAACGGTAAAAACGATTGTCGTTGAGTTGAAGGGAAATTATAATAGATATCAGACACTACTTTGGATACTATGACAAAATGCCGTTAAGTCACGAATACAGCAAAATACTGGTGACGAATTTGTCCAATATCATTGGAGACAACACAAATGAAAGTTGTACTTGTCTTTCCCCATATAACGAAATTAGATGAGTTGTCAGATTGGTGGTACCCTACTGATGCAAAAAGAAAAGAAAAGCGAAAGGTTGTTATACCGCTAGGAATGCTCTATTTGTGTTCTTCGATTCAAGCAAATCATGAGGCAGTTTTCATTGACAATTCGGTACATAGGTTGTCGGACGATCAATTGGCAGATTGGTGCTTAAAACATGAACCTGATGTGGTGGGATTCGGGGGAACTTGTATAGAGTGGCCTCAAGCATCTTCTGTTGCAGAAAAAATCAAATCCAGGAGCCCCAAAATCCTTACGGTGTATGGTGGGCCAAATGCAACAGCACGTCCCGAGAAACATGTACGTTATTTTGATTATGTATTTCGAGGGATGGCAGAAAAAACCTTCAACGAGTTTCTCTGTTGTATAGAACAGAAAAAGCCTGTATATGGGATTAGTGGTTTGTGCAGTAAGGAATTTCCGAAGATAGTTCCGCCAAGTTTCTTTCAGAATTTGGATGATCTTCCTTTGCCAGACAGAACAAAAGTAGACCTTAACCAATACAAACGAAAAGCGCCAGGTTGTTCTTTCCCCGCAGACGCAGTTATTGCTTCAAGAGGTTGTCCGTATAATTGCAGATTTTGTTCCTCGAAGTATATATGGGAACAAAAATACTTCGTTCGAAGCATAGAAAGTGTCATTGAAGAAATCCTTTACATGAAAGAAACATATGGATCCCGAACCATTTATTTTCGAGAGGACAACTTCACTGTCAACCGGAAAAGGCTTCTTCAGTTTTGTCGTGCGTTAAAAGATCTGAATGTGGATTGGTTATGTCAGTCGAGGGTGGGTAGTTTGGATGAAAAAACAGTTCAAATCATGAAAGAATCCGGCTGTAAATACATTAGTTGTGGGTTCGAATCAATTAATGATTCCACATTGAAATATATGCGTAAAGGTCAGACAGCAGATCAAGTTATTCAAACTATTAACACCTTTGAAAATGTCGGTATTGCCTATACGGGAGCTTTTATGGTAGCTACTCCAAATGAAGGGAAAGAAGAGATTATCAATACCTTGAAATTTGTTAACAAGGTTTCCCAGTTCAAACATTCAAGAATAACAGCAAATACGGCGATGCGATTTTTGGGGATACCGGTATCTGAAATGTACAACGAGATACTTCGAGATGGCTTAGTGGAATTCGATTGGCAGGACGGGGAGTTGCTGTTTCCAAGAACATATCAACTGTCTTCAAAAGAGGTTGATGCCATACTTCAGGATTTTAAGAAGAAAGTATCATTACTGTCCCGTTGTTGTAATGCACAGACTCGGTTCAGATCACGCATCGCAGTGCGTTTCTATCGCGTCTATGATGCCCTCAGAAGATTGAAATCCATCCCTTAGTCCTTGTGGAGATTTTTTAGTGATAGATACTCAACTGGACACAATGGGATTAACAGATATAATCGCTAAGAGTTCTTCTGCTCTTAAAGTTATGCTAACGGGATTTTAGCATTGTTCTTGTCCAGTGTATCAATGATTTAGTATTCGGACATCTCCAAAAAGATTGAGCGAGGAATTTACAGGCCTGTTCGGTCAATCCTTCTCTGATTGCAGCACGTCCGGCCCTATAACCTTCTTTGCCGAGGCGTCTCATTGCCCTATGCCGGGGTATCACCTCTTTGCCGCCAGCATTAAAATAAAAATCCTCAAGCACCTCAAGCTCGGTCTTTCGACTGGCAAATGAACGGTCAAAAAGATTATCTCTATGACGCCGCCTTTTATAGGTTGGACCATCAACTGGAAAAAAATTGTATTTAAGAGACAACTCTAACAAAAACTTATACATAGCACACCGTTTTAAGGAAGTATCAAAGCCGCCATGTCGTTCATAAATTCTTTTGGCACACATTGTCCCACAGGAGTGAACATGGATATATTCAAATAGTGCTGCTACGATATTCCCAGAAGGTAGTTTGTATTGTTTGGTACGGAGAGGATTGCCGTGTTCGTCCACACCGATATAAGAACCATAGGCAAACACATCATTACCATAAGAATCTATTACATCCATAAGTTTCTCGACCGCGTCCGGAAACAATAAATCGTCTGAATCCAGGAAGGTTATATACTCTCCACAGGCAAGCTCTAGCAGCTTATTCCTCGCTGCTGCCTGTCCTATATGCTCGGCCCAATAATATCTGACATTGTAGCCGGCTTCTTTAAGCATATCTTCGGTGCCATCGGTTGAGCCGTCATCGACTATGATAACCTCATAGTCTTTGTATGTTTGAGCAAATACACTCTCGAGTGCTTCTTTAAGATAATCTTTTCGATTGTATGTAGGTATGCAAACACTTACTCTGTGACTCATAAGCAGCTTCCCATTTCATTTTAGATTATATTTCGGCCAACACATATTCTTTGTTCTTTATGAGAGAGTGCATTATTCTATTAAGCTGCAATTTCTATTTGTCCAATGAATCATCGGCAAGCACACTCTGAACCATTGCAGATGACATAACTTTATCCACAATTCGATTATATTTTTTAATTGTCCTTTTCGGCAGAGTAAATTCGTCGGGGTTGACCACCTGAGTTGCGTGGGCAAGATGTACGACGTATTGGCTCATAATTTTCGGCGGCAGCTCAACGGTCTTATAGCCACGGTCAACAAGTTCAAAATAAAGCTTTTGACCAGCCGCCAGGCCCTGGCCTTTGCCTGCCAAAAATGATAGCTGTTCGCGGCGTAAGATGTCCGTTCGGTAAATACAACATATTGTCCGGTTATGATAGCGGAATTTCGTGAGCAACTGTGGGTCCCGAAAGACTCTGCGCTTTAAGGCTTTTAAATCAGTTGCCTGTTTGAGCAAAACTCGCCATTTTGGCGTCAATTCTATTTTACCGGAACCAACGCAGGCTATGTTTTTGTCACCGTCAAAGTAACCAATCAGGTCAGTGAGCCAATTGTCCCTACGGACAACGACATCCGAATGCATCGCGACGAAAAACTCGGTGCTGCACTTGGCCAGGGCAAGGTCAAGGGCTGCTCCATGGGCATAACCGCCGCCAGGCTCATCAGGCTTCGGGCGGCGCTCAATTAAACTAATCCAATTGAGGGATTTGAGGTACTCCAGAGACTTATCCTGCGAATCGTTATCGACGACGATAACTTCACACGGATATTTGGTAAACTTGCGGACGCTTCGCAAACATAGCCGGGTAAGGTCTAAAGTTTTATAATTCACTATACATACAGTTGCTTTGCCTTCAATCAGGTTTGACACAAACAAGGGCTTTTTTCTTGACTTAGCGCTTTCCATACATCGATTCGTAATACTTCTGGTAATCGCCGGAGACAACGTTACCGAGCCAGTCCTGGTTCTGAAGGTACCAGTCTATGGTTTTATTAATACCTTCCTCAAAACTCACCGATGGCCGCCAATTAAGCTCGCTCATTATTTTGCTCGCATCGATGGCGTATCGTCTGTCATGTCCTGGCCTGTCGGTAACATGCTTAATCAGCGATTTTGGCTTGCCCAAACGGTTAAGTATTACATCAATCACTTGCAGATTAGTCTTTTCGTTACAGCCCCCGATGTTATAAATCTCGCCGGGCGGCGCCTTTTGTAAAACCTGCCATACAGCCGTACAATGGTCATATACGTACAGCCAGTCCCGCACATACAAGCCGTCGCCATAAACGGGTAATTCTTTATCGTTGAGGGCATTGTTAATCATCAGCGGAATCATCTTCTCAGGGAACTGATATTCGCCGTAGTTATTTGAGCATCTGGTGATGTTATATCTTACGCCCCAGGTATGACCGAAAGCTCGTACCAAATGGTCCGCCGCGGCTTTACTTGCTGAATACGGCGAATTCGGACTGGGCGGTGTTTGTTCGGTGAATTTGCCCTCGGGACCGAGTGAACCATAGACCTCATCGGTCGAAATTTGAATAAATCGCTCTAAGTTTTTGTCACGGGCGGCCTCAAGCATGGTTAATGTTCCGGCAATATTTGTTTCTATAAAAACCTTAGGCTCGGTGATGGAACGGTCCACATGGCTTTCAGCGGCAAAATTAACTATCACATCGATTTGATATTCGTCGATAATTTTTTCAATGAGAGTGCCATCGCATATATCACCTTTTACAAATTTGTGATTTTTGTGCTCTAAAAATTCAGCGAGGTTTTCAAGATTGCCGGCATAAGTTAGCTTATCAAGATTGACGATAAAACAATCGGGATGCTCCGAAAGCACCATTCGCACAAAATTGCTTCCTATAAATCCCGCACCACCTGTAACCAGAATCTTTTTCATAACTGCCTCAAAAAACGCTCCAAAGGAACCTGCCAAGGCTCAATCGGCCCATCAAGTAAAGCCTTTATCTTGCTGCAATCAAAACGGCTGTTTAACGGCCTGGCAGCGGCACTGACATAATCACCGGTTTTGCAGGACGACAGCGTAACATCCATCGAGAGCTTGTCAATAATAAACTCTGCTATTTCGTATCTGCTGGCATAGCCGGCACTTGCAAAATGAAATAAACCATTCGGTTTTTTTCGCAGCAGTGTGCAGATTACCTTGGCAACTTCGGTTGTAGCGGTCGGTGAACCTATCTGGTCGTCAACAACCTTTAACGCCTTATCAGTTTTTGCACGCTCGATTAGCTTTGTTACAAAGTTTTTGCTCGCTGAACCGTACGTCCACTCGACACGCATTATACAATGGCGGCAGCCGCTTTTGACTAAGAGCTGCTCGCCTGCAAGTTTGGTTCTACCATATTCATTTATAGGATTAGGAGTGTCCGTCTCAACATAGGGTCTATCCGACTGGCCGTCAAAAACGAAATCGGTGCTGATGTGCAAAACCCATTTATCAGCATCCCGTGCGATAGCACCCAGGCGCCCTACCGCTTCTGCGTTGACCTGATATGCTAATTCGGCTTCGCTCTCGGCGCCATCGACATTGGTATAAGCTGCACAATTAACAATTATCTTTGTATCCGCAACGGCTTTTTTTAGCTGCGGGGCGTTGGTGATATTAAATTCCGGCAAATCAAATACTTCAACATTAAAGCCCTGCTGTTCGCAGATTTTTGTCAGGTCCGTACCAAGCATCCCCCTGCCGCCGAGAACGGCAATCCCGGTATCATTAGTTACCATTAGAGCCTCCGGAAATGCGGTAATTTTTCAGGCGGAAGGTCTTTAAGTCTGGAAAAGCTTGCATCTTTGGGCGATAAGAGGGGCTCTTTTATTGACCAGTCAATATGAAGGTCGGGGTCATTCCAGATAATGCCGCTTTCAGTCTCCGGATTATAAAAATCGGTGCATTTATATGAAAAAATTGCCGTCTGGCTTATAACACAATATCCATGTGCAAAACCCGGCGGAATATAAATCTGCCTGCGGTTCACATCGGAAATTAGCTCACTGACCCAATGACCAAAAGTCGGAGAGCCTACGCGAATATCGACGGCAACGTCCACAACCTGGCCTGATAAAACCTGAACCAATTTACCTTGTGATTGGGGGTATTGAAAATGCAAGCCACGCAAAACCCCTTTTTTGGAAAATGAGACATTGTCCTGCACAAAAGGGCCCCGGATACCGGCGTTCTCGTAACGGGTGCTTTTCCAGGTCTCTAAAAAGAATCCCCTCTCATCAGAGAACACATCCGGCTCCAATACGAGCACTCCTGCCAGCTTTGTCTCTTTAACTTTCATTTTATATTAACAACCCTACTAATATCTCTTTTGTCATCGCGGAGGCTGCTTTACAACCAGTTCGTTGGCTCTATTGAGCGATTCGAACGTACCGGCGTCCGTCCACCAGCCATCGAGGATATCGTAGGCCAACTGACCTTTTGCAATATAAGCGTAATTAACGTGAGTAATTTCAAGCTCGCCGCGAGCTGATGGCTTGAGGCCCCGTATTATATCAAAGACTGAAGCATCGTAAAAATATATGCCGGTTACTGCATAATCCGACTTGGGTTTTTCGGGTTTTTCTTCAATACCAATAACCCTGCCAGCGGATAGCTCTGCAACGCCAAAACGCTGCGGGTCAGACACTTGCTTAAGGAGTATTCTGGCGCCGGTATTCTGAGCTATGAATCTATCGGCATAGCTTTTGAGACTGCTCTCAAAAATATTATCGCCGAGGATAACAGCCAGAGGCTGGCCTTGTGCGAAATTCTCGGCTAAGGCGAGGGCCTGGGCAATTCCGCCCGCCTCATCTTGAACTTTATATGTAAACCGACAGCCGAAGTCTTTTCCGGAACCCAGCAGACCGACAACATCACCCATATGCTCAACGCCGGTTACAATAAGGATTTCCTCAATACCGATAGAAGTCAATTTTTCAATAGGGTAATATATCATTGGCTTTTGCCCTATGCCAAGCAGATGTTTATTTGTAACCTTGGTCAACGGCATAAGCCGCGAGCCTGTGCCGCCCGCAAGAACAACACCTCTTAAATCCATAATCACATCCTTAACCAATAACCAATTCTTATGTAATGGCTCTCGTTGCTCCTGTAGTGAAGCCGCCATCTACCAAAATTATCTGGCCTGTAATATATTCGCAAGCATCCGAGGCCAAAAAGACAACTGTGCCATCAAGGTCGTTTGGCTGGCCGGGCCGATTCAGGGGTATGCGCTCTGTGATATAATTTACCCACTTTTTGTCCTCGTACAGCACTGCGCTTTGCGCTGTTTTAAACCAGCCGGGAGCCAGCACGTTGACCGTAATTCCAAACTTGCCCCATTCCGCAGCCAGACTTCTCGTCATTGACAGGATAGCCCCTCGACTGGCCGTATAAGCTGCGATGCCCTCCATACCGAAAACACACGTGCACGAGCCGACGTTTATTATTCTGCCATAGTGTCGTTTTATCATCTCCTTAGCAACCGCCTGAGCACAAAAAAAGCTGCCCTTTAGATTGGTATCCAGTACAGTGTCCCAATCCTGCTGAGTAACTTCAATGGTTGGCTTTCGGATATTTAAGCCGGCATTATTGACCAGAATATCAATTTTCCCATATTCCTTTATAGCCGTTTTAACCATATTTTCAATATCACTTTGCGAGAGCACATCCAACCGGACAGCTAACGCCTTTCTACCCAAAGACTCTATTTCCTGCTTGAATTCGGTCAGTCTCGATAATTCCCTGCTGGTAATAACCAAATCCGCCCCGGCTCTGGCAAGTGCCCTGGCGAAATACTGGCCCAGACCGCGGCTTGTACCGGTTACAATTGCCACTTTACCGGAAAGATTAAAAAGGTCCTGCATCTTCACTTCCTCAAACTTTATGGTTCTAAAACAATTTTCAGCAAGTTTTCCTTGGCGTTGAGCAATCGGTCAAAGGCATCCGGCCCATCTTCCAACGGCAAAACATCGCTGATTAACGGCTCGACGTTGATTTTGCCCGAAGCCACTAATTCTATACATTCTCGAAATTCACCCGAGCTGGCATAAGAACCAGTGAAGGTAAGCTCCCTGGCAACCAATTCCTGTAAATTAAACTCAGCGGTCTTTTCCAAATTACCCACAGCAACAAGATGGCCGCCGGTCCTTGTTGCCGAAACTCCATCGAAGAAAGTCTTTGCATATCCGACGGCCTCGAAAGTAACATCCGCCCCTTTGTTTTCCGTTTGGCTGAAAACCATCTCTCTTAGGTCGGATTTAAGAGGATTTATGACCTTATCCGCACCCAGCTTCTTTGCTACAGCAAGCCGAAATTCATTGATGTCGGCTACGATGACCCTGGCCGCACCCCGAATTCTGGCCGCCTGCAAAATGAAAAGACCGATTGTCCCGGCTCCAATAACCAAAACAGTGTCATCCGTAGATACAGGCGCTCTATTGGCTGCATGCGTGCCTATTGACGCCGGCTCTAAAAGGGCTGCCTGAATAAACGACATATTTTCCGGAATCTTCGATACAATCCACCAGGGCACCGCAACATATTCAGCAAATGCACCGTGCCTTCTGAACTGGGGCGTGGAAACTCCCAACACCTGTCGCTTTTCACAGCGATTATAAAAGCCTTTCCGGCAGGGCTGGCATTTATTGCAATAGACAGTTGAGTCGAAGCAAACTCTATCGCCCTTCTTAAAATTCCCTACGTTTTTTCCCACATCTTCAACGATACCGGCCGCCTCATGGCCCATAATCAAAGGAGGAATTCTTCTGCCGGTCTTACCTGTGAAGCCCTGAACGTCCGAACCACAAATTCCACAGGCCTTGACACGAATCAGCACCTCATCATCACCCACTACCGGGTCGGGAAAGTCTGAATATTCAAAACAATATGGTTTAGTATAAATTAAAGCCTTCAACTAAATTCTCTGTTGGATAAAGTTAAAAATAAATGTAATTTGAAACACACCAGGATAACAAAATACCCGAAAAGCAAGCAATATTCACCAATTTTATTGCAGAAGAGCCAAAAATTTACCCTTCCGATGTTTTTAGACAGCCCTACAATATCAATCAAAAAACATCTTCATACACAACGGAAGACAGATTGACCATTGACTATTGATTATTTTCTATTGAATTTGGGTGATGTTTTCTTTTCAATAGTCAATAGTAAATAAAAAATAGTCAATCAAAAGATTTTGGGAGATAACAAATGAACGAGAAAAATCAAAAAACCACAAGACGCAAATTCTTACAGAATTCGACAGCGGCAGCGGCATCAATCACGCTGGGACTAAATGCCATAGGTGTTCCTCTAATAAAGACCGCCCGTGGTGCCAATGAGAAAATTCACGTGGGCTTTATCGGCGTGGGCAACCGCGGAACACAGCTTCTCGACGGTTTTCTTCAGCAGGATGATGTTGTAGTTACCGCTCTTTGCGATGTTTATGAGCCATACTTGGCCAGAGATTATTCGAAAGTTGATAAAAGGCTCAGAGATTCTTTAGGAGGCAGAATCCCGAAGATGACCGAAAAACTGGACAGCAACGTTGCAAGGTACAAGGATTTTCGACGCCTGCTCGACCGTAAAGATATAGATGCGGTGGTTATCGCTACTCCCGACCATTGGCACGCTATACAAACCATTATGGCCTGTCAGGCGGGAAAAGATATATACGTGGAAAAGCCGTTGTCGATAACCGTACTTGAAGGCCGGAAGATGGTCGAGGCTGCACAGCGATATAATCGGGTAACACAGGTCGGGCTTCACCGACGCTCATCCAAATCGTATATGCAAATAGCTGAGCATATCCAGGCAGGCAAAATCGGCAAAGTAACGGTAGCAAGGGCCTACCGGATAAGCAATATGTATCCGAACGGCATAGGCAAATTCCCCGATACAGCCCCGCCGGAAGGTATGGATTGGGATATGTGGCTTGGGCCTCGACCCGAACGCCCTTACAAGGATAATATAGCTTTGTATAAGTTTCGCTGGTGGGAGAATTATTCCTCACAGATGGCTAACTGGGGCGTGCACTATTGTGATGCGATGCGCTGGATGCTGTCAGAGCAGGCACCGGTCTCTATATCCGCTCACGGCGGAAGGTTTGCCCTCGATGATGACCGGACAATTCCCGATACAATGGAGGTGATTTTTGAGATGGCATCGGGCGCACTGCTCATTTTCGGCCAATACGAGGCAAACGGAGGACCCGCTCTGATAGAGGGAGAGGTCGAGTTCCGGGGCACGCTGGGAAATCTTTACGCCGGCACAAGTGGCGAAGCCGGCTATAAAATCGTACCTTCAGAAGCAGGACAATTTCAGGATAGCGGCTCTAATATCAAACCGATGGAAAGTAAGAAAATAGATGGAGACCTTACCGTCCAGCACATTCGGAACTTTCTTGACTGCATCAAAAGCCGACAACGCCCGAATTGTGATATGGAAACAGGCCATCGCTCAACAACGTTTGCTCTTTTGGCGAACATCGCTCTGGCTACAAAAACTCGAATCGAATGGGACCCGAATAAAGAACAAGCCATCAATAATAGACGTGCTAATAAACTGCTGCACTACGAATACAGAAAACCGTGGAAGCTGTAGGGGGCGGGCCGCACCAATTCCCGAGTTTGGCCAGAGGAATGAAAATTAGTGCTGCCTTGAAATTGACAGGACATTCAAGGTTATTGTTTTTGTCCTTCGGAAGAAGTCCTTCGGACCGCAACAACCGTCTCGACAATAGTCTTCCTGGCCTGGGCTACCGCCGGGCTGGAGGGATAATCCTTCTCCATAGTCTCGTAAATCACCTTGGCCTGCTCCACAGCCTTGATACCACAGAGCGCCTTTATCTGCCGGAGGAGCACTTCCGAACGGTCGTAATTACTTAAATCAAGCTTACTTAAGCGTTCAGCCAGATAAAAGGCGACCGGATACTCTTTCCTTGCAAGGTGCACATCCAATTTTATAAGGTTCAAATTCGGCATCAATAACTTCACCGGGTCATCTGTGATGATTTCCTCAATCTTCTCCATAGCGTAATCTAATTGCTCCGGGTCATCGGTGTTATCTGCCAATTGTCTTGCTGCGCGCAATCGCCCAACATCCTTGACCTGCTGCTTAGTGCTGTCGAGCTGCTCGGAACCGGCCCGTCCGTCAGAACTGCCGGATTGAAGTATTTCCCTTGCCTCTTCGACCTGCTCAAGTGCTATCAGCGCTTCAGCTTTAGCCATCCTGAACCGAGTAGCTATTTTGTTGTCTAATTTTGTCTCCTCGAGCTGGTTTAGAATTTTTAAGGCCTCCTTTGCCTTTCCAAAGCATTGCACCAACAATTCAGCCTGAGAAACCATCACATTCTGGTAAATCTCCGGATTGCCGGCTGATTTTTCCCGAAGACGGCTGAAAAGCGTTAACGCCTGTTCATACTGCCGAACGTGAGCCGAGCGCAGATGCCGACCCAGCTCGAGGCAGAAATGCCAGTGCTGGGATTCTGCCAAAAGCTCATCCATTCTCTTGGTCAAGGCCGCTACGGTCTGTTGTCTCCACGATTCGACCGAGCCTGTTGAAATCTTCAGGCTCTCAATGCCATCGGAGAAAGCATATAAATTAACAATATCACCTATTGAAACTTTGCTGAAATCACTTCCTGCCTCTGCGTCCCGGCTGCTGCCGGGTCGAGGCAGCAGGTCGGATATGGCTTCTTCGAAGGCTTGCTGGTTTTTCGGCTCAAGCTGGATTTTTTCCCATAAAATATGAACAGGGATTTCCTGTTTCACCTGGGCGACTACCTGGCTACCTTTGAGAACTTCAAGAGTTACAATCCGCATTTGGGGTCGCAAAAATACATGCTCGATACTTTCGCCTGTTTCGATTTTTCCATCATCGAATATCCACCTGTATGAATAATTCCCGTCGAGTTTTGCCTGTAGCGCATCGAAACGCACCAGAACCAGAGCCGCTTTTCCCTGGTCAACCCGCCAATCATCGCTTATCTGCCATTTAAAGCTGCCCCCATCTTTGTTAAGGTCTTTATATCCAATCGCCGTAGCCACAAAACGTCCCACAGGCAGAAAGTCATCTCTGGACATAATGCCTAATTTTTCCTGGGGCTTTTGCCAGGCAGCCAAGGTAAACATTTCACCCCAGGGGCTGTAGTTCAGATATTCCAGCTTATGGACGCCTGCTTCGAGAGAAATCTTGCCCTGTTTTTCGCCTTTGATGCCGTCTCGGTAGTCATGTTCGCCGGGCCAGCTTATAACCAGGTTACCATCGACAAGCAGATGCGAAGACCAATTCGAGGCCGTGGCGAAAATGTGCTCACCGGCTTCTTCGGTTCGGAAGAAACCCTCGTAGCGATACAACGCAAGACGGGGTTTTTTAACGGCATTATCAGCAACAAATTCCTCCAGCCGATGAATTGGAAACGAATGGTGAATATTATCAACCAAACTTCTGCCTACCGGCTCAGCGGCAGTCTGCCACACTTTCAATAAACCGGACAGCTCATTACACTCGGGATAAATTTCGTTCGTATATCTTGTCTCTAAAATTACTCCGGCTTTCGGTTCCCAAGATGTGGGCATTGGTTTATACTTACTTTTGTGCACCAAATAAACAAAATAGATTGTGCTGCCATAGGAGTTATCGAAGAGAATCTCCATTGGCTCACCCCGCCCCGGCAGCTTCGCTGACGGGCGGGATTCAACCGGTTGAGTCCAAAATAGCCTGCTGGGGACCCGCTGGCCTATAGTCGTAAAAACCACCGCCTCAAAATCTCTCGCATCATAACCAGGAGTATGAAGCTTGACATAAGAGACTTCCGGATTTTCCCCTCTCAGCAGGTAACCTGCATTAACCAGAGTTGCCCAATGGTGACCTTTTATATTGGAATCTGTTGTTACAATCTGAAGCTCCTTTGCTGCCGAGGGAACTCTGACATTTATCTCTACCGGCGAGTTCTGTTTAGTTACAGGAACGGACCTATACAGCCTTTTCTTATCTGCATAAATCTCAAAGGTTACCTGTGCCTCGGAACCTGCCCTGTCAGCAAGGCCGGCAAGGGCGACAAAATGTCCATGTTCCTTCTCGTGCTTATAAGTAACAGTTGCAGGCGCCGACATTTCGATGCCCTTTTTATAGACTTTTCCATTCAGCCTGTAATACGTGCCTGTCCATTCTCTCTTTTTTTCCAAATCAGACAGATGAACATCGGGTATCTGTGAGTATTCTAGATAAGGGTCTTTTTCAATGCGAAATCGCAGTTCCGCTTCCTCGAGGTGCCAGGGAATATACCTTCCCGTCTGGCCGCCGGACAGGTCGGTTTCAGTGGCACGGCAGATACCACAAATCCCGCAAGAGATACTTAGTATAAGTAAAACCGCCGCTGCGGCACACAACGAGCGTCTTATATGCTCCATTGACAACACAATTTTCAGCATACTGCAATTACATCCAAAATTGCTCATTTATCCTGCTGTTTTCTGTCTTCTATCTTCTGTCCTCTGTCTTCTGTATTCTGGCCTTTGTCTTTGTCCTTCGCCAGGGCCTCAAAGTAGGCACTTATCATATCCTCATAGCCTTTAAACCGATACTGCTGTTCTCCGGAAAGCATATCATCCAGCTTCTTGCCGGTTGCTTGGTGTTGCGTATATTGCAGTGCAATTTGCCTGCCTAATGCGCTGTGCGATTTCTTCAGCGAGCTGACAACTTCGTCGAAAGCCCCTCGGATACCTACTCCGCTGCGGTTTTTAATAGAATCTTCCACGCCTTTCATCGCCTGTATAGACTTCTCAAGCTCCATTTTTGGCAAATTGTATCTTTCCAGCTTGAGAACCAGCTCTTGAGCCGACCGCCGAATATTAAGCTGTTTTTCCTCTGTGGCTTTCATCATATCCAGCACTTTAGGGGGCAGCTTACCCCCTACTCCGAACATAGTGGCCTGGTCGCTGTCCTTACCGAGTCCCGTACCTCCCGTCTGTGCTTTTGTGTCTTCATCCTTGACCTGTCCACTTTCTAAAGGGGTGTTTGAGAGCCGTTCTCGCAAACTGTACTCATTGTCGGGCAGCGCCTTGGCTACCGGTTCTACTAACTGACCGTCGGACATACCGCTGCGTCCGGCCCCGCTTCGTCCCTGAATGATATTATCCTCCGGCTTCTGGTCGCCGGTTTTTCCTTTGGCGCTTGTGCTGCTTATAGTTCCGTCGGAAACGGGTCCGGCCGTATGGTCCAGAGAATTAAGATAGCTGCCAATATCTTCCACCTCCGGCCGCATTTCCTCTTGCGAGGTTATTAGATAAGATACCAAATCTTCAAGCTCTGACGGCAGCTCGGCTAACGGCGCAAACAACTGCTCATCCTCGGGAATCTCTGCGATAAATTGAATATTGTCATAGAACCCCAGCGTTGCCTCGCAGTTTATCATTAGCTCCTCGGCCATCTCCACCTCTTCAGTTTCCAGCCGATGGGCGTCCACTCGCGCCTGACGCATATCTGCGGCTTCCATTGCTTGTTTGGCAAGTTCTTTGGCTTCCTCGTAGAGACTCTTTATTGATGATTCAACCATCGCATCGTCGCCGAAGTCCTGCAAGTCCAGATTAGTGAAATCGTTCACGACGTCCGACAAAATCTCCGCCAGTTTTGATTGGTCCATCGCAAGCACTTCCAGACGGTCCTCTTGCTCTGTGCTGAAGTCTTCCGGCGGCTTATCCATAATCATTTGTCTTTCCTGCATAATCTGTTTTTGTTTCTTGATGAACTCATCCAGCTCCCTGGTCATTTCTTTTAGTGACTTTTCAATGCCTGTATCAAGAGACTCTATACTTTCGCCTAAAATTTCCGCCGCCTCCTTTTCTTCCTCAGCCTGGCTCTGCTTGGCAATTACACCTTTAAGCGCAATGAGCTGTTCGAGCAGAAAAGCCTGAAGTTTCTCAACCGATTGAAGTGAACGAGAAACATCGGATTTATTAGTTAGCCGGATTCCTTTGGTCTTTGCATCCGCTGCACCGATGGATTTTATTTTATCCATTACCCGGATATGCTCACCATCTCTAAGCTCAATAAGTTTATCAACAAACCTTGGACGTGGAGGTGATGAGACGTTCCAGGCCTCGGTCATAAAATCACCGACAAGATTCTGCTTTTTGTCCATTTCGCCCTGATGTCTCTGCAGGCTCTCGATATTTTCCGCTTCTTTCCTGTTAGCATCAATTACATCGTCGAGATTTGTCAGCACATTCTCCGTTACACCCAATGCAGCCTGCTGGGCTTCAATGGCCTTGTCCAGCGCCGCAAAAGCAGCACCGTACGGGTCGTCAGCCGAAATCGTCAGCTCATCTAACGACCTGACCTGAAGCGTTACCGGCTGTGATTGCCCGAGGTTGTTTGTCGGACTAAAATCCTTACAGAATGCTTGTAAAACATAGGCCGAACCCGGGTTGAACAGGCCGGCATCAACAGACAGGCGAAGCGTTTCACTCACCTGCCCTTTTCTTCCCGGTGGTCCTTCATACCTCCATTGCTCTATCGTTTCCGCAGGGCTGTTCGCCCGCATTTGTCCAAGCGTTACGTAAATCTGGCCAATTCCAAAATCATCGCCGGCTTGTATGTCAAACTTTAATCTCTCTCCCGGATTCACGGTAAGATTCCGGTCGGGAACCAAAAATTCAATTTCCGGCACACTGTCCTGCTGCAGCAGAACAGCCCCCGAAGCGATAGCAATACGCCTATCACTTCCCGGCCCCCTGACCTCAAGCTGGTAGGAGCCGGCTTTTTGCAACTTCGTTTCTGCACACCAGAGCTTGTCAACATTTTTAAACTCAATAGTTTTATCTGGCCCTTTCCACCAAAGCCCTTCAGCCTGCTTGTCCAGCTTCACGTCCACCACTACCTGTGAATCGGACAGTCCTGACACCGCCTCAGGGGGCCCAAGCGTACTAACCTGCCCCAAACCGGTATATGGCGGTGATGAAATATGAAACTGGGATTCTTTTATTCTCGGCACCGTATTGACCATCACCTTGATACTGGGACTGTAAGTATCTGCGGCGAACACGCGAAAAGCAAAGGGCCTGCCCACGGCTGAAAAAGTATAATTGAACACTTCCTGTTTACCCCCCACGGCCTGCATAGTGGTACTTTTGCCTTCGCCCTTTTCAGGACTTATAAAGTCTGCCCCCTCCATCCATACAATCTCTGGATAACTTCGCAGTGTACTATCACCTCCCCTGCCCTTAACTTCAACCGACACAAGCAAATCATCTGCTTCCGCGACGGTTACGTCACTGTCCGGAGTAACCTTCAGCACCACCGAACCTGCCGGGGGCACATCCGCTAACGGCTGGAAAAACCTCGCCAGGGCATTCACTACATAATGGCTATGACTAATAGCATAAACCATCCAAAACAGCATAATAATCAAAAACGCTATCAGCCATTTTCTTATTCTCTTTCTATCCCAAAGCTCATTCAGGTCTGCTGCTGACATTAAGGAAACGGCTGTCTCTATTGTTCGCCGGGCAAACGGTTCCTCACCTGAGCTAAATTCTCGCGGCTCAAAACACAGCGCATTAATCAGCATGTTTTCCGGTACATTATGTCTGCGTTCCAGGAATAACGCCGTACCCTCAAGCCCCTCAAGCTGTAAAATCGGGGACAATAAATTCTTCCAGAACTCAAATATCAACAAGCCCAACCAAGCCAAGACAATAGCCAGTCGTAATCCTGGCGGAAAATGCAAAAGGTTATCCATAAAACACAGCACAAGCCACACGCCTAAGCAAACCGTCGCCCACACCAACCCTCCTAAAACCAGGCGGTTAGCCATCATTATTCGTCGGCCTCTGCTTAGGGCCTGCCGAACCGGGTCGCTCTCCAACGGAGCCCTTGCGGATTGCCGGTCATTTACATAGTCCATAACTTCGTTCCTCTAAGGTTCTTTGTGAAGGCTCAGACCTGCAAAAACAATATCGTTCTTTTTCTGTAACTGCCAAAGCTTTTCTGAAATAACAACTTCCGGCGTAGGGTCATCCGGCAACAAGATAACACGGAAAAACGTCCCCCGCGAAGACAGTATCAGTTCTTGATTTACTCTATCATACTTCCATCGCCAGATACTCAACCGCCAGGGTTCAACCACTGTGCCCAATTCTCTGTCCCACTCGCCGCCAATCTCGCCAAAATGGGTCGGCGCCACTTTGCGTCGCAGACTAACCAGTGTAAGCACTTCTTTGCCATCCTTATTGGTCGTCACACCTAACAGTTTCTTGTCATTATAAAAATCTCTTTGTCTTTCTATATGGTCCTGGGCAAGTGCAAACAGCTTTTTATCCTGGACTTCCGGCCAGCCGACGATGTATTTCCCATCCTTTCTGATGGCCAGATAAAAATCCTCACCATAAGCGGATTCGACTACACAGGTATCGTCGCTTTCGGTCATTTTTGTTGGTATCGGTGTCAAAGATTCCTTTGTTACCGCCTGAACCGCATCCCCCGGACCAAAACGCATATCGGTAAACTTTACCGTAGCTTTGGCTGCAATGTCTTTACCTTCGTCTAATAGTTTTATTCTTTGGATATAAACTAATTCATCCAGTGTGGTTCCTTCTTCGCCCCGCTGCGAACTGCGCAAAACAAATTTATGCGTTTTCTCCTCGGTCTGAAGATATACAGTTACGGTGTATAGATGTCCCTGCAGAGTTTCATCACTGTTGAAAATCACAGTCGCAGCGAGATGCCGCAGCGGATATGGTTTGCCGGAATACTCCTTCGCCGCAGGTGAATAATCAGCCTCTGCCGTTTCTTCATTGTATTTGGTCGTTTCTATGAACTTCCAATTGCGGCGCATCTGCTCTTTTTCCGGATAAAAACGAATCTCACGAACCGGCTCAAAAGTAAATTGTCTGACTTTGCCGTATTGCACATCTTCGCCGGTTACCATATCTTTGGTCTTGAGACTGCCCGCCTTAGGTATGTTCAGCTTGAAACTTCGACCCGGCGTCAGCGAAATCTTGCCCGTCAGCACCTTCCCATCGGAAAAATAGACCGCCGCCATTCTGGCCCGGCTCTCCTTTTGCGGGGCATCGCCAAACAATGTTTCTGTCGAAGCTCCACACACTGGACTGCCGGACCAAAATAAAAAGAAAAAAACGCAGAACCAAAACTCACAATTATACCTTTTCACTTTTAGCCTCATTTTCTTCGGCTCTTCTTTCAGCTCTGTTTTCTGCACAATTAACCGACCCTCTGCATTAAAACAGATTCATCTTGCGCCGCATCGTCCATTCGAGCATAAGAATACCTAAAAATATCAGAATGTATATGTACTTATCCTGAACCAGCGGAATCTCCATACTGACAGCATAGTCCATAACCCTATTTCTAAGCACTTCAACCAGATTCTCAAAGTCGGTTTCTTGAAAATATGCACCGCCGCTTCGCATAGCCAGGTTGTCCAGAAACGCATGGTCAACTTCCAGATTAGCCCCTTCATTCACGCCCGGTCCCACTACTAACATCTTTTCATAAGACTCTAATAGTTTTTCTCCCACATAAGCCTGCACTTCAAACAGGTAATTGGCCCTTTTTGAAAAAACCATTTCCGCACGGAACATATTCTCTCTGCCCATTACAGGTTCGACAGATACCGGTATATTTCCTTCATCCTGTCCCCCGGAAGGACGGGATTCATCTGTCTTCAATGTTGCTTTCAAATGTAACTGTCCGGGGTTATAGCGCCCGGCTACGCGAATCGTAGTGCTGGCCCGCTCACCAGGTCTGTAGCTTTTTTTATCCCACTTGACGCCGACAAAACGCTCCCCTTCCTCCCACTGCGACAGGCTCCTGACCGACTGTCGCCAAAAATGACCATAAGCTTGCTTAAGAATATCGGAGGCCGCAGTCCACTTCCACAGGGTGTTCGTCGCTACTCCCATCGTCTGTCCCTGCCCAAAGCGCTGAAGTGCAACTACCGACACCGTTCTGCTACCCACCGAAGCATCCAGCAGGTTGATAGCTCCGCTCCTCAGAGAGCCGGTTAGATTGATACTCTCAATTGTGGCTCCGGAAGCCCGACCAATAAGAATTGACATTTCGGAAACAATACTGTGATTCGCCGCTGACAAGGGCACATTCACCGTAAACTGGCCCGTTTGAAGCTCCGGCTCGCCTTCGCTTATCCGCCACGGAAATAGCGGCTCAATCACCGTCCTCGAATACCCGCCCTGACCGAAGGAATGCTCTCCTCCGAGAAATATCACTGCTCCACCTTCACGCACGTATTCCACCAGAGCCTGCAATTGTTCTTGCTGCCATTGCCAAGCAGGGAACGAACCCACTATAACGCATTTATACAGACCAAGCAGCCCTTTGCTGGAAGGAAATCCTGCTTCAAGATTCTCATCACCTTTCTGGCGACTGCCCCGCACAACAAACCGCTCACCGCTTACGCGAAACAACGCCGTCAGCGCCACCGACGAATCGTCGGACAGCTCTTTGTAAATCTGTCTGAAATCCCAGCCTAACTGCTGAGCAAAAAGAAGCACAGACAGAGTATTTTTACGTACCTCTATCGGGAAAATCCGCGTATTGTTCAATTCAGAAAGCTCCCCTTCGACCGTTTCAACTCGAACGCGATACTGTTTAGTTCCCATTTCAGATGGACTCTTCACAACGAACTTCACCCGTGCTCTGGAGCCCGGCGTTTTCGCCGGGTCAACCAGTTTAGAATCTCGAGTTTCCCAGTCCTCCGGAAGGTCAGTCAGGCCACTTATGGCCTGCCTAGGCCCGTCCTTCTCTTCCACTCTTACATTCACCCGCTCCGCAGCCGTGGCAAAAGCATAGGAAGCACAGCGGGCTACGACATCAGCGGTTACTTCAAAATCGCTTTGCTCTTCCACAACCTCCGGCGCTTCAACCCTAACTATCGCTATATCATTCCAGGTCTCAGGGTCGCTGCCGATGCCGGCAATGTAAACCGGCACCTCGGGCAGCTTAACGTTTTGCACAGCTTCGTCGCCGCCGTCCGTAAGCAGGAGCACGCTCATGTAGTTAGACATATCCGGCTTATCTGCTATTGTAAGCAGACATTTGCCCAAATCGGTCTGGCGGACCTCTTCTGCGAGCTGCTTATCGTTTTTACGATTGCTCTCTGATAGCCCGCGCACCTCACTATCGAATTCCAGAGTATCAAAATCTATATAAGAAGACCGCAGCTCTTGAGCGAGATTTTTAAGCAGACCATTGGCTCGTTTGCCCCGGCTGCCTTCGGCTTTATCCTCGACATCCATAGAAGAAGATGTATCCACAAGAGCAAGAACCTTTTGATTCTCGTCTGGCCTTTGCATCACGCTCCACGCCGGGTCAAAATATGCTAATATCAACAGCAGCACTATTAGTATCTTGGGCACCACCAACACCATAGCCTCTTTGGCCGAATATTGTCTTCGCTGCCGACGATATAGAAAAATCAGCCAGACCCCAAGCCCCAGAATCAGTCCCGCACTAAGGACTGGATTAAGATGTGTTTGCCATCGCAGTATTCCCATTAGCCCGCTCTCCTGTCCGCAGATTTTCCAATAACGTTCCTTACCCTATGGCTGAGTCTGCTAACTGGGGACCATAATCGCCTTTGCCGCAAGACATCCGCCTCAAGGCGTCCCACGCAGTGTCCCTTCCGGGACTTTCGGGACTGCGGATTACTAATTTCGGAAACTTCTGATACCGTTTCTGCTTCTGGTGTTTTTTCTTGACTGGCCTTGGACAGCCTGGGTGCTCCCAGCCACCCCTCTGCCAACAACGCCAGCGTTGCCAACAGAAGCAAAAACAAAAACAACTCTACCGACCTTGCCAGACCCTTATGGTATTGCTCAAAGTCCACCGCCTCATCATAAGGCAAAATCTGTACTATTTGACCCAAAGCCGGCACTTCCGAACCTTCGACAAATTTTTCCAAACCCTCTTTCTCCGATGCACGCACTGATATACAGTATTTTTTATCACTCCGAAGGACTCCGCTGGAAGGCGTGTTGTGGACTTCCGGAGCTGCCGTAACAAGGTACACGCCGGTTCTGGGAAAGGCAGGGATTTCCTGCTCTTTGCCTTTCCAGTCCATCGAATCACCCACCAAGGAAAGCACCTCAACCTCGCCGCCCTGGGTCCTGATACCGCCAGGGCGCTCACCCGCCACCAGTAACAATGCTCCTTCCTGCTCGGATGAAGACCCCGCAACCGCCATGCGTTGCGCAATCATTACCAACAATCCCGAAGATGGCAGCGTGTTCCAACGCGAAGTAAAAGCTGTACCACTGACGAAAATATTGCCTTTGCCCAGTTTCCTGTGCGCAATTACTACTTTTTCCACACCAATTGACTGCGAGGCTGGAGAGTCGCCACCCGCGGACCCCTGATTACTATCAACAGACAATTGGTGCAGAACACCCAGAAGCGGCGTAAACTCGGCAGACAGTGTCAGAGGATGAAATATATATGCGCTAACAGATTCCAGTTTCGAACCCCCTGCTGCCTCAAAGATTGGATTCCAGAAGCTCGTTTTTTCGGTCAATATCTCCAAGCCGACGCCTCGTGCGTACACTTCGGGCGTCTTTATGCTTGCACCAAGCCAATCCGGAAGCTGTCCGGAGAAAACCCTTCCCCCAGGCCTAACGGATGGAACAACCAGAAGATTGCCTCCATTCTCTATGTACTCCCGCAGCCACACCGAGTCCGGCCTTAGGGCGGATTGCATCCCCGCCCAGGTTGTAACAATAAGGATTGGCTTTTCCTCGGCAGCGGTTCGGCTCAACCCTGCCACAGTGGTGGCAGGGCTAATGCTTAACCCCGCCATCACTATGGCGGGGTTTTCGCTGAACTTCACGACTATACCGGTAAATTGCCCTTGCCCTGAAGGCGACAGCGCCACCGGCAGTACCCCAAACTCTTCCGGCGTACCCCCGAACAAAACCTTTGCCGTCTCTTCACAGAATATCCCTATGGCCGCTTCATTATCCGCCGAGAAGCCATCGCCTTCAATCCAGGCCTTAATCCAGTGATATCCAGCTTCATCCGGCTTCGTCTCCACCTGCACTGTCTTGGCTCTGCCCTGCTCGACTATCACATTTTCCGTATTTTTCTGGCCCTGGTTGTCAATGGAGTTGACACGGATATTAGCAACAGTATCGGAATCGTTCTGCAGGACCAAGCCGATTTTATAAGGATGTTTTGGTAAAACCTTTTCTTCAGGAAACTGAACTGACGCTATCGCCACATTAGCTTCGTCCCGAGTTACAGACTCGACCTTGTGAAAATAGACCGTTATTGGTGCCCCCCCTGCTTTAACCTGTTCCAAATCTCTTCCCCACTCGCCCCATTGCAGGTCACTGAACACATGTACCGCCCCTCCGCCCGTAGTGCTTGCCCCCGACATTTGCAATCGGGGGCTTGCACGAAGAAGCTCAAAAGCTCGTGCCAGCGCATAGGCGGCGTTCCCCGTCGCTGCAGTGGGTCTGATTTTATCAAGTGTATCTAAAAGCAATCCCGTGTCGGAAGTTAACGAATCGGCAGCCGGTACCGCCGGCTCATCAACCGACAATACCACCGCTGCTCGGGCACTTCTCTCCAAGGCCAAAATAAGCTTTCTCGCACCCTCTCTGGCACATTCGAGCTTGCTCTTATCATTATCCTTGCTGCTTGGCCCGCTCATAGACGCGGAGTTGTCCACTACGGCTACCACCGAAATCCTGCCGCCCAGACCCATCGACGTTACAAACTCAGGTCGCGATAAAGCTAACAGTATAAACGCAATCAATGCAATTCTCATCAGAAGCAGCAGCCACTGCCGTATCTTGCGATGCGAGTTCAGCTTTGGGTCTGTGCGGTGAAAGAACATCAAAGTCGAGAACACAACCGTCCTTTTTTTTTGCTTCAGTATAAGGTGAAAGACTATCGGCAGCCCCGCCAAGGGTAAAAGATAAAGAAAGATTGGGGCAGAAAAAATCATACCATTCTACTCCTGTGCAAAATAGCGTCATACACCTCCGTCCTTGTCTCCGTCAGGATGTATTCCGAGCGGGTCTTCTGAAAGCCGCTTCGCAGCTCGTCGAGATAAAGACGCAACTGCTCAAGGTAGGCATCACGTATCGCCTTCAAATCCACCGTTATTTTATCTTTCGTCTCCAGCGAGGTAACATCGGCCAGCCCCGTTATTGACAGATTCAGCTCCGCCGGGTCGAGAATATGAAACAGGGTAATCTCCTTGCCGTCATAATAAAGGTGGTTAATACCCTGCAGAATACTTTCCGGCTCTTCCAGCAGGTCGGAGATGACAACCACCAATGCTCTGCCCTTAATCAGCTCGGCCGCGCTGTGAAGCGATGCTCCGATATTACCTTTGTTTTCAGGCTCGATTTTCTCAAGGCCCTGCAGCATTGGTTTAAGCCCCACAAAGCTCCCCGAAGGCTCGTAATACTGTCGTATCTGGTCGTCAAACGTAATCAGCGAAACGGTATCACCCTGCTGCACCATCACATACATCATCCCCGCCGCCAGATAGCAGGCGTATTCACTCTTTTGCAGTGCCCCATCCTGCCGGTACTTCATACTGCCGGATATATCGAGCATAATATAACAACGGATACTTACGTCTTCGTGGAACCGCCGGATAACGTACCGGTCGCTTCTGGCATAAACCGGCCAGTCAATCCGGGAAACCGGGTCACCTGGAGCATATTCGCGGTACTCGGCAAACTCAACCGAAGACCCAAATGCAGGAGACCTGTGCAGACCCTGGTGGCTGCCGTCCATCGGCCGACGCACCCCTATCTCAACTCCGCGCAAACGCTCGGCCAATCGCGGTGGAAGATAGCGATAGCCTATGGACTCAATCATACACACCTCCGGCTAAACACGGAAGACAGAAGTCAGATGTCAGAAGTCAGATTATCTCTGTTATCTGTTCTCTGTTTTCTGTCCTCTGTCCTCTGTCCTTTCTACTCTGACTCACCCACTGTATCAAGCAATCTCTTTATCACCGCATCCGTATCGAGCCCTTCACTCGCTGCGGCAAAATTGAGAATCACTCTATGGCGCAGCACAGGTAAGGCATATTTTCGGATATCGTCGCACGAGACGTTAAATCGTCCGTTCAAAACCACATGCGCCTTAGCTGCTAATATCAGCGACTGTCCCGCACGAGGCCCGCAACCGTAACGCACAAACTTATTGACAAAATCAGGGGCCTCATCGGACTGCGGCCGCGTTGCGCGGCACAGACGTGCCGAATATTTAGCCACATGCTCGCTAATCGGAACCTGCCGGACCAAATCCTGATACTTCAGAACAGACTTGGCATCAAGGATACCATCGAGCGGCTCTCCATCGCGACCGGTGGTAGTCAAAAGTATTTGCTGCTCTTCCTGCAGGTCGGGATAGTCAACCTTAATAAGCAAAATAAATCGGTCTAACTGCGCTTCCGGAAGCGGATAGGTACCTTCCAGCTCTATCGGATTTTGCGTCGCGAGCACCAAAAAAGGCTGTGGAAGCGTATAGGTATGGCCCGATGAGGTTACTTTACGTTCCTGCATAGCCTCCAGCAGCGCCGCTTGTGTCTTGGGGGGAGTACGGTTTATCTCGTCGGCCAGGAGCACATTTGTAAAGACAGGCCCCCTTTGAAAAACAAACCGCCGTTGTCTCGTCTCTGGGTCTCTTTGAAGAATATTCGTCCCGGTAATATCGGTAGGCATTAAATCGGGCGTGAATTGAATCCGCTTAAAATCCAACAACATTGTCTGGGCCAGGCAGTGCACCATCATAGTTTTCGCCAATCCCGGCACCCCCATCAGCAGGCAATGTCCGCGAGCAAAAAACGCAGTGAGAATCTGGTCCAGCACTTCCTTTTGACCGATAATGATTTTGCCGACTTCATCGAGAATAGTATCTTTGGCCTGAGCTAACGATTCAACCGCCGCAAGGCCGTCTCTCGACCCAAAATTAGTAGTGTCCGCCAGAGAAGCTTGCGGCCTCCCCTGCTCGACAATCTGCCCGGATGATACATCAAATTTGCACCCACATTTGCAGCGAGCTTTTGTCCCAGCCGAAACATGGCCGACGTCATACTTCCTTCCACATTCCGGACAGCTTACAGTTGACGTCTTATCTGACATATAATACCCTCCGCTCTAATGAGTCATAACGTAGGTAATAATATTCATTCCTAACTGTTTAGCATAAATTGGTTCATAGCCCCTTATTAGCGGATAGCAGGCATCCAGCCAACCGGCTTCAATATCGTAAGGGCTATAAAGGACCCTCAGGTCGCCATCAATTGTCACTCCCAGTACGTAGGGTTGATTTTTGAGTTCAGGTTTATTCTTTGCCACGACAGGCGAATACCGCACCTCTTTTATTGTCAGAAGACTGTTGTACAGATGATGACTCGCTTCGATAGGTTCCAGCACCACCTCAGGCAAAATCTTTGCCAGCTCCCGCCGAACCGCACTGTCAAAGGTGCTCAAACCCATCCCATTGTTTATCAAAAGCACGCCTCCATACTGAAGATAGCGCCGCAGAGCAGCTACTGCTTCAGAAGAAAAGGAAAAATCGTCCAAACCTGTCAGATATAGAAACGGATACGAGGAAAGGTCATCCTTTTCAGCATCTACCGCCACGCGCTTCAGATTAACACGAACAGCGGTGTGCTGGCGCAGTTTCATAAGCAGCGCCGTTGCCCCGCCGGGATGCACATTCCAGGCCCCCTCGTGCTTGAGCTGGGCGAAGACAAACTCATCGGTAGGTATTTTCTGGTCAGCCGTACCGAAAACTTCCGGCTGACCTTCCAGAAGTCCGACCTCGGCATAGCCTACAATGTACGCCGCCAAGTTCAGACCGAGCCGATTGGCACTTTCTACGTCGTAATAAACCGCCTTCGGCAGCTTATCAAGTCTTGTTAGGTCACGATTCCAGCCGCATCCCAGACCATATTTCGAAATCAGCACCCCGACTCGGCTGCCAACATAGATACCCTCCAGGAAGGGTTCGTCGGTTTGGGGCTTTTTAGGATAAGCTACCTTCTCCACATCCGCCAACATATGATAGAGGGGATGGTCAGCCGGTATTACCCGAAACCGACATTCGGGAAAGGCCTCGAGGAAAACCTTAGTGGCCGACTCATAAAAGTAAGGCGACCCCGCTATCGAATCGCAAATAACCATACCACCATTCAATACGTATTCACGCAGGGCCTGAATATGCGTCAGGCTGAGCCTCAGTGTCCGCACACCGCTGAATAGCAACGCCGGCAGCTTCTTGGGGTCGAAGTGAAAATCATTAAGGTTGACATTCTGCCAGTGATATTGCAAATCCATTGACCGGCCGTTCCCTACAAATCTTTCCATATCCGTAGGGCACAAATTCCAGTCGGCTATCTCCATCTTATCACCGCCGGAATCGACAAAAGAAGCCGATTCGCCCCATATTACTTTGCCTATCAGGTAATCCGGCTGCGGCGGCTTTTTACGTTCAGTGCGTCGCAGAGGTGTAGCCGGCAACGGCAGCGGAGGCAGAGCTTCGGCCGCGCTCATTTGCCTGGGCGGCGCTTTTGGTTCCGTCTTGTCGCCTAAATAGATGAACCAGTCATTTTCCTTGCCCTGGGCCGGCACACCCACCGCAAATATACAAACAATTAGCAGCAGCCCCCTAAGCCAAGATTTGAAACTAAATGACCGAAAGACATCGACTGTTTTTTTTGTCTCCATCGCCTTTGCACTCGTCACAAATCAGAGACTGTCTTCTGTCAGGCCAATAACTATGTTTGGCCACTCTGAAATAAAATTTAAATGTACACCCTCCTTGATTAAAATTTCCTATTTTATTATAAACAATTTTCAAAGAAAATTCAAAACATATATGTAGCATTCCAAGGAAAAAAACTTTGGTATTAGCATAGATTACTATTAAAAAGAATTTAAAATAAAACGACCATTACTCACAGTTTCGGCCAAGTACAGGCAACCCTGTGTGGTTGCTCTGAGGGCAGGCACGAAGGCCTGCCCCCCTACTCCGGCTGTTTGATATTTCAGGCCTGATATTGAATTGGCCCTTGTGCTGTCTTAACTGTTTTGTTATCCTCTTTTTCATTCGCTTTAGGGTTTTTTGAAAAAAGGCATTATAAATTTAAAAAAGCACGTTTTCGCAAAAATCAGATGAACCCCGCTCCTCCGAGGGGCGGAATGAACGGATGTAAAAAATGCTGCCCAACCCCGCACCAATTGCTCTGAACAGGTCAGATACGAACCTTTCGACAGAACAGGGATTTTTCCAAAGGACAATTAGTGCGGGGCAACCAGTAAATAAAATGAGGAGAAAAATATGAAATCACTAAATCGTCGAGAGTTTATGAAAGGCTCTATCACCTCCGCCGCCATCTTTACGGTACTCTCTCAAGGCAAGGCATACGGGGCGAATGAGAGAGTGATTATGGGCGTGATGGGTCTGGGCGGTCGAGGAACATATCTGGCTGAAAAATTCGCGCAGCGACCGGATGTGGAAATCGCCTATCTCTGCGACCCAAATACCAGGCGTTTCGCACGAGCACGAGAGGCAGTGGAAGAAGCCCAGGACAAAAAACCAAAACTGGTGCAGGATTTCAGAAAAATCCTTGATGACCCCAGCGTCGATGTCCTCATCAATGCCACACCCGACCACTGGCACGGGCTGGGGACTATTATGGCCTGCCAGGCCGGCAAAGATGTATATGTGGAAAAACCTCTTGCGCACAATATCTGGGAAGGAAGAAAAATGGTCGAGGCAGCCCGCAAGTATAAGAGGGTCGTTCAAGTAGGTATGCAATCACGCAGCGCTGCTTATACTAAGAAGGCCAAGCAATACATTGAATCCGGCAAGCTGGGAGATATTTACATCGTCCGCGTTTTCAATATGATGCAGCACCCTATGCAGACAGACACTCCCAATCAGCCGGTTCCTGAGGGATTTGATTATGATATGTGGTGCGGCCCTGCTCCAAAAATACCTTATAACCCAAGTCGCCAGTGGTTAAACCAGTGGGAATACAGTTGTGGGCCGATTGCCGGCGATGCGATTCATCAACTGGACCTGGCTCGGTATCTTCTGGATGACATACCATATCCCAAAACTGTTTTTCATGCCGGTGGCGTGAATGTTCTCAAAGACGGTAGAGAAACACCCGACACTCAGTTAGCTACATTTGAATATGGTTCACTAACTTTATTGCTTGAAGCGGCGCTATGGACACCTTATATGAAAAAGACACCCATCGAAATTCGGGATTCAGACCGGTTTCCAAACTGGCTTTTCAACGGCACGAAGATTGAAATCTCTGGGACCGAAGGCTTTATGCACTTTGGCCGGCATGGTGACGGCTGGCAGGCCTACAATGCCGACGGTGAACTAACACAATCTGAATACGGACGCCAGGGTGACAAAGAGCATCAGGACAATTTCATTGATTGTATCCGAACACGAAAAAAACCAAACGCAGATGTGGAAATAGGACACCAGTCCGTGTTACTTTGCCACATGGCCAACATATCATATCGAGTAGGTAATCAAAAACTTGAATTTGACCCCAAGACCGAATCATTTACTAACTGCGAACAGGCCAATAAATACTTGAAGCGCAAATATCGCAAGCCCTGGGTAGTCCCGGATTCTGTATGAGCAAGGAAAGAAGTAATGTTGCACAGACTTTCACTGTCGATGAGCATCATTGCAGTTTGCTGCAATTGCTCTTATTCCAAATGGTTGGAAATCTCCAATATAAAGATAAGACAAGAACCGACAGAGCTGGGTGGTCCCAAGATAATTATCGAGTACGATATTGAAAACCCAAATATCTCACCGGCATCCCCTGCTTATGTTTTTATCCGCTACGGCAAAGACGAAACCAACTGGTATCTAATTGCCATAGACCGCCTTCAAGGTAACGGCTTTGACATCGTTGACAAACCCGGCCATAAGAGAATTATCTGGTGGGGAACAGACCAAACCAGCTTCGCCGATGTCAATCAAGTGGATATTCGTGTTCGAGGCATTCAAATGATACGAATTCCTGCGGGAGAATTTATAATGAAGAGCCTGCCCGGTGGCGGCTATGACGAGTCAAAAAAAATAACACCCACTTCCAATCTTCCCCTGTTTTATATGGCGAAGTATGAAACCACAATTGCTATGTACACCGATTACCTTAATGAAATTGGCGGCGAGGGAGCCGGCTGGAACCAGCGAATGAATAACAGCAACCGCTGCGGCATCGTCCGAAATAGTAATTACACATATAGTGTCGAACCGGGTCGCGAACAATATCCGATTACCTATGTATCCTGGTATGATGCGATAAATTTTTTGCAGTGGTGTGGTTTAAGGCTGCCAACCGAAGCCGAATGGGAAAAAGCCTTTCGCGGAGGATTCTTTCTGGACGGCGATGAAACCAAAAAATGTCCCAACCCAATGCCTGAAAGACGCTATCCCTGGGGTGACCAGGCACCAAATGCGGATGGCATTTACCGATGCAACTACGATGGCACTGAAGACGGCTTTGACTACACCGCTCCGGTAGGAAGCTTCGCAAAATTCAGCAGCCCTTATGGGGTCTGTGATTTGGCTGGAAATGTTGCCGAGTGGACGCTGGACTGGTATTCGACTTCATATCATGTCGGCCTGGATGGATTTCGGATGGCGCGGGGCGGCTCCTGGATGGCTGTACCGGATGCCTGTGACGCCATTACCGCAGCCACACAACTGCCTCTCAAAGAAAGTAGCATTATGGGATTTCGTGGAGTAAAGGAACAACGAAAATCATATTGATGAATTAGCCGGGCCAGGAAACTTCAGACCCACGTTCCTGTCTTCCGACAGGAAGACGCGGGGGCTGCCGAACATAAGCACTTGATAACTAAAAGCTTGCCAAATATCCCCGGTGCGACTCGAACGCACAACCTCTGGCTCCGGAGGCCAACGCTCTATCCTATTGAGCTACGGGGACAAAAATCAATGCTATATTTATTATGCTAAAACAACCTAAAAGTCAAGAATATAGCCTGTTTTGCGGAGTAATTTTGCTGTTTACTGGTTTTCACGTCACATAAACATCGCTTTATGGTACTTATATATAGAGACAGTATTTGTTGGGCAGAGTTTAACAGCCTATCCGAATAGCTATTCGCTCTCGCCCGTCATTCTGAACGGAGCGCAGCGAAGTGAAGAATCTCCTCTTCATTGGCCGGATTTTTCGGCCTTTCGGCTTCGCTCAGGACAAGCTTTCTTTCGCCTCAGAATGAAGAGGGATTGAGGATTATTCGGATGAGCATTAAGATAAACCTGCAGGTTGTTTAGAGAAGACAATCAGCGGTTTCGAATTTTTCTACGTGTAAATTTTGCCTAAATATGCTATAATAAAATTTGTTTTGAATGGAATGGAAGGTCGATAAATGAACTTACATAACTCGAATCGAATCTGGTTCGTGTTACTTCTTATTACCACAGTATGCTGGACTTCTGATGTTCTGGCGGCCCGGCCCGGCTGGCAGCGTCAATACGCAGTATCCCTTCCGGGAGAGGTCAACCAGCCAATGACCGGTGGTGCTTCAGTCCAGGCTGTCAACTACCCTGAGGGAAAAGCCCCTCCGCTCCTTTTCAAACAAACCGGCAATCTGACGAAAAGCCCGCCGAAAGAGACAATTCCAAAAGAATCGGCCTCTCAGCCCATACCTTTAACCACCCAACCGACTCCCAATATAAATGCCAATATTATCGACTCGCCTGCTTTAGGCGGCTTCCTCTCCTGGTGCCTGGTTACCTTTACAGATGAACGTTCCGGAGAATTCGAACTCGACGCCGTACCCAGCGACTCCGTTATCGGCAATTATCTGACCGCCACGCCGGAGACCGACTTCGCAATCGCCGTCTTTGATACCGGTGCCGGTGCCCATATAGTGAGCAGCGGCGACGCTGCCGGAGTCGGTCTTTTCGACCATACCCCGAATCTCATTACATCAAATACAGTCGAGTTTACAGGCGTAACCGGCTCAGCTAATGCCTGGGTAAGTCAGCCGCTGGGTCTCTTTATCGACGGACTCGGTGCCACTGAGCCTAACGGACTGCTTCTTGACACATCTACCATGGTCGGTGAGTTTAATGTCTCAATCGCCGTGGTCGACCCAATTGAATCATTGAATTCGCTCACTACGATTGGAACACCTCTTTCAGTCTATTTGGCAGCAGCTTTCCGCAACGACCGACCTATCAATATCACCCATAACGGGACCAAGCTAACCGCTCCGGACATTCGCTTTTATATACACGATGACCCACACATTCCAAGATACGCCAATACGATACCTCTTGAGCTGCGACCCATCGGGTCGGTCTCCGTTCAATACTTCCCCGACATACTCGAGCTCGACCCCTTCGGCGCGGATTTTGGCGCTCCTTTCAGCCCGTCTGTACTCACGGGATTCTTGCCGATGCAGGGTCTGTTCTTCGTCTCCAGTGTCGATGTTACCCACGCCGGCAGAACCTCCCTTGACAAAGATGGCTTTATCTTTGACACGGGCAGCAGTTACACCCTAATTAGTGAAGCTATTGGTGCCCGCCTTGGGCTTAATCCCAACAGACCCGAATACGAAATCGAAATATTGATAGCCACCGGAGAAACAATCACAGCACCCGGCTATTACATAGATTCTCTTGAGGTAATAGCCACGCCGGAATGGCTCACCTTTACCAATGTCCCTGTTGTTGTGTTAGACGCTCCTTCGCCGGAGGGCGGAGTCCTCGATGGTATTATAGGTATGAATCTATTCGTGGACTTCAATCTTGTATTTCGTGGTGGAGGCCTGCCCGGACAGGCTTTGCCCCGAATAGAATTCGAGCGTCTCCCCGAACGAATCGTCGCCGACATCGCACCTGGAGCCGGAGATGGCGTAGTGGACCTCTTCGACCTGGCTGCTCTCGCCGCCGTCTGGCATACCAATTCAGAGTCCTTCAATTGGAATCCAAGAGCTGACATGGCACCACAGGGCAGGCTCGACGGGAGAGTTGACATTCTTGACCTTGCCGTATTCGCTGAATATTGGCTCAATACTGACGCACCCTAAATGTATCAAAATCCAATCCGAAAAAATCACAACACACAAGCAAATCCTTTCTTCTGGCCAGGTATCATTCTATTAAAACAATTACAGATAACATCGTGCCGAATGAGATTGCTTAGTTCATTAGGGGGCCTGCACTTCGACATTGGACATTAAGATTCGATACCGAAGGTTCGCCAGTGGAGAATTCGATATTTTTTCCCCTTTTTTCATTTGACTTTTACGGTCTTTTACGCGATTCTTTTCCTTCAACACTCGATACGCTTCCTTAGCCTGCGCTGCTTGTCCTCCGAAGCTTCTGCGAAGGTGGGAGCACAGCCGAAAGGAGATACGAGATACTAATTTTATTGGCCGACCGCCGTGTTTTTTGTGGTCTCTTGTCAGTCTCTTTTAGTAGCACAATATTAAGGCAGTAGCGTTCTTGGATTTTTGGATTGCTGTCTGATTGTCAACAGCCTTGTCTGTTTTACAACTTACCTCGATTCCAGGTATGCTCTCAAGATAGGTCAATACAAAAGAGCTTTTTACTGCATAGTTGACATTCTGAGGTATAGTTCCTTTATAAAGTAGCATTTGGATTTCACTGAGCTTTGATACTATTACTCCAATAACATTACCATTTGAATCCATTAATGGACCGCCTGAATTGCCAGACTGCACAGGAACACTGATTTGAAAATGCCTGAAATTGTTATTTATTCCAGAAAGACTGCTAATGCTCCCTTCAGTATACTTTGCCTCAGTTCCCTGAACATCTATATTCGGGAAGCCAATCGTAAAGACTTTATCACCCGTCTTGACTCCTGAACTTGGGGCAATATTTAATGATGAGAACGTTGTCCCTTGTACTTTTAGTATTGCAAAATCTCTGTTATTATCTTTGGCTATAACTTTGGCATCAAATCTGCCATTATTTGTTATTACTACAATGGATTTAGCTTCTTCGATTATGTCCCAACGGTAGTTGAAGGTTGGTGACGGTTCCAGCTTCTTCAATTTAACCTACCTTTCGTTTTTCAGCAAGAGCCTTGTCGGTTTCTAATTCGTCAAGATAAGATTTCAGCATCCAAA
>Ga0315314_1000368_pt1 | contig 53044 bp, 56 predicted proteins | sample TDP9_MG_FD_203631 | JGI IMG/M metagenome (GOLD analysis project Ga0315314, IMG submission 203631) | Freshwater sediment microbial communities from Lake Towuti, South Sulawesi, Indonesia - TDP9 | ecosystem: Environmental > Aquatic > Freshwater > Lake > Sediment | place: Indonesia: South Sulawesi... | reverse complement strand
TCGCATTGAGATCCGCTCACGAGAGGAAAGACGGCCTCTGGATGGGCGTGGATGTCTTCACAGGCGAGACGAAGGATATGATGAAGCAAGGAGTGATCGAGCCTCTTCGAGTCAAAGAACAGGCTGTCAAGTCAGCGGTCGAAGCAGCATCCATGATCCTAAGAATAGACGATGTCATTGCGGCAGCGAAACCTCCGCCAACGCCGCCTAGGGGTGGACCTGGAGGGCCAGGAATGGGAGGAATGCCTCCAGAATACTAAGAACCTCTAACATTTTTTTTACTACAGTATTTCAGGGAACTCTTGATTCTATAGCCAGAGCTTAATCTAGTAGAGTGTTGGATACTTAACCTGCCAGTAGATTTTTGGACGGTTAGACAAAGTGATGAGCTCGGTCAAGGTTTCAAACACCGTAGCAGTTATATCTATCAATCAAACATGTAAGATTCGGATGAACGACTATGGCTAGCCAGAAACTTCTAGAAATGTTGAACTCGGCGATTGCTAGAGAGCTTCAGGTTTCAATTCAATACATGTGGCAGCATGTTCAATGGAAAGGTGTCGAGGGTTACGCGGTCAGCGGTGAGTTCAAGGAGATCGCAGTGGCGGAGATGAAACATGCGGAAAAGATTGCTGAGCGGCTCTGGTATCTAGGAGGAAAGCCAACGACAAAACCAAATCCGATCAACGTTGGCGAGGGTTTGAAAGCGATGATCAATTTCGATATCAAGGCGGAGGCAGAAGCGATCGCCATGTACAAAGAGATCATGGAAGTAGCAATGAAGGAAGGCGACGCTGCCACGCGTGAGATCTTCGAAGAGATAGAAGAGGAAGAAGAAGAACACCACGACTTTTTCACGAGTCTACTTGAAAAGTAGGCTAGAAATTCTCATACCTACCTTTTTTTCAGCTATCTTCCGGAAAAGAAAAGTTGGGAGCTTAGCCTTAGCTCCTTTCTTGTAGAAACTTCTGTTACGGTCGAGCTTTAAGTGCAGCCTCAAGTCTCTTTTCTACCACGTTCCAGTTTACGTTCTCGAAGAAGGCATCAATGTACGGCGGTCTCTTCGGTCCTTGATCGGTGTAATATGCATGTTCATAGACGTCAAGAACCAGAAGGGGTATCGTATTCAGCAGGCCGTATACGTTGTGAGCGTCCAGCCCATTGTTGATGAGTCCGCCGCTCGTCAGGTCGTAGACCAATACAGCCCATCCTCTAAGAGCTATGCCGCAAGCCTTAAAGTCCTCTTTCCATTTGTCAAAGGAGCCAAAGTTCTTGTTCAGATTCTCCATTAGTCTTGCACTAGGACTCGTACCCCTTCCATCCTTTATGTTCTCGAAGTAGAGTTCATGCAACACTACGCCCATGTAGTTGAAACTCTCTTCAACCTTTAGGGCTCTGTAGTCACTGAAGTTCTGATTCGCCTTGCTTCGATCCACCGTTTGCATCCTCTCCCAGATCTCATTGATCTTTCCGACATATCCCTTGTAGTGCGTCTCAAAATGGTACTCAAGCTGCTGATCGGAGATTCCCTTCAAACCCTTCGGCTTAAGCTGATCTCTTGGACTTAACTTTACGGACAAATTGCTTCCTCCAAGATAATTGAATTATTCAAACGTAAAAGGATTGTCGCCCATTGAAAGATGGAAAATAAGCTTTAATGAACAGATTAGGAAAGGCGCGATTTAAGAAGACCGCTTCGGTGTTCGCTTCAAACGATGTGAATTGCTGAAATGTAAGAATCCTAAAACCTGCGAGCACAACGAGAGCTGAATTAAACCTCTAGTTTATGAACCAACTCTATATGAAATTTCCGGCAGTAAATTTCGACGCCTATAGCTAAGATTTCATGAAAGAAGTAAGTGAATCCGCCGGCCAAACAGATCATCAGCACACGTAAAGGCGGCTCAATAACCGACCTACATAAGATGCTTCAAGACCTACAGGTCACCTAGCCTCTATCTAAAGACAATCAAACAGATAACGAAAAACAGAAGGGCTGATCATCATCCCCCTTTATCCTGTCTAATCCCACAATCAAGACAGTAGTCTGCGTTTACTGGGAGTTCTGAGCCACACTGAACACAGAACTTGTCAACCCGCTTTCTCACGTTGAGACCTAACCATATAAGAAAAATTAGGAAAAGTATTCCAACTATCGTCATTCCTGCTGGATTATCGGACCTAGATTTATCCATCTCTTGCAGAGGGGCAAGAAGTATGAAGAATGATACTGCGCCACTGGATAGCGCGTATCTGCATTTCTCGCTTATGTGACTATATCTCTTCAGGATCTTAATGGATAATACGATTGAAAGAATTGGGATGAGCATTGTGATTACTGGCGATTCTATTATCGAGGGAGATAGGTAAAGTATAAGGAAGAAAGCTAAGGTTCCGAAGAATCCGAAAAGCCAGAATAATTTTCCGTTATTCGCATATCTATGAATTTCCCTATTTAGTTCAAGGCTAGGGATGCTATATGCAAAAATGAACAGCAGAACCGTTACAATCAATGCTCCGAAATACAGTGATGCTGATGGCCTGTAAGGAGTCAAGAAAAGATAGCCAAAAGCAACATCAACTGAGAGGATCAAGAAGCTGATAGACAATTTTCTGTTGGTCAACCATCTTTGATTTCTAAATGCAGGAAAGATGAGTTCGACTAAGAGGATGGGCAGCGATATACTGAATACTGCATGATAAATGATGAGCATTTCAGTCCAAACCCAGTTGACTCCAAGCCATCTCCCATAGGTTCCTAAAACTCCTAGATCCATCCAAGCGGGGTCGAAGAAGCTCTTGACCATCAATCCTTCCTCTATAATCCCGTAAGCTGATCCTAGAATCAGTATTGAAGACCAGCCCTTATGCCAGCGAACAGCAAGTTCATGTACTATCAATGCGCCGTTACCATAAAGCATAGTAATCGCTATGAAACCGAGAGGGTTGAAGAATTCAACGGGCGGAGCGGAGCCTGACAAAAGTTCCGCGATGAGAGGCGAGAGAAAGAATAACGCTATCGCCGGATTAAGAAAGAAATAAGCACGCTTCATTTAGAGAGGCTTAACCTCCGTAAACAGTCTCACGGTAGACATGCCAGAATGTACCTAGGCTCCTCTATCGCTTGGCTTCGCTCCTAACGAAATTCTCGATCGTTCCGAGAAGCTGATCGATATCTTCCTCCGTATGTGCTGAAGAGATAGCCCCATGAATTAAGACAGGACTCAGGATGAAGATACCTCGATCCAGCAAGTATCTATGGAATCTCTTGGCGATCTCCACGTTCCCTAGACTGACCGCATGTATATCCTTTATCGGCCTCTTCTTAGTGAAGTGGCATCCGAAAAGCGAACCTATCCCTGAGGTTTGCGCTTCGAAGCCGCTACGATCGAAGATATCTTGAATCCCTCTTGAAGCCTTCTCCCCAAGCTTATCGATTCGAGAATGGATCGTACCGTCTTCCAATAGCTTTAACGTAGCGTATCCGGCGGATGTTGAGATAGGGTTGCCGACATGAGTTCCTCCGAGGAAGCAGTATTCAACTCCTTGATACTTGAAATGGTCCATATGCTCCATGATCTCACCACGGCCAGTTATCGCTCCGATTGGGAAACCGCCTCCAACTATCTTCCCTAAAACCGTAAGGTCCGGCAAGATGCCGTACAGTTGCTGAGCGCCGCCAGGCGAAAGACGGAATCCAGTCATCACCTCGTCGAAGACCAACAGTGTGCCTGTGCCCTCGCAGATCTCCCTCAAACCCTTCAAGAACTCCCTCTCAGCAGGAATAATGCCGCCACCGCCCATAACAGGCTCGATCACTATGCAAGCCAAATCTAATCCTTTGATACGCTTACGCACGCCTTCCAGATCATTGTAAGGAAGTACAATTGTATCCCTAGTCGCACCTTCAGCTAGACCGCCAGACTGCGGCTGATCCAAAGGAGGCTTGACAGCGACATGTAGCGGGTCGTACCCTCCATGCCAATTACCCTCAAACTTGGCTATCTTCACCCTCTTTGTGTACGTTCGTGCCAACCTGACAGCGTACATATTCGCCTCTGTTCCTGAACAGGCGAATCTGACCATCTTTGCGCTAGGAACCATCTTCGTAACCTGTTCAGCGAGCTCGATCTCCACACCATGAAAGACTCCGTAATTGTAGCCCCTGTCTAGCTGCTCCTTAACCGCTTTGATAACTGCTGGATGGCGATGGCCCAGAACGAGTGCGAAATGGCCGCACCAATAGTCCGTGTAACTGTTGCCATCAATATCGTAGAGCCGGCTGCCACTCGCATTTACGGCACAGAAAGGATAGGGTTCAAAATACCTGATCCTGTAGCTGATCCCCCCAGGATAGACCCTTTTAGCTCTTTCATAAATCTCTCTGGATCTAGGAGTGCTCTCAGCATAACCCTCGCGAAGCATATGACCAACCTGATAGAACTATAGCCGAGAATACCACATATATAGAACTATCAACCTGCGAGACTAGATCTCCCAAAAATCGAGCCAACCAGTGCCCTGCTTCAACACCTTTTGCGACAAGTTGAAAAACCCTATTAGGACCCCCGGGGCCTCTGTATCTTCTTCTTTTAGATAGTGCAACTCAGCAAGCTTCCGAAGAAGCAGATTCTTTATAGCGTCTAACAGCGAGGAAGGTTAAAGGAGAAATAAGGAACTTTGCTCTCTAAGGCCCCCTATCCCCCCTGTTTCATGTAAAATCTTAATACGGGTGTAATACCTGCAAGGGTTTAATCCCTTGTAAGCCCTTTTGAGAAGTCAAAGATATCAAACCGGAAGTGCGATTATGAACGACCCTACTGGGTTGAAGAAAGCCGCGGTCCTTTGCATTCTACGAAGCGACACAGTTTTCTTGCTGATCCGTCGTAGTAAGGAGCCTCACCTCGGTAAGTATATCCCAATTGGAGGTAAAGTAGGTCCGTTTGAGACACCTAGAGCGGCAGCAATACGCGAAGTCAAGGAGGAGACAGGTGTCTCAGTCGAGGACGTACGCCTGAGAGGCATATTAACAGAGACCAGCCCAACCGACTTCAACTGGATAAACCATATTTACACGGCTGACATTGACGCTGTCGCTCCGGTCAAGAATCGTGAAGGAACCCTTGAATGGATTGAGCGAGGGAGATTGGATAGAATTCCTACGCCGACTACAGATCGGTTCATCTACGATTACGTATCTAGGTCTGAGTTCTTCGTCTTAGACGCTATCTATGATGAGAATGTGGAGTTAGTGAGATTGGTTGATGAGTTCTCCGGGAAGATTCTGTTTTCAAGGAAAACGGGTTGATTCATGCTCCCTCGGGAACGAGTATTTGCAGCGCTCCAACACGATGAGCCGGACCGCGTGCCTAGATTTGAAATCTGGATCGATGCTTTGCTAGAAGAACTGGGGCAGAGCAATCCGCAGAGTGCTTACGTTAACCTAGGGCAAGATTGCATTTTGATACCCACCGAGACGCTTACTGAGAGCAACGCTTGGAGGGACGGGGTGGATGAGTGGGGTCGAGTCTGGAAAAATGGTATGTATGTGGATGGTCTAGTAGACACTGAGTCAGATCTCAAGCAGTATAGCCCATCCTTGGACTATGTGGACCGGTTCTTTGATAGGAACAAAGTGAAGGAAGTCAAGGACCTTTATCCAGATCATTGCTTCATCTACGGCTCTCACATAGGGCCTTTCACAGCAGCATACATGGCTATGGGATTTAAACGCTTTTTCGTTCGCATTGTCAATGATCAGGCTTTCGTTCATAAGCTATTGGACGCTCGCACTGAATGGTGTATCGCACTCTACCGAAAGGCTGTCGATCTCGGGGTAGATGTGCTCGTTCTCGGCGACGATGCGGCTCATAAAGAAGGCCCGATGATTTCACCTCAGATGTGGCGTGAACTTGTGCTTCCTTACCATCGCCGTATTGTCGAAGAGCTGGATGTGTCGGTTATCTGGCATAGCGATGGAAAGGTCGAATCGTTGTTGCCTATGGCTATTGAAGCAGGCTTCATTGGCATTCACGGATTGGAGCCGGCGGCAGGCATCGATCTTGGCGAGGTGAAGCGAAAATTCGGGCAGGATCTTGTCCTCATTGGCAACATAGATGTCAGAGTTCTATGCGACTCCGACCTTGGTGCAGTACGTAGAGAAGTCAAGCGTTGCATAGAGCAGGGAGCACCCGGCGGGGCTTATATGATAGCCACTTGTAACAGTATCTTCAAGGGTATGAACTCGGTCTCGGTAGCTGAAATGTTCCGTTGTGAGGGAGAGGTAGGCTTCTATTAAGGAGGAACCGGACATGGCAGAAAATCCCTTTATTGGTACCTGGAGATTAGTATCCTTCGAGATCAGAAGAGCGGATGGTCAGGTCAGGTATCCACTCGGCCAAGACGCTGCTGGGTACATCATATACAATGAGGATGGATACGTGTCGGTAGCCATCATGAGTCCTAACCGTCCCAAGTTTGCTTCTGGAGACATTTTCGGAGGAACAACTGAGGAGAAAGTGGCAGCCGCCGACATCTACATTTCTTATTGTGGTAGGTATGAAATTCAAGAAGACAAAGTTATTCATCGCATTGAAGTCAGCTTCTTTCCTAACTGGATTGGTGCGGACCAGGAACGCATCTTTGATCTTGATGGTGAAAGACTGTCATTAAGTACACCTCCTTTTCTGATAGGCGGCGTACAGCAGACCGCCCATATGGTCTGGGAGCGCGTAAGGAAAGACGCGCAATAAAGTAACTTCGCAGGAGATCGAGGTTACTTTCGACTTTGATTGGATACTAGAAATTGAATAGTTCAACCTGGAAAGTAAGAAGTTCTCAAAACCTTACAAAACTCTGTTAAGCCTTGTAAATCAGCCGACAGTTACAACTATATCGCAGTTAGGACAATGCTGTTGGTCTCTCCAGGAAGGGAATGTTAGAATGAGTAAGGTTGCGGAACTCCTGAATCAATCCTTGGATGCTGCCAGGAAGATGAAGAGGCTCCTCTTTCTAGTGGCAGGAATCTATGTGGTGTCTTTTCTAGCTGGATACCTGATGATTCACTTTCAAGTTCCTTTTGCCATGGAGCTTAGTAAAACTCTCATAGAGAGTGTTTCTGCCAATCCAGTCTTCACGCCTATTATTGGCTCTCTAATGAGCGGAAACCTTGCACTCGCAGTTGCTTTTACCTTTCTGGTAAACCTGTCTATGGGAGCTTTTGTTTATACAACCTTGATCGGGGTTCTCCCTATTTTAGGTGGAGTAGGGTCTGTGGCGATGACTGGCCTTCGAGGATTCGTAATAGGGCTGACCTACTACTATGTTTTCAAGGTTTCCATAGGTTATACAGTTGTTGCTTTAGGCACTTTGATTCTTGAGTTGGGTGCCTATGTCTTTTCTGCTGCTGCTGGAATCAACATAAGCCTATCCGCAATCTTTCCACGCAGGTATCAGGTGGACAGTAGATGGACTGCGTTCAAGATGGCTTGGAAGGACGCAGCCAAGATCTATGTCATAGTCGTCATCCTGTTGGTGCTTGGAGCAGTATGGGAAATGGTTGGAATCTACATCACTCTGCACTAGACTTTATTTACATCAATTGGAGAGGGGGTGATAGTGAATTGAAAGAATGGGAATGCGTTAAAGTAGGACATCACAATGATGTCGGCAAAACAATCGAGGAATATCAAAGTAAAGGTTGGCGTCTCCACACATACGCTTGCGCTCAAGCGGCCATTGGAGAACTTATCAATCACTACTTGCTGTTTGAGAGAGGTGAGTGAGTTGAACAAGCTTTGACATGTCGAAGGGGGTAATGAAAATAGAAGAGAATATTCGAAAGCCTAGAATGCCAAAAGGTGCTGGCTATTCCATAGGATTGGCAATCGGCATGGCATACGGTATTCCATATGGTATTGTGATCGATGTTATCCCTATCGGTATCGCTATTGGAGCTGGTGTGGGCATATCCGTTGGAGTTGCTTTAGAAGAACAAAATCAGAAACCCCTGACTGCCAAAGAAAGAAAGATCGCTTTAAGGGTACTCATCGGAGCTATTGCTGTATTTTTACTTCTACTTCTTCGATTTATGCTTAGATGAGGTAGAAAATGAGGAAGAGAATCCCTAGTGCCAAAGATATTGTGCCATACAACCTTGCTAGCTTGATAGCACTTTCTTGACTGGTCTTCTTCATTATCAACCTGTAGGTTAGCTTCGGCACATATTTGGGATTAGGATTGATCAAAAAGAAAACGCCTATAATAGACAGTAAAACTCCTAAAGACAAGGCCAAATATTCTATTTGTTGCATATCGCCCACCTTCTCTCAACCATATCTAGGATCTTGAATAAATCATAATTCTCTTGAGAATGAAAAGCCTCAAAATGAGCTTGTTTCGGCTGAATGAATGAATCAATGGTGGACCGGGCGGGATTTGAACCCGCGACCTTCCGCATGCCAAGCGGACGATTTGGTAACGACCCTCGATTGAGGAGTAGTTCATACCAGACTGATCTACCGGCCCGCGTTCAATGTTAGCGATTATCACTCCTTAAATATGTTTCGAGTACTTGTCTCAAGCTCCGGTACCGGCACACCGGGTTTCTGATGTCTAGTCACAGTAAGACATTTGATTTCAAAGAAAATCTTAAGTGAGAGCTGATATTCTTCGTGTAAATGTGCCGAGGATATGCCGAGGTAGCTCAGCCTGGGAGAGCACCCGACTCTACGATCTAATAAGAGGGTGAAGCTGAAGACCGGGCTGTCGTGCGTTCAAAACCGATAAACGCGGTGAAACTCGCACCCTCGGCACCATGAACTCTATCGAAAGGTTTTATTGTATTTCATTAGATTCTAGTTACCGGTTGCGGCCGTAGTCCAGCCTGGTCTAAGACGTCGGCCTGCCAATCATCTAGCAGACCGCCGGTGACCCGGGTTCGAATCCCGGCGGCCGCACCACTTCTCACGCACGCACTTTTTACTTTCCTCACATTAGGGGAGGAATCCTCTAACAACCCCGCTTCCTCTTTCGCTACGTTCCAAGTCAAAAGAAGCTTAAGAAAGAAGTAGGTTGTTTAGCTCGAGAGAGTAATCTTGAAAACCAAGCCGTTCCTACAGATAGCCGGAAGGTAGTATCCGTGACATACACCCTAGAAGACCTCACTCGACTCATCGCCAAGCACAACTTCTGCGTATTGGCCACGCAGGGCCGAAACGGACCCCACGTCGCCGGGGTAGGGTACTTCGCCCGGGGCTTGGACATCTACATTCCAACTGGCACAAAGACTGTGAAAGCTCTGAACCTACGCCGGAGTCCGCGCGTCGCGGTGCATATTCCGGTGCCTTGGCCTCTAATTCCCGCTCCGCCGCGGAGCATCCAGTTTCAAGGCATTGCCGAAGTCCTGCCCTTTGATGATGCGGAAGCCAACGCGGCGCTAGACCGGGCGCCCCTAGCGTTACGACTCATCCTCCGCCGCCTAGCAAGGAGATCAGACACAGAACTCTTTGGTGAGAACATATGGATTCGCGTTCGGCCTAGACGAAGCATCGAGACCTTTATGATAGGCGTGTCCATGACAACCATTCTCCGCGACGAGAAGAAAGCCATCCAGCACTTCAAGGTACCTACGGTGCCGAACAGAGACAGCGCAAGATAATTATTTTGTGTGTGTGCGCGCACCAAGGGACACACAAAAAGTTCATAGTTCAAATTCAACTTGACTGTTCTTTTAGGCTCTTTAAGCTACAATAGACAATACTGCTATCCAGAACATAGCTAATGCTTGCAAAACCACCACGTAAACCAACACTCCTTTGTCCCGTCCCCCAATAGTCTTGGAGAGCTGGAGAACTGTGAGTCCACCTAATCCCCATAGTGGAGCTATCTCCCAACTGGTATACCTCAAAGCAGAATTAGGGTAAATCCAAGGGCATGAACCAACAACGCTCCAGAAAAAGCCGAAAAACCATTCAAAAAAGAATCCCCAAACGCAGAACAAAAGGAAGAGTCCTACATGCATCTTCCAATTCAAAGTTCAAGCATCTCCAAGTTCACCATTAATGGCATTCCTTTCAAAAATATTGCTAGATGAAACTTATCGTTCTGCTGGCCACCGTTCAGATTACAATCTTGTCTTGGTCGAACTTCAGAAAGGAAGACAGAGTAGAAGCCGTAACCGCAGCAGCCGCTACTAAGAGAAGGCGTAAATCCTAGCAAACCCACTCTTCTTTTTCTAGCATTTGCTTCGCTTAGCGAGCGTAGCGAGCAATCAGTAGAATAAAGAGGGGTTGTGGGGGATTCCTCCCCTAAGATATGAATTAGAATAAAGTGTGTGTGGGTCCCTTGGTGAGACACACACAAAAAGTTCATAGTTCAAATTCCACCGGACGCACCATTGTGCCCGCGACGACGACGACGACGACGACGACACGACTTTCAAAGGTTCAATTCGTTGCGTTAGAACTTTCGGAACCCGTCACATACGACGAGCATCGCCGGCCTCGCACCCCTAATGCCATCGTCCTCCTCGCTCCCTCCACGTCCACGCATACGGCGTACAGTCCACAGGCGCGCATACGTCGTAACGATGACCGGGGCCATGCCGGCGTTGCGTCATAGCATAGCATACACCGCACCGATAACGAGGATCGCCATGTCCTACGCCTTCCTTCACCGCCGCCTTGCCGTCGCCCTCGTCCACGTCAGCCGCATACGGCGTAGAGTCCAGAGGTGCGTGTACGTCGTAACGATGCGCCGGGCGCTATGCCGGCGCGGTCTCATGGCGTATCGCCGCTAACGTAGATCGCCGTCCCAAGCGCCGAACCGACGCCGGTTGAACTCGCTCTTCGTCGAACCGCACCTAGGACACTCCACCCGACGACGAGCGCCTCCCCGATAACGCCACCGGTGGCCGCAATTCAAGCACTCAATCCACTCTGAGACAAGCGTCACCGGCACGGAGGGACGGCGGCCAGTCGGCTCCTCAACCGACACCGTGAACTCGCGCCCACACGCCGGACAGGTCACCGAATAGGAGATCAGCGCGCGTCACCGCTACGGTGCAGGAACGTCGGAACCGATGTCACCGCTAGACGCCTCGGATAGTTCCTGAGCCGCTAGAAACTCTTGCTTGAGCTTGCGAAGCTCCCGGCGGTCGCGTACCTTCTTGCGCTCCATATCCGACGGACGCCGGACACATACAACCGGATGATAGAACAGCCTATACACGTAGAACGCCAAGACCGCGAGACACGCGATCATAACAACAAGCGAGATCGCGTCCACGTAGTCTTGACGCATAATGAAATGCCTCCACCGGAACGGCCGAAGCCCGCCGCAAACGGAAGCGCCAAAGCTAACCGCCTAGAGGACGACCGCCCGGCACAGCAACGCGGCCGGACACATAGGTTGGAAACGGAGTCGGCGCCTGAGTATAAGTCCTACCGCCGACCGTGTAAGTCCTAGTGCCAGCCACACCCGGAGCAACTATCGGCCCCGCACCTGTAGGCTGAAGTTGAGCTTGAACGCCGCCTCCTCCACTAGGAGCGCCTAAAACCGGAGCAGAAACTGGAGCTTGAGCCGCCGGAGCTTGAGCTTGAGCTGCCGGAGCTATAGAAGCGAAGCTCGGCGGATTAGCTATAAAGGGAGTAACAGCGCCAACGCTATACTGACCAAGCGACCTCCCTCCCCATCTGCCTCCTATGGGCATAAGCTCAGGCGTACGTATGAAACGCTGCGCCTCGCGGGTGCGCGGGGAAAGCCAATCGAGCAAACTACCTCTAGTCTTCACCGGCGGCTTCACGTCACCGTACTTACGCTTCTTCCTCCGAAAGAATACGCTCAATCAAAACACTCCCCGCATCCTTCGCATAGCGCGGAACCCAACCATCCTCGGCACACTTCAGATTCAGCCAGAGTTTCATCCAGATCGTACTCGCTCATTTAGAACACCTGCTTCTCTCATATCATATCTTCAGAAAGACCTTCAGCGCGATCATTATCAGCGCCGTCACGAAAGGCGTTATCAGCGCTGCGATCACCTCTAACCGCCTGAACCTATTATTGAGCGCGGTTTGCAGAGCTTCATGTCTTGCCCGACATTCTCTCGCAGTCACATACTCCGGTCGAATGTCGCCGATTATCTCACCGCTCATTTCTTAGATTTCCCTCCTTCTTCAGCGAGATAGTAACCCAACGCGACGCCTCCGATCAGGGCGAGCGCAACCAGCATCAAACAAAGATGGATGTTCAAGGATTTCGGCAACGCGAACATGAAGCATCGCCCTACGGGAACGTGTCCTCTTCCTCTTTGCCTTCCTCTTCCCCTTCGCCCTCAGACTCTTCCGGCTCGCCTTCGTCAAACAATCCAAAGAGGGTGTCGAAGCCGTCACCTTCAGCGCCTTTCGGCTTGGGCGCTCTCTTGGCCCTCTCGATCGCTTGGAAGTCCAAGAACTGCCTAAGCTGCGGTTCCAGTGTCAAGAGCTTCTCAATCTCATCAGGGCTCCCTCTGAACAGAGCCAAAGCGTGTTTCGATCTCTCGCTAGTCCATATCCAAGTCTTCTCCGTCTCGGTTTCCCCTGCCTCTTCCGAAGTCTCTTGAAGGTATCCAACGAATTTCTCAGGGTTTCCCCTGCTCTTCTTGAAAGCGTCGTCTAGTTGCCAAGTACTATTCAGGTCGTCAAGGGCTTCAGTCAGACCCGATTCCAGAAGCTTCCTCTTGTACAACTTGATTCCGGCTTTCTGATAATCCTCGTGTCTTGTTCAGTCTGTCGATCAGCTCTTCGGGGAAAGCTGTTCCAACGTTTTTGTCAGCCGGCCTTTCCCCGAGTCTCTGGGTCTTCTGAGCTTCAAGTCGGTTCAGCCTGTCCTTCAGCGAATATACTTCATTCTCCAGCTCCGAGTACTCGTCACGAGGTTTAGCCCTGACCTTCGTCGGCTTGCCTTCCTGCTCTTGACCCTGCTCTTCTGACTGTCCTTCGTCCTCTGATGCTCTAAACATCTTCTAACCATCTCCCTAGATTTTCTCTAGTAGAATGACTGAATTAAGGAACTGAATATGGAGAGTTACATTAATTCGCGTGCATCCTGCATTTGTAGCATAAAGCCCATGTATGGAAGAGAAACCCTGATTCCAAGTAAGGATCATCCACCTGTGAAACAGTCATAGCAAAGTACAGTTGCCTTGGTTCAATAGTTCCCTCGCAGCCTCTGCATATGTGAAATTCATTGGCGATCCTGAGAACTAGAACTTTGCCGCTCTGTGTCTTGAAGAACTTTCTAATCCTTCTGTTGCAGGTCAAGCACTTTGTCTTGTGATGGAGCTTCGAGATGCCTTGCTTTAACTTTGGAGGCTCGCAGTTACACCAGTCGGTTTCGCTCATGGCTGATCTTGACTTCTTGGAGGGAGGACGCCTTGTATTCGGTATTCTCTGATTGTCCTAGACACGAATGGACGATACTTGTCGTAGTCTTGATTTAATATCAGGCAGATGTCTCGGATAGATCGGCCTTGATGGGCTAGTTCGAGGATCTTCATTTTGATGCTCTCAAAAGGATTTCTGAGATAGGGCTCTAGCTTGTCGAGATATGCGTACTCGCTCTCCATGATCTTTGTATGTTTGCTCAGAATAGCGTGAGCTATCGCAATCGACTTGATTATGTCGAACATTTGGCTTGAACTCGGCGAGGCGCTTAGGATCTGCCATCGTTTAGCGTAGTCGTCGAACCTAACCAAATCGTCTCTGGTTACTATAATCTCTCTTTCGCCGAGCGCCTCTTTCGCGCGGTCAATCTTCATCAAGTTTCGTTTATCCCGATTGAGGTTTGCATCCCTCATCTCCTTCGGCGTCAATTGATGATAGACTACGATGCACCTCTCGGTGAACGTGTTGCCGAGAACTTTGTCTCGATGGTTGAAATATGATTTGGGCGTGATATTGGCTATTAGGCTGAAGCTAGCTTCAATCTCTATTCTGTTCTGCCAATCTCCGTAAATGTACTTTCCTTCGCTAGCGAGTTCCGAGAAAGCGTCGATCAACCTTGATTTAGTTCGATCTGCTTTGCTTGCGAGTAGAAGCGTCAGGTCGTTAATTAGCAAACACTTGCCGTCAATATCCTTTCCTGAACCGGAGTCTCGGTTCAAACTGTGAATCGTGAAGTCGGAGCCAACGTAGATAACTCTCTTCTTGGAGAAGATTTGCATCTGCTCATTGGTCGTTTTTGATTTGAGGTGTCGGCTCGGTGCTACGTGGAGAACCCATATTTTCACGTTGTCCTTGAATTTTGAGCTTGTGACCGCTAGGGTTTTTAGAATGGCTATCGGCGTGACGATTTGACCGAACTTGACGTTATAGTAGGCTTCCAGCATCGCGGTGTAGGGGTGTAACTTTTGTAACTTAGTTTCAACCACCCTATATAGGGGTTTGACATTGGCGTTACCGAAGTTACGTCTCTCTCTCTTCATCTTTCATCGACCTCCCTGAACCTCACGTCGAGGATCTCCAGCGGAACCTTCGCGGTCATCTTCTTGAAACAGACCCGACAGATCGGAACTGTCGAATATTTACACCAACCTTTATCATGTCTAGCATAGATCAGCGAGGAGACCGATCTCAGACAGATCGGGCACAAGTATCTCTTTCTCTTCAACGCTCGAATTATGAGGGGCTTCAGGTCTGAGTGGGGAATTTTCCTCAAGCCCACTTCGAGGCGAAAGGAATTTATCTTAACCGATATGCCCGAGGCCCTTCTATTCAGGTTGCGTGTGTCCTTCATCTTGAACACTCTCCTTACGCGGCGGCTCGCCGCGAGTCACTAAAGGCTTTTCTGAAAGCTTCCGTGAAATGTTTGATGAGCGCTTCAGCCTCGCGGGAGGCGAAGGGTAGTATCGCCGCGCATGGCATACTTGGGCCGAATATTTCGAGATGATACTTGTCGAGTTGGTCGCGGAAGAGCGTGTAAACTCTGCCGAACCGGTCGATGCTGGTTGAGATGGGAGAGGGAGCGGAGGAAAATTTGGAGGAAAAGGTCATGGCTTCTCCCTCTCCGGCTTCTTTGGAATGATCTTTATGATTCCGTTGAAGATCAGCGTCATCTCGTCGCCCTGTTTGAGCCCTAAAGCTTGAACCCAGAGTTTCGGAAGGATGACTAAGTATGAGCCGCTCTGCTCTTGGAGCAGCCTTTTAATCACGTATTGCCTCGGCATTCCTTGATTCCTCAATATAGCAACGTTTATATTCCGAACTATACGTGATTAGTTACGGAAAATGGTCAAAATGCAGCCAAATCAGGAAGAGTCGGAGAGGATCAAGCAACTGCTCAAACGGGAGAAAAGAGGCATATACGGATACCGGCCGGTTGGAGCGAAGAAACCTCCTGCAATCCGGAATCCGAGAGGACGTAAACCCCTCATTCCAAGCCGAAGAGATAAAGTATTGGAAATCCTCAAGGACGGTAAAAAGCTCAAACGTCAAGAAATCATGTCTAGGCTAGACATAAGGAGAAAGGCTACGTTCTACGAGTTAGCGGATCAACCGTTGGATGATCGCGGTCAAGTCTTCTTAGAGCACGACAAGCTGCATGACTTATGGTTCTTGAAGTCAGGTCAGCCTCGGAGAAGGACCATGAGCCAATGTAAGGAGCTTAAGTTGTTGGTGAAAGCGGTTAAGGATGAGCGGTTAGACTTCTATGTTCCAAGGAGGGAGTTCAGGAATATTATTCGAGCCGAAGCTGAGGAGAAGGTTGAAGCCGCTTTAGGCGTAGAGCCGCTTGAACCTAGATTTGAAGGACCGGAAGAGCTTGAGAGGCCACCTGCTCCGTTTCACCTTGGAACAGTTCTGCCGCTTTTGAAGGAAGATGCCGACCGAGTGAGAGGAGCAGTATATTGGCATGTTGAACCGGTTGAAAAGAGGCTTGACGGCAAGAAATACTCGAAGATAGAAAGGGAGGAAATGCAAGAACTCGATCAACCGAAGATCAAGATGCTTCTGGAAAAATGCGGTTCTATGAGTCCGTCCAGCTTCATGTATTTGATTCCAGAGGCGTTCTTACTTTGCTATTCAAAACTTGATCCAGCATACTTCACCAACGAGAAAACCCTTGCTGATATAAGCGACGAAGAATTGGATGCAGTTAGAAGTCTGGCTTTAGGTAGATCGAAGCGAGTTTCAATCCTCTATACCTTCGATGTGAATGAGGCTTTTGAATGGTTCAAGAGGCATAAATCTGAGAAATCTATTCAAGATGAGTTTCGAAGTCGATTCAAAGGGATAAGGGAATATCTGAAGACCGGAGACAGGTCGTCCGAGGAATGGAGGAAGCCTCGTATTCATCAAAGAGACTTGGAGCATCCACCGAAGTTCTATCCGCCTAGAATAGAGGTTGACAAAGCGCCCGGCGATAGACTTGGGGAGAAGCTCAAGCGTCAAGATGAAGAGCGACGCAAAAGGAGAAGTGGTGTTCAATGAATCCTGTTCTGGTTTACGGTTACGGAACAAGCTTGTCGGTTAGGGATAATTGTCTAATCCTGAGAGAAGGCAGGTTCGAGCCTTTCGCCTTCAACATGGCTTCGCGTTGGAAGGTGAGGGAGCCGAAGATGTTTCGCTTTCGGCCTCGACATATTCCGTTTGATTCGATTGTGAACGTGGGAGATAGCGGTTACGTTAGCTTTGCGGCTATACATTGGTGCAGCTTACATGATCTGCCGATTTATTTTCTTGACTATGACGGAAGTCTGGTGAGTTCGATCCTTCCGCCTCAACCTATTCGGACCGATGTTCGTAGGACGCAGCTTGAAGCCTATCTTAACGATGAAAGGCGAGTTGAGATCGCCCGGGAGTTTGTTGATGTAAAGCTGGATAGATCGGCTCAAATATTGAATTGGCTTCGTGAGAAATACGACATCGAAAAGGAATTTCGGTCTTTCGGCAAGGAGCGCCTCGGTCTTGGTAGAGCCAAAACTGTGAATGAGATTCGGACGGTTGAAGGTCAATGCGCGAATCACTATTGGACAAGCTTCGCTAAAGATGTTCCGAGGAAGCTTGAGTTCAAGAGCCGGCGGATTCGAAATTCTCGACCAAATAACGCGAGCGATCCTGTCAATCTGCTTTTGAATTACGGTTACGCTTTCTTGCAGTCGTGTGTTAGGCGCGCGATTAATTCGACCGGGTTAGATGCCGGCGTCGGCTTCCTCCATGAGGATAAGGCCGCGACCACGCCTTTAGTGTATGATTTTCAAGAGCCGTTTAGATGGTTGATCGACTACACGGTTCTAGGCATGGTTGAATCCAAGGCGTTTAAGTGGGGTCGTGGCGGCGACTTCTATTTCTCGGAGGATTTTGATTTGCGGTTCAAGCCTCCTATGCTCGACCGCTACCTGAATTTGCTGCGTCAAACTTTCAATTCGGGCGTGATGTATCGGGGCGACCGTGTGAAGTGGGATACTTTGATCGGCTTGAAGGTTCAGGAGTTCGCTCGGTATCTAGTCGGTAAGGCGGAGGGATTTGATTTGAAGTCTCCGGCTCCGATTTTAGAAAGATCAGATACACGCGATTTGAGGAAGAGGATTCTTAGTCTTTCGGCGTCTGAGGCTCGGAGGCGCGGTATCGGTAAATCTTCGTTGCACTACTTGAGGAATCACGCGCGAGGTCGTAAGTCCTTCAAAATCTACAAGCCCGTTCTAGAGAAACTCTGCAACCGATAAACAGTCCTTCGCCTTTTCTGTTTTGAACAATTTAATATGTGTCGATGTTAGTGGAACGACATCTCAGATATTGGATTTGCCACATTTTGGGCAGAAAGGTGAATCTGATATCTGCGCTCCGCAAAACTTGCATTTTGTTGAAATGCCAATCGGCTGCCTGTACTGCCTAATCCATTTGATCATCGGTTCCAAGTTGGTCGGGAGCGAAATGGGTTCTCGTCCTATGACATACAATTTTATTCCTGACGTATGTGACAATAACACCAGAACTAGACCTACGATAAGCGAGCCCGCTTGAATCAAGAATGAAACTAGTCCATCCAATCCCATTCGAATTATGTATTCTTCCGGAAGGAATAGACCGGCGAAAATGAGAATCGCCCCGACTAATGCTTGCCCTACGTTCCAGAGAGATTTGTATTCAATAGAGCTGATATGAGCATAGGAAGCCTCCACAATCTGTTTTCCTACTATTCCTTTCCGCAGTATGATGCGATTGTTCGTTGCGAAGACATCCCATCCTCCTCCGCGCCATTTCTCCAACACTCTCTCGTCTGGCGCAAGATACGAAGCGACATCTGAGGGGATTGACAATATACTTCGATGAGTTATGCCGTCAAGTTATGTAATAAGACTTGCTTCCGTGTTAGATCGTGTCGTCGTCGCGCACCATTGTGCCAACAATGCTGTTTTGACTCCGTTTCAGAGGTCATGGTTAGTCTTATTACTCCACCCTTAAGCAATATCTCTGAGCAACCATGGTTCATCTCTACCAGCGGGTCTACAGTAGAGAAGATCTCCTCAAGCGAATAGGTAACATGGATCAGGTCGGCGGAGTTAGACTCTTAGAACTCTCAGAAGGCACGGAACGCGGTGTGAGAGTTGCGTTAATCAGAACTGGCGAATTGAGCCTCTCGGTGTCCATAGATAGGGGCATGGATATCGTGAATGCTGAGTATAAGGGCATCCCCTTAGCTTGGATCAGCCCAACTGGCATTGTGTCTCCTAGCTTCTTCGAGCCTGAGGGTATAGGATGGACTAGGGGCTTTCCAGGCGGACTGCTGACGACATGCGGCTTAACCTACATGGGGGCGCCCACAGTTGACCAAGGCGAACCTCTAGGCTTGCATGGCCGGATATCATACACTCCCGCTAGGTTGATTTACGCAGGCAGTCACTGGGAAGGAGATGAATATGTCACAGCTATTGAAGGTGAGGCGAGAGAGACGAAGATTTTCGAGCCTAACATAGCCCTTAGACGCCGCATGGAAACAAGGCTGGGCAGCAGACACTTTGTTATTCACGACAAGGTGACAAATGAGGGTTGGGGAACCCAACCTTTAATGATACTATACCACCTCAACATAGGATTCCCTATTGTAGACGATGGTTCCAGTCTCCTCTCGACATCTCGTCTATATGTACCTAGAGATGACGAGGCTCAGGCCGACGCCGAGAGATTTGATCAGTTCCATCAGCCCATAACTGGCTACAAGGAGAAGGTATATTTTCACGAAATGCTAACAGACGCAGAAGGTTACGCATACTCGGCCATAGTAAACGAGAAGCTTCTAGACGGTATAGCCGTATATGTGAAGTACCTTAGAAGCGAGTTGCCTAGATTAATAGAGTGGAAGATGATGGGTGAAGGTACCTATGTAGTAGGTATGGAACCGGCGAACGGGCTGGTCATGGGCAGGGACAAGGAGAGGAAGTGGGGAACCCTACAATATCTGAAACCTCAAGAGACAAGAGAATTCCACATTGAAATAGGTGTATTAGTAGGCGAGGAAATCCAGAAATTCAAGGAGAAGATAAACAGCGTAACCAAAGAGACAAAGTCCAAGATGATCAGTACAGTAGAAGAGTTCGTCGAAGCTACAAGAAGTCACGTTTGAAGACACAATAGATTCATAATGAAAGAGATTAGGCTTAATATCCTTGAGACAAAACCTTCTACCGGTGATCATATGCGGTACGCTGTCAAGACGAGGTTGAAACCTGATGAAGTTATTGAGCAAGCCATCAAGTTCTTCGGGAAGGGCGGAGTCGGATTGGAGGTCACGGAGCGGAATGCGAGCACAGTCTGCTTTGAGGGCGGAGGGGGGCACATCACCATAATAGTTTGCCCAGGCGAGTTGACTGACGTAGATTTGGAGACTCGAGAATGGGATTACCAAGTCAAGAGGTTCATGGAGAATATCGGCAAGTAGACATTTCTTCAGACTTATGGAAAAAGCGGGCAATAAAACATGCCTGTTTCTCCCAGCCCATAACCAGATGCTAGTCAAGGAGCGGTCGGAGAGGATTGAAGGTTTTCAGTAATATGATGTTAGAGTATGATGTTGAGGAGCTGATGCGTTTCTGCCATTTAGACGTTTTCAGAGATAGGATAAGGGAGGTTGAGGCGGTTATCGACGAGAGCTACAGGCTCATACATCCCAAAGCTGTGTACAAGACGGTCAAAATATCTGAGATCAAAGGTAATCGATTGGTTCTGGAAGGGGGAAGCGTCTTCGAGAGCGAACTCCTAGCCGAGAAGTTCAAGTGTACATCTGAGATAGCGGTTTACGTAGCGACGATAGGGCCGGCGTTGGAGAGGAGGGTCACCGAGCTGGGATCCAAAGAACTGTCCCAATCTTTTGTGATGGACTGCATTGGAACATACGCATTGCGTCAAGTGTCTGATATTATCCAGAAAGACTTTCAACCTGAGGGTGTAGAACGGTCATCTAAGTTCAGCCCTGGAGACACAGCCTACTGGGATATAAGGCAGCAGAAGGTTCTCTTCGAAGTTCTGGGCGCCGAGGAAGTGAGGAATCTTACGGGCGTGAGGTTGAACGAATCTTATATTATGATCCCGAGGAAATCCGTATCCGGCGTGATGGGCGATACTGAGGAGCAATTTCAAGAATGCCAGATCTGTAAGAGGAGATGTGAGTATAGGAGAGCCCCCTTCAAAGGATGAAACAATCTCAAAACAGGAACACTATCCTATGATAATTTCCAGTGCGAGATCTGGATCTTGCAGATAAACCTGTAGGCGGGAACGTCTCTAAACACTAGAGGTTCAATCGATCTGGCAAGGTATCGTGCAGGTCCAATATTAAGAAACAGCGTTCAGCAATTTCACCCATTAAGCGCTCCATAATTCAAATGCGTCTGGAAGCCTGAACCTCCTTTTGACCTTCTCTATAGGTTCGCCTAGAATCTCAATCTTGGCTAGGTCTCCGGTTCCGACACCCTTTCCCTCGGCCAACGAGAGGTATCTAACCCTTCTGGGATCTATACCCATAACAGCTGAACCCACGGCGTCTGTAGCGACTATGTCTCTGCCAGATATTAGCAGGCCCATCCGTACAGGCTTGCCATCCACCTCATCTAGCTCCGAGCCGATAATGCCTTCGATAAGATTGATCCTCGGCTTTATTAAAGAGGCTAGGTCTGCAAGCTTCTCATTCAACCGGCTGTCAATGATACTCTTAGGGAGGACCGCTCCCATGAGGTTCTTTATGCACAGTGTAACCAGAGCCATGTGGTGGACCTTAAGCTTGGGAACGTTGATTATGCATGTGCTCTCCAACACTGTCTTTGCCGTACTAACCTTAGGCAACGCCAAAGCATTCGGAACAGAAACCTCGACCCTCTCATCATCATTCAAGTCGATAAGCCGCACGCGATGATGCGCAGCAGCCTGCCTTATGCCAACAACGTCAAATACCCTATCGGTATCCCCAGAGCCACCGTCCCCTACAGTGATCTTTCTACATCCACACTCCTTGACGAACGCGATCAAAGCCTCGACTACTCGTGAGTCTGTGGTCACGCCGGTCGAAGGATGCTTGGCGCAGATGTAGTTGGGCTTTATCAAGACTCTATCCTCGGGGGCAATTAGTTCATCTGCACCTATCAACTCCAAGCTTCTCCTGACCATCGCCTTCGGACTCTGTCCTTTCACTATAGCAGCCTTCGCCGTTGGCATCGTTAGCCTCTTCTTCTAGTGTTAATACTAAGCGTTCAACAAATGCTATATCGATAAAGTTTACGGGTGATCTTGCATAAACGCTGTTAAAGGTTCGGTCGCGGGCAACCAATCCTGTTGTCCTGCTCGATGGAGAACATGAAAGCTTTTTTTAGCAAGAGTCATTCAATCTATGTAACATAGCAAAAAATGTTGGGATATTCTCTTGCACTTTCGAAGTATGAGAATCAGCTTAGAAGAGCATTCCTCCAGATCTCTCACGTACTTCGCCTCGGCCATTTTGATCGCCACTCTATTGATCTCAACATATCCTTTCGCATATGGACAGACCCCGACGATGGTGGAACTCTCACCTCCCACGGCGAACAGTGCCCCCTACGGCTTAGCAATAGACTCGTCAGGTCACATCTGGTTCACGGAAATATCCGGGAACAAGATTGGGAAACTAACACCGCCATCCACGTTCCAAGAGTTTGCAGTGCCAACCGCTGGCGCATACCCCTACGGGATGGCGATAGATTCCTCCGGCAACATTTGGTTTGCAGAATTTCAAGCTGACAAGATAGGCAAACTCGACCCTTCGACGGGTGTAATCACAGAATACCCTGTAACCTCAGATTGTGGTCCTCGGGAAGTCGCAATCGACCCTATTTCGGGCAATATCTGGTTCACAGAATTCGACTCGCATAAGGTTGGTTTGATGAGCCCAGCAGGCGTTCTCCTGAACGAGTTTCCCACCACAGGTTTGAGCTATCCCACTGGTATCGCAATCGATGCCTCTGGAAACGCTTGGTTCTGCGAGCAGATGACACATAAGATCGGCAAGCTAACCCCGGCTGGCGCGCTGTCTGAGTATGTCATACCGACTGCAAGTGCGCAACCGATATTCTTAGATATAGATGCGACCGGCAGCATCTGGTTTACAGAGGCGCAGGGTAACAAAATAGGCAAGATGACTGCTGCTGGAACTGTGGTGGCGGAGTATGCCATTCCTACCGCCAATAGCAGGCCATTAGGTATAACTATTGATGCAAGTGGAAACATCTGGTTCACTGAAAAAGACGGAAACAAGATAGGCAAGATGACCCCCACGGGCACATTCACGGAATACGCCATACCAACGCCAAACAGCACTCCTTACTGGATAGCAGTCGATGCGTCTGGTAATGTTTGGTTCACCGAGTCCGAAGGACATAAGATCGGGCGCCTCTCATTTCCTGACTTCAACATCTACTCAACACCGACATCGTTGACTGTGGCTCAAGCATCATCGATCACCTCAACGATAACGATCAGATCAGTAGGCGCTTTCAGCTCCGCGGTAGCGCTGTCAACTTCATGGGTGGGATCAACACCAGCCGACGCGACCGTTGGCTTCAACTCTACATCACTAACGCCGCCACTGGACGGCTCCAAGAATGCAACTCTAACTCTGACAACGACATCCTCCACTCCAACCGGAAGCTACACACTTCGTGTAACCGGAACAAGCGGCGCACTAAGTCATTATGTAGATATAGCAGTAACCGTATCGACCGCGGCATTCGACTTTGCAGTCGACGCCTCACCAGATTCTCAAACCGTCAGTCAAGGTCAATCAATCACCTACGGAGTGAGTGTGAGTCTTACGAGCGGAACCGGACAAACCGTAGATCTGAGCATAGCAGGTCTTCCAGCCGACACAACCTACACATTTAACCCAAGCTCAGGCACACCAACGTATGCTTCAACGCTTACAGTTCAAACCTCCTCGACAACACCTACAGGCACGTTCACTCTGACGGTCACAGGTTCTGGGGGCGGCATAGCCCGCTCAGTGACTGTGACACTTCAAGTCAATCCAACTGCGACTCCCACGCCGACGCCAAGTCCGACACCTACACCTTCTCCAACTCCACCTCCTGGCGGGTGCTTGGTGGCCACCGCAACCTACGGGTCTGAATTGTCGCCTGAGGTTCAATTCCTGCGAGGATTCAGAGACAGACAAGTGCTAACAACCTTTGCCGGCAACGAATTCATGAAGACCTTCAATGCTTGGTACTACTCCTTCAGTCCCAGCTTCGCGAACTTCATCGCCAGCAATCCGACGGTTAGAACTGCTATGAAGATCTTGCTCTATCCTCTAGTTGGCATACTGCACCTCTCAGCGAGCGCCTATGCAGCGTTCAACTTCAACCCAGAGTTCGCCGTTTGCATCGCAGGGCTAGTGGCTAGCGGACTGATCGGCATCGTCTATTTCTCTCCATTGGCGCTCGCGGTTCTAGCTATCTTGAGGAGGACGAGGAGACTGAGCTTTTCCATGAGAAACGTGGTTCCAATCGCATATGTCTGGGTCGCAAGCATAGGCTTCCTGATTCTGAGCATTCTGACGCTGTCGCCAGTTGCGATGATGGCTTCTTCAGCGATCTTTGTGTTGACAACGATAGGTCTAACGAGTCTTTCCACAGCCTTAAAGATACTTCAGAGATTTCCTTAACCTCTTCTTTTTTCTATAGCTTCAGACTAGAATCCCTTTCTACAGGTGCCTCTACCGAAACCTTAAGCTCATTATTCTCCTTTGAGCTTCTCAGCTACAGTCTTCAGTTCACCGCTCTCAAGGATTCGAATCTTAGTCTCCATCCGAACATTCAATCCCATCTTCCGGAAGAGCCAGAGAAGCTGTTCGCCTGTAATCTGCTCCTTCAACTTTCCAGATAGGATAAGTCGAACCAATTCATCTTGAAGAGTTTGAGTTACCTGAGGATATTGCCGTCGAGCAACCTCGAATACCTCCCAAGCTCTACCTACGAATATCCTATTCAGAACTTCTTTCGGGTCTGGAACTCTCTCCACTTCCGCCTCCTTCTTCTCTTCCTCGGCTTTCTTCGTAAGGAGGTGCATCTGCATCTCCAGCAGTCTCTTCCGCTTGTACAGCTCCAGTTCCTTCTCCTCAGACAATTCTCAACTACTCTTTATCTCTGAACGCCAAACTAGAATCAAATGTGTCTTATTTAAAGATGGCAGAGTACTTTCGCTCAGGATAACTCTATCGGAGTCTCCGCTTGGGCAGACCTATCGCCAATTCATACGCGTAGACCGCTCTAGATGCTACAACCCAAGCTTCAAGCGCGTCTCTATCGATTCGCACCGCCCTATCCGCTAGATCAAGCGTCTCTTTGCTGAAATGTCCGCGCGGAAACGCCCCGATCAATATCGCGGGCTTTCTCTCTTTCGCAAGTTTTTCAGAGAGATTGCTTAGATCTTCATACTCCCCCAGAGTAGTGAACGCAATGGTCGTCGACGGTTTGATCTCTATTAGAAGTTGATTGAGCGTTTGCTTTCTGATCGCAAGAAGCGGTTCACCTACTTCAGGCACTCTACCTACCGCGTAGAGCTGCTCTAGCAACCCTTCGAATCTATCGTAGTTTACAGGCAGCCTTACGTTTGAATCAATTTCGACAACCCTGTTGTCGACAGTGTGTACGTAGGTTTGAAGTAAGCCTTCTCTGTTTAGTGGGGTGCCGAGCAATTGGAGGAGAGTCGTATGGGTGATATCCGGTCTTCCTCTCTTCTCCGCATCCTTTAACGATCTCATCGCAGCGTGGTGATAGCTTCGGTCTAGTAGAATCTCATTTGGTTTCTTGCCTCTCTTCTGAGCTAGTTTCAAGACAGAGGGATGTTTCGTTAACTCCGGTGGCGCCAATTCTATCGCAGACTCTGCAAGAATCAGAACTAGTTCCATTCCTAACATCTCATTGAAGCTCTTTTTAGCTCGATGTCCTGCGGCTTCGAGTCTCTATATGAAATAGTCTGAGTCTAGGATAGAGTTTACGCGCGCCCCAATTCCACTTTACTCGTCTGATCTTCGATTGAATTCTCGTCAAGTTCCCGATCAGATACGCATTGAATAATAGCCTGAGCCAAATCGTCGGCTTAGTGTGTATGCATCTTGAAATCAATCATTTTCTTAAAGTTAAGCCAGCGGATACCATCAGATGGTATTGAGATTTAGTTTTGCATCTGGGTGATAATTTGGTTAAACGGCAGCGCATAATGATAGCACATTTCGCCACTACCTCACGAACTGATTCTTAACCAGTTCGAGTAACTGGTTGTAGTTGGCCAGCTTCATAGTCTTTGAAACTATCGAGCTTGAAATTCCGGCTGTTAGTGGTTCGAGAGGCTCGATGACATTTTCTCTAAGACTTGCAACGTCCTTGTCCATTGCAAGCAGAACGTATTCGTCAGCTCCGACGGTGGCATCAGCTCGAACTACTCTCGGCTGTCTTTCAAGGGCCTCGAAGAGCCTTCGTCTTATCGATATGTCAGGAGATGTCCTTGTACCGATGTAAGCAACACACGCCACTCCAAGCTTGCTCCAATCTACCTCTGCCATGAATCTACGAATTATCCCGGAACCGATCAGCTTCGCCACTCGTCTAGCGACAGTCTTCTCGTCACTCCCAACCTTCTGAGCAATACTTTTGAACGTCGCCCGGCCATTCGCAGTCAGGACTCGCAAGATCTTAAAGTCCAACTCATCCAAACGCAAGCGACTCACCTTTGTACCCTTGTGCCCGGTTGGCTATAAACATGCCGTAGTAAGTCATTCGCAAAGCTGATTCTGTCGCTTTCAGGCAGAATTCTTCAAGAACTGTCGCAAAGCATATATCGAATGAGCAGTGATACCAATTCGGCCGCAAATCCTGCAAGTTGGCGATATGATTTGGAGACAAGAAGGGCTCTGTGGGCTCTTGGCTTCTATCTTGGTTTTGGCACTACGGCGGGATTGGTGTTCTATCGACCCTTCTCTGAGCTCATGCTGACAGCTTCCCTTTCAATCGTAAGCCTATGCTTCACATTGCTCTGCATTTTCAAGTATATGAAAAGCTAGGTTGTTGTTACTTTGGCTGGCGAGAAAGAGTTCTATTCATCGAAGTTCATAGAGATACTTAAAGCGGGAGGCGGAAAGGCAAACTACAACGATATACATGGAACTCTACTGGACGAGGCCTACAAGATGTTTAAAAGGTTCAGGTTCGACATCGAAAATAGAGTAATAGAAGATTTGATCAAGAAGGGCATAGTCAAACGCGAGGCAGAAACCTTCACACTTTCCGAAGAATAGCCACATTATCAGAACTTACGACTTTCATTCCTTACAATCCACCGAGACTGCGAGTGAAAAGTGAGATTATTGCGCCAGAGTTCCTGAAAGAAGCCCCAAACATCACTGAACTGAACAAAGAACTCGCAGTCATACTAACCTGACACAATTCGATAGATCTCAGGATGAGCTTATAGATTCAGGTTACGAAAGACTCAAAAGGCAGGATCGTGCTGAAAAACCGTAGACTGAAAAGGAAGCGGGGACAGTAGCTAAAATTGCGGAAGAATTAGAGCTGAAGGGTTGACCGGAGATGGCATTCCCAGTCGTGGTGACCGTGGCTCCGGCGGAACTCTTGTTGTTGGCGCGGATCGTGTAGGAGGAGCGTTGAAATGAGCGAAGGAGTAAAACGTCTGAGGTTGGAGAAGGTTCAAGATGTCTTTCGCCTCATAGCTTCTAAGCCGGCTATCGTGCCCGATGACGCGCCTATAGAGAAAGTTCTAGACGAGTTCGTCAACGACCCTAAGAGGAGGATAGTTTGTGTGGTAGATGGCGAACAGAAGCTCGTGGGTTTAATCTCGTTGACTGAGCTTCTGATATACATAGGCGTCCATGCCGGTGAAGCCGTGAAGTCCTTCACTCACCTCGCGCCTTATGAGGCTGGCCTCCGCTACATGATGGGAAATCAAGCCAAACATGTGATGAGGGAGGCGATCTCCGTTAAGTCTGACGATAAGCTTCTAGACGCTTTGAATATGATGGAGCAGACTGGGCTAGAGGAACTGCCCGTTGTTAATGATCAAGGAATGATCGTCGGCGAGATACACGGATTAGAGATATTGATTGAAACCTTGAAGCTTCTAAGACAGGATTATAATGAGATCTAGTCCGGAAACATCTAGCCTTAAGCGGACGATACTTTCGTGGCTACGCAGCAACTTTGGATGGAGTCAATTCAATCGCTCAGAGTTTCTCGCCCTTCTCGAGCTTCTCGATAAGCTTTCTGAGACTTTCAGGGATGTAAGGCTCGTAGGCGACTTTCAAAACCCATAATACGATACCCTCTCTGTAACAATACCTAGAAGTTCATCGTTCCTCATCACCGGGAGCCTTCTGATATCCTTATTCAGCATGAGTTCAAGTGCATCCCAGATCGAGGTTTCAGATCCAACCGTTATAAGTGGCGACTTCATGAGAAGCCCTGCTTTCTCCTCGAAGAAACTGGGATCGCTACGCGACCCCGATACTCGTGTGACATCCCTCTCAGTTATTACGCCAACAGCCTTTCCACTTTCCATCACGATGAGACTTCCCACATCCTCCTCGACCATCCTTTTTAAAGCGGTTCTGACAGTTTCAGATGAATCGACGGTTAATACTTCTTTCGTCATAATGGAGCTTACCCTATCTTTGGGCTTCACATCTTCTGTCATAGTCTATCACGTCAACTAATCCTAATTGCCAATGAATATATAATTAATTCATAATCTCCAAACTGATCCTTCTCAACTACTTGAGCGGCCGGGCTTCCAGGCGTTCCAGCATCGTTCCTCGTCTAACATGACCACCTTACGCCGTTCTACCCCTAGTATTTTAAATCAGGGTCAGGCGGAGGATGAGAAACTGGCGACATCCTGAAACCGCCTTCCGGGCGAAATCTGTGGAAGATTTCTGGAAGATCGTAAGAATATACGTTAGCAACACATTCCACATCAAGAGCGAGTCTCTCATCAAGCACAATCGCATGAAAGTAAGCGCCAAGATTATGGAAAATTAGTTCCGGCTAATTCGCTGAGCTTCCGCAATCTTTATCGTCTCTTCTTAGGCTGTAGTGGTGTGAAAAGTCGATGTCGATGAGAGTAGGGAGAGTAATCGGGGTTCCTGTCTATCTGCATTACACTATGTTCATCGCCTTTGGGTTGGTCGCGTGGACGCTTGCGCTAGACTATATGCCCCGCGAATATCCGGGCTATGGGAGAGAAGTCTACTGGACTATTGGGCTGGCGAGCGCTATTCTCCTATTTCTCTCAGTATTCATTCACGAGTTAAGCCACTCCTATGTTGCGAAAAGGAATAATCTTTCGATTTCCAGAATCACGCTCTTCATCTTTGGCGGGGTTGCGCAGCTGGGCGAGGAAGCGCCGAGCGCTAACGTTGAGTTCAAGGTATCGCTCGCAGGCCCGGTTACGAGCTTCATTATAGCGGGCTTGCTTGGTTCAGCGTACTGGGTCATGAGAGACTTCGGTCTGGGGACAGCTTTCTACGCGACTTTCGAATATGGGGCTCTTGTCAACGGCCTGCTCGGCGGATTCAACCTAGTGCCGGCTTTTCCCCTAGATGGCGGAAGGGTTCTGAGGGCTGCCTTGTGGCATCGAACAAGGAGCCTCGTAAAGGCAACTCGAATAGCATCAAACTTCGGCGTGGGCTTCGCTTACCTTTTCATCTTTGGAGGACTATTCTTTCTACTATCAGGGTTCTTCGTGAATGGAATCTGGTTTATGTTCATAGGCTGGTTTCTGAAGAACGGAGCGGAGGCAAGCCTGAGGCAGACCATAATCACAGAGGCTCTAGCAGGAATAAACGTGGGGCAGATTATGACCAGGAACGTTGACACGATAGAGGCTGATACTCTGTTAACCGATGTGGTCAATAACTATTTCATGCGTTACAAGCATGGGGGCTACCCAATCCTTGAGGAAGGAAGGCTAGTCGGCATACTAACCCTACAAGACATAAGGAAGGTTCCCGGGAACGACTGGAGTCGATTGAGGGCGAAGGAGATCATGACCCCTATCGCGAAAATTGAGACCGCTGACCCTGAGGAAACCGCAGCAGATGCTCTACTGCGACTCTCGAAGAGGGATGTCGGCAGGCTACCCGTAGTTAAGGACGGAAAGCTGGTTGGGATAATCACAAGAAGCGACTTGACACACTTGATCAAACTGCGAACTGAACTTCAGGGAGTATATCAACCGCCTGCTACGAGCTAGATGAGTGTGACGTTTCTCAGCTCGAATCCACCGAACTCTATGAGAGATCCGTTTCGCCACCACATCTAGATCGTGTTGATGCCAGTGTTAATATCTATAATCGCACATTAATTCGGAGACTATCGGTAGGTAGATCTAATGAGTCAAGAGACATTTGTCTTTCAGAATCTTCTGGTTCAGGGAGTCTTTCGTTCAACAATCGTGACGGTGATCGCTCTCGCCATAATAGGTTTGGCATATAAGCTGATTAGCAGGTACATCTCACATTTCTGCAAGAAGTTCAGTATAGAACCGCATATTGAGAATTCGCTTCGCCTTGCGTTGCGCATAGTCTCTATGGTCTTTGCACTCGGTGTGTTCACCGTTGCTTATGGGTTGCCTTCAACTTGGTTTCTAGGAGGAACTGCATTGGCCGGTGCGGCTATAGGATTCGGCTCATCACAGGTAATAGGCAATCTTATGGCAGGTCTCTATGTAATCATCGCCAGACCATTTACAGTAAAAGATTACATCAAGATAGGCGCTTTGGAGGGGCAGGTGGAGGAGATCTCGCTCAATTATACTAAGATCTATACGCCCTCCTACAATCTAATGAGCATTCCAAACCTCCAAGTTATGACGAGCCAAGTTCTGAACTGCACGCACGAGGGGCTTATCAAATATTCGTTTCCCGTCGGCTTCGGGCATGAAATGTCTAATCAAGATTTAATGAAGAAATGCATCCAACCAGCTATAGATGAGTTCTATAAAATGCACGGTGAGAAACTTCTAAGAAAGCCTGAGTACTACTTTGAGACTAGCGACAGACTTGGAAGAAACTTCAAGATTCGAGTATTCGTTCCGAAAGGAGAGGCGAAGACGCTCTATACTCTGCAGCCCGAGCTTCTTAGTATGATCGTCGACCGATGGGATCAAGAAAGGAAGGTAGCGCTTTCATAGCGCTGACTCCATAGAGGGTTTTCGATACCAAGTATTGAAGTGTTGATTTGATGGCGACGATACCTAAGAGTGCATTAAGCCTCAAATTGGCGAAGACTCTCAAAGACATTGAACAAGTGGACCTTGTAGTAGGGATTCCAGCGTATAACTGTGCGAGTACTATCGGATTTGTTGTGAGCCAAGTGACCGAAGGTTTATCGGCGTACTTCCCGGACTCTAAGTCTCTAATCCTCGTTTCCGATGGGGGATCAACAGACGGAACCAATGATGTCGTCAAGAAATTGAGAACGCCCCCGAACTGTAAACTCGTTGTCGGGAGATATGTCGGTCTCTCCGGGAAGGGGACAGCCATCAAAGCAGTATTAGAGGCTGTGCAAAAATTGAATGCTCAAGGGATGGCTATGGTTGATGCTGATCTCACAAGCATCACGCTGGACTGGATGAGATTGCTTGTCGAACCTGTTTGTAGAGATACAGACTTGGTTACCCCTCTCTATTCCCGATTCAAGTATGACGGTACGATCACCAATTTTGTCTGCTATCCTTTCACTCGGGCAGTCTACGGAAAGAGAATCAGGCAACCCATCGGAGGCGACTTTGGAATCTCGAGAAAACTAGTTGAAAAGCTGCTTCACAGCTCCCTATGGAGCGCACCCTACGTGCCCAGATTTGGGATAGATATATTCCTGACGCATACAGCCATCGCTGAAAGACTTGGAATCAAGGAAGCAATGTTGGGAGTGAAAACTCACGAGGCCAAAGATCCAGCAACTCACTTAGCTCCAATGTTCAAGCAAGTTGTCGGCTCAATGTTCACGTGTATGAAGGCATATGAGAGCTATTGGAGAGCAGTGAGGAAAACTGAATCTGTCCCGATAGTCGGTAGAATTGCTACTTTTCCCGAGCCGAAGCCATTTCGGGTCAATGCACAAAAAACCCTTAGAATGCATAAGGCAAGATTTCGAGTGTTTGCCCGTCTCCTAAGATCAAAATTATCCAATGAGCTATTTGATTCAATTGAGACGCTCCAATCAAAATCAACTGCGACTTTCAGACTTCCTGCGGAAGTTTGGGTCAAAAGCTCCTATGAACTTGCCTCTGCGTTCAAGACTGAACCAAGTGAAGACGGCCAGAATTTGCTTCTGGAGGCTTTCCAGACTCTTTGGATCGGTAGGGTCGCCAGCTTCATCTTTGAGACATCGAAAATATCCAATGATGAAGCGGAGGAAAGAATACACGATGAATCCAGACTGTTCGAAGAAATGAAAGATTATCTTCTTGAGAGATATTGACTGGAATGCCAAACAACTACAAGTTCAAGAAATTGATAAATGACCGTTTTCTTCCTTATGGCAGATAGCGATGAACAGACTATGATGTTGCATAGAGGAAGCCGATTTTGAGGATAGCTATAGTGAGGGCCAGTTTGCATCGGGGGTCGGGACAAAGTGTCTACATTAGAGAACTCGCAAATCACTTGCAACTACTGGGCAATGATGTCGTCGTTTTTGCACGCTCGGTAGAGACGGATCTCTTCCCCATTCCTACACAGCAAGTCAGCTTTCCGTTGGATAGGGTACCATACATTCGTCACTTAGGATTCGCAGCAAGATGTGGATCAATTATGCGTAACTACGATATTGTTCACAGCCAATATCACCCCTGCATCTTCGTCGGCAACTATGCACATGAAATCAAGGATATTCCGCACGTCTTCACATATCACGGCTTTGCGCCCGTACGAGAATGGGCCAATCCATTTCAGAAGATGAAGATGATCGATCATCGAGTTGGAACTTTTTTCGCACTTCGACTTGGAGTAGATCAAATAGTAGCCGTCAGTTCCTTCCTAAAAAACGAACTCATCCAGACCTACAAGTATGATGCAAATCGAGTCCACGTCGTGTACAATGGTGTGGACTTGGATAGATTCAATCCGTCCATCGATGGGAAGGTAGTCAGAGAAAGATATGGGATAGCCGACTCACCACTCGTGCTCTTTGCCGGCAGGCTCGCTCCATATAAAGGGATAAAGTTTCTAATGATGGCGATCCCCAAGGTCTTAGAGAAGCTTCCTAAAGCGCGGTTCTTGATAGTCGGCTCAGCAAGATATGATTTGGCAAGGATAAACGAGTTCCTTGAGGTTCCTTCCATTAGAAGGTCCGTCCTGTTCTCAGGCTACATACCGGACAAGGATCTTCCGAAAATGTATGCCGCTTGCGACATATTTTGTTATCCGAGCTTGTGGGAAGGCTTCGGCCTTACCCCTGCTGAAGCTCAAGCTTCTGGAAAGCCCGTCGTCGCCTTCAATATCTGTGCAATACCTGAAGTTGTAGAAGATGAAGAGACAGGTATTCTTGTGTCGCCTCGAGATCACCTTAAGCTCGCAAGAGCGATCTGTGATCTTCTATTAGATGAGAGCATGAGACTGAAGATGGGGCAAAACGCTCGGAAGAGAGCTGAGAAGCTCTTCTCCTGGGATCGGGTTGCCAAGCAAACATCTCAAGTCTATGAGAGCGCTATTCAATCTCATGGCTAGAGTAAGGGTTTTTGCTAGCGACCGCTCTGACCTTCTATTGTTCTGGACGGTCGATCTAAGACCTCTTCTTGAAGCAGACAGCGGAAATCGAGTCATCAACATTTCCTAGCTGTACGCTCAACAATCTCTCAGACGACAAATGAAATCACACAGCATCTTCTAGATCGAGTTGGATAGAACCAAATAAATTGGATAGATCTTAACTACATATTCTTGCTAAAATCTAGTATAGTACACAATAAAAGTAGGCCAGCTGAAAGAGTAAACTGGGAGAAAACGTTTGCCAATAGTGTCTGAAGCTCGTGACCTCGGCTCTTATGCGAACTTCAATTTAGGAGAATGCCTGAACGAGAAACTCGGCTTATTGGTCAAAGACGAAGCCGACCTCCCAAGGCCTATCGTCATCTCTCTATGCATACCAACGAAGATAGACGCTACCAAAGAAACCAAAGACCTTGAAATGACCGTCATGAAACGAACTATGTCGCAATGCAGCCAGCTGGTTGACTTGGGATACCTAGACGAGATAATTGTCATCGACGGATCGACCGATGAACATGGAAAGGCCGACTACTCAACGCTCGAAAAGGTCGTTGAGACCGCCTTCGATGAACTTGATCTCTTTCAAAGACAGGTCAGGCTGGTAGACGAGAACAAGGCAGTAGCTTCGAATGCGAAGCAAGGGTTTTTTGATTTCATAGTAAAGACAGTTCATCAATTTGACCCAAATATATCGCGTGTACTTGATAGGTATGGCACGTATGGCGTGGCAGGTCTCGATAGAATTCCAGCAGGGAAGGGAGCAGCCCTGTGGCTTTCGATCCCGCTGTCGAAAGGAGACGTCATCTGCTTTGTAGACTCTGACATAATGAATTTCGCCAAAGAATTCGTCGTGACGCTTTGTCATCCCATAGTACGAGATATACATGGAAGGAACGCCATCCGCATGGTTAAAGCGTACTATCGGAGACTCACCATTAGCTTTGAACCGCTGGGAGGAAAATACATGTTTGGCGGCCGCGTCACAAGGCTCTTCATGATTCCAATTCTAAAAGTTCTGGCCGACGAGTTCCCCGAAGTCTTCGGCGGACTTGAGTCGCTGAGATACCCTTTATCAGGAGAATTCGCGGCGACCAGAGAATTGTTGGAGGGTCTTTGTTTTCCAAGCGATTACAGCATAGAGTTTTCAATACTTAAACAAGTCGCAGAGAAGATCGGGCTCGAATCAGTAGGGCAGGTTGACCTCGAGATTTTTCATCATATCGGTCAATCGGAAGTTGGACTAGACAGGATGGTCGTACAGATTGCAAACCAAATCTTGAGAACCATCGAAGAAGAAGGAACATCGCTTTCGACAGAAGAAAGAAGAAAAGTAGTCGCCAAATATGAAGAAGAAGCTCAATCTGCATTGTCAAGATACCAAGTAGTTCAAAATGAAATGGCTAATAGCATATCAAAAGATCTGAATGTAAACGTAGCTTATTCGGAGAAAGAGGAGTTAGAAAAATCCGAGAGGTTCAAAAAGACATTGGAAGAGGCCATGCTAAAGAGCCCCCTTGTTGCTCAACCTTATCTTCCTTCTTGGATCGATGTCACCAGAGGAGCAAACTATTTTGCGACAAGCGCCCTTTTGAGAAGAAGAGCTAATCAAAGCACTTTCAGTAGGCTGCAACAGACTGGTCTTTTCTACTCTCTGTAACGCGTGCCCTTAACCTAAAGTGGGAATGAGCCAATCAAAGCCCTCCTCAATATGCCCTGCTACGAAATGACGAATACTCGCATTGTATTGACAGCTGACACAGAAAATCTCACACCTTCAGTCTGAATTTGCGAAGTATCGTAAGCTATTAGCGTCGGCAACTAACAGGCTTCTTATCCCATGCTTGAAGAGATTGCTTCTCTCGATCTGAGTGGCAACGAGCTTCGGTGTGTGCTGACTTTAACCGAAGGTTTCTTGGATGTATTCTTTTAAAAGCCTGAATTTTTCTACACACTTGTAGAAAGAATTGCCCGACATGAGTCGCTAGTTTTCCATCAATCTTGTCGAAACTTCCTTCAAATCGCCTTAGAAAACTTTCGAAACTTCATATAATCAAGGCTGACAGGCCGATTTTGACGCCGCTAAACTTTTCTAACTCTTGAACGTTGAATGGGAAGGAGCAACGTCAGATCGGATCATCAACAATTGTTGCGAGCTACCAGTAATGAAGGATGAACGGGAAATAGTCTCATTCATCAAGGGTTCTCATGCGATAAGGCTTACTGATAGGAGGTTAGCTATCGATCTCACTAAAGGGATACGTGCCAGCTTAGAGTCTCTGGTCGAGGGACATGAGTCTCTTCGCCATGTTGTAGGTTGGGCGCTTAGATTTGCCTATCCGGAAGATATCCCTATCGACCGCATTGTGGAGGCGCATGTCACTCCCGAGGGTGCAGCTGAAGTTCTCAGAAAGACTCCGATCGGTTTGAAAAGAGTTCGAGTCCCTGAGCTGACTGGCGAAGATGCGCATCGACTTGTCTCTGAGATCGCTAGATTAAAGAGACGCAAATCGAGTCAGATTCTACACAAATCCGTTATGAAACTACTGAAAGTTGAGTTTACTCGGAATGAATGGATAGTCGTCATTCTCGGGTTCATGCTTCTGTGGGAAGCTATCGCCCAAGGGCCGATCTTGCCGGAGCGCCTACTTCCAGCCCCTTCAAAGATTGCGGCTGTCATGTTTAACAGAGCTATCGAGATCATTGACATGGTTTTATTAAGCTACAGAAATCTGGTACTCGGCATAATTCTGGCTACTTTCATGGCGATACCTCTAGCGTTCACTAGCGCTCTAAAAGGAAAGATCGATTTCACATTGAGCCCAATGGTAATGCTACTGTACAGTTTGCCGGACTTGGCATTGCTGCCTATCATAGTCTACTGGACAGGCCATGGCGCGTTGGGAGCGATCTTGATGTGTGCAATCGTCTCCTTCAGCCCGATCTACTTCACTGTGAGAGAAGGCGCCAAGGCGATTCCAATCGACTATTTCGAGGCTGTGAGAATATTGGGTGGGAATAGATTGGCTCTCTTGAAAGAGTTGGTCTTTCCCGGGTCGTGGCCCAGCATCGTTACGGGGTTCAGGCTTGCGTTTTCTTACTGTTGGCAGATTGTTCTGGCGATAGAGATGATCGCATTAGTCCCTGGGATCGGCTTATTCATAGAGAAAGCGGTTATGGCTCAGAATCCTGAGTTGGACACCGCTTTCGCTGGGATGTTCGCAGTTGGATTATTTGTTTTGCTGACGGATAGAATGTTCTTCTTGAAATTAGAGGATAGGATAGGTAGGTGGAGAGGTTGAGTGGGCAGATAGACTTGGAAGTTCTTGGTGTTACCAAAAGTTTCGATTCTGGAGAGAGCAATCTGATAGCTCTTCGAGATGTAGACTTCGAGGTCTATCAAGGGGAGTTTCAATGCATCGTAGGTCCAAGCGGATGCGGCAAATCCACGTTGCTACGAATAATGGCAGGTTTGACGAAACCAACCTCTGGGCTGATAAAGTTCCGTGGGACAGAAATTGAGAAGCCTCATCCGAAAATCAGCATGGTCTTCCAGACATTCGCTCTTCTTCCTTGGAAAACGGTTTTCGAGAATGTCGAATTAGGATTGAAGCTCAGGGGGATCCCTAAGCTCGAAAGACATAGAATCTCGAAAGAACATATAGACCTGGTAGGTCTGAAAGGGTTCGAGAACAGTTATCCTAAGCAACTCTCAGGCGGGATGAGGCAGAGAGTAGGATTCGCGAGAGCTCTGGCCACGGACCCGGAGGTTGTCTTGCTAGACGAACCCTTCAGTGCACTCGATGAGCTTACGGCGAATTCTTTGCGACAAGAGGTTCTCCGCCTCTGGAGGGATATGGGCAAGACTTTCGTCATGGTTACACATAGCATATCGGAGGCTGTTGAACTTGCCAAGCGGATTGTTGTTCTCAGTTCAAGGCCAGCCAAAGTCAAGGATATAGTCGGGATCGAGATGCCTTGGCCGAGGAAGAGGGCTAGCCCAGATTTTGAGAGTTATGAGAGCAGGGTTTTCAGTCTCTTGAAAGAGGACTTGAATAAGCTATATGACATGGAGAACGAAGAAGCGTAGCAGAACGACCCTGCACTAGTGCTAGATCCTTCGACTAGTCAAGGCTACACGCGGCTGGACCTAATTTAGCATCTGCTGTTCAAGGAAGTATTTTTAACTGAAAGTCATTCAACCTTATACCTGATGATCTAGATGCGAATTCATGCCCTTCACTTAAAGAACTACAAAAGTCTGAAAGATGTGACTTTAGAGGGCATCGGCTACCTTAACATACTTGTTGGAAAGAACAGCTCAGGCAAGTCCAACTTATTAGAAGCTCTAGAGATGTTTTTCAATGAGTTCAACCTGTTCGAAACAGGTCCTTCAGTAGAACCTGTTTCAGAGATTAGCCACAACGCTTGGTATGATGGAAACACTGAGAACAGGATAGAAATCGCGGTAACCCTTCTATTTGATGAGAAAGAGTGCGAAGAGATCTTTCCTAAAGAGGCGCTTGAGTCGGTAAAGAATAGATGCAAAGAGTCTTACAACAAACTCAGTATTCTTAGATGCATTAATGAGCCTAAAGCTGGGAAAAGGACAGAGTATGTGAAATGGGCAGATCTACTTCTAGTGAGAGATAACAAGCTAGTTTCGCCTGAAGAGTTTGGCAAGTCGATCACTCCCTCTGAGATTGGCGAAGCGATTCCGCCCCCGACCGTGCCCGAGTCCGTTGCCGTCAAGATTCTTGGCAAGATAGCCGGTAATCTGCAGAACAAGATTAGAGGAAAGTTTCTGCCAGTCAAAGTAACGAGAGATGGGATAGAGAGATCTTCAAGAATTACAGAACGTGCACCGCTGATAGACTCAGAAACCCTAGGCGCGCTCATAAACCTTGGGCAGAGTCGAGTGACTAAAGACGTCAAAAAATGGGCGTCTGTAGAAAAGACTTTGGAAGATTTTTCATCGATGAGACTGGATGTCAGAGGAGGGGAGGTGCTTGCTGTAAGAGGAGACCTTTACCTGCCTATATCCCTGATAGGTGGAGGTGATCAAGAGCTTTTGATTCTCAAAAGGTTCCTAATGCAAAACGATTCTATATTCGGCATTGAAGAGCCTGAAATGCACCTCCACCCGATTCTGGTGCACAAAGTCTGTAATATAATCAAGAAACTATCTGTAACGAACCAGATCTTCGTCGCAACACACTCGCCTATTCTTCTCGATCGATGCGATCCGGCCGATGTATGGCTTGTAAGAATGGAAGGCAAAGAATCGAAGATAACTAGAGTGGAAGGAGGAAACGAGCTGGCAAACCTGCTAAGAGATCTAGAGAAGAGCCTGAGCGATGTGTTCTTCGCCGACGGCCTCTTGATGGTTGACGGGGAGACTGAAAAAGCGGTTATAGCTGCTTGGGCAGAAAAGACCGGTTTCGATGTGGACAAGATATCAATCATGCCCGGACACGGAAAGATGACCGAAGCATACAACCTTAAGGCATGGGCCAGTGTTGCAAAGTCAGTTCATATCCCGCTTTTCTTGCTCTTAACAAAACATGGAAGGGAAGAGGCCAATAAAGCGGCACAGGATGGAACTATCCCCTCAAGAAACATTCTTATTATGCCGGGGGAAATCGAAGATTACTACCCCATCGAAACTCTCGTAAACCTTCTCAATGAGAAGTATCGGATAGAGATAACATCAAGAGACATAGATCCGAAGAAGGCTCGTCTAAATGAAATTGAAAGAATTTTGAGTGCCAACCGGAAGCTGCATCCAGGCTGGCGCATCGCCGTAGGACGGGACCTGGCAAACAGGATGTCAAGACACGAAGTACCCACAGAACTTAGAATGTTCTTCCAGTTTATATCCAATCTTCTCATAGCATGACGCGCTCTCTTGTTCAAATAGGGCTTGGACTCAAAGTAGTGGCAGCAATCTATTTCTAATAATGGACTCCCAATCAAATCTCTTTATCACGTTTGCGAAGTTGTTGTCCACTCTGTCTTCTAGGAACTGCCGGTATATTCTAAACGCGATACTCTTGGGGCTTTCAGATAGATCGAACATGCAACCTTCAAGATCATCCCTTATCAGTTCCTGGAACGGAGGAATCCTTGAGCAGAAAACAAGTCTTCTTGATGCTCCGGCCTCAATAACCGGCAGACCGAACCCTTCTTCTTTGCTCGGAATGAATACAAGATTGGCTATGTTGTAGACATCGGCTACACTCCATTTCCGGATTTCTCCATTCTTGTATTCGCGTCGTTGGGCGATGTGCTCGTCGCAAAAGATTACATTGTCGTGGAGGCCTCTTCTATCGATTAGTTCTTGAAGATACTCTGAATAGTACATGCCCATTTTCACTGCTTGGTGGTCCGGTGGTCCCGTTACAAGAAGCTTAACTGATCTGTCTGAGGGCATGAGATGCTTCAACTCATCTAATACGAACAGCGCCAGCTCTATATTCTTCCTCGGCGTCACCCGAACCGGTGTTACAATGATATAGCTATCAAAACTTAACCCAAGTCTCTTCATCAGCAGTTTCGTTATCTCATCAATTTTTATGTATTCTTCAACTGAGACACCGTTTGGAACAACGGTCATCTTCGCGATCTTGTACGGTTCGGACAGATGAGCAAATTCTCTAGCTCTGAAACTGGTAGGTGTGACGTAGATGATCCTCGGATTCAAATGATGCAAAAGTGTCAATGGAAATTTTCCATATTGCTGTCTAAATTCTTCTCTAAACAGAGCGCTATCGTGTAGCCAAAAAATCATCTTAAGATTTGTTTCATCAGCGATCTCATTAATGGCAGCCGTCGCAGCAAAATTGAATGGCATCGACGGGATGTTGTGGACGATGCATGTTCTGACATCCGACAACGATAGTATCAGTTCTTCTTTGATCCTCTGTTTGATCCTCTCGAATGTAGGAGTTGCTTCACCTTTCTCAAGTATCTCTCTCTGCAGTTTTTGTACATCAGGATTATTTGGAGAAAGCAATTCTATTTCATGGTCGACGACGTTGTTGTAGTGCAACCCACCGCCATTGCCAAAGATCAGATGGACCGCATATCCATGTTTACTTAGGAACATAGCATGACGATCTATTACAACTTCAACTCCGCCTACGACGTCTTTTGGTGCTGTGTAGTGCACAATCGCGACCTTATCCACATCCACCCTCTCCTCGAGGCCTACTCAATTCCTTCGAAACATCCAACGGCAAAACTTAGTACGAAGCCAGATAAATTGGTATCTTCCTAAAGCAAGGCTTCTCAAGCAGATCAATCTGCGTCGCCATGCAAAGGACAGTAAACCCATCTCCGATTGAATGCTGTTTTTCAAAAGGCTTATTTATCGTCGATCCCATAGTTCGGAGAACGGAGGAAGAAACAATTCAAATCCAAGAGCTATGGTCTTCGCTTATGGAGCTTCTGCCCAAAATCGCCGGAGCCATAGTTGTACTAATAGTCGGTTGGGTCGCTGGAAGAGCTCTGGGCAAAGGTGTCTCAATACTTCTAGGCAAGGCAGGCGTTGATGACGCATTCGGAAAGACGCTTGTCGGCAGAGCTTTGGAACGCTCTGGAATTACGCCCCTTCGATTCTTTGATCTGGTTGTGAGGTGGTTCGTTTACCTGATCGCGATATTTGTGGCAGTCGACATTTTGGAGATACGTATCCTCAGCACATTCATGACCGAGGTGATTGCTTATCTTCCAAGCTTCATCTACGGCCTAGTCATCCTCTTCGTCGGTGTAGTGATAGCTGACTTCGTTGGAGATGCAGCGAAAGCTATGGGAAGAGAAGCAAAGATTGAGTTCATTGGTTTGCTCGCAGACGGTCTAAGACTCTTTCTCTATTTCGTTGTAGTTGTTATTGCTCTGACAGTGATGAAAATCGACGTATCAATCCTTTACACCTTCGCTAACGCTCTTGCTTGGGGAGTAGCCATAGGGGTCTGCGTAGGGCTAGGGATAGCTTTCGGTTGGGGATTCAAAGATGTTGTGGCCAAGAATGCCGAGAAATGGCTTGAATCAACGAAGGCTGTGGCGAGGAAGGCGGAGGATTTCTGGAGCTGGTACCGGAGAAAACAAATAGGCGAAGGGAAGAGTGAGGAAACCTGAAACTGAAAATGCGCCTCAAAGGAGCGTATTCACATTTACCATAGTTATTCACCCGCTAACTCAGTCCTAACTCGAATGGCATGCAGTATATCGCTACGCGTGACAATTTCAAGACAAACATGCAGCGCGGGCGCTCTAAACTGGTGTTTGTCGCTCTTGCCGGAATGATCGATCCGCCTAGGCCTGAGGCAAAGACTGGAGTGGAACTTTGCAAGAGGGCAGGAATCAACCGGAACTTAAACAAATTACCGCATATGCATTAGAGTTTAAATACAACGGGCTACTTCCAACCCTCTATGCAATCAAATTCAAGTGGGTCCCTAAAGAGATCTGCATCGACCGACACCAAAACGGCTCTAGAGGCAATCGTAGGAGATTTTGGTGAGGTGTCAATAGCGTATGGCGGGTTTGTGATAACTGTACTCGATCACATAAGTTTTCCTTGGTATGACGTGTTCAACTTCTTGATCGGGGAATCCTTAGATGTTTGGATCGACAAGAAGGATACGCATCTTATGATTGTTTCAAAGCAGAAGCTAGACTAGATAGCTGTTTACCGAGTAACCACCGACAAGATCTTGTCGAGGCGCAAATGGGATCTCGAATCACGATTAGTGCTTCGGTTTCTATCCATCGATGTTGAAGCGATAGAGGATTCAGTAAGTAGAAAATTTTTTTTCACCCTTAGCCGTTTCTATTGAAGATGATCATGAAGATCCTTGTCGCCGTTGACGGCTCTGAAGGCTCTAGCAAAGCTCTGAAGGAAGCCGTATCCCTGGCACAGAAATATCAGGCTGCAGTCACCCTAATATGCGTAGTAGAGACGGAGTTAAGAGGCTGGCTTCTGCCACTCGGACTACGAAAAGACTTTAAAGACAAGGCGCTGGAGGAAGGAGCGGCCGTCCTCAGTAGATTTCAGCGCGTAGCGAATCGAGGCAATGTTCCAGTAGAAACGCTTCTCGCTCAGGGGCATCCCGTAGAACAAATAGTTCGTGCTGCCGAGAAAGGTAAGTTCGATATGGTAGTTTTGGGAAAGAGAGGAATGAGTCTCACCCGCAAAATCCTCATAGGAAGCGTGGCTGAGAAAGTCTGTAGGTTGGCAAAGTGCTCCGTTCTCGTGGTCAAATAGCAAAAGGGTCTACCGATAACGACCCTCTTCACTTAGCCCATCAATGGCAGCTGCAGTATGAGGAGCAAGGAGGCTAACGCTAATGTGGCAAATGAGACTATTGCGCCAGCCTTTATCCATTCTCCAAACCCTATGTGGCCTCTCTTCCTTCTTTCTAACATCCCTACGGCAACTATGTTGGCTGTACTCCCTATTATGGTGAGGTTGCCGAAGAATGTGCCTGCAAACAGCATACCCCACCACAGTGGAAATACGTTAACGCCTAGCGCTCCCAAGTCTGCAACAATCGGTATGAAAAGAGCGACTGCCAAGACGTTGTCAAGGAAGGCAGATAGCACTCCAGCTATCCATATGAGTGCTAGCAGTAACTCAGAGCCAGTACCTGCAAACGAGACCACCGATCCCGCAATTACTTTGGTTAAACCAACGAATTTCAAGGTTCCAACGGAGGCAAAGAGGAGAGCGAAGAAAGCAAGGGTCCACCAGTCCACCCTCTTCTCCACCAACTCGCGCGCTTTCTCCCGTTCAAGTAGAAGCACTATTCCCGCTGCCGCGAAGGCCACTCCAAGAAGCATTGTATTGCTCTTAAGTCCCAACGCATCCTCTATCGGTTTATGAGCCACTAGAGAGATCAGCGTCCCTAGAAACAACAGCCAAGACCTCTTCATATGTTGATTTCCAACTTCACCACTTTGAGAGTCCATCGCTTCGAGACTCGTATCAGTTTTCATCGCAGCCTCAAGATCCTTAATAGGACCTCTGAAGTACCACATGCAGATTCCTATGGCCGATAGGATACCCACTGCGGATATTGGGGCTGCCCATCTCAGAAAGTCAGAAAAGGTCAGTCCTGCGTTGAGAGCTATCATTACGCCCACAGGATTTCCCACCACCGTGGCACTACTTCCAATATTTGTGGCGAAGACAACCATCATAATGAACGGTTCCGGCCTCACCTTATACCTGCCAGTAAGATGAAGAGTCATCGCGGTCATAAAGAGGATTGATGTGACCTCATCCACCAAAGCCGCGAAAACCGTAGACATCAGCATTAGGGCGATCACAAACTTCTTTGGGTTGTAGCTAACTGCCTCGACGATAGGTTTCAACAAGTTCTCGAAGAACCGTGTTTCCTCAAGAAAGCCAATAACAATCATCATCGCCACCAAGAAGAAAATTATGTCAAATCCAGAGGACTCTACAAATGTGGGAATGTCCAGGACTCCGAATCCGAAGAGCCCAACCAGTCCCAAGAAGGCGAAGCCAAGTCTAAAAGGCCAGAAGAGGATAGTACCGTAGATTATCAAGGAGAAAAGAGCGACCGAGGTTATCTGATCCCTAGTCAGTCCCAACTGTGTTACAATAATTACTGTTGCCACAACGAGAGCAACCAGTCTAAGCGGTCTGGACTTCAACATCCTACGGTGAACTGTCTCCCTGGACCCTACAACTGGTTCTTCAGTAGCCAATATGACTCACTTTGACTTTTATTGAGGGGTGCTTCTCGGCTTATCTATCAGTATAACGCTTAAAAGTTTGAGGGTGTTAATCTCGGATTCAAAAAGGTGGATTGACGATCAAACCAAGGATCGATTTCCTTGATGAATCACCATAGAATAGGCTCACTCATAGTCGTGGAGGAAGATAAGGCGATTGGAATTCTTACCGACAGAGATGTTCTTCAAAGAATCGAGAAGAGACCCGTAGACATTAAGTCAACGAAGGTTGGGGATTTGATGTCAGAACCCGTTGTTGAAATCTCGCCTAATTCATCTGTCGATGAAGCATCAGCAATAATGAGGAGTAGAAACGTGAGGAAACTTCCAGTAACTTCTGAAGGAAGATTGGTAGGGATAGTTACCAGCAACGACATCTTTAGGGTTGCGTCATTGACATCCTGAGTTGGTGTGGGCAACGCTATGACGCTTCATAGCCCTAAGATGGGGTTCGAGGTTTCGGTAGCCCTCCTTGAACTTCATCTTCAGCAACTCTATATCAACTCCTTTTGCTTTCTCAAGGAACAAAGTCTCCTCACCCCTCCTGTGTAAGCCATAGGTATGACCCTCACTCCAAACACTCAACGTTCCCTTCGGCAAAGCAGGCTAGGATAGATACTGGCTTCCCCTTTCTATTTGTTGAATCCGGGCGGGGTAGATGAATGGGTCGCATGCGATAGGGTTATGGTTACCTCAATCTTATGATACGAGTATGAAGGGTGAGGAAAAGCGAAAAAGCGCTCAACGCTATGCAAGCTTCTGTAGAGCTTGTAGACGCTTAACGATGTTCGGATGCGTTGAGAGTAGCTCGAGCTCGATTACCTTTCAAACCCAAGAGACCTAATAGGAAATTTAGATCAATGGAAACCGCTCATTGAATGCGGAAATCGGTCTTCCGTTTTGTAAATTTCGATGCCATTTGAATCTCTCTGGATCTTAACGCTGCAAAATGGTTGATCGATCACGATTCATAAGACCGAGGTTGAATGTATGAAGTTTTGTGAGAACTGTGGATCGTACATGAAGGAAACGATTAGAGGCTTTTCATGTCCAAGATGTGGAAAGAAGATTTATACTGAAATAGTTGAAATCAAATACGTAGAAAATTCCGATTCTCCGGTTTATGTAGTCGGTGATTCAAAAAATTGAGAATGTCAGAGTCGAACTGAGCCGGAAGATGTGTGGTGCGGGAATGAAGTTTGAATCCACGAACCACAACGAAATAGGTCTTTGACTAGCTGGACTAGGGCCGCAAGGTCAGAGATTTTGTGAAGCGTTTTCAGCGTACGACGATGTCCTTCGTTTCATCAGTCTTATACTTAGAATACCGTTCTTGTAGGTTGCCTGGAGTTCTTCAAATTCTTCTTGGAGTTCTATCGTCTTCCAGAAGTTTCGTCCTCCTGTGATTTCCAATGTGCGATAGTGTAGATTAGCTTTGACTTTTTCCTCTGGTCCCGGCACTTTAGCAACTACGACAACCTCATCGTTGGTCTTTATGATTTCAGGTGCCCATCCTACTTCTTTAGTCGGCTTGACCGGAATCCATTCCTTCCTTAACGTTTCTCTTATCTCTTTGAGCCAATACGCAAGCAGCACGATAGCGGAACCCGCCAATGCTACCCCTAGTAATCCCTTTTGAGCCCTGAAAACAAGTGTCAAGATTATTCCTATAAGAATAATCCCAACGATAAGTATTGCAAACGAGACCGTGCCAGCGATGTTTGGCTCAAGTTTCCGATCGCTCATTTAGTTATCTCCCTTCAGACCGCGGCAATGGTTACTTGAACGAGATAGTGACGTAGTGAAGTTCAACTACGCCTTCTTCAACTATTAGAACGCCAAAGTTAACGACAGAGTCGTCCTCAGTCCACATCAAAACTTTGCTCACACCAGTACACCAGCGCTGTATAAATGAGATGGTCAGTCGTTCAGTAGCGTCCCATTGGTTTGCAGATACATAAGTCACTTTTCCCTCGCTGAATGAGATATCTGGAGATATAGCCGCCGGTTCTACGATGCTCAAATTGTTTTGCTCAAAAAGCTTAATGACATCTAGCTTCCTCGCCTCCAAATCCTTTTCCTCTATCACAGGAGGTACCTCAACACCAGCTAGTGTCGCTAAGAAGGATCTGTACGCTTCCTCAGGTGTTTTCCCAAGCCCTACAAAGTATTCTCCAGTGAAAGTAGCTCCAACCGCGGCAATAACGCCAGTTTCCGTAACCACTCCGCCTGCGCCGGCTGTGTAGACTGGAATGAAGTAGATGTCGTGTTCTCCAATCCTGTACAAGATAATGTTGCCTATTCGTGGCTCACGAAGCAAAGTCTTTAGTTGGGCGAAGTCCGGGTTCTTCTCAAGCGCTTCAAGGACTCCGGTTGGACCGAGCAGCTTCGTCTCAGCTTCTAAAGGTACTTCATAGAAGATCATCTCGCCCAGATGCTCATAGTCGTTTCTCGCGATCATGTAGCCCGCTAGATTCCTCCCTAGAGCTCCTCTGAGTTCAAGTGAGAGCAGACCGATGAACTCTGGTTCCTTTAGACCCGGAGGCTGAGCCATTATGAAGTACGTATCCAATCCTTCAGGCACTTCGAAGAACTCTTTCCCAACAATGAATGTGGCTGGGTCTGTGACATGGTAGTATTCGTACATAGAAACCTGCCATTCGATCATCTCCTCAGGATACCTTGTTTGACTCTTCAGCCATTCAGGAACCTCCGTGGTGACGTACTCGCTATAAGCCTTCGTGAACATTTCACTGAAGAAATCGTTTCCGATGATTAGAAGCTGAATTTTTCCATCATAAACATCTATTAGTGCGTAGCCGAGAAACCTCATAAGCGGGTTTCGGCCGCTCCAAGGAACGTTTCCTGTGTCCAAGCGAACGATCAGGGGCATCGCGAAATATGTTCTCGTTCCATCGGTCACTGGAAACATGTCCACTCTCTTCCCTTCAAAATCGTATTGGAAATATGGGAACAGCATCTCCATACGATCGTAGAGATCTCTATAGCGTATCACATGCACAGGCTGGCCAGGAAAGGCAAGAAGAAAATTGAATTCGAATAGCCAACTCAGAGGGGGAGATAAACCTAAACCACCTGTTCCCTCGTAGAAGACGCCCCCGAGTTCATCGCTTCGCTCTCTGCCGACAGGGTAGGCTGCCCACGTATCTTCGAAGAGACCGCTCTCGCCGTAGTAGAGCCTCCGTTCATTGAAGAACGTGGCTGTATCAACGATTTTTCCTTCATGAGCGTCCAGTAGGAAGAAGCCGTTTGGAACGTGAGTATAGAAGAAGTGCATAGCATACCATCTGTCTTCAGGAAGCACCGTTTCAGGAAGTACCGGCTTCATCGAGGAGCTCCAGTAGAGAGTTCCGTTAAACCGTAGAATGTCCGAATCCTGAAAATCGACATAGGGAATCAACCCAATTTCAGGCTTCAATTTTGCGTAAGCAGCATCCCAGTCCCAGAGTCGCGCAACCTTCACGAGATCTCTGTGGTTCACAACGTAGTTTTCAATCTCACTCTCCGGTATTCTAGCTAAACTGAAGTTGTATGGAACGTCCTCAACTCTGTCGAGCATAGCTAAGTAACGGTTCACCGAGATTTCTTGGGCTGTATATGGACCTAACCATTCGACCTTCTTAGCGTCTGCTATACTGTTGTTTATCATAGCAATAGAAAATACCATTAGACCTATCAATACTACAGGACCTAGACGCGTAGCTATTCGCCGAAGGGTTAGGTACTCCATTCCTTTCGCTGAGTTCTTGATCTTATCCCAAACCGCTGAAACGGTGAGGTAGACGCCGGCTGCCGCCAATCCTGCTATGAAGTATTTGGTGTTGTAGTTGATGTAGGAGGGAAAGAATGCGTTGAACATTAACCAGAAGCAAGCGAGAGCGATTAGAGCCTCAAGAATGGCAAGTCGCCACCCTACTTTCGGTCGACTCAACTCATCAGTCAACTCAACGCCGGAAGGGGTTAGTATTCGAGCAAGTTGTGTAGCGCCGATAAGTATGAGCAAGCGTACCCCGACCGATGCTAGAATTGGACTGATCAAGAGTGTTAGAGCTGGAACGGCAGGGATGACGTTTGCGACTGCATATGCTCCCTCAAAAGGAGGGGTGATAAACGGCAATTGGAAAATCCCCCATACTCGGTCGAGCGACGACTCCCACCCTTGAAGCAGAGCGTGAATAGCCATTCCGAAAAGTACGTTCATGAAAAAGAGCGTTCCGAGAAAAACCTTCGTGATCTGCCAAGCTCCGAATTTAAAGGGCGACAGCTTGAAAGCATTGAAATCCAAGTAGCTTACGGGGACCCCTTCTATCTTTCTCACTCGAAAGAGACTTATGATCAGTCGAATAAGCCACCATGTAATCGACCTCCGATTCTTAATGTCTATTCTAACAAGAGCTATGACTGCAAGAATTAATCCTCCACTTAACGCAAAGTAGAAGGGGCGGATGAAGAGATCTCCAAATTCCATCACGTTCAGCCAGACGGTCAGAAGATTGCCCCCAGCAATCCAGAGCACAAACAATAGAACCAGAGCGATCAGAACCCACCTTAAATAGCGGTAAGATCGAACTGGAGCGCGCTCCTCTTCATAATCCCCCTCATAATAGCCTATTCAACAACCCACCTACAGTGTTGCTTTTTTCCGTCTTACCTAATTCGGCGACATCGGCGACAAAAAAGCCTTGCGGTTTCGGAGATAATGTTCACGAATAGCGCTGTCTGTCTAGACTTTGTGGGTTGGAAGCTTGGGGAGAAGATTGCGATTCTGCTTGGCGACACGATGTTGTCTGAAAAGAGAGAGAAGGTTCCGGTTAAGAGGAAATTGGCAAAGAAGGGGGATTGCGCCATGGCGTCCTGAAGAAAGGTTTGATGGAATGAAAAAAACTATTACAAGAGAAAATATAGCCCCAGCGAGATTATAGCCGTTAGCACTAATGAAAGTTCAATGAAGGAAGATCATTAGCCATGCTGGGATCGTTATGGCCGCCCATGTTACTGGGCTCCAAGAGAAAACCTTCCGGCCATCCAACATCCCGAAGGGCAGCAGATTGAAAGCTGAAAGCCAAAGGTTTACCCTGAATCCCGTCGTCCCAATCAATCGTAAAAGCTCTCCGAAACCAGCTAACATTAAAAAAGCAAGCCCAACTAAAATGTTGGCTAGAGGCCCAGATAAGGATATCAAACCATTCTCCTTCTTGGTGATCCCGTATCCGAAGCCGAAAGATCTAGGGATTATATGTACGGCGCCTGGAGCAGCAAAGATCATCTGCCCTCCTGAGACCAGAGCGAATATTACGGCCATAGCTAGACCTAAGGGCCAAAGCCTGAACTCAGCCAAGCACCCATACGATCGCGCCACGTACCTATGTGCAAGCTCATGGCCCAGAAAGCCCAATCCGAGTGTGATCAACGATACGCCGAACATCATGGGAAAGAATGTTGGCGTGAACAATGTGCTCGCAGAGAAGCAGAAACCCAACACAAGCCAAGCGATCAACAGCTGCTGAAGCTCTGATTCCTTGAGAGCCTTAAGGCTTACAGCGGGGAAGGAGATCCCACGCTGGGCAGGTCTTTCGCGCAGAGAAATAGGTGGAGTTTTGGCTAAAGCCAGGTTTGGGCAAGAATGCGCCTCCGGCAACCTATGGTGCGCACAGTAAGGTTTTTGACAGTAAGCACATACGAAAGGCAGGTGAACCTCCGCACCGCATACCTCACATCTCGTCATCTAAACCTACACGACCCCATTCTAACGGAAAACAGTGATCTTTAATGTTTGACTACTTCCATCAGGGGTCTTGCCAGCAGTATCTGAGGTATCACCCCATGGATCTACGTGGAATACTGTTGCTGCTTCGACGTATTGCGCCAAATACCCATCAATTCAGCTATGATTGAATGTAGCTCCTCAGGGTTGCCTGTACCTATTCCAAGGCATCGGTATAACGTATCCACATAGACATAATAGTCTTCGCCCCCATATTCGAAAAGGGCGTCTCCGCAGCCTGAGATTGGTTTTCTACGTATGGCGAAGGGCCACATCGTGCATGCCATGGGCTTCATGCCAAGGGTTGTAGCGTGCATAAACCTGCAGAATCTTGGAACGCACATTTACCCGTCACTTTCTCTAGACAGGGATTCCCACGCTTATGCGGAAATGGAGCTGGAGTGGCACTAATAATTACTATTTCAGTCCCTTTTAAGGCGACAACTCTTACAGATTCTTGAAATGTCGCATCATAGCAAATTAACTTGTCACACTTCATATTCCCAACTCTTCAAACAGATCTGGGTAGTCTGTATTACCTGATCTTAGGTCTAGTTGCTGCTGTGATCGTACTAGTAGTTTGGGGACCTAAGAGACTGGTTCGTGAAACAAAGAAATGAACCGAGTTTTCACAAGCCTATCCAGCGTGATTAGGAAATGCATATTTCTACTCAGTCTATCGATAGCCTTCTGGTAAACTTTTGAAAGGCCTTTCGTTCCTCGCGTGTTTGTGTAGAATATTCCTTGGATTTAGTGGTAAGAATGCTATCTTTTCAGCTTCCTAATCAAGTACTCAGGTTTGGGCAGCTCCCATCTTCCAGGCATAGGAGGCACGGTTTCAGGGTCCACGTAAGCGTTGATTACAGCTGGCATGCCTGATTTCAATGCGTCTTTTAGGGTCGGGGCGATTTCCTCAGGCCTCTTGATGGTAGCCCCGTAGGCTTTGAAGGATTTGGCGAAGGCCTCGAAGTCTATGTCGTATGGCCTTCCATCCTCATAATTGAACATTGTGGCTATGTCCCTTCCTTTAGCGCATTGGATCCACTGAAGGTCTCTAATGCAGAGCCAGCCTAGATTGTTTATAATGATTGTAACAGTTGCGATATTGTATTGGACGGCTGTTGCCACTTCATGCAAGGTCATGAGGAACCCTCCGTCTCCTGGACATGCCACAACCTGCCTTTCAGGTTGCGCCAACTTGGCTCCTATCGCCGCCGGTACCGCGAAGCCCATGGTTGAAAATCCTCCTGAGCTCAAATGGGTTCTAGGCAGGTATACTGGGAACTGCTGGAACAGGAAGATCTGAGCCCAACCCGCCTCCCCAAGCACGATAGCATCCCTATCTAAGATGCTTCTCAACTCCTTCAGGAGTCTTGGAACAGTTGGAGGAGACTTGCTTGAAGACCTAGCTTTCTCCAAGGATTCTTCCCAATCCTTCTTGAGCTGTCGCATCCTCTTCACCCATGGGAGATCCTGATACTTCCTCATCCCGACGATTGCCTCCAAATCCTTGATCAAGAGCCTCAAAGTGGCTTTAGCGTCTCCTACGATGCCTATCTCAACAGGATAGTTCTTCCCAATCTCCAACTGGTCTAGGTCCAAGTGTATGAGTTTCGTCGGCGGTATGCTGTATGTGACTCCTTTCTCATAGACGCTAGTTGAAAGGTCCGCGAACCTCGCTCCAACCGCGAACAAGACATCGCAGTTCTTAGCCACCTCGTTCCCAGCCATCGTGCCGGACCAGCCTCCGTAGCCGGCGAAGAGCGGATGATCCTCGGGGACAGCCCCTTTACCCATCATCGTAGTTATAACGGGCGAGCCGAGGATCTCAGCGACCCTAACCAACTCCTCAGAAGCACCTGAGAGAATTACTCCGCCACCAGCCAGTATAGCGGGTTTCTCAGCCGAAGCTAGAAGCTTAGCCGCCTCCTTAACAAGCTCAGGGTCACCTACAGACCTCCCCATCGGTCTTCTTCTGCTTGGCTTCGGAAGCTCCGGCACATCGATCGCCTTAGACTGTATGTCAAACGGCATCGCGATCAATACTGGACCTGGCCTACCGGTCACCGCCTCCTTGTAAGCTCTAGCGATTATGTCAGGGGTCCTCTCAGGTTTATGTATCGTCCAAACTCTCTTGTTAGCGAACCTCATGATGTTCTCGAAGTCGCTCTCATGGCTCCTGTATATAGCTTGAAGCACTCCACTCTCAACATCCCTCTGGGGTTCGCATCCACATAGCGCTATAACCGCGGATGAGTCTACGTAGGCTGTAGCCAAGCCTGTCACAAGGTTCGTGGCCCCCGGCCCTATGGAGGTGAAGCATATGGCTGGTCTGCCTGAAGCCCTGTAGTAGCCATCAGCAGCATGAACCGCCCCCTGTTCATGCCTCACCATGATGGGCTTTATCTTGTCGGCTCTATCGCAGAACACGTCGGTGAAGGCTGTGCATCCATGGCCTGGAACGCCGAAAGCGTATTCGACACCTTCTGCAATAAGATAATCCACTATTATTTCTGAGATAGTATATTCAACCAATACAACATGCCCTCTATAATAGCCAATCTAGCGGGTGCAGTTGATTATTAATTGTTTTCTAATGCTTACTGCAGCAGCCTAAATAGCTAAAGCCAATGAAGAGAATGTACGGCAGAACATGAACCGTGTAATTTTCGGATCTAATGTTACTCTTTCTCTTCAAGAATTTCCTCAGGCGTTCTTATTGTTGCTATATCTTCACATTTCTTTCTTATGTCATCGTCTCTAGTGACGAGAATAGCGTCTTGGAAGATTGCAGTCGTTACGTGAATAGAGTCCAGCAGCTCCAGTTTCTTTCTTATTTTGATCTCGATAGCTTCCTTTGCTATCTCTTTGTCGACCGAAACGATCCTGACCATTTCCTCGATGAGAGAGATAGCCTTATCCGCTTTGGCCAGCTCTCCTTTCTCGTAAAGCGCCCACTTGATCTCCATAAGCACGACGCAGGACGCTAGCCCTTCAATTTTTCCGCGTGTGACCCTCTTCAAGAGCTCTTCTGAACCATCCAGAAACTCTTTCTCTTCACGGGCTATGTTCAGGAAGATGTTCGTATCAACTAAGACCCGCATTAGAGCTTCTCCTTTGCCTCGAAGTCTGCGCGCTTACGGATCTCTTTCACGATTCTTACGCTCGATTGGTCAATAGGCCAAACTTCCCTTGCTATGCCTCTGAGCTCTGCTAGAG
>Ga0315314_1000367_pt1 | contig 53096 bp, 56 predicted proteins | sample TDP9_MG_FD_203631 | JGI IMG/M metagenome (GOLD analysis project Ga0315314, IMG submission 203631) | Freshwater sediment microbial communities from Lake Towuti, South Sulawesi, Indonesia - TDP9 | ecosystem: Environmental > Aquatic > Freshwater > Lake > Sediment | place: Indonesia: South Sulawesi... | reverse complement strand
TGATCTTTCTTGCTATGGTATGCCAGAAAGGCCCCTGATTTGACCCTCTTGACGGGGGCTCTCAGGGCGAAATTCTGTTCCCAGGGAGGTATGGGATCTGCCCCCTTTGTTATGTCTGATTTGAACATCCTAAGAAGAGAGCTTGCTTGACCGAAAGGAAAAAAGTATAATTCAAGGAAGGAGGTTGCTATGCAGAAGATTGAATTCGAAACACCTGAACCAGAAAAGGTGCTTCCTGTCCTTCAGGATGCCATAGAAAGGCAGAAGCGTATTCTCGCCCAAAGCCTCACCAGAACCCGGGAGAGGATCCACCAGTTAGCCTCTCGACTGAAGGTAAATCCTGATCTTGTCCTGGCAGGGCAAGTTGCCCATCCTGAAGATCAGGAAATGGATTTTGTTGAACTGGAGGGCGAGCTGGAGATCCTTCGTCATTTAGAGGAACAGCTGGAAAGCCTTGAGCACCTAATCCTATGTCCATAAAAGACTACTTTGCCTCCGTTGAAGCCCTCTTAGCCGAAATCCCCTTTGTAGCATCAACTTCTCTTTCCTACGAAGAACGTCCTCCCACTGCTGGCTTGATTATGGGAACTCTTATTTTCACCGACGGTACTCGCCTCGATTTCAAAGAATTCCTCATCACCAGCCCGGCACTGCGGGTGGTTAAATATGCCTATAATTATCGAAGGGAAAGTCAAGTCATTTTTCGCTATGACAATGCCTATGACCCGGCGGCCAGGAACCTTCCAACATACCCATCGCATAAACATGTTTCGTCGGAAATCATTGCTGAGGAGAAACCCTCTTTGGAACAGGTACTGCAAGAAATTGTTTCCCAGTTAAAATTTTCATAACTTTGGGTTTTTTGAAATATTTATCTGCGCTTATTTGCGTAAATCTGCGTCCAATATTTATGATCATTCACGTCAAAACCGTCGGCACGATAAAAAGCCTCCAGGATGGGACGAAGCCGGAATCCCTCGAGTTGGCCCAAGGTACTTCTGTTTCTCAAGTCATTGAGCGCCTGAACATCAAAGACTGGGAAGTTGGTTTTATTCTGATCAATGGAAACCGAGCCATCAAAGAAGCCATCCTCAAAGATCAAGATGAACTCACCCTCGTTGCCCCTTTGGCTGGGGGGTAGAGGAGAGGAACGGTGAATCTCGCCAAGCTCGCTGGAGACAGGATAAAGGAGGATGGTGAGAGGGTAGTCCTAATCTTTGAGGGCCGGGAAATCACCAATGTAGAGATGGATAGAGCAGCCAAGAAACTTGGCAATGCCCTCAGGAATCTTGGGGTTAAACGGGGAGACAGGGTTATCCTCCAGATGCCCAATTGTCCGGAGGTTCTCCAAGGCTTTCAAGCTGTGTGGAAGATTGGGGCAGTGGTCGTCCCGATCAACTACCTTGTCGGAGAAGAAGAAACCGCTTACATCTATGGAGATTCGGGGGCTAAGGTGGTGATTAGCAGCTTGGCCTTCCTTCCCAAAATCCGTGCTGGCCAGTCAAGAGTGTCGAGCCTGAAAACCGTCATTCTCATAGATAAAGAAGTCCCCGAAGGAACCCTTTCCTACTGGCAGCTTGTCGAAAAAAGTTCTGAAGAACTGGAAGTTGTGGAAACAGAGGATGATGAATTGGCCGCCCTGATCTACACGGCCGGTACCACTGGCAGGCCCAAGGGCGTTATGCACTCGCATTACAGCCTCTATTCCAATGCCCGGATGCAATACGGATCCGTCCCCCTGCCAGATGGAATGATCAGTATCAGTGTGCTGCCCCTGTGCCATTCCTATGGCATCGCGACCATGAATAATGGGCTATTCCGGCGCGGGAAAACCGTGCTCCTCAATTCCTTCAATGTAGAAACCATTTTTGCCTCTATCGAAAAATACCAGGCGAACATTATGGCAGGGGTTCCCACCATGTATGTTTTTATGCTTTTATATCCCGAATCAAGAAGATACAATCTGAGTTCCATGAAATACTGGATATCTGGATCGGCGCCGCTGGCCCTGGAGACCTGGAGCAGGTTTAAAGAGGTTTTTGGTTTTGAAATTATCGAAGGCTGGGGTTTGACAGAAGCGGGCGCGAACAACTCCGTTAACCCCCTGGAAGGGTTAAGAAAGGTCGGCTCAATTGGCCTTCCCATGAAGGGAACGGAGATGGAGATTGTTGACGAGGCCGGAAATGTGCTCCCCCCGGAGCAGCAGGGAGAGATCGTTATCCGAGGACCCATGCTCATGAAGGGTTACTGGAATAAGCCCGAGGAAACGGCGGAGATACTCAAGGGGGGTTGGCTCCACACGGGCGACGTCGGTTATGTGGATGAGGATGGTTACTTCTGGATCACAGACCGGAAGAAGGATTTGATTATAAAAGCGGGCGAAAACATTTCACCGAGGGTCATAGAAGAAGTTCTTTTCAAACATCCCAAGGTATCAGAGGCAGCCGTGATTGGGATCAAGGATGAAATCTACGGAGAGAATATCAAGGCTTTTGTGGTATTGAAGCCGGGGCAGACCGCTAATCCAGCGGAGATCATTGAATATTGCCAGACGAAACTCACGAGTTTTCTGGTACCCAAAGAGGTTGCTTTTATGAAAGCCCTGCCCAAAAGTCTGGTGGGCAAGGTGCTGAAAAAGGAATTGAGAAAGTTACAATAGAAGCGATTCTACTGGGCATGGGGGAGGAGAAAATGGGAGCACGAGTCAAATTAAGCGAGATAATAGGGGAGATGGAGCTTCAGCATGACGAAAGCTCGGTATACCTGAACAAAGAGACCGGGGAAGTGGTTATGGTAACGGAGGAAGAATTGCGGGCAGCGGAAGAGGGGGAGTCTTTAGAAGAAGAATATCCCCAATGGCAACAGGAGGCCATCAAAGAAGCCGGGGATATTCTTGACCATAGTGAAAATTATGTAGAGTTGCCTTCGAAATATGAAATCAATGAATACAGAATAATGGAAGACTTTTGTAATTCCATTGAGGACCCGCGAATTTCTGAAGAATTGTCCGATGCCATCAAAGGACGGGGAGCATTCAGGAGATTCAAAGATAACATTGTTAGATTGGGAATTGCCGATAGGTGGTACAAGTATAAAGAAGAAGCATTCAAAAGAATCGCCATAGAGTGGTGTGAAGATAACAATATTGACTACATCGATGAATGAATAAATTAGATATCAAACCGGCACGCCGGTCTTCCGGAGGAAATTGACAGCATGAGTGATTTGCATGGGAAAATCGCTTTGGTTACAGGGGCCAGTCGTGGCATCGGACGGGCCATCGCCATTGGGTTAGCCCATTGCGGGGCGGATGTCGCCGTGAATTATAAGACCCAGAGAAATGAAGCCGAAGTCACCTTACGGCAGGTGACCACCCAGGGTCGGCGGGCCATCCTGGTGCAGGCCGATGTGTCGCGCTCGTCCGATGTTGCCAAAATGATCAACGTTGTGGAGAAGGATCTCGGGCCGATCGATATTCTGGTTAACAACGCCGGGATTGCACGCTACCAGAACATGGAGGCCATCACGGAATCGGATTGGGATGAAGTACTGGCGGTAAACCTAAAGTCAGTATTCCTCGTTACCCAAGCTGTGCTCCCTGGCATGCGCCAACGGCAATGGGGCCGGATCATCAACATATCTTCGGGTGCGGCGCAAACCGGTGGAATCGTAGGGTTGCACTATACCGCTTCCAAGGCCGGGATTGAAGGTCTTACTCGTGCCTATGCTGCCCGGCTGGTGAAAGAAGGGATAACCGTGAATGCAGTGGCTCCAGCCATTATCGAAACGGAAATGCAGCCAGATGTCGAAAGGCGCCGCAAACTCATCCCTCTGGGAAGGCCGGGGCGAACCGATGAGGTGGCCGAAGCCGTCATTTTCCTCGCGAGCAATGGGTACATGACCGGACAAACTATCCATCTCAATGGCGGCCTCTACTTCCGTTGATAGGATTTCAAAAACGCTGGCTTCAAGGGCAATGTCGATCTTATGGTGAAAAGAGAGAGTCTCGAATACAGAGACAAGCATGAAGGAGAAGGAAGACAATGAGCCAAAGCTCCAGCGGAGTAGGAGCGGTTATCATTCTGTGATGATGATCGGATCGGTTCGAATAATTGTCGCCCCTGAAAATATGCCTCCCTTCTTGGTCGAGGCGTTTGCTGCCGAGGAGGATACCTATACGGTTCTCAGTGCGGATCCCGAGGCCCAGGCCATCAATGAGGACCCGGAAAAAGTGATAGCCCAGGCATTTAAAAGCCAACCCGTAGAACCCGGCACTGTGCTCGTTAAGGGTGAATATCCTCTTCGCTTATTGGCCATTGTTCACGATCTCAATCGGGAGCCATCATGGAAAGATGAATGGGTGGCGAGTGCTCTCGATGGGATCTTCCGAGAGGCGGAGAGTCGCAAGCTACAATCGATTGCTCTCCCATTGCTCGGGACTCTACACGGGTCTTTGGAAAAACAACGCTTTATTGTTTTGCTACGGGAGGCTCTGGAGCGAACGTCACCCACCCATCTGAAGAGACTGTGGCTTGTCGTGCCTCCTGGAGCTACCTCAGAGATCCTCGGAATGCTCGAATCCGAATTGCTAAGGTGAGATTTCTCTCGCCTGGGATATAGATTCAGCTTCCCCCTTAAAGGCCACCCTTCTGCAAATTACAAATGGACCTTGAGCCCTTTCTTTCGAAGATATTCCTTGACTGCTCGGATGCTCAAGAGGCGATAGTGGAAGACCGAAGCGGCCAAAAGAATCTGTGCGCCCCCTTGCACGACTCCTTCGTAAAAATGTTCTATTTTGCCTGCTCCACCGGAGGCGATCACTGGTAAGTCCACGGCATCTGAAATGGCCTTCGTAAATTCTAAATCGTAGCCAGCTTGAGTTCCATCACCATCCATACTTGTGGGCAAAATCACGCCCGCACGCAATTCCTCGCACTGTTTCGCCCAGGCGACTGCATCTTTGCCCACCGGCTTGGTGCCCCCGGAGATCACAACTTCAAATCCGGAGGGCATTTCCTTGTTTCTCCGGCCATCGATTGCCACGGTCACTTTCTCACTACCAAATTCCTTTGCGGCCTGCTCGACAAGATCCGGGTTCCTGACCGCAGCACTGTTCATAGAGATTTTGTCAGCTCCCGCTTTAAGGACCAGCTCAAGGTCTTCAAGGGTAGAGATGCCGCCGCCCACAGTCAATGGGATATCAATGGCCGAGGAAACATTCCGGACCCACTCCAACCTGGTCTTGCGATTTTCTAAAGTGGCAGCTATATCCAGCATGGCCAACTCATCGGCTCCTTCCTTTTGATAAAACGCTGCATTTTCAACAGGGTCCCCCGCATCTTTCAAATCCACAAAATGGACACCCTTCACAACTCGCCCCTCTTTCATATCGAGGCAAGGCATAATTTTTATTACGCTCATTTCTTCTCCTTTCATTCTCACTTTTTCCGTTTTCTATTTCGTTCAGTCATCCCCCGATACTGGCATGCAGTCACCAGAGTTTTATTGCAGAATAATTATAGCTTATTGCTTCTGCCATGGCCAGGAATGTTGTGCTTACCCTTCCAGCGCTGACCATTACATTTAGGAGGAAGAGAGAATAGAAGAATATTTGATATTTCTTAAATTTTTGTCTAAAATGATTTTGTTTTCTCCGATTCCTTGGACACTTCGCAGGATATGCCATGAAGCCGCGAAAGCCTCCCTTTAGCTATAAATCCTTTAAGGACCTAAAACCTTTGCTCGAAACAAAGTCTTTTTCTTTTCCCGAACAACCCCTTCCTGATTTCAGAGATTATGAGGAAGAACTTGCTCCTGAAGTTGAAGAAGAACTATTTAGGAAGGCCATGGAAGAGGTGACCCCAATGGAACGGGAAAATAGTTATGAACGAATTTGCCAAATCAGGCTCCCAGAAAGCCCCCCATATAGAGAGGATGCTGAAGCTATATCAAAGCTTAAAGATCTGCTGAAATATGGAGCAGGGTTTGAGGTTGCAGACACACCGGAATACATCGAAGGTACAGGATATAATATCCCTCCAGAGTTTGCCAGGCGTCTGCACCGGGGAGATTATGCGATCCAGGCTCATGTTGATCTCCACGGATTCAGGGCAAATGAGGCCAAGGAAGCTCTGGAAAAATTTTTAAAATGGGCCGTGCTCATGGGTAAGAGAGGGATTTTAATTGTACATGGTCGCGGCCTTTCTTCCCCCTCAGGAGCGGTCTTGAAGGAAAAGGTTATCGAGTGGCTGACGCGGGGCCCATGGCGAAAATGGATCATCGCCTATGCCAGCGCTAGAATTTGTGACGGCGGCGCTGGAGCAACTTATGTCCTGTTGAGAACCCGGCCTCTTTCGAAAGGACATAGAAAGTCCAGTACGTAGAAGATTTGTTCGATGATTGGAGGTGCCTGGATGCCCGCCTCCGCGGGCATGACCAATTATGACACAGTCTATGGCGGGAGGGGATAAAGCGCTGATGTCTGTATAGAGAAATCCTCCTCGCCGATCGAAGGGAAAATTGAATGGAGGAAGCAGATGAAAAAGGAAGTCATTATCTCGGGAAATCTTTCAAAGCCGTTAGGAATTTACTCCCATGCAGTAAAGGTAAAAGGAAATCAACTTCTTTTTATCTCCGGAATAACGGCCCGGGATAAAAATGGCAATATTGTGGGCAAAGGGGATATAAAAGCGCAGACCCAACAGATCCTGGAAAACATGAAAGTCATATTGGATCGTGTGCGGGCTACCTTCGACAACATTGTCAAGGTAACCGTTTTTGTTACAGACATCAGCCATTTAAAAGAAATCCATGAGGTGCGGGCAAAATATTTTAAGCGTGATTACCCTGCGAGTACCCTCGTCCAGGTAAGTCGATTGGTCTCTCCGGACATGTTAATTGAGATCGAAGCCATTGCCGTTCTGGATTAGGGAGAAGTAAGGGAAGGATGAAAAAATTTGCACCGCATAGGGGGCCAAATGGGAAGCAAAGAAATCTTGGTCGATCCTGAGAAGGTTGAGTGCGAGACCATCAAGATACCAGGGATTAAAATCAAGTACCTCTATAAAAATGCGCAAACTGGAGCTTCCATCGCTCTGATAAAATTTGATAAAGGAACGGGTATCCCTGAACCGCATCTTCATGCGTCTAATCAGTTTATGTTTGTATTGAAAGGGAAGTTTAGTTATCCGGGGATTGAAGTAGGCGAGGGAAGGTTGTATATCAACCCTAAGGACAATGTCCACGGGCCCTCAAAAGCTCTGGAAGATTCGCTGGTCCTGGAAATCTATGATGGCCCCCACTATTATCCTGAAAAGAAGCCTTATTGAAGGCGAAATGTTTTGGGAAAGGAAGCATTTGACTGTTCCTGAAGTCCGGCAGTAGAATTCGGCAAATTCCAGAGGATTATGGCCGCAAATGAAAGCAGAAGTTAGAATGTCAAAGATGACCCAGGAAATTGACCTGAATGGTTTGACTCTATTGGGCCGGCGCGCTAAGCCCACAAAGAAGCTGGAGACCTTCCCAAACCATCATCCAGGGCGTGATTATATTATCACTCTGCGCACAGAGGAATTTACCTGTGTTTGCCCCAAGACGGGGCAGCCAGATTTTGCCAAGCTGACTATTCAGTACATCCCGGATAAGAAAATCGTCGAATCCAAATCACTCAAGCTTTACTTATGGTCTTACCGTAACCAAGGAGCCTTTCACGAGCATGTGACCAATGTGATTCTGGATGAGCTGGTAAAAGTGCTGGCCCCTCGTTGGTGCAAGGTAATTGCTGATTTTGCTGTGCGCGGGGGTATTTCGATTACTGTCGAGGCGGAATATAAGAAGTGAGATGCCTAAGCAGCGCTGGCTCCCCATCATCACAGCCGTTTTTGTAACCAGCCTGATCGTATCCAATATCATCGCAGCAAAATTGATTTCTGTCGGGCCCTTCTTTTTGCCAGCCGCTATTATCATCTTTCCCATTTCCTACATCTTTGGGGATATTCTCACCGAGGTTTATGGCTACGCCCGCGCTCGCCGGGTCATCTGGATCGGGTTTAGCTGCAATTTACTGGCAGTTCTAGTCATCTGGGTCTCCATTGAACTGCCGCCCGCTCCTTTTTGGAAAATGGGGGGCTTTGAATCTGCCCAGTCCTCCCAGCAGGCTTATCAGGCGATTTTCGGGTTTACTCCCCGGATCTTGGCTGCGTCCTTTGTAGCTTACCTATTTGGGGAGTTCCTCAACTCTTTTGTGCTGGCGAAAATGAAGATTGCCACCAGTGGACGGCATCTATGGCTGCGCACGATTGGGTCCACCCTTACCGGGCAGTTGGCAGATTCTGGCATTTTTATTTCCCTGGCGTTTTATGGAGCGGTCCCCTTAGCAGCCCTTGTCCGAATGATCACCACCCAATGGCTGACAAAATCAGCTTACGAGGCCTTAGTTACCCCTTTCACCTATCTTGTGGTTAATTACTTGAAGCGGGTGGAGCAAGAAGACCACTATGATCGAGAGACAAATTTTAGCCCGTTGTTGTGGAAGGAATGACCCTTGTGGGGGTAGGTAAATTCGTGGGCGAAGGGGATAACTCCAGCCTTGTTCTCCATCGGAGTGATGCGCAGGCTGTAGAAAGGCAGATTCAAAGAACGAGGGAAGTTGAGGCTTCCCGAGGTGGGGAGAAAGTTCAAAAGACTCTAGATGATCTATGCCGGGCAGCGGAGCCTTCAGGGAATTCCGGGAGCCATTGAACATCTAAGGGCCGAGGGTTCAAGGGAAGAAGGGGGAAGGGATGAATATAGCTGAGATCCTAATGAAGACTGCGCAACGTTTACCGGATAAGATGGCTTTCTATTTCGATGACCGGGGAACGACCTATGGGAAGTTGCAGGCATTGACTGACTCCTTTGCTCTGGGGCTGCAGAAGATGGGCGTACAAAAGGGAGACCGGGTAGCCATTTTTTCTCCCAGCAGTCTGGAATTTGTCATCTCCTGGTTTGCGGCAGTAAGGTTGGGGGCGGCCGTGGTGCCGGTGAACATCATGCTGAAAGCTCGAGAGTCCAAATACATCCTGGAAAATGCCCAAGTGAACACTTTGATCGTTCATCAAAGTCAGGTGGAGATGGTGGGCTCCTTCCGCCAGAGCCTTCCTTTCCTGAAGAATTTAATCGTCATCGGAAATCAGCCCTTGGCAGGATCCCGAATCTTTGCGGACCTCCTTTCCGAAAGGCCAGACAGAAGAATAACTGTGGACTGTGCGCCCGATGATACCGCCACGATGATCTACACCTCGGGGACGACGGGTTTTCCCAAAGGGGCCATGATTACCCATGCCAATCTCTATTCCAACGTGCAGGGCATTATTGAAGCTCTCCATCTCGATGAGAGAATGGTTCGTGTTTCGGTTACCCCTCTATTCCATGCCATGGGCCTGACTGTCAACATGCTCGCCGTGGTGATGCTGGGAGCAACTGCGGTCATCCAGGGGAAACTCGATCTGGAAGAATTCTTGAAAGCCAATGAAAGATACCGGGCAACCCTGATCAGCGGGGCCCCGGCACTCCATTATATGCTCGTGCATGACCCTCGAACCGATAAATTCGACCTTTCTTCATGGAAGGTGGGTATGTCTGGGAGCGCGCCTCTGCCCGTAGAGGTTTTGAGGAAGTTCGAAGAGAAGTTTAAGATCCCCATGGTCGAAGCCTACGGATTGACCGAGGTCACCACGGCAGCGACGGCCAACCCAGTTGATGGGGTTCGAAAGCCCGGTTCTGTGGGGTATCCGCTTCCAGGTCTGGAAGTAAGTATTTTTGATGACCAGGACAGGGAGGTCCCCGTTGGAGAAATCGGTGAGGTAGTCATCCGCGGACCGGCTGTGATGAAGGGTTATTTCAACAATCCCGAGGCGACTGCAGAAACATTAAAGGGCGGCTGGCTGCACACGGGCGATTTGGGCAGGATGGATGAGGATGGGTATTTTTATATTCTCGACCGGAAGAAAGATATGATCATCTGCAGCGGCTATAACGTCTATCCGCGGGAGATCGAAGAGCTGCTGCATACCCATCCAGCAGTGCTGGAAGCTGCTGTCATCGGCATCCCTGATCCCAAGCGGGGAGAAAGCCCCATGGCCTTTGTTATTCTCAAACCTGGACAGAAAACCAGCGAGGAAGAGCTGATTCGATTCTGTCGGGATAACCTGGCTGCATATAAAGTGATCAAGGCTGTGAAGTTCCTGGATGAGTTTCCCCGGAATCCGAATCGCAAGGTCTTGAAGCGCGAGCTGCGGGAGATGATGTTAAAAATTTGATGAAAAGTAGAAGAAAATACGAAACCGGGATCAGGTCTTGCAATGAGGCATCGACTCGGTACGGTCGTGACATGGCCGGGCTAAGAGGGGCTACGTCATTTGTCCCTGTCTGCGGCCAATGGAAAAAGATGAGGGTATAGTGGCAATTTCTTGGTTTTGCCTATGAGGGAACTCACTGCCCTTTTGTTGGAGTGGAGCCGACGGGGAGATTTGAACTCCCGACCAGCCGATTACGAATCGGCTGCTCTACCACTGAGCTACGTCGGCTCAGGAGGTTCACATTTTAAAATGCGGGCGTCCCTTCAGAAAATCAGTTCCCGGGAGCATTTAAGGAGGATAAATTCTCCGCACTCATCCTCGTTGGGACAGGCGGCACACTCAGAATCGGCGGCCGAAGTCTCCATGTAGGCCACGAACTTGGCCTCATCCCCGAAACAGACTGGCCGAAGATTCTGCTGTAACGGATTTTTCTCCCCTGGTTCCATAGGATGGAATTTTCCCACAAGGAAGGTGAATTTTCAAGCACTTTCGCAAGCCGAACCAGATGGTTGCTTTTGAAGGGGGGATTTGCTAAACTTTTTATCAAAAAATTTTCTCGAAAGGCCGAAAACTGAAAGAATTTTTGCACCTCTCCGGACTTAAGATTGCTCTCCTCATTACTTTCGCCGTTCTGGTGATTTACTATCTGGATCCCAATTTCTTATCTTTACTCGAGCTGAAAGCCCTCGACCTGCGCTTCCTCTCTCGGGGGAAGACGGCTACCACCGGAGAGGTGGTCCTGGTGACCATCGATGAGAAGTCCCTCGACGAGCTCGGTCGTTGGCCATGGCCAAGGAATCGACTGGCCCAACTCTTAGATGCCCTGGTGAAATACGATGCCAAGGTGGTGGGCTTCGACATCGTCTGGGCCGAGCCAGATGAGAACTCGGAACTGAAGGGACTGTCCGCGGTGAAACGGAAGCTGGGCGAGCTGAATTTAACCAATCGAGAATTGCAGAGTTATCTTTCCACAGCCATTGAGAGAGCTGACACAGACAGAATTCTGGCCGATTCTGTGGCCCGATCTCGCCGGGCGGTCCTCGGTTACTTCTTTCATTTTTTTGCCCAGGAGAGCCCGGACGGCAAAAAGAAGGCCCCCCAGGAGAACCTTCCTCCCCTATCCTATTACAACTTGGTAAAATATACATCAGAAGATGCCACCAAGGTTGATCTCTTCGCAGCGGATTATGCGGAAGTGAACATCCCGGCCATCTCCGAGGCGGCAGAAGGAGCCGGGTATTTCAACATCTTTCCGGACCGGGATGGAACGGTACGCTGGGTTCCCCTGGTGATCAAGTACCAGGATAGGCATTACTGTGCCCTCTCTCTGGCCGTGCTGCAAAAATTTCTGGACAACGCCCCTCTGGCTCTGCGCATTGCTGAGTTCGGGGTTGAACAGATCCGTTTAGGAGACCTGTCCATCCCCACCAACGAGGAAGGAAGGATGCTGATCAACTACCGGGGCCCCCAGAAAACTTTCCCTCACTTTTCAGCCGCAGACATAATTCACGGCCGAGCTCCGGCCAGCGCCTTCAGGGGTAAGATCGCTCTTGTGGGAGCTACGGCTATCGGTATTTACGACATCCGGGTTACCCCTTTTGACCATGTATTCCCCGGTCTGGAAGTCCACGCTAACGTGATTGACTCCATCCTGAAGCGGGATTTTCTCTACCGCCCAAACTGGGTTACCCTCTTCGACATCCTGGCCATTATCATCATCGGGCTGGCTTTGGGAATTGTCCTGCCGCGGGTTAAAGCGCTCTGGGGAGCATTAGCCGGGGGCCTCGTATTGTTTGCCTTTACTCTCTCCGCCAAATTCTTATTCCAGGAGCAAGGGAGTTGGGTGAACATGACATACCCGTTGCTGAATTTGATCCTGACCTATCTGGGGATCACCGGCTATCGTTATATGACTGAGGAGCGAGAGAAAAAAAAGATCCGTGGAGCTTTTCAATACTATCTCTCCCCCTCCGTGGTGGATCAGATGCTTAGGAACCCGGAAAAACTCAAGCTCGGAGGGGAGAAGAAGGACTTGACCGTTCTTTTCAGCGACATCCGGGGATTCACCTCCATATCCGAGCGCATGACTCCAGAGACGCTGGTCAAGTTCCTGAATGATTACCTGACGAAGATGACGGATATTGTTTTTAAATATGGCGGCCTCCTGGATAAATACATGGGAGATGCCCTCATGGCCATCTGGGGAGCACCCCTGGATCAACCGGATCATGCGCAGCGGGCTTGTTATACAGCTCTGGAAATGGTTGATGAACTATGGGCACTCCAAAAAAAGTGGTCTGCCGAGGGCATGCCCAAACTGAACATCGGCATCGGCATCAACGCCGGACCCATGGTAGTAGGAAACATGGGGTCAGAGCGGCGCTTCGATTATACGGTGATGGGAGACAGCGTTAACCTGGGGTCACGCCTCGAAGGGTTAAACAAACTCTACGGAACCAACATCATCGTCAGCGAGATGACTTACGAGCGCGTGCGCGAAGAAATCCTCGGGCGAGAGTTAGACTCTGTACGGGTCATGGGCAAAGATCAACCTGTAAGAATATATCAGCTTCTTGCTCGCTCTATTCGAGTTTCTCCGGAACAGAAGGCTCTGGCAGAGGAATTCCACTGCGCCTTAAGGGGGTATAAAGACCGTAACTGGGATGGGGCCCTTCAGGCCTTCCAATCCATCTTGGCCAAGAATCCCCATGATGGGCCGGCGAAACTCTACGCGGAGCGGTGTCGAATCCTAAAAGAAAACCCGCCGCCACCAGATTGGGATGGGGTTTACACCCTGACCACCAAATGAGGGTGGCGGGGGAGGCTTAAAGTTCCAGGGATGATCGGCTTTTTCGACTTTATTGGATTTTGGGTCCTGAGATTCTTAGATGAGTCCGGCCGGGTGATGATTCTCTTCTTTAAGACTTTGAACTTGACCTTTCGTCCGCCATTTGATATCCGTAGTCTCCTCAAACAGATCGAGCAGGTAGGCGTCAGTTCCATTCCCGTGGTCCTGATTACGGGTGCCTTTACCGGAATGGTTCTGGCCCTGCAAAGCTACACGGGCTTCAAGCGCTTCAACGCTGAGGCTTTCGTGGGAACCGTGGTCGCCTTATCGATGACCCGCGAGCTGGGGCCTGTGCTCTCGGGCTTGATGGTCTCCGGGCGTGTTGGTTCTGCCATGGCCGCTGAACTGGGAACGATGCAGGTCACGGAACAGATCGATGCCCTTTATACATTGGCCACTAACCCCATCAAGTATTTAGTCGTCCCCCGGTTCTTGGCCTCCTTGATCGTCATGCCCATTCTGACAGTTTTTGCCGACATAGTAGGTATCTTTGGAGGCTACATGATCAGCGTCTATCTTTTGGGCAGCAACCCCACGATCTACATCCGGCGCACTTACGATTACCTGGATCTGGAGGACATCTATATAGGTCTTTTCAAAGCTTGTGTTTTCGGGATGATCATTGCCACCATCGGATGTTACCAGGGGTTCAACACTCAGGGAGGGGCAGAAGGTGTGGGAAAGGCCACCACCCGGGCGGTTGTTCTATCCTCGCTCCTGATCCTGATTGCCAATTATTTTATAACCGCCCTGTTTTTTTAGGACTGAGTAATGAGTGCGGAAGTTATGACGGAAAAACAGTGCCGACGCGGGTCTGATGAAACCACGATTCTGGTCAAGGAGGTCTATAAGTCTTTTGGCCAGAATCACGTCCTCTGTGGCCTTGATCTCGAGGTCAAATGCGGGGAGTCCATGGTGGTTATCGGCGGGAGCGGAACCGGAAAGAGCGTGCTCATCAAATGCATCATCGGGCTGCTGCACCACGACCGGGGCGAGATCTACGTAGATGGACAGGAAGTCTCGCACCTGAAGGAAGGAGAGTGGAATGAACTCCGCAAGAAATTCGGCATGCTCTTCCAGCGGGATGCCCTCTTTGACTCGCTCTCTGTCTGGGAGAATGTGGGTTTTGGCCTGCGCCGGCATACTAAACTCTCTGACGAAGAGATTAAGGCCAAGGCCATAGAGAAGCTGAAGCTGGTAGGAATGCAGAATGTGGAAGATCTCATGCCCGCCCAGCTATCGGGAGGTATGCGCAAGCGCGTATCCCTGGCCCGTGCTATCGCCATGGAGCCCGCCATTCTCCTTTACGATGAGCCTACCACGGGCCTCGATCCGATCATGGCCAACGTAATCAACGATCTCATCGTCTCCATGCGGGAAAAGCTGGATGTCACCTCGATCGCCATCACTCATGATATGGTCAGCGCTAACCGCATTGCCGACCGCATTGCCATGCTCTATAAGGGAAAGATCATCGGGGTGGGAACGCCCGATGAAATCAAGGCCTCCTCCAACCCGATCGTCCAGCAGTTCATCCGCGGAGAGGTGGAAGGGCCGATCACTGAGGGGGCTGACTTCGCCCGGCAACTCTTTTAACCGATCAGGAGGGAACCAATGAAAAGCATCGCTACGGAAACAAAAGTTGGAATCTTTGTGATTATCGGGATTCTCGTTCTGACCTACTTCACTGTCCGGGTAGGAAGGATTGCCGTCCGGGAAGTGGGCTACAGGGTTTACACCCACTTGGAATCGGCAGCCGGCCTGGACAAGAACTCGCCCGTGCGCATTGCCGGGGTGGAAGTCGGAAGAGTGGAAGCCATTGTTCTGGATGGGGCGAAGGCCAAGGTGACTCTTCACTTTCCCCTGGATGTAAGAATTCCCGTCGAGTCAAAGCTCTACGTCAAATCTGTCGGTCTCCTGGGAGAAAAATATATCGAAGTTGTTCCGGGACCAGGCCCGGGGTTGGTCAAGGCGAATGGCACCATTGAAGAAGGGGGGCCTTCTGTAGATGTAGACCGAGTTCTCACCCAACTCAGTTCTATAGGAGGGGATATCAAAATTGTGACCCAATCTCTCAGCCGCAGCTTAGGGGGAGAAAAAGGAGAGCGGATGATGGAGGAGCTGGTCACGGGGGCCAAAGAGACCGTAGCCAACTTGCAGAACATTACTCAGACCATCGATAGAGGGGAAGGAACACTGGGAAAGCTGGTCAAAGATGATAAACTATACAAAGAAATTAAAGAGGCTACCTCCAACCTGCAGAACATTACTCAGACCATCGATAGAGGGGAAGGAACACTCGGAAAGCTGGTTAAGGACGAAACCCTGTACAAAGAGGCCAAGGAGACCATGGCCAATCTGAGCGAGGTATCAAAGTCCGTCGAAAGAGGTGAGGGAACGTTAGGGAAGCTGGCTAAGGACGAGGCCCTCTATGAGCGCACAAGAGAGATGATGGAAGCAGCCAAGGGTACATTCGCCAACCTGAATCAGATAGTCCAGAAGATAGAGAACGGCGAAGGGACCCTGGGGAAGCTGGTCAATGATGACAGCCTTTACAGCAGGACCAAGGAGACCATGGAGGCAGCTAAGGAGACTCTGGCCAACCTGAATAAAGTATCCAAGCAGATCGAGAGCGGTGAAGGAACTCTGGGGAAGCTGGTCAATGATGACAGCCTTTACAGCAGGACCAAGGAGACCATGGAGGCAGCCAAGGAGACTCTGGCCAACCTGAATAAAGTATCCAAGCAGATCGAAAGCGGTGAAGGGACGCTGGGAAAATTGGTCAAAGACGAGACCCTGTACGATGAGACCAAACGGGCCATCAAGTCAGTAAACAAAGCAGCCGAGGGAATCCAGGAAACGACCCCGGTAACCGTGCTGGGTGTAGTCTTGGGCACGGCGCTTCGGTAGGAGGCGGCCATCGCACGGAAGGGGAGGGCATGGACAAAGCTTTCTGGTGGAATGGCACTTTTTCTCCTCTGCTGCTGGATCTCCGGGTGCGCTACGTTGAGCCCAGGGCCAAGAAGGGAGAATTTCGCACCTCTCTTTCTATACAGCGAGGATGAGGAGAGAGGCGGGAAGCAAACGGATGTGCTGGGCCCATTCTTTACTTACCGCAAAGACCAGCGAGAAAAGGATCTGGCCTTCCGCCCGTTCTTTTACTGGAAAAGAGAAGAGGAGAAGTACGCTTTTTTAGAATACCTTTACCCCCTGGGAAAATACAAACGAACGGAGAAAGAGGTGGAGTCGTATTTCATACCTCTCTTCTCCACCCGCCGGGACTTGACCCGAGAGGAAAAAAAGGAAAGAGGGTTCCTTCTGGCCTTCTGGGGGGAGACGGAAAAGGGTGAACCTTACGGCGGTTTTTTCCCTATTTACGGAAACCTGAAAAACAGGTTCGGCAAAGACGAGTTAAGCTTTATCCTCTGGCCGGTCTATTCTGATTCCCGCGAAGGAGAAAATCGAACCCATACCTTTCTCTGGCCGATTTTCACCCGCACGGAGGGGGGAGGAAAGGAGGGATTTAAATTCTGGCCATTTGCGGGCCAAGAAACAAAGGAGAACGAATACGAGAAGACCTTCTTCCTCTGGCCCATCTTTCATTTTGAGAAAAGGCACCTGTACACGGATGATCCCACCCATATCAATATGGTCTTCCCCTTCTTTGTGTCATCGACCTCCAGAAAGCGGGTTACTCAGTCCGTGATCTGGCCTCTTTTCAACTATACTTATGATGAAGATGATCGCTACACTCAGTGGGACTTTCCCTGGCCATTCTTTCAGTGGGCTAAGGGCGATGACAAATCGATCTTCCGGGTCTTCCCTCTCTACGGGCATAAACACTGGGAAGAACGGGAGACAGGTTATGTCTTCTGGCCTATCTACTGGTATGATCATCAGGACGATGATCGCTACCAGAAGGTTCTCAACCGCTATCTTCTGCTCTCCAAAGACCAGACCGAGGTCTGGAAAGATGAGGGTAAGCGGGCGCGGATATTTCGGCTCTGGCCGCTTTTTTACTATGGAGAGAGAAAGGAAGGAACGGTCCAGTTCTACTTTCCGGCCTTGATCCCGATCGACGACGAAGGGTTCGACCGCAACTGGGGTCCACTCTTGCGCCTCTATGAGTACCGCCGGGACCCCAAAGGGGACAGCGAGTCCAAGTTTCTCTGGGGCTTCTGGGTTCATCGAAAGAGCGCCGGGCGCGAGCTTCTCGAGCTGAGCTTCTTTCTTACCTATTACGAGGCCGAAGAGCGAATCTATTTTTCCCTCTTGAAGGGCTTTTTGGAGTACCGGGCCGAAGGGTCGAAGCGCGCGCTTCGGGTGCTTTATTCTCCCTGGCCGATTGAATGGGAGAGTTCTCCTCTTCTTAAAGAAAGCATTGCGGAGCCGGATTAGTTAATGGTAGATAAGACACAAGGAAACGGAGGTTGAAAGGTTTTGTCGTGGATGAACGCATCCGTCTGACAGCCATGGTTCGCGCCGCTGGGTGAGCGGGGAAGCTGAGTCCGGAGGACTTGGAAAAAGCCCTGCTTCGCCTGCCCCTGGAAAAGAGCCCCAACCTTCTGGTAGGCAGGGAGACTGCCGATGATGCCGGAGTCTATCGATTGACCGACCAGATGGCCTTAGTGCAGACCGTGGACTTCATCACCCCCATCGTGGATGACCCATATCTTTTTGGGCAGATTGCCGCCACCAATGCCCTGAGTGATGTCTACGCCATGGGTGGAAAACCCCTGACCGTTTTGAATGTTGTGGGCTTTCCCCGCCACTCCCTGGACATCTCTATTCTCACAGAAATTCTCGAGGGAGGTCTGCAGAAGATCCACGAGGCTGGAGCGGTGCTTTTGGGAGGGCATACAGTGGATGACGCCGAATTGAAATACGGGCTTTCGGTTACTGGCACTGTGCATCCCGGCAAATTGATCACCAACAGAGGGGCTCGGGTAGGGGATGTCCTGATCCTGAGCAAGCCGCTGGGGACTGGGATCATCTCCACTGCCAACAAGGCTGGGATGGCCGAATCAGGGATATTGCAAGGGGCTGTGGATTCCATGCTGCAACTGAATGATAAAGCTGCGGAAGCCATGGTCGAAGGCGGGGCGCACGCCTGCACGGACATCACTGGCTTCGGGCTGCTGGGGCATGCTTCCCAAATGGTCCGAGATGGCGGCCTTTCTTTCAGGTTCTTTTACTCCCGCATCCCCATCCTGCCAGGGACCAGGGAGTATGCCACTCAGGGGATGATTCCTGGAGGGGCTTACTGCAACCAGGACTACTTTGGTCAGGAGATTTCTATTTCGGCAAAAATTCCCGAGTCGGACAGGATCATCCTCTTCGATCCGCAGACCTCGGGAGGGCTGCTGATCGCCTTGCCCGGAGCTGATGGGGAAAAGCTTTTGCAGAAGCTGAAAGAAAAGGGGATAAAAGAAGCTTCTCTCATTGGAGAAGTGATCCCCAAGGAAAAAAGGCTCATTTCTGTTGAATACTGATTACGAAGAGGGTGCAAGCGATCCTTCTATAGAGAAAGGAACGATCAGTGGGAAAGATTCAGCGGGCCATCATCAGTCTGTCAGATAAAACAGGAATTCTCGAATTTGCCAAAGAGTTGCAAACCTTCGGCGTAGAGATCCTCTCCACCGGAGGAACAGCCAAGGCCCTGAGGGAATACAGGCTCAAAATCATGGATGTCTCAGAGTACACAGGCTTCCCGGAAATGCTGGATGGGCGGGTAAAGACGCTCCATCCCAAGATCCATGGAGGGATCCTGGCAATACGGGATAACCCCGCGCATGCTAAGAAAATGAAAGAGCATGGCCTTCAGTCCATCGACATGGTGGTAGTCAACCTGTATCCCTTTGAGGCAACTGTGGCCAAACCTTCATGTCCGCTGGAGGAAGCCATCGAGAACATCGACATCGGCGGGCCGTCCATGATGCGGGCAGGAGCGAAGAACTACCCCTATGTTACTGTAATTGTGGACCCGGCGGATTATCAGCCTATCTTAGAGGAGATGAAGAAGAGCGGCGGTTCCGTTAGTAAGCAAACGAACTTCCGTTTGGCCAAGAAAGTTTACCAGCTCACTGCCCGCTATGATAAAGCCATTTCAGAATACCTGAAGAACAAATGATTATTGACCGCAGAGCACGCAGAGGGGCACAGATCATCTGTATTTGTTTCGGATTTCGTGCTTCGAATTTAGGATTTATCTCTTCATTTCAGCGTCCTCGGCGCTCTCTGCGGTTGAATATTGAGGATAGGAAATGAAGGTTCTGGTCATCGGCAGTGGGGGTAGAGAGCATGCGCTGGTTTGGAAGATCGCCCAGAGCCCATTGGTGAAGAAAATCTTCTGCGCCCCGGGGAATGCCGGCATTGGTCAGCAGGCAGAGTGTCTGCCGATCCTGGCCGAGGACGTAAAATCCCTTAGTTCTTGGGCCGAAAAGGAGAAGATCGATCTCACCGTGGTCGGTCCGGAAGCCCCGCTCACCGTGGGCATTGTAGACGCTTTCGAAGCGCGGGGACTGAGGATTTTTGGCCCCAGCCAGCAAGCGGCAGAAATCGAAGGAAGCAAGGCCTTTGCCAAGGACTTGATGAAAAAATACGGTATCCCCTCAGGAGAATTTCAGACTTTTGCAGACTTCGCAGGAGCGGTCAGTTATGTAAAAAAAAGGGGAGTGCCCATCGTGGTCAAAGCCGATGGTTTAGCCGCCGGAAAAGGGGTGATTCCCTGCTATACATTGGAACAAGCCCTGGCGGCCATCGACCTCATCATGGTTAAAAAAGCCTTTGGGTCTGCCGGAAGACGGATCGTAATTGAAGAATTTCTTCAGGGGGAGGAAGCTTCTTTCCTGGCTTTCACGGACGGTGAAACGGTATTGCCCCTCGCCTCCTGCCAGGATCACAAGCCCATATTTGATGATGACCAGGGGCCGAACACTGGGGGTATGGGGGCCTATTCGCCCGCACCGGTGGTGAGTGAGAAAGTGCACCGTCAGGTCATGGAGAACATCATGATCCCTATCGTGCGCGCCATGGCCAAAGAAGGGAGGAAATACCGTGGTGTTCTCTATGCTGGCCTAATGATCCGAGATGAAAAGGCAAGAGTGCTGGAGTTCAACGCCCGTTTCGGAGACCCAGAAGCTCAACCACTCCTGATGCGCATGAAAGGCGACCTGATTCCTCTGCTGCAAGCAATGGCTGAAGGAAGGCTGGGTAGCAGGCAAGTTGAATGGGATGATCGGGCGACCGTCTGCGTGGTCATGGCTTCTGGCGGCTACCCGGGGTCTTATGAAAAAGGAAAAGTGATCTCAGGCTTGGAGGAGGCGGCGAAAGTCCCCGCTACCTTCATCTTCCACGCCGGGACAGCTTTAAGAGACGGGAAAGTTGTTACCAACGGAGGAAGGGTTCTGGGGGTGACCGCCTTGGGGAAGGAAATTGGGGAGGCGATTGCCAAAGCTTACGAGGTTGTAGGGAAAATCTCGTGGGATGGGGCGCATTACCGGAAAGATATCGGCCGGAAAGCCTTAAAGCGAGAAAAGAAGTGAGGAAGGGAAAAGTGAAGATAAAAAAACCCCTGGTGTCCATCGTCATGGGAAGTGAATCTGACCTGCCGATTATGGAGGAGGCAGCTAAGGTTCTCGCCGATTTTAAAGTGCCCTATGAAATGACCGTTTCCTCAGCTCACCGATCCCCGCAGCGAACTGCTGATTTTGCCAAAAATGTCAGCACCCGCGGGATCGAAGTGATCATAGCCGGAGCTGGGGGGGCAGCCCATTTGGCTGGAGTGGTGGCAGCTCACACCATTCTGCCGGTCATCGGGGTACCTCTCGAATCTCCCTTGATGGGACTTGACTCCCTGCTCTCCCTTGCCCAGATGCCTGCTGGTGTGCCTGTGGCCACTGTGGCCATTGGCAAGGCCGGGGCGAGAAATGCGGGCCTCCTGGCTATCCAGATTCTTTCCGGGAAGCATGGGGAATTGAAAGAATCCTTACTGCGCCATAGAGCTTCTTTAGCCAAGAAGGTCGAAGGGCAGGCAAAGAAAGTTGAAAGGAAAATGTAACTATTCACTAGAGAGAACTCAGGGAGCATTGAGTTCTCTATGTGCTCTGCAGTGAGAAATAAAGGGTGCCAATTGATTGAAAGCCCCTGGTTAAGGAACTATGAAGATGGAGTTCCCTCCTCTTTAGTCTACCCCCGTGTTCCGCTAACACATTTCTTGCAGGAAGCCAGCGCTTGCTTTCCCCAAAATGTGGCCATTGTTTTCGCCCGCCGGAAAGTTTCTTATGGGGAGCTGCAGGAAAAAGTCGACGCTCTGACAAATGCGCTTATGGCCCTGGGGATAAAGAAGGGAGAACGGGTGGCCCTGCTCCTTCCCAACAGTCCCCCTTATGTCATCGGTTATTACGGAATCTTGAAAGCAGGGGCTATGGTGGTCAACCTCAATCCTCTCTCTGTGGAGCGAGAACTCCTTCATTTCTTAAGACACGCCGAAGCCCGAACCATCATCGTTGCCGAACCACTTTTCAGCCGCGTCGCTTCCATCGCTGCCAGCAGCCCGCTGAAAAACATCCTGGTCGCTTGCCTGCGAGAATGGAGTGGAAGCAACAGGCTTTCTGAAGAGAAGAAGCTCTCGATTCCTCTGGATGAATCGAGAGGGATCTATTCTTTAGAATCTTTGATAAGCAAACAGGCTCATAAAAAAGCGCCTCAGATCGAATTGCATCCGAAGGATGAGGCGCTTCTGCAGTACACCGGCGCCCTCGCCGAGGATATGAAAGGGGTCGTCCTAACCCATGCCAACTTGGTGGCCAATACGCTGCAAATTGCCAGCTGGGTTGTCCGGGCCCGCAAAGGCAAGGAGGTTTTCCTCTCTGTTCTTCCTTTCTTTCATGTATACGGCATGGCCGTAGCCATGAATATGCCCATCTACCTGGCTTCGACCATGATCATCCTGCCACGGTTCGAAGTCAAGAGCACCCTGGAAGCGATCAAGCGGTACCGCCCGACTTTCTTCCCTGGAGTACCCACAATGTTCGTAGCCCTCTCCCAGGAGCGGGAAGCAGAGCGCTACAACATCTCTTGCCTGCGCGTATGCTACAGCGGTGGAGCCCCCCTGTCGGTGGAAATCTTGGAAGATTTTGAAAAGCTTACGGGAGCACGCATTACGGAGGGGTATGGCCTGGCTGAGGCATCTCCGGCTACCCATTGTAATCCTATTTTTGGAAAGCGGAAGCTGGGGAGCGTAGGTCTCCCGTACCCGGACACCCTGGCCAGAATTGTAGATCTGGAGACGGGCAAGCAAGTCTTGAAACCAGGAGAAACAGGTGAGCTATGCCTCAAAGGGCCGCAGGTAATGAAGGGATATTGGAGGATGCCTGGGGAAACAGGCAAGACCATCCGCGCTGGCTGGCTATATACGGGAGACATTGCCCGCATGGATGAGGAAGGTTACTTCTACATCCTCGACATCAAGAAAGACATGATCATTGCCGGGGGATTCAATATTTACCCCAAGGACATCGACCAGGTGCTGGCGGAACATCCGAATGTGGCCGAGGCTGTGGCCGTAGGAATTCCGGACCGTTATCGAGGCCAGACCGTAAAGGCGTTTGTAGTACTCAAACCAGGCCAGTCCGCCACGGAAGAAGAAATCCTCGATTTCTGCAGAAAGAACCTGGCAAAGTATAAAGTCCCTATCCGGGTGGAGTTTCGGCCCTCCCTCCCGAAAGCCAGCTCGAACAAGATTTTAAGAAGACTGCTCCGCCAAGAAGCCATAGAGAAAAAACAGAAAAAGACCCCATGAACCCTCGAACCTTAGGCCCCTCATATGCCATGAATTGCGTCATTCTCCAGTCTGACTCCCGAGGAATTTCGCAAGCAGGCCAAATGATCCTTGACGGGAGGGTGGTGGCTTTCCCGACGGAAACTTTCTATGGCCTCGGTGCGGATGCCCTGAACGAAAAGGCCCTGAAAAAAATATTCCAGGTCAAAGGAAGGGATGAGAGGAATCCTCTACCTCTCTTGATAGCTGACCGAACCTGGCTTCCTGGATTGGTGAAAATGATTCCTCCGCTGGCCGAACAATTAATTGCCAGATTCTGGCCCGGCCCGCTCACTCTGGTTTTCGAGGCCTCCCCGCATCTGCCCTCGATCCTTACCGCCCAAACCGGCAAAATTGGCCTCAGAATCTCCAGCCACCCAATAGCCCAGGCTCTGGTCCAGGCCGTGGGCCGGGCGATTAGCGCCACCAGCGCCAATCGATCGGGACATCCCAGCGCCTCATCCCCTGCCGAAGTTCTTCAGGCCTTGGCGCAAGACCTGGAGGCGATCCTGGATGGAGGGGAAACAAAAGGGGGATTGGGGAGTACGGTGGTAGATGTCTCCGGTGCCTCGCCAAAGATCATTCGCCAGGGGGCCATTTCCCACCTGGAATTAGCTCCCTTCCTCGATGAAGGATAAAAATTTTCCTTGACGGGTATTTTCCCAGGAAGATAGACTGATAGAAGAATTGGTTTGGGGAGTAAGTGGCCAAAGCCTGATTGCCAGTCAGAAGGGGGGTGAAAGATTGGACGAAAGATTCTGGAGGGCCTTATTCATCTGCATTGGCATTATATGTCTTATCGGCCTGGGCGCGGCCTACGGGCAGCAGAAGAAAGTGGGCGGGGGCGATGTCAAGTACGAAGCTAAGGGCAGCACGGGTCCGGTTGTTTTCAGCCATGAGACCCATGTCACCCAGCAAAAGGCCAAGTGCACGGACTGCCATACCAAAATTTTCAAGATGAAAAGAGGCGAGAGCAAAATGACTCAGGCCTCTTTTGCAGAGGGTAAGTTCTGCGGCGCCTGCCATGATGGCAAGAAATCCTTCAGTGCCGTGGCTCAGGCGGATTGCGCCAAGTGCCACAAGAATTAATTTCCCTTTCGAGTATGTAGAATCTGACTGGCGTTGGGTAAAAGCTCAACGCCAGTCTTGTTCTGAGGTGCGCGTTGTCTAAAAAAGAAGCCGCAAAAGAAGAGAAAGGTCTATTTCCCTCTCTCTGGGATTCCCTCTCCTCGTTGCGCTTGACCATCGCCCTGCTGATCATCCTGGCAGTGGCCTCCATCTTCGGTACGGTCATTCCCCAGAATGCCTCGCCGGAAGAATACCTCCGGGCTTATAAAGTCTCCACTTACAGGATCTTAAAGATCCTCGGATTCCTGGACATGTACCACGCGGGCTGGTTTGTCTTCCTCCTAGCTCTCCTCAGCCTGAACCTGGTGGCCTGTTCTCTGAGACGCCTCCGGATTACTCTGAGGTTTTTTTATCCCGGGGTGCCCTTGGAAGAGGAACAGTGGAGAGCCATGCCCCTGAACAAAAAATTCTCTCAAAAGGGCCTTCCTGCAGAAGGCCTCCCCCAATACCGGGAGGCGCTTTCCCTGGTCTTTAGCAAACCAAAGGTATTGGAAGGGCCTCGTGCTTACCATCTTTTCGCGGAAAAGGGGAAGCTCTCACGTCTGGGAGTCTATTTTATCCATCTGAGCATACTCATCATTCTGGCCGGAGCCTTAATAGGGTCCTTCTTTGGATTTCGGGGGAATGTGAAAATCGTTGAAGGGCAGGCAGCGGACAGGGTAATTCTGCGGAGCGAAGGACAAATTCAGCCTCTGGGTTTCAGCGTGAGACTGGAGAAGTTCAACGTATCCTTCTACTTCTCAGGGGCCCCCAAAGAGTTCAAGAGCACGTTGACTGTCCTGGAAGGGCAAACAAAAGTGCTTACTGAGCCCATCCGGGTCAACCACCCCTTGACGTATAAGGGGATCACCTTCTACCAGTCGAGCTATGGCATTGCTGGCATAGAGAAAGCCATACTGGCCATCAAAGATCGACAGTCATCAAAGGAAGTAATCGTATCCGCACAGATGGGCAGCCGAACAGAGATCCCGGGGACTTCCAGCTCTTTCCTCCTGGCCGATTTTATTCCTGACTTTCAGGGAATGGGCCCGGCCTTTCAGGTGCTTTTTTTCGAGCCCAGCCGTCCTCATGAAAATTTCTGGGTCTTCCAGCACCATCCTGAAATAGACCAGAAACGTCCAGGTCGTTACCAATTCACAGTTAAGGAATTCGATCCCAGGTATTATTCTGGCCTTCAGGTGACCAAAGATCCGGGCGTCTGGGTGGTCTGGCTCGGATGCTTCTTGATGATGGCTGGCTTCTACATGGCTTTTTTCATGTCTCACCGTCGGGTATGGGTGAAGCTCACGGAAAGGGAAGCGGGAACTCTGGTGGAGATAGCCGGGTCCAGCCATCGAGACCGCCTCGGGTTCGAGAAGGAGTTCGAAAAAATCGAACAGGCCTTGAAAGGCAACTCCGGGAAAGCCCGGAAGGCAACCACAGAAACCGGGGGCCGAGAATGATTAGCGCCAAAATGATCAGCAGCGTAACCTTCCTCTACCTGTTTTGCACAGTACTTTATTTCAATTATCTGGCTTTCCGGTCAGATCGGCTGGGTAAGATAGCTACCGGGATAGCCTGGCTCACCCTACTGATTCACACTGCGGCCATCCTTTTGCGCTGGGTAGAATCCTACCAACTGGGAATCGGCCATGCCCCCTTATCGAACATGTATGAATCTCTGGTTTTCTTCTCCTGGTGCATTGCCTTGCTCTACCTTCTTTGGGAATGGAGGCTGAAGTCGAGAGTCATTGGCCCCTTTGCTATCCCCTTTGCCTTTCTCTTCATTGCCTATGCTTCCTTGGCTCCCGGTATATCTGACCGAATTGACCCCCTGATTCCGGCACTGCAGAGCAACTGGCTCCATGCTCATGTTATCACCTGCTTCTTGAGTTACGCCTCCTTTGCCCTCTCTTGCGGGGTGAGCATCATGTACCTGATGAAGCTCCGCCAGGAAGAAAAAGGAGAGAAAGAATCTGGAGTTATGGCCCTTTTCCCTTCCCTGGATTCTTTGGATGCTCTGATCTATAAAACCATTGTCGTCGGCTTCCCCCTTCTGACCATCGGTATCGTTACTGGAGCGGCCTGGGCCAATTACGCCTGGGGATCTTACTGGAGCTGGGACCCGAAGGAAACCTGGTCACTCATCACCTGGTTCGTTTATGCCATCTTCCTCCACGCCAGGTTTACTCGCGAATGGCGAGGGAAGCGAACCGCCATTCTCTCCATGGTCGGTTTCATAGCAGTGGTCTTTACTTACTTCGGAGTGAATTATGTCCTTTCCGGACTACATAGCTACGCCTGAGCTCTGCTACCATTCACCTTTAACCTATAACCTTTTTCTCGGGGGAAAGATGGAGAAGAAAATCAAGATCAAAGCTGGAAGCGTAGAAGCCAAGGCAGTTCTGAATGATTCGCCAACCGCGGAGAAAATATGGGAAGCCCTTCCCATAGAGGCCAGGGCAGATACCTGGGGTGATGAAATCTACTTCGACATTCCCGTGAAAGCCCCCTTGGAAAAAACCGCTCAGGAGCTGGTGGAAGTAGGCGACCTTGGGTATTGGCCCACGGGGCATGCCTTCTGCATCTTTTTTGGCCCCACGCCCATGAGCCGAGGCAAAGAAGTGCGCCCCGCCAGCGCGGTCAATCTAATTGGGCGTGTCTCGGGAGACGCCAAGGTATTCAAAAGAGTCCCTTCCGGCTCTAAAATCCGCATCGAAGCAGCGGAAGAATAACCAAAAGTACCCTTGCTTTTCCAACTTTTTTTTGCTATGTTTTGTAAGAAGGAGTTCATGGATGCCCATCTTTGAATACCACTGTCGTAACTGTCAGGACGATTTCGAACAGATCGTTTTGAATACAAAAACTAAGGTCAAATGTCCCCACTGCGCAAGCAGCAAGGTGAACAAGAAAGTCTCGACCTTTAGCTTCAAGAGTGGGAGCAAGTTTGTGGCCGCTTCAAATGCCGGGGGATGCAGCGGCTGCTCCAGCCATCATTGTAGTACCTGCCACTGATTGCTTTGGGTCTCATCAGGTTGGGGACGCCATGGAGCGAATCAAAGGGGCGATCAAGAGAACCTTTTTGGCCGGGTTGGTAGTGCTCGTGCCCATTGTGATCACAGGCCTGGCTTTAATCTGGTTGTTCCGTTTTCTTGATGGATTCTTAAGTCCAGCCTTCTACGAGATTTTGGGCAAGAAAATTCCCGGCTTGGGGTTTCTGACCGAAATCGTGATCATCTTTTTGGTGGGCCTGCTGGCCACCAACGTCTTCGGCTCACGTTTACTGAAGATCTTTCAGGACTTTTTAATCCGCATTCCCCTGGTGCGAACTATCTACCCTACCGTCAAACAGCTCGTCGAGGCTTTCTCCTCCAGCAGGGGTTCTTCTTTTAAAAAAGTTGTTCTGGTCGAATATCCAAAGAAGGGGATTTTTTCTTTGGGCTTTTTGACCAACGAAATTCACCTGTATCGGCCCCCCGATAACGGCCATTTTTTCTCGGTTTATCTTCCCACGAACAATCTGTACCTCGGGCAGGTAGCCCTCTTCAGGGCCGAAGAAGTGATCTTGACCGATTTCACAGTCGAGGAAGGCTTGAAAATCATCCTCTCAGGGGGTACTGCCTTTCCCCCTTCTATTAGGAGCCAGAACCATAAAACCATGCCATGAGCGGGCCATTTCATTCACTCAGGAAGGTGTCTTCTGTGATCTTGCTGGCAACAGCGGGAAGCGCATTCCTTTTGATCTCCGCAAACTGTCAAGAAGGGACCAGAGCCAAAGAGGAGGCGAAAGAGATGAGAGAAGAGGTGAGAAGACCAGCAGTGGCCGGGTCCTTTTATCCTGGAGATGCCCAAACTCTTTCCCGGCAGGTGCGAGATTTCCTTTCCCGCGCCCCCAAGGAGGAAGCGACCGGCGAGATTATCGCTCTGGTTTCGCCACACGCCGGTTACATGTATTCAGGGCAGGTTGCGGCGTATGCCTTCAAGCTCATAGAAGGGCTGAAGTTTGACGCCGTGGTGGTCGTTGCCCCCAGCCACAGAGCTTATTTCCAGGGTGCTTCGGTGTATGACCGGGGTGGATATGAAACCCCCTTAGGAGTTATCCCGGTGGAGAAAGAACTTTGCCGGAAGCTGATGGAAGGCGGCGAACTCATTCGGTTCGTAGCTCAGGCCCACGGGCAGGAACACTCCCTGGAGGTCCAGCTTCCCTTCCTGCAGGAAACCCTGGGGAAATTCCATCTTGTCCCTGTCGTAATCGGAGATCAGGGCTACCGCACCTGCGAGATCATCGGCCAGGCCATTGCCAAAGCAGTCAAAGGGAAAAAGGTCCTGCTCGTGGCCAGCACAGATCTCTCTCATTTTCATCCCTATGATCAAGCCGTGAAACTGGATAATATCGTCTTGGACGCCATTCGGAATTTTGATCCCCAAAAGCTAAGCCGTGATTTAGATTCCGGAAAAGGGGAAGCCTGTGGAGGGGGTCCAGTGATGGCCGTGATGGTTGCGGCCAAAGAAATGGGAGCCAATCATGCCCGGGTTTTAAAATATATGAACTCCGGGGATGTGACTGGAGACCGCTCTGGTGTAGTGGGATATGCGGCTGCGGTCTTCTACCGAAATCTGGCGATCCCGGAAAAAGAGGGGGACCGGAAAAAGCCTGGAATCAGCCTGGGGTTGACTGAAGAAGAGAAAAAAATTCTCCGGCAGATCGCCCAGTCCTGCATCGAAGGACGGCTGAAAGGACAGAAACCACCGAGGATCGAAACGCTCACCGACCGTCTGAAAGAGAAACGGGGAGCTTTCGTCTCCTTGCACAGGCATGGCCAGCTTCGGGGGTGCATCGGCCAGATTCAGCCGACCAAACCTCTCCATCAAACCATTGAAGAAATGGCTATGGCAGCAGCGTTTAATGACCCCCGGTTCGACTCTTTGACGGAGAATGAACTGAAAGACCTGGAACTGGAGATCTCGGTTCTGACTCCACTGCAGCGGGTTAAGGACGTGAAGGAAATTGAAGTGGGCAAGCATGGGCTCTACATCAAAAAGGGATTTTTTTCTGGCCTTCTTCTTCCCCAAGTAGCCACGGAGTACAATTGGGACCGGACGACTTTCTTGGAAGAAACCTGCCGTAAAGCTGGCCTGCCGCGACATACCTGGAAGGAGAAGGATACAGAAATCTACCTATTCTCGGCCGATATTTTTTAAAGCGGACGCAGATTTTGGGGATTTTGATTTTTTATTGGTTAAAAAATTTTCTGGGTTTTCTGCGATAATCTGTGTCCCAATAAATAGATTTTCTGGAGATTGAAGCCATGCCGATTTACGAATATGAATGCCAACAGTGTCAGGCGATCAGCGGATTCCTGATCTTGAAAAAAGAAGACACAGCCAAGGTGGCCTGTTTGAAGTGCGGCAGCAAAAAGATGTCCCAGATCATCTCCCGGGTAACCTACCATCGGTCCGAGGGAGACCGCCTGAATGAATTTGACACCCGAAAGCATCAGGGAGAAGGATTTTATAAAGACTCCAGGAATATTGGCTTGTGGGCCAAAAAGCGGGCCAAGGAATTAGGGGCAGACCTGGGCCCACAATTTGATGAAATCGTGGAAAGCGCCCGCACTGGCAAGATTTTGGGGAAATATGGCTTATGACCGATGAAGTCTGGGAAAAGACTTTCTCCCGCCGCCATTTTCTTAAGGCCACTGCTTGCGCCTTCCTCTGGGGTACGTCGGGCATCCGCTCCTTCGCCTTCGCCCAGTCGGAAAAGAAAGGCCTGATCGGTACCAAACTCTCCCCCCATTTTCGCACCCTCAACAACCAGAGAATCCATTGCCAGCTCTGCCCCCGGGAATGCCTCGTGGCCAAGGGAGAACGCGGATTCTGCGGAGTGCGGGAGAATCGGGAAGGGAAGTATTACAGCCTGGTTTACGGGAACCCTTGCGCCGTTCACGTGGACCCCATCGAGAAGAAACCTTTTTACCATCTCCTTCCAGCCTCTTCTTCTTTCTCCATCGCCACCGCGGGATGTAACTTTCGCTGCAAGTTCTGCCAGAACTGGGAGATCTCGCAGACTACGCCGGATGAGACCTACAATCTGGATCTCCCCCCGGACAAAGTTGTGGCCCTGGCCAAGAAATCCAGGTCTCACACCATCGCTTACACGTATGTTGAGCCGACCATATTCTTCGAGTATATGATGGATACAGCCAAGTTGGCCAAGAAGGAAGGAATCCTCAATGTCTGCCATTCTAATGGATTTATCAATCCTGGGCCATTGAAGGAACTCTGCAAGTTTCTGGACGCAGCCAACATCGACCTTAAGGGTTTCACGGATGACTACTACAACAGCATGTCCCAGGGCCGCTTAGCCCCGGTCTTGCAGACCCTGAAGACTTTGAAGAAAGAAGGTGTCCACCTGGAAATAACTAACCTCGTCATCCCCACAAAGAATGATGACGTGGATATTGTGAGCAAAATGTGCGCCTGGATTAAGAGCGAGCTGGGTGCCGGCACACCAGTTCATTTCTCCCGCTTCTATCCTCTTTACAAGCTACGCAACCTTCCTCCTACCCCTGTCTCCACCTTAGAAAGATGCCGCAAAACCGCCATGGATGTGGGTTTAGACTATGTTTATATCGGCAACGTCCCCGGTCATGAAGGGGAACGTACGTTTTGTCCCCAGTGCAAAAAGCTCCTCATCAACCGCCAGGGTTATTACATCGTGGAAGTCAACGTGGCCAAGGGGAAATGTAAATTTTGCGGCCATCCGATTTATGGAATCTGGGCCTGAAAATAACCCGCTCCTATCCCTGTAGATATAAATTTTGAATCGTTTTTGAGGCCAGCCTCATCTTTTCACCATTTCTCCATTGGCCGGTCCATCACGCATATAGATGAAGACCAAGGAATAGAACCTCTCTCCCTGGGGTTGAGAAATGATCGGATTGAAATCACCCTTCAATTTGAGCGCAAAGAAGGGGGAGAGGCTTTAAGTATTCACTTCCCCGAAATCTGAAGGAGCCTCGCCCCGGAAAGAACTTTTCTGACCTCCAAGGCAGTATAGAAAAAGGCCGAGGAGAGATCTCTGAAAAAGAGATCTCGAGGAAAAATCTTGACAGGCGAGAGATTTAATTGTAGCTTTAAGTCAAGCTGACCAGCTTGCCGAAGTGGCGGAACATGGTAGACGCGCTAGATTCAGGGTCTAGTGTGGGTTGCCACGTAGGGGTTCGAGTCCCCTCTTCGGCACCAAATAATTTCAATGACTTAGGGGAATAGTTTACGTTATTCCCCTTTTTAATTCCCCCCTTGGTCAACATTTTCGGCCCGGGCCTTTATGGAAGAGAAAAAAAGATTTAGCTTAATCTACCTTGAGAGGGGAAAACCAGCCCCGGATAGCGTGAGATTGAGAAATCGGCTGAAAGCCTATTATTTTCAGTCACTCGATGCTTTTCATGATCGGATAATACGTGAAGTTAATAAGGAACTGGGCTTAGATGTTCGGTACATGTCCGATTTTTTTAATAATTCAGCTTCGGGGGATATCCTTGATTTCATAACGATAGTACATGATATCCTTTTGGAAAGAGCTTACTATGATCGTGGGAAAGAATGGATAGGCTTTGTTCGAAGGATATTTCGGGAAGAAAACCTTTGCTATCGTCTGGATGACAAAGGGGTTGTCCATTATTTGGTAGATGAAGAATTTGAAAGAAACCGTGCCTCTGTATTAAAATCTCTGGAAGCAAAACGTTATGGAGGGGTCAGGACCGCATTTGAAGACGCTCACCGGCATTTGGATTCTGATCCCATGGATACAAAATCCGCAGTTCGTTCTATGTTTGAGAGCATTGAGATCCTTTCAAGATTAATGGTTCCGGAAACGAAGAACCTGAACAAATGGGTCGTGCAAAACCCTTTAAAAAAAATCGCCCGGGAAAAATACTCCCATGACGAAATTGCCTTGAAAACCATTGACGGAGTTTTAGATGGAATAGGGGAATGGGTTGATGCTTTACATAATTATCGACATGGGCAAGGTAAGGAGGAGCCGGTTGCTCCTCCTTTAGAATTTGCGGTTTACGTGCTCAGTTCGGGGGCATCATTGCTACGCTGGTTGATTGAATTAGACAGCAAATGAGGCGAATCTTTCTTCTCAATTAGGATTAATTCCGAAAGCCAAAGAATTAGGCCCGCTCTTTAAGAATCCCTGCATCTGTTCAACGGCCCTACGACTGTCATCTTCATCAACGGTATTATATCGATCAAACATTTCCCGAGATAAATGCCCCGTAATGTACATGATCACCGATTCCGCTACCCCGGCCCTCCTTATGCCGGTGTTGAAGCAATGCCGGAGGTCATGAAATACAAATCCATCCTGAACTGACCTTCCGTAATTGATTCCCGCCTCCTCACAAGTCTCCTTCAGTCCTGCCCGATTATCGCGCACTGGCTTTCCCCAGTAAAGAAAAACATGATCCTCATGGAGAGCTCGGGGAATCATCCGTAGGACCTCGTAAAGCTCCTCATAAATGGGGACCGTCCGAGGTTCCCGGTCCTTGGTGTCTTCCGCATCCAAACGGATGAGCCTGTTTCTCATGTCCACCTTGGGCCAGGTGAGCGAAAGGATTTCTCCCCTTCTCATTCCGGTATAAAACGCTGTGGCCAGAATACCCCGAGTATGCGCAGGAAGTTTTTCAGATCCCAGCAGGGCCTTGAACTGTTCTAGGGTGATTATCTTATTCCGCCCATTGGAATTGCGCTTCAGGAGTTTCTTCACCTTCTTGAAAGCCCGGATCGTATCCCCGCCCACAAGATCATTGTCAAAGGCTTTGTTTATCATACCCCGGGCTGCGCCGATCTCCTGATCCACGTAGGAATCGGAAAGCCCTAGACCCTTCCGCTTGGCTTGATATTCTTCTATTGCCCCCGGCCTTATGCCTCTGACGATAGTATCTCAAAAGACCTTGTTGAAGCTGGCCAAATTAATCTTTAGTGTAGAATATACCCTAGGTACCGGACACCTTTGAAGGGGGAATGCTTTTTTTCTTGAAAGCGATTTGAAATTCTTAATGGATGTAAGGGCGCGGTTTGAGAAGCTATAACCTTATATGGGGAGAGATAGGGAGCCGTTCGATCTGTCCTGCAGATCGGCATGCCGCGTTCGCCGCGCCTCGATGCCTCTGGGGGGAGAATGCATTGGTGGCCCGGTGCAACAATCGAGAGGTCAACTTTACCACATAGCAGGAGTTTGAAATCGCCGGACGGGGCAGCGTGCCCTCGGTATATCCAGATTTATAAATATCATCGTCCGTCGGACAGGAGACAAGGAATCATTCCTCTACCTGAACAAATTAGAAGGGTTGGAAAATAAAAGGTGTCCGGTACCCGAGACATACGCAAGAACGATCCCACTACCGTTAAGCACCAAACAAATAAATGAATGGCTGGCCGAGCACCCGGAAAAGAATAACCCGGAGGCTCAACTATTTCCTTTTTCCTACCCGATGCTTAGACATAATCTAATGAGATTAGGGGAAAAAGTCCTCAAAAAACGGGTAAAACCTCATATGTTGAGACACAGCTCAGCCACCTACTGGGCACCCAAGATGAACCGCTACCAGCTGTGCGGCAAATACGGCTGGGCGTTCAGCAGCGACATGCCGGACAGGTACATAAAAAGAAAAGGCATAATCTTCGACGAAATAGCTGAAAAAAGGGACGTAGACCAGACGACTAAGCTCCAGCGGGAAAACAGGACGCTAAAGGATGACATGGAAAAACTGAAACAGGACTATGGAAAAGTCAGGAAGGCGCTAGAATTCCTCATGCCTTTAATAGAAGACATGGAAGTAGAAGAGTTCAAAAAAAAATTATTCGAAAAAAGAAAGGGACAAATTACCGCGGAATGCCATTGTGAAACTGCCGATTTACGGCCGAAGGAAGCAATAAACAACATACCACTTTACAGTTAAGTATGCATTGCAAAAATCTGGCCTTCCAGATACTTTAGCGGATAAACGCAAGGGAATCTTTTACCTACTACTGCTCAATCAAGAGGAACGGAAAAATACCCGGTCTTCATTCCGCAAAGCCCCAACTCCTATTCTGGCAAATTATCTTGAATGCTGGTACAAAAACATAAATTCACCGTACGAGTTCTTCACGCAGCTTTGCAGGGAAATCGATCCCATTAGCAATATATTTATCAACAATTTCATTTGTCCTGTTTCTAATTTCGATGGAACTCTTTCCATACAAAGACCTCAAAATATACTTGATGTCTTCCTCGGCGTATGTTGGGGCAAACTTCTGGAGCATACTTATAAATACCTCGGCAACCTCAATGGGGTAGCGATCCACAAGTCTCTTTAGCTCTTCAACCACTATGTAGGAATGATGTTCTATCTCTGCGTACGGAGCAGCCTGCTTGAGCAGGCTCAAAGCGTCGGCTGTTATCTCCAAGATAAAGGAACTCCACAAACATAACGCAGAAAGTATATTTCTATTATCCTCTTCCTTTCCGATAATTCTTTTTTTCAACTCTCCCCACAGTGATAAAACTTTGTTGCAGAGACTCTCTTCGTGGTTACGCAATGTCCAAATAAACCATATAATTTCGTTAATCTCTTCAGCATTCCAGCGATCAAGAAGAACATTGATAAGACTCATCTTATCTTCGAAAAGTTCTTCGCCTTGAATATATGAAATAACTATGTTTTGGATAACTTTCTTCTTAGTTTCTTCCTTTAATTCGCTAGCATTAAGAGCTTCAAGGAAATGGCCCCCTTTTTTCATGAATCTGTAGATGTCCGGATAAACAGTGCCAACATATGCGTATCCTTGCATTGCGCAAAGCCATTGTTTACGGTTGACCAGGGAAAATATTTGACTAAGATGTGTGAGGGTCCAATCAGGGCTCAGATATAAGAAATTAGGCAAATAGTTGGCAAACAATGTAATGAATTCGTAATTGCCATCCCGAGTTTGTGAAAGCTCCCTTTCAAAAATAGGCTCTAATTCCTTCCAGGTCTCGTCATGTTTACCTTTCTCTTTGTTGGCGAGTCTGCAACTTCTAAGCGCAAAGTTGACCAGAGCTTCAATGCATTTTCCCTTGGCACTGTTAATCGAAACAGACATTGCATCGCAGCCTGATTCGAATTCAACACTTTCCTGTTTTTCGAGCAAACTTAATAGCAAGGTCTTTGCCTTAGGAAGCAGCGGAGGTTCAAAGGCTTTCTCATCTGAAGCTGTCCCGGCGCGTAACAAATCGCCAATTGCTCCAACAATCCATGAACGATTGGCATCAGAAGATGCCGTGCGTTCGTTGTCTTTCTCACTCCAGAATCCTTCTCTGTTTATGACAATAATACAGAAGTCCAATAATTCTGACCAATTGTCGTACCCCTTTTCCGACCATAATTCTTTATAGGCTTGTATTATTTCATAGATATAGCCTAAGTTCACTGGCATAAATTTCGGTAAATTGCCCTTGAAATAATCCGGATTATTTTTTACTGCGTGTTTTAGCTCCTCTGCTAAGCCTCTCACTGTAGGGGTTTTCCACCCCCCTTGTTCCTTGAAGGACTCAAGAAGCTCAACCAATTCATCCACGCCTCTGCTCAATAATTCATCAGCCTTATAAGGACTTATTTCCCCTACCCATCCAACTTCCATGAAAAATGAAAAATCCGGGTGTTCAGGTGTATGGCCGCTAATGGAATAATTTTGCGAATACAATTCATCTGCCCGTTCATATCCGTGGCGTTTGATAGCCGCTAACCAAATAAGTTTCTCATATGAAATCCGTTTAGTCCTAATCTCTTCACTATCACCATCTTCGACGCTAAGAGAATCAATTATTTGTAGCACGTTACTCTTATTACTTTCTTCAAACTTGCTAAAATTCACCCTGAGAAAATGAAACATCTCATGACGATACTGAGAAGTAAAATAGATGGGGTCGATAAGTCTGCTGGCCAAACCTCTCAATACGTCAAAATATGCTCCAATTGCATGGATGCCAATCCTTTGAAATATTTTGAACCTGTGCTTTAACAACTCTGAAATATACTCGCAAACCTCAGTGGGGGCATACGCTTTTCTTTCTATATATCCGGAGAGAGCTTCCCGAAATGCTGTGATCATAATATTTATAGCATCATGCCGGTATTTATTTTGGTCATGATCCTCAATTGCCGGTCGCCAAATAACAGAGTATTTGTCCTTTTCATATGTTTCCAGTATCTCCTCGATTCGTGCTTTGAAAATACTAAGCCCGGATCGCTCTAAGACTTCCCCTATTCTCTTAGACTGATTGCGAAAGAGTTTATTTGCATGATATTCCTCAATCAAAAGCACCGGCTTTCGTTGTTCCTTTACGCCGTGGGGCTTTTCTATCCAGCGCAGCTGTGTTAATGCTTCAACTAACTTTACTGATAATTGATTAGAACGGCAAGTTCGCTCACTTAGTAATCTCGGCAGCAACTTATTCCCAAGTTCTTCCCCAATCACCATTCTATCAAAGGGGTCTCTTAACCAATATGAGCATAAGCCAATATCCTCAATAATAATACGGTCTATCGGAATGTGGCCAAGAAGCTTAGCGAAATACCACCACGTTCTATAATTACTGATACCCGATTCTATTGACGCTTTGGTTATCAGTCTCATGATGGCAAGAAATTTATCTGCGTATTCGCGATTCTCCTCGATCTGCAATTCCGGCGCAGTTCTTTCTAAATATTCTAGGACGGGCCAAAAGGGAATAACATAAAATCCTTTATCTTCTGTCTCTTTGGGCGCAGGATTCTTAGACGCCTCAAAGAAACCTCTTTTCTCCAATTCATTGAAATATTTGAGGCCTTTCAGTTCTCTGAAGAAAAAAGGCTGAAGTTCAGGTTTTTTTTGAACCGTATCTATTGCGTCAATTACGCGAGGCTCAAGGCTTTTCACGTATGGCCTCCATCACGGCCTTTAAATCTTCAGATAGCAGAGGGGCTCCCACCGGAAGCTTATGAGACCAATCCTGAAAGATAGCCTCCAATTGCTTTCGATCTAAGTGATCCATAATGAAATGGCAGAGATAAACGCCAAAGGATTTTCTGTAATATTCATAAAGGTGATTGAAGGTTTTCTCCTGATGAGAATAAAACCCGTAGAGCATGAACCGCCGCTTTATGGAATCATCCCTGGGCATGCCTTTTCTCAATATGTGTTCAAGAATTTCCGTCTCCTCCAGGCCGTACCCAACAAATAAAACAGTACGAGTTTTGAATAAGTCCCCAAGGAAGGTTATTACATGCTCGTCATTATAATGTCTTAAGTAATGGGATGTGGTAATAATCATCGTTTTAGGATCTTCAATGCTGCCATGTAAATGGACAACCGTTCCAGGTTTCTGCAAGGCTGAAGGCATAAATTGATCAGGTCTACAGATTAATTCCGGCCTTGGTCGGACTTGCGATGCAGCAGTTCCTCCATCACTTGTGCCGGAAAGCGATAATGTCGATGCATCTAGAAAGCGGTCATAATTGGTGGTCACATAAACACAGCCAATTTTCTTAATATAATCATAGATCTTGGATTCTTTTTTCGGTCTCGGCTCAACAAGTGCCTCATAATCAAACTGGTAACCCTCACTGTCAGCAATTTGAAAAGCAATGGATAGCCGCTTTTTAGCATCTAAGTGGGATAACTGCTGGATGTCGCTATAAGAAATATGCTGAGGAGGTCCAGCTAACTGCTCAAGAGCTCGATTTGCAAATTCATCCCATGAGGGACAGCCAACCAAGCCCGAGACGCCGGCTCCGATAAATATTACCAATTTGCACTCATTAGATGATAATTCAATTTCAGTAGGTATCTTGGGGATTTGAGGGGGAGGCCAAGGCTTGCTCATATTACCTCTATTGAATAGGCGAATAATGACATCTTCTAATGTAACGAGTCCCCCTACTCGGTGGCATTTCTCAATGGGAGACCCTAGAGCAAATTTTATACCTTAATGAGGGAACTTTTCGCCCGTAAATTTACAAAACATTGTCTAAACCAAGCACTTGGCTAAGGTTTGCTAACGCATCGCTTCTTGCACGGCGCGAGTGAAAGGGCAGCACACCAGTAAAAATTTCCATTAGCAATGTGGAGAGCTATTTAGCTCTCTCGGGCTGCGTGTTGCTGTGAGGAGATTCAGTTCTGTCAAAGCATGAGGCCCCCATAGTAAAGGAAGAAATCAATAAATCAATATCCCACCAGTATCAGAGTTGGAAGAGCTTAAGATTTCTACTTCTTTGGAGATGGAGCTGGCTTCTTTCTTGCTCGTTCCTTCGTCTTTCCTTTAGCTTTCTCTCCTTGGGCCTCTTCGGTTTTTTTCTCCTCCTGCTGTTTTGTCATCTTCTGGGCGAGAAGGTTCTTCACATCTTCCTTGCCGAGCTTCGCTAGCTCTGTAAGCTGGGTCATCTTGTCTTTTTTGGGCTTGAATTTTCCCTTTTCCCAGTTGGCAACAGCCCCTAGGCTGACGCTTGTTATGGCGGCAAGTTCCTTTTGGGTTAGTCCGAGTTTCCTGCGCAGGCTGCGAATCCGGACGGGGGAGAAAACAGGGGCTTTCTCTTCTGCAGGCGGCGCGGCCTTCCTCGGGCGAACCCGGCGCCTTACAGCAAGCCTGGCTTTTCTCCTTCCTACCGCTCTTGGCCTTCTTGTTACAGGCTCAACGACAGCCCAATCCGCTCCGCATATCGGGCACGGACTCTGAATCCATTCACCGCTCCCTATGAGGGCTTCGTCAACCTTTAGCTCTGTCCAGAAAACCTGTCGGCATTTTGTGCACTGGATTCTCTTCACATCAGGCTCCTTTTTTCGAATGGTTTTTGAATCCCGAATAACAGGGCAAATATAATTTTACCGATTAAAGTTACACAATACAAAAGAAATTTTAGCTGAGAAAGGAAAATACACTACGTTAAAATATTGTGGCATTAACGGACAGAACGAACCTAAGAATCTTCGGGTCTATTTACCCTTATAATATTCCCTGCTTAAACAATCTTATGGGCAGTCGAAGGTGTAGGTCATTAGCCAGTTTTCCCCAAGGTCTAAGAACAAGTGTTTATCATTATCGATGTGCCGAATCTTCGGCACCACCATTAAGAAAGGGCCGCAATCTCAACAGGTTGCGGCTTTTTTGTTTATGCTGATTGTGCCTGGGGTGAGTCCGGTTAAATCTAAAAGGCGGGACTTATATTATTTTTAAGGAATAAAAAACCGCTCGGCCACTGTTAAAGGTATTTTTTCATGGGATTGTTTGGCCAGGTTCCAGCTTTGTGATGCTGTCCATCCGTTTGAAATGCTGATCAAACGAGTAGATGAAGGGCACCCCTTCATGAAGGGCCGTTGTGGCCAACAGGGCATCAGCAAAATCCAGGTTCTTCTCCTGATAAAGCTTTAGAGCGTTGATTAACAAACTCAAGTCTTCCACTTCCAGACCATCACAAAATAGAAATTGGGACAGGATTTCGGCAATTTCCTTCTTGGAAAATCCATAAAATGATTCCAGAACCCAGACCACTTCGGCGACCGTAAGGAGAATGATCACGATAGATATCTTTCCTTTTTTGGCTTCATCAAAAATCTTCAAGGCTGCTTCAGCCATCGACGGAGGGTCTTTGGTCAAGTACCGCAGAATGACGTTGGCATCAATATAAGCCTTTTTCATGTCTACTCCTTCGTCACAAGACGTTTGGCCATCTTTTGATGAACCTCTTTCCGCACCGCCTCGGTGCCGGGAAAAGGCCGTTTAGCGGGAAGAACTCCATAGAAGTCTTTTAGGGATTTCTTCTTGATCGGTTTAAGAATCGCATGATCCTCCTCCACCATGAATACGATCGAATCCCCCTCCTTGATGTCCAGGGCATCCCGCACTTTCTTGGGTATGGTAACCTGCCCTTTAAAAGTAATCTTGGTGATATTCATCGTATTACCTCCAAAATTTGGATTACCTTCCTAACTTATCATTACTTTTCTTAAACATCAATGAAAATTAGCGTTTCATTCTCTCCCAAATGGCCAAAGGCAAAAGCAGGGAATCGGGGAACCCGTTATTAACATGACGACATCTGTGCTTGAAACAAGGCCCCAATAGTCTACTCTAAAGTGGACTACTTTTACGAAGATAAAGAGGGAAGCCACGGCTTTTGTAAATCGCCAAGTGAGGAAGTCTTCCAGCTTCGTCTTGAAGACAGGGTAAATAGCCTCCGGCTCGGCCTTTTTTCCCGATTAGGATGCACGAGAGAGGTCGAAGAACTGGGCAAAAAGAGGGAAGTAGAGCTTATTGATATTCGTAAGATTGGATTATAAGGGTACTCCGGGTCTCGTTTGGGGGAGAGACAACCCATAAGAATATCGGAACCAACGGACCTGCCTCCCCTCCTTTACCCCGGGAGGTAAGGTGATAGACAGCCCCAGAGTGTTCGAAGCGAAGACCGCAAGCCATGATAGAACCATATTAGACCACAACAAATAATGCAAACTAAATAGGCCTGACCCCAATGTCGCTCAGCAACGGCTCAACCTGCCCTGTATAATAACACAAGCCGATCTCTCGACAGTCGGCAGGTAAGATAAGGACTAAACTGTTACTTAGTTCATTAAAAAACCTCCGTCCTTTTTAGGGCTTTTGAGATAAAGAGAGGAGATCGTCCCCAATAGAGAAACCCCGCTGGCCAAAAGGAAAGGCCCCGCAAAGGACTGGGTTTGATCCGCGAGGAATCCTGCCAAGGCTGGTCCTAAGGCTTGGCCGATTCCAAAAAAGAGAGTGATAAAACCCAAGCCGGCCGGAGCGAGTCTTGATCCTACATAATCTCCGGCTGCCGCGCCCATGATTGTAGGTATACTCCAAGCCGTAAGACCGAAGATCACTGCTGAGATATAGAAACTCGTGGATGATTTTCCCATGGCAAAGACCCCATAGGCGACTGCCAGGGTGAGATAGGCAAGGGCAGCGCCATATTTCCGGCCGAGGAGGTCGGAAACTCCACCCCAGATTATCCCGCAGAAGATACTCAATCCTCCAACCAAAGCCCAAAGCCCGCCAGCCTGGGCCTGGCTTAATCCTATTTCTTTGATCAGGTAAGCCGCAAAAAAGGTCATATAAATAATGTAAGATAATCCATACATGAAATAGACCAGCCCCAGATACCACACCTCTCTAACCCGATAGACCGATTGCCACTGCAAAGCCCTCGCTTTCCTTTCTTCAGCCCCAAGCCCGGAGCTGGCGCCACCTTCGTCAGACCCTATTGGAGATAGCCCTTTTTCTTCGGGCTGACTTCGGATAAAAGCATACACAATACTGGAAACAACGAGCACGGCACCTCCGAGATAGTACCAAGAAAACCTCCAACCCTCAGACCCATAAGACTTGAGAATACAGGGTACAATTAAGCCCGAAATCAATGTGCCCACTCCGATGCCGGCGGCCACGATTCCGGTTGCCACCCCCCTTCTTTTCATGGCAAACCATGCTGAGCCGAGGGCCATGGCCGGTACATAGGCAGCCCCATTGCCGAAACCCGTCAAGAGACGCATCAGAAAGGCAAATCCGAAACTCTGGGCCATACCTGTCATGATCATCGTCGTTCCCATGAGAATGAGGGCCAGAGTGATAACAACCCTGGCCCCGAATTTAGCAGCCCAAAATCCCCCGATTATGGCCAGGCAAAGATATCCAAAAAAATTTCCAGTACCCAAAAGCCCGAGCTGGGCATAGGTCAAGTGGAGACCGTCTTTCATGGGAGGAAGGATTAGGGTATAGGCCATTCGGCCAAAGCCATGAGCTGCGATGGTCGTCAGCATACCCATAGCCATGACAATCCAGCCATAATGAATCACCGAGCCTCTACTACCATCTCTTTTCATAATGACGACTTCCCGATCCCACTGATCAATATTAATGTCCACCCCATAACTTCCAGGGGATTATTAGGAATCGATATCTTATTACCATTGCTTGACCCTTAGGCCTCTCAAGCCTCTTTCCTTCGACGGAGGAAGATATGTTCCAAAAGCAAAACAAAGGCGATTCCCACGATGAGGCCGTTCTTCAGCAAGGCATGAACCTCAGGTGGAAACGATTCGAAGAACGCTTCCGGAAGAATCGAGACGATCCCTCCCATGGTAATGGGGATTCCTATGACGAGATAGTCCCTTCCATCCAGGCTTCTCCCAGAGCGGGTGAAAAGTGAGATACCGGCGCCAATTTGGGCAGCCAAGCCGACAACCATGGCGGCGCCCACCACCGGGACTGGGATCGCCGCCATCACAGCCATGAGCTTCTGGAAAAAGACCAGAGTTAGCAGCAACAAACTGCATACAGTAACCGTAAATCGGCTCCCTGTCCCAGTCACCAAGACGATCCCTGAGCTGAGGCCATAACTCACGGATCCTATCCCCCCTATGATCCCTGCCAAGATTCCTCCCAGACCTGTGGCAGCGATCCCCCGTTTAATTCGGCCCGCCATTCCCTCCGGTCCTACGATCTCGCCAACACTGTAAGTGCTTCCAATACTGTTAACCATCACGGCCACGTAAGCTAATAAGAAGGTGAGGGTCACTGCGAGGGAGAACCTGGGAGGCCCAGGCAAAACTGGCTGAGGGAATGAAACCCAGGGAACTTCTGCCAGCCGGCCTAGGTCCATTCTACCTAGAAGCCAATTCAAGAATGTCCCCAGGAGGATGCCCAAAAGCAAGGAGAGCGTTCTTGGAAACCCTGGAAGCCAGTGGCTCATGAGAGCAATGGATGTCATCACAATCACAGAAACCAAGAAGACAACCGGTTCTCCAGAAGGAAAACCGGGCCGCGATCCAACGATCATCGTAGATACGTACGGAAGCAGCGTGACCGCGATCAAGATGAAGATTACGCCAATGACGTTGTCCGTAAAGAGGGGCTCGATCCTGCGCATGAATCCGGAGAGACTCAGAAGAACGAGGAGGCACCCACCGACGATCATTCCCCCCTGGATGGTACCCATCCCGTGCGGAGCGAGAATAATAAGATTTAGTAGAAGCGCTGTGGCTGGTCCGTCGAGAATGGGATATCGGTGTCCCCAGAGAGTTTGAAGAATCATGACCCCTCCGGTAACAAGCAGAATCCTCTGGAAGAAGAGCACCCTTTCCCCACCCTGGAGGGCGAGGTATTCAGAGGAGATGGAGGAGATGATCACAATGGTGGGAAGAAAAATCACAGTCCACTGGAGTCCGTAGAGCAGGTTTCTTAACCAGGGGGGATGATCATCCACACCGTAACTTAGCTGAATAGGACTGCGCACAGGTGATCCTCATCTTGAAAATACGAAGAGACTACGGTTTCATATGATTAATTCTTTCAATTATTTCATTTCAACCCCTGCCGGCTGTCTCTCGGATATGTGCATGCACTGGCTACCCCGTAGGCATTATATAGTCCGGCACAAGTATCTTCAAGCAGCTTGCCACCTCCCGGTTTTTCATCAGCGCTTAGCTCATGTTTGACTCGGGCGCAGGGAAGATAACAGCAGCCCGAATCGGCGGCGTATTTAGGAGGCTTTGCGCTTAGCGCTAGGCGCATAGCGTTTTAAATGCGGGCGAGGACAGCGGCCCTGCGCCCGAGTCCGCCTCAGGTCTATCAAGAAATGATTTGCCTTCCCGTGGAAAAAGTGGGGGGTGGCAGGTCTTCAAGCAGAGGGCGTTGGCATAAGTTTAAGAAAATTGCCAAAAATCCGATAAAAGGATTGGACATATATTTTTTCATAAAAAGGGAAAAATGAGTAAAATCAACGGGATATGGATTTTTGCGAGAGAGACGAAAATAATTATTTTGGATTTAAGGATTTTTTTTTGAAGGATTTTTATGATGCCTCCAAATCCGAGTAAAGTGCTTTCTGAGGAAAAAGGTCTGAAGGAACATGCTGAAGGCTTTCCTCCAAAAGAGGCTGATCTCTCGCCGCATCGTCAATCTCAGCTGACCGATTTCATTCTCCATCTGATCCAGGCCTTCCTGCGAACCGGATATTATACACCCGAACATCCTGAATCGAAGCGAGCAAAGGAAGGGCTGTACCAACAGCTCAGACGCTGTTTAGAAGATAAGAGTGAACTCACCTTCTTGGTAAGGGAAGACCAGGAGCAAAAAGAGATCTTTATAGATGGCCTCCACCCGGAGCCCCAGAAATTGAGCCGCATGATGGCCAGGGGGATGGCCGAACTTTATATCCCGAAATTGGCTGAATATCTGGAACGTAAAACCCTAATCAGCCTCACCCTCAAGAGCCGCATGGAGCAGGGGGAATTCACCAGGTTCATTGATCTCATGAGCGAGCCCTCTACGGTGGATATCCGCCGGAAAGAGGACAAAGAACGGTTCGTTCAGGCTGTTTATTGCTATAATATCTTTAACATTTCTTATCTTTTCGACGAAGAAGTCCTGGCCCCGAAAAGAGAGATTCCCTGGAGAGCCCGCCTCATGCTTTCCCGGATAAGGAAAGATTTGAAAATGATCCCTTATTTTCAAAAAATGTCTGAGCAGGAACTCCAGCAAAGCCGGAAAAAACTCATCCAGGATGGGATTCGACCGATTCATCATTTCGACCTCCTCTCTGCCATCTTACAGAACAGCGACCTCGCCGCCACCCCTCAAACCCCAGAAGAGATCATCGAGGATGGGATCATTTCCTCAATTCCCACCCGATATTTTTTGGGAACAGCAAATTTCTTTTTGCGACAACACCTCACCCTCAAACAACGGCAGAGTAAGGATGCCTCCGAAGTAAAATCAGATCGACTCCTCAAAAAGATCTGCTGTTGGCTGCATGAGATGCGGACGATCGAAGCGGAAAATCTTCTGGAAGAAATTTTCCGCCATAAACTGATCAGCCTTGAAGAGTTGCCCGAAAGAGTTCAATATAAAATCCTCCTGGAGAGAGAAACGGATCAATTTGTCCAGAACCCTGATCAATTTTTTCAACAGCTCGACCACGCCCAAGAGAAGGAAGATTTTCTGGCCAGGGCCTCTCTCTTTGCGCAGATGGTGCCTGAACTCATCCGGAGAGACCGGTATCCAGAGGTTCTCCGGATCTTAGAATCCTTGGAACGGCATTCTCTTCAGGGATCAATCGGGGGCCCATCTGCCAGTCAGATCCTGGAAGAAATTTTTCACGGGTCTACCCCGCTTTTGCTCAAGGAGAAATTCCTGACCACGAAGAAAGAATTTCGCCTGGCCATCGTTCCCATATTCCTATTCTTCCGCGGGGAGGCTATTCCCCATCTGCTGAGTATCTTGAAAGCAAGTGAGGACCAGTGGGTGAGAAAGAGTGCCGGTGAGGTTCTGATCCAAATTGGGGAAGTTGCCATTGCGCCCCTCTTACAAGAACTGGAAGAACCACAGATCTCTATTGAAGCAACCTGCGATATGCTCCACGTTCTGGGAGAGATCAAATCTCCACAATGGAGAGCACCTCTGGTGAAGATTCTGAAGAGCTATACTTCCCATAGACAGCCGAAAATAAGGGAACAGGCCGTGCACACCTTATGCCAAATTGGAGGAACGGAAGGAGAAGATTATTTTATCTCCAGTCTTCATGATCCGAATTTGGAAGTTCGCAAGCGGGCGATCTGGTGCCTGGGGATGATCAAGAGCCTCCGGGGAGCCAAAAAAATGATGGACACTCTCAAAGAAATATTCAATTCCCCCACTGAACAAACGGATCAGCTGGAGACCCAAATCTACCATGCCTTTGGCACCATGGGGAATTTAGCAGTGGAAGATAAAACATTAGAACAAACCCTCATTGAAGTGTTAGAAGAAAGGGGAATAAAGAGATGGGGGGGTCTATTCCAAAAGAACCTACTCCCGGATTCTGCTTTGAGAGCCATCTGCGATGCCTTGGGAAAGATCGGGACGGAGAGATCGATCAAAAGCCTGAGTAAATTGGGAAAATCTTATGGGGATTCCTGGGTTTCGAGGGTGGAAGAGGCTTTAAAAAGGATCGAGAAGAGAGCAGGCTCTTCCGAGCATTAAATCCCCGTATTTATCATGGACTAATCTAAAATATCATTGATCTGTCGAACCGGTGTGAGATTCGTATAATTAGGGATATCTCCCCGTAAGGTACGACCCACCTCAGCCATACCCTTGTCATACCCTTCTTTGGATTCGAAGTAGAGGTGTCCGATACAGAGGTAAGGTGCGGGTTGATCACTCCCGCCCGAAATCCCCCTGTCTACCTCCGTTTTGATTAGGCCATATGGCTTCAGACTTTTTCTCACTAGCTCCATATGCTTTTGCCTATAATAATCGAAATCGAATCTTGCTCCTTCTTGATTTGGATACATAACACTAACCCTGACCATTTGCTCCCTCCCCGGTATCAAAGTTTCTTCTCGAATTCTGCTCCGTGCAAAAAAATATAGCGGCAAACAACATCATTTGTCAAGGTCCTATACCGCCAGAAATTTCGTCTCGAAAAAAGAGAACGTGAAGCTTTTCCTAAGCCAGATCGAACAGGAAGGGGTACGAAGAAAGTGAAAAAGCAATCAAGTGGTAACTGTTGAGTATTTGGAGATTCGGGTCTCAGGTCACGGGTTGCGGGTTACAGGTGTAAGATTAAAGGCTATTTTCCACCAGCCTCTTCCAGTATCAGCAACACTTGTTCATGTTTGGGGAGTTCTTTTTCCAGCCTGGACAAAACCCCTTTATTACCTGCGGCCTCGGCATCGGCCAACGATCTTTTCATATCTGCTATGATTCTGCTGGAGAAACGGCTGGCGGTCAGGCCTTCTTTTGTTTTCGCATTCACATCTGCACCATTGGCCAGCAATATCTCAACCATTTCTGGAAACCCCTTCGCAGTCGCCCACATCAAGGCGGTGAGTCCATTGTTATCTCTCGCATTCAAATCGGCGCCTGATTCGATCAAAACCTGGGCGTTCTTTGTATGCCCCATTGACGCCGCGGCCATCAACGGTGTCAATCCGAGTTTATCTCTCCCGTCCAAATGGGCGCCATGGTTGATTAATAATTTCATGACTTCAGGGTTTTTCATTTTAGCAACAATCAGTAAGGGCCTCGTTCCACAAGCAGTTTGGGCGTTTGGGTCTGCCCCCTTATCGAGCATATCTCGAACCGCTAAGATGTCTCCCTGCCACAGGGCACCCAAAAATTCCCCCAGACGGGGAGGATGTTGGGTAATCTTGGGAGAGGGGAGAGCAGCCTGCCGAGGCAGTGGCTGGGTTTCTTTGGGGGGGAGGGGAGCTGGAGGATGCTTTCTTTCCTGTGGCTCGACGCTGGGCCGTTGCTGTTCGGAATACTCAAGAGCTTCGCAAAAGACAAAGCCCAACCTCGTTGTCTTTCCAGCTTCGGTAATGCTGCACCATTTCTCCCCAGAATCCACAGTCTCCGACTGGACCCTGACAACATCCCCTTTCTTTAAAAACCTCACAATGCCACTGGTTACAGAAACCTCTGCGTATACAGGCAACAAATTCACCTTCACTCTGGCCAGCGCAGGGCTCTCGAGCGCGTTAGCCTCGAAAACAGAGCTGCCCAAGGCAAAAACGCCTGAAATCAGAAATATACGTATAAATATTTTTCCCATCTTACGGGTTTCGGGTATCCTGGGAAACCTTAAAGAATATAAGGGTAAAGGTCGAAGAACGTATTCCTTTCTAATATCGGCCTGTCAGAATGCTTTCTTTACCGCGAGCTATAGTAATTATTATATATATTTTCCCTGGCCATTAACAAAAAAACTCCAATATGGAAATGGGGTCTTTCTTTCTCAAATCATATCACTCCCTTAGGGGTTAAAGAGAAGAACCGGAGAAAATCTTTTGCCAACCGTCCAATCATCGGATATCATTGAAAAGAGAGTGTAAGTGTGAGTGTCAGTGAAACCAGCCTACAAACAAATACTAAACACTGACACTATTTTTTTTGGGAGGGAATGATGAGCAACAGTGAGAAAGATGAACGCGCGACTCATGCGCTGTACTGGGAGAGGCTGACGAAGGCGGCGCCGAACGAGGTTTGTTACAGAACAGGGGCTATCTACAATCCGGAGCGCAAAGGGTACTTCCTGACCATCCTCAATCAGAGATATTTAATTCTTCCAGGGGAGCAAAAAATTTTCTGCATGCGCGGAGATTTTTGTGAAGAAGAAAATCTGCGGGATTATTTTTATTTGATGGTCCTCCTTTACTTATTGGATGCCCGGGAAGGCGAACCCACGCGTACCTGGATCAGTGAGAAAGAGCTTAGAGGAGGAACCACCTTTTTTCGTGGTCCCCATGCGCTTCGGGTGGACGGGATACGGGAGGCGTTCGGGAAAGACCCTGAGGCCTTTGCCCGTGCCGGAAGCCGGCTGGGAGGCGTAGATCTCCTTTTTGGAGATAGGGCTTTTGCTCTGACGGTCTTTCCCAAAGTCCCCCTGGCCTATGTTCTCTGGAAAGAGGACGCAGAATTCCCCGCCCGCGTGACAGTGATGTTTGACTCCACCATCCAGAAACACTTTTCCCTCGACGGAATCTGGTGCATCGTGGCCGAAGTGAGCCAGCGCATTTTAGATGCCCGAGAGCTATGAGAGGAAGAGTCGCCTACATCGTTGCCGACATCGAGGGGTCAACCGGAGTGTGGACAAGGGCCCATACTCTCTTGGGAAGTCGGGAGTGGCAAGAAGCACGGGTCGAACTAACTAAGGATATCAACGCTACTACTGAAGCTCTCTTTGAGATGGGCGTCAGGGGGGTGGTGGTCAAAGACTTTCACCGCACGGGCTACAACCTGATTCCTCGATACCTGGATAGAAGAGTGAAGTTAGTCTCGGGATATTATACCGGGCCGGCGGTCGGATATGGGAAGCTCTACGGTGCTGATTTTGCTCTCTTTGTGGGACTCCATGCCTCTGGCGGGAATGAGCGGGGATTTCTAGCCCACACTCTCACCAGCAGGATTGCTGAGATCTTGGTTAACGGGAAAAGGGTCTGTGAGGCAGAGCTTTTTGCCACGGTTCTTTCTGCTTTTTACGTACCCGTTTGCTTCTTCTCCGGATGTCCAGCAGCCTGCGAAGAAGTTGCAAAAAAGATGAGTTGGGTGGTTACCTATGCGATTGCCAAAAACCGCGAGGTTTATGGAAACGAAAGAAGACGTAGGGATTACATTGTCCAGATGCGCCAGGGCCTGCAGGAAAGGATCAAAAGAATACCAGACCCAGAGGCGGCGCCCCTTTTCTCCCTGGAGCCCCCTTACGATTGCCAGGTCGTTTTCCACCAGGAAGCCGAGGCCCAACGCAGGAATTCCCGGGGTTTTTCTCAAAACGGCAAAGTTGTTAGATTCTACACCGAACAATTTCTCCAGCTATACCTGAACCTCATAAAGATTGCCTATTTCCCCAAATGGGCTTATCAGATGCGCTTCGTTGTCCTCCCCTTGACGCGCATGGCCTGGAAGATTCAGTCCTTAAAACACCTTCCCCTTTCTCCTTGACTTTTTCCTTCTCTCTTTTTAGGATTAAGAATCGCCGGGGCGTAGCGCAGCCTGGTAGCGCACCTGCTTCGGGAGCAGGGAGTCGGCCGTTCAAATCGGCTCGCCCCGACCAGAAATTTTAAGGACTCATCTCAAAGGAATTGAGTCCTTTTTCTTTTTCCAGAATAAAACCAAGGCAGAAGGGGTCGATCCTCCTTTTGAATCCTTTAGGGGGAATTGCTTTCCCCTACCAAAAATTTAGATAAGGCCCCAAAAAATACTTGACAGATCCTATTTGATCATTTATATTAATCAGCATAATCTGATATTTCAGATTTTCATAAGATATTTGAAAATATCGACTGACCCAATGAAAAAGAGGAGAAAAAGGCAAGGGATAGCATGAGGGAAGCGATCAGGAAGGAAAAGAATCTCCTGGCCAGCCTGCCCGCGGCGATATGGTCTTTATCCGCAGCCATCATGGCCATGCGCATTGCTGAAGTCTTTTACGTCCCCATCCTTCCTCTTTATGTAAAGGCGTTGAATACCGCTGCGCCTTTGCTCCTCGTCGGCCTGGTGACGGGGATTCATCGTCTATCTTTAGCCCTCATCCAGCCGTTGGCCGGAGGTTGGTCTGACCGAATCGGAAGAAGGAAGCCTTTCATCCTCGGGACAGTACTTGCTGCTGTGGCGTCCTTTTTGGGAGGGGCAGCATTGGGAGCTTTCGATCTTACCCTATACCGAATTCTCTCGGGGATTGGTTTCGGAATGCTCACCCTGGCGGCCATGGCCTTCATCACAGACATTACTTCTTCCACCAACAGGGCCACGGCCATGGGCGTCTTCTCTGCTTCCACACTGGCTGGGGCAGCCATCGGACCTCTGCCCGGAGGGATGATTGCTGAAGTCTTCAGCCCGCGCCTCCTGGGATATCGGGCCACTTTCTATTTCAGCGGTGCCGTCATGATCCTGGTGGGGATTTATGCTTATTTCTTGATAAAAGGGAAAGCTCAAAACCCTTTGGAGGTGGCGGTTAAACCAACAGAAAGAGTTCCGGTGCGGGAAGTTCTTGAAAACAAAGATATAGCACTGGCTTCCCTGAGTACATTTCTCTGGGGGATCAGTTATGGAGCATTCCTCTTCATGACCATCCCCCTTTTAGGAGAAAAATTGGGATTCACTCCCATAAAAATTGGATGGGTGATCAGTTCTTTTGGGTGGGGGCACGTGGCTGGCGCCTTTGTCTTCGGTCCGCTCTCGGATAAATTTGGAAGAAGGAAGCCCTTCGGATTGATTTCTATATCGGGTTCCGGAATACTGGTTATTCTTTTTGCTTTTTCCGAAAACCTCTGGTGGATGGTAGCCATCAATGGTATCTTCGGGTTCATCAGCGGCCCCTGCTGTAGCGTCTTCCCAGCGATGATGTCCGAGCTGAACCCTTCCGCTCCAGCCACCAGCATCGGGACGCAGCGATTTGGAGAACAGTTCGGAATCTTCCTCGGGCCGGTTATTGGGGGGCTATTGATCCCCGACCTGGGTTACGAGCGAGCCATCGTGGCCTACGGCGTAATCATGATCGCAGGAAGCATTGTTTTCCAATTGGGCGTGGCTGAGCCCAAGAAAATGAAAAAATAAGGGGGGAGGGAAGTGGTCCTTAAAACTCTATTGGTTGGGCCTTTCTCTGTGAATTGTTACATCATGGCTGATGAGAGGACAAGGGAGGCATTTGTGGTCGACCCAGGGGCTGATTGGGAAAACATCTATGAAACCATCCAGAGAGATGGTTATCAGGTACGAGGGATTATCAATACCCATTCCCATCCCGACCATACGGGAGGCAATGCCTATATGAAGAGGAAGACCGGGGCGCCCCTTTTAATCCATGGCCTCGATGCTCCAAGTCTGCCGCTGAACGTCAACCGGTGAGGGCCAAGAGTGAGGGGTGAGGTCTCACCCCAGGCTGATAGATTTCTTCAGGGCGGAGAAGTGATTTCTCTTAGCGAGGATTTGAAAGTTGAGATTTTGCACACCCCTGGTCACACTCCAGGAAGCATTTGCCTGCTGGTTGATGGCTACCTTTTCACCGGAGATACCCTATTGGCCGGATGTTTTGGGAGAACCGATCTGGAAGAGTCTTCGCCAAGGGATTTAAAGAACTCTGTGGAAAATAAGCTTTTCTATCTTGATGAAAAGTTGATCATTCTTCCAGGTCACGGCCCTGCCTCCACGATTGGAGAAGTGAAGAAGAATTATCAATCTTCGGGGGAACCCTAAAATTTTTCTGGACTAAAACAAATAATTTTTAACGGGGGATGAAATGGTCAAGAAAGATAAGATGGCACTTTGTTCGGTAGCCATGGGCAAGAATGCCAGCTGCTGCAAGGTCGAATCGTTGGTCAGCGTCGATGAACGGGGGCAGATGGTCTTGCCAAAGGAAATCAGGGATAAAGCAAACATCCAGCCCGGCGATAAATTGGCCCTGATCAGTTGGGAAAAAATGGGCCAGGTATGTTGCCTTTCCTTGATTAAAGTGGAAGGCCTTACAGAGATGGTCAAAGGAATGCTGGGTCCAGTCATGAAAGAAATATTCCAGAAATGAAAAAGGAGATTGCTGAGATGAAGGAAGAAGAAATTAAAAAAGTTGTCCGGAAAGGCTATGCAAAAATCGCTCAAAAGGGGAGGTCTTGCTGCACTGCTCCAAGTTCCTGTTGCGGAAGTTTGGATGTGGCCAAAGAGGCGAGTAAACAGATCGGGTACAGTGAAAAAGAATTGGAAGCGGTCCCTGAAGGGGCCAATTTGGGTCTCGGTTGTGGAAACCCTGTGGCCCTGGCCTCTTTAAAGGAAGGAGAAATGGTCCTGGACCTGGGGGCCGGGGCTGGTTTTGACTGTTTCCTGGCAGCAAACCAAGTGGGAAAAAGAGGAAAGGTCATCGGGGTGGATATGACCCCGGAGATGCTCGACAAAGCCCGGGAGAATGCCAGAAAAGGGAATTACAAGAATGTGGAATTCAGACTGGGGGAGATCGAAAATCTACCGGTCGCAGACAACTCGGTCGATGTCGTCATCTCCAATTGCGTTATCAATCTCTCTCCAGACAAAAAAAGAGTCTTCCAGGAAGCATTCCGGGTGCTGAAACCAGGTGGACGTCTAATGGTCTCTGACATTGTTTTGGTTAAGGAGCTTCCCGATTTCATAAAGAGGTCGGTCGAGGCATACATTGGCTGTGTGGCTGGAGCAAGCATGAAGGAGGAATACCTAAGGGCAATAAAAGCGGCGCGATTTCAGAATGTCCGAATAATCGACGAGGCTTCTTTCCCTACCGAATGTTTTGCCAATGACCCGACAGTAAAGGGGATTGTTGAAGATTCAAAAATACCCGGCAAAAAATTGAGAGAGGTTGCCAGTTCGATTAGAAGCATTAAAGTTTATGGATTCAAACCTGATGGGAAGTCGAAAGAAATAACCCTGTTAGGCAAAGTTGAGGATATTCAGATCGGA
>Ga0315314_1000366_pt1 | contig 53211 bp, 43 predicted proteins | sample TDP9_MG_FD_203631 | JGI IMG/M metagenome (GOLD analysis project Ga0315314, IMG submission 203631) | Freshwater sediment microbial communities from Lake Towuti, South Sulawesi, Indonesia - TDP9 | ecosystem: Environmental > Aquatic > Freshwater > Lake > Sediment | place: Indonesia: South Sulawesi... | reverse complement strand
TGGCATCACCCCCTTGAGAGCGATTCAATTCATAAGCTCTCAAAGAGGGTATGCCAAGCTGGAGCTATGTCAAACTCGAATTATGCACACCCCTCAATTAATTGACAAAGGCAGAACGACGCCAGCTCAGGGAGATTGTCCGAAGCACCAGAGATGCCAAAGAACTTCGCCGTGCCCAGGCATTGCTGGATTTAGGATGGAGGGGAGAAGGCCGAAGTTGTTGCCGAGCGCCAGGGCATAGGCTGTTCAACGGTCTATGATTGGGCCAGGCGCTTCAGAGAGCGCAGAGATGAGCCTATAGCTAAGCGTCTCCGCGACAGACCTCGCTCAGGTAGACCACCTCACAAACGCCAAAAGGCCAAAGAGGTCATCCTTTCTGTGATAAAGGCCGATCCAAGGGAGTTTGGCTATCGCTATCCAGTATGGACTACTCGCCTCCTGCGCCATCACGTCCAGAAGGAGCATGGGCTAACCATAAGCGCAAGGACCATCAGGCGTGCTTTCAGGGATTTGGGATATCGCTACAAACGCCCCCGCTACAAGTTAACCAGGCGTTCCCCCCATTGGAGGCAGGCAAAAGGGGGCTCAAGCGGGGCTTGAAAGGCAGGAAAAGGACGGTTAGTCTATTCACAGATGCTACCATATTGACTGAGACTCCCCCACTACGTGCCGCTTGGGCACCCATAGGAGAGCAAGCAGAGGTGCCCATCACCGGAAATAGGGATAAGCGTATCCTTTACGGTGCCCTCAACCCGAAAACTGGCTCCATATGTATAGATAGGGCGTTGAAATGGAACCAAGATACTTTTCAAGGGCATCTTCGGCATATCCGTTCGGTGTGGTGTGGATGGAAGATTGTGCTTTTCCTGGATCGTGGCTCACCTCATAGGGCAAAGGGAAGTCGCAAATTGGCTCGGAAGTTTGGAATAGAGCTCCGTTGGCTTCCCACCGCCTGCCCCGAGTTGAACCCTATGGAAGGCATATGGCGTGAAGTCAAGGGCAATGTCTTGGCGAACGAATCCACCCCTGAGCTTGCTCGATCGCTCAACCGAGCATGCGAACACATCTTTGCCATGTCCCCCTATGAGAGGCTTCTCACAGCAGGAGTTCTATCCGGAAACTTTTGGCTATCTACTTAGAATCACTCAACGTGTGACCGGAAAGGAAGCTACTATGTCGAAACAAAAGCTTGACTTGGAAAAACTTGATAATCCCGTCAAACGACTTTACCGAATCCTTGAAGAAGCTCGTTCCAAGCCAACTAATGTTGCGTTACGATATGTTTGGGCTGATGCTCTAGGTGTTGGCCGCGAAGATCTTGTCTCATTGTACCTCGCGCTCGGCGATTTGATCAGACTTAGCCAGACAGCTAGGAGAAGTGTCGAGCAGCTTCAAAATGTAAACCGTGACTACTACCTGAAGGCTTTGGACCGCATTGAAGAAGCTATTACCCATTCCAATCTAAACCAGGATTGGAGAGCCGTAAAGCCCTTCTTAGACGACGTCACTATGCTTGCGTTGGAAATGGCTTCAAATGCAGTTTCGGTGGAGGTAGGTACGACCGCCATCAGTGATGAGGGTTTGAAAGAACTGCAGGCAGAGACTGAGAGTCTGCTAGGAAAAGTCCTCGATACCGATTTCCCATCTCAGGAGCTAAAGGCAGTTCTGGTAGAACACCTAGAAAGCATACGGTGGGCTATTCTTGCATATCGTGTTAGTGGAACGGAAGGGCTCCGCCGCGCTGTCGAAGGCGCTCTTGGTGCTCTGATCCTGCATCGTGACCAGGTGGAAAGCGCAGCACAACAGGACGAAAAGAAAGAGGGGATTTTCCGGCGTTTCGCTAGCTTGCTCGCCGACATAAGTCAAATCGCTTCACTTGGCATACAGGCTGCCCAATTAACGGGGGTTCTTCCCCCTCTTCTGGGACCAGGCGGAAGCTGAAGCCGCGAAATAGCCTTCCAAGGCCCGCGTTGGTGGGCGCCATTGGAAGCCAGCAGTATCATGGCCCAACATTCGCTGCATCCAACCAGGCTGTCGAGAGATTGAGCTTTAGGCCAGTAGAGCCGCAAGAGACTCTTGGCTCAAGCGGCAGGCGAGCTTTTTGGTTATTAGGCTGGAAAAGAGAGGGAAAGCTATATGGAGAAAGAACTCAACAAAGATGACCAAATCAAGAGGTTGCATTACGTTTTGGAAAGGGAGGCTCCGAAGCTAATTGATGCTCTCAAGGGGGTGAGGGTATATACCCAGAGCTTAATCGCAATCGAGGAAACAAATCGCATAATTGAAGAGTTGAAGCTTGGGGAAAGGCATCTACCTGAAGCGATTGCCCCCGACCTTCGGAAGGCGGAAAAGGAACTGCGCCGTGTCGAGAAGATGATCTTTGCCTGCTTAAGTAAACTCAAAGAGCTAGGCGCTTTCTAGATTGATGCCGCTTTCTGCTAATTCAGCAAGTTTATGTTGCAGGGTTTTGCTATCTCTGAGCTTCTAGGGTTGGGAGGGAATCACAAATCAAAGGAGAGTGCCTTGGAAGATATTGATAACTTGCTTGCCTTTGGCCGAATGGCCTTTGATTTAGGCCAATACGAGCAAGCACGAGGATACTATGAGCAGGCGCTTGCGCTGGATGCCTCAAATCAAGAGGCGATGAATGGCCTGGCGCAGGTTAATGAGGCATTGAGCCATAGAGAACCTGCTGCGCCGATGGAAGCGGAGACACAGCCACAAGCATCATTAGGCATCGTTGAGTGGATACGCAAAAAGCGCAAAGAACATGCGGAGAGAGTTGCAGAGGCGGAGAGGCTTGCCGCTGAGGAAAGAGAGAAAAGGGCTAAAGAGATCGCCGTACTCAGGAGAGTATGGGCTGAGAAGCGAGCACAGCTTGGCGATGTGCCGCTTCAAGTGGGGCAATGCCCAGAATGCGGAAGTAAGGATTCATATTGTTATAAGACATTATGTCTCTTAGGTTGTAGGGTGATGATTGCGACTTTCCCTTTTAGCTTATTAGCTTACCCATTTTTACCTGAAGAATGTCATTGCAGAGTATGTGGGGCTAAATGGAGGATTAAAAATAGCAAAATCTTTCAAAATAAAATTGCATGATCCGCATAAGTTAACGGTAGAGTAGGGAACCCAAAAACCCGCAAGCATCTGGGCAACTTGATTTACCACCTTGGATCAGAGGGATAGCAAGCGCCTTGTAAGCAAGGGCTTTGAAGCGCTTGAATACGTTGATATAGGCGCTTCAACAAAAGGGCTGAGACTCACTAATAGTGTGCTCAGCCGACGCCTTAGTAAGCGTTGTGTTTAGAGCCACCCAGCGGATTCGAACCGCCGACCTAGCGCTTACGAGGCGCTTGCTCTACCACTGAGCTAGGGTGGCCAACTGGCAGGGGAGGCAGGACTCGAACCCGCAGCCTGCGGTTTTGGAGACCGCTGCTCTAACCCCTTGAGCTACTCCCCTCTATTAAAAGTTTACCACATTATCGAACCTTTGTCAACTCCAAGACCGATTCCCGCATGGAGTGGCCCTATCTGATGAGATGCCGGAGGCCAGATGATAATAGATATCCAGATAGATCCCCGCTTCGCTGGTAAGGTCAACGAGGATCGCCTGCGCTGCCTCATAGCCCAAGCCCTCGAGTTAGAAGGAAGGAGCGAAGGGGAGCTGACCATCCTGATCACCAGCGACGAGCAGATTCAGGAGCTGAACAAGCGGTATCGCAGCGTAGACGCCCCCACCGACGTTCTCTCCTTTGGCGCGATGGGCAATGAGGGGGCCTTTGTCACCTCTCCCGAAGCCTCGGCTTACCTGGGCGACATAGTGGTCTCCTATCCCCGGGCGGCAGAGCAGGCCCAGGAGTATGGCCACTCGGTCGAGGAGGAGATAGACCTCCTAGCCGTACATGGCTTCCTGCACCTCTTGGGTTACGACCACGAGACCGAAGTGGAGCGTAGGGCGATGTGGGCCAGGCAGGAACATATCTTGAAGATGCGAGGCGAAGCCCATTTCACTGAGCGTTGAAACAATCACTCCCCGAAGCCCTACGTCATTCCTGCGATGGATAGGAGCCTCTCCGGCCGATTTCGGTATTCTCCCCAAGGAATTTCGCCCCGCACGATGCCCATCAGGACGGAGTACAGTGCCCTGTTGGCGGGCACATCCAGCCCTAGCTCCTGGGCATGCCTGACCACAGCCCCGTTAATGTACTCCACCTCCGACTTGCCCTTGCCGCGGGAAAGGTCGATATGGAGGGAGGGCATCTTGCCACCCCGCCCCCGCACGACGAACCTTCGAAAGATGGGGTGCAGCAAAAGGCCTGGCAGCGAGGTGATGGCCCAGGCGAAGAGAGGCACGGGATAGCCAGGTAAGGGCACCGGTCGCAGGCCCAGAGCCCCCATGACCATCACTGCCTCGCAGAAGGCTCTTCTCTCCAAAGCGAAGAGGCGACTATCGTCAAAAATCTCATCGGGAGACACGTCCAAGATGGCTGAGGAGGCATTGGCCACGATGTTGAGGAGGAGTTTGGACCATTTCATAGCCCAGTGGTCAGGGTAAACGGCGGTTCTGAATCTTGCCCTCCGGAGGACTTCGGCCAATTCGCCCACCGATCGGCCGGGGGCGGTGGGCGCCAAGCCCAGGCCGCCCTGAGAGGTAGCCAGACGCACCAGCCCCGGCTCCAACACCTCCACTGACAGGGTGATGACCGCTGAGAGGATCGCTGCCTCCCCTAGAACTTCAGCCGCTATCTCCTCTCCCCCCACCCCATTCTGCACGATCAGGATGGGGATGCCCTGGCGGGCCAAAGGGGCCACCTGCTCTGCTGCCGCAGCGGTGTCGTAGGCCTTCACGGTGAAGAGGATCAGGTCGAAAGGCTCGTCGGCTACATCCCCCACGCGCGGCACCGCCCGCAGGTCTGTCACCCATGTGACTCTCCCCCCTTCCTCCAGGCCCAACCCCCGCGCCCCCACGGCGGCCACGTACCCTTCGCGGCCCACTAGAGTGACCTCGTTCCCCGCCCTGGCCAGCCTATGCCCTATCAAGGAACCAATAGCTCCCGCCCCGACGATCAGGAACCTCATATCTGACCCCACGGCAGTTCGCCCTCATTCCGCTAGCAGGGCATTTAGAATATTGGCGCGCATCTTCTTCAAGCGTTGAGCTTCTTTCTTCCTCCCAGCCATTTGGGCCTGATCTATCCTGTCGGCCAGGTCTTGGAAGAACAGCTGATCCAGAACCGGCCGGTTAGCGGCTACAAGCCTCTTCAGTCGAGCTTCGTCCCGGCAATCGGCCAGCCTTCGGATCAATTCCTCCCTGGTCATCTTTTTCAAAGGGAGCGCTTCCCTCCAGGAAGCGGTCAAACTCACGATCTTCCCCCGCAGTTCCATCAGGCGTTGGGCCAGTTCCTCATCCCCATCCTCCCGAGCCCTATCTATGGAAGCGCTCAACATCAGGAAAAATTCGTGGTCCAGTCGCTCCCGCTCCTCCTTGACAAGCCTCCGTAACCCTTCCCCATCATCCTGACATGCCAGGAGTTGATCCAGCAATCTCAACTTCCTCGCCCGGGCGGCGATCATCTCCCTGGTGATGCCATCGGCCGCCAGTATCTCCTCCATCAGCCTCGTCATGGTTAAGATGACCTTCGGCTGGAGGAGGTATCCCTTGCGCTCCTCCGGGGGAAGGGATTCGATGAGGGAAGCGGTTAGCCTGCCGATCAACCGCTCCCGCTCCTCCGGCGCTAATCCCAACTCCATGGGCACGTAGCAGAGGAGCAATCCCTTCTCGGGGTCATGGTAGAGGAGCGGGGCGTCCAGCGTTCCCTCGTTTCCACAGGCAGGGCAGGTAGCGACATTGATGCGCCCTTGGAGCAAAAGAGCTTTGAGGTTCGGATCTTGCCCCACATCAACGACGCTCTGCACCTGAACGATGATGGGCTGCCGACAGCGGGGACAGGTAACCCGCATGGCTTGTGGTTTCAACATAATGACCTCGTTTCGGTGCAGGCCAGGGCTCTCCGGATCAGGGATTCAGGGTTGGTGACCAAAGCAGCTTGTATCTCGTCCTCGCCCAGACCCGCCCCCTTCGCCACAAGGCAAGCCATGGCCTGGTCAATCAGCTCGCGTGGCTCGTGGGCATCGGTGTTTAAGAGTAGCTTGGCTCCGGTTGCCCGAGCGATCCTGGCTATGTGGCCGTTGGCCAGACAGTGGCCCCTGCGGGAAGTGAGCTCTAGATAGACGCCGTTCTGGGCGGCGATCCTTGCCTCCTCGGGGGCGATGAGGCCGGGGTGGGCCAGGATGTCCACATCGGGGCACTCCACGGCGGCGCGGTTGGTTCCTGGCGCCACCGGCTCGACGATAGTCTCGCCATGGACGAGGACGAGCCTTGCTCCCAAGAGCTTCGCCCTCTTGGCTAAAGGGGCAATGCTCCACGGCGCGACATGGGTCAGCTCGATGCCCGGAACAAAGGTGAGGGGGAAGTCGTCCGGCTGTCCTTGGGCGAAACGCAAAAGGCTGGCCAAGATTTCATCCATATTCGAGGCATCAGCATGGTCGGTGATGGCAATGGCTCCGTAGCCCTTGGCTGCTGCCCGGCGTAAGATCTCGCTGGGCAACAGCGCCCCGTCGCTGAAGAGGGAATGAACGTGTAGGTCAATGCGCTTAGCTTCGATCATGTCTCCACCCATGCTCTCTCTGAGATTTCACCCTCCCGCAGGTTGCTGACGGAATTCCTTATCCTTAGCTCAATTTCACTTATCGGCGGGCGATTTCCGAACCTGCGGGAGGGTAGTCGAAACCCAGCATCGCTTCCAAGCCCAAGAGATAGCTCCGCCAGCCGAAGCCTGCAATCTGGCCCACGCAGACGGGGGCGATGACTGAGGTGCGGCGGAAATCCTCACGGGCGTGGATGTTGGAGAGGTGCACCTCCACGGCAGGGAGGCCGACGGCGGAGATGGCATCGCGGATGGCATAGCTATAATGGGTGTAGGCCCCAGGGTTGATGACAATGCCGTCCGCCCAATCTGCTGCCTCATGGATGGCGTCAATTATCTCCCCCTCGTGGTTTGACTGCATGGTGCGCAGCTCGATCCCCCGCTCCTGGGCGAAATCGGTCAGCCTTTTGTTGATCTCCTCCAAAGTGGCCGAACCATACACTTCCGGCTCCCGCCGGCCCAGCAGATTAAGGTTCGGTCCGTGAATGACAAGGATTCTGCTTTTCGCCACGTGTCTCCTCCAAAGCCTTAAGGACAAACCTCTTTGGCACCTGGTCGGTGACGATGACCTCGCCAATGTCTTTGGGCAAGACGAAGCGCAGGGCCTTCCCCCGCTTCTTCTTGTCCAGGGCCATGGCCTCCCAGACCTGCTCGGGCTCGAATCCCTCCCAGGCGACAGGCAAGCCGAGACCTGTTAGCAGGCTCACCAAACTCCTCTCCACGGCTTCTTGGCAGAGGCCCAGCTCCACGGCCACCCGAGCGGCGACGACCAGGCCCATGCTCACCGCCTCTCCGTGGCGCAGGGTGTAGTGCGAGAGGGCCTCGAAAGCATGGCCGAAGGTGTGACCCAGATTGAGCACCGCCCGCCTCCCCTGCTCGAAGGGATCCTCCTCCACTATCCTCACTTTAACGGCTATGGCTTCTTCGATGGCCCATGACAGGGGCGCTGGCCCCTCCTTGCAAACTCTCTCCCCGCCTTGCGTGTAAGTTCTTTGTGCGCTTGTGGTTGCAAGTTGTCTCCCCGCCTTGCGGTTAAGCCCCTTGTGCGCCTGTGGTTGCGAATCCTCTCCCCGCCTTGCGTTTAAGGTCTTGGGGCGTTTATGGGGAGAGGATTCGCAAGGGGAGACAACTTGCCAGGGGAGAGAGTTTGCAACCTTCTCCAGGTGGGCGAAAAGGGCGGGCGAGCCGATCACCCCCGCCTTCACCACCTCGGCGAGGCCACACCTGAATTCGACGTCCGGGAGGGTGTTCAACGCTGTCAAATCGGCGACGATCAATCGGGGCTGATAGAAGGCCCCGATCAGATTCTTCGCTCGAGGGTGATCTACGCCCACCTTCCCCCCGATGCTGGAGTCCACCATGGCTACCAAGGTTGTGGGGAGGTGCACCAAGGGGACCCCGCGCATGTAGGTGGCGGCGGCAAAGCCAGCCGTGTCGCCGATGACCCCACCACCCAGGGCCAAGACGACGCCGCTTCGGTCCAATCCCCCCTCGATGAAGCGCTCATAGAGGGAATTGACGGTCTCCAAGGTTTTAAAGGCTTCGCCCTCCGGGATTTCGACGAGTAGGGGGGAGAAGCCGACCTTCTGAAGGCTTCTCCACACGACATCCCCATAGAGTTCTCCCACTGTCGCATCGGTGACCACAACAGCCAGCCTGCTCTTTAAACCAAGCTGGCGCAGCTCTTCACCGACATAGGCTAGCAACCCTTCACCCAAAAGGATTTCATAGCCGCCTAGTGGCGTCCATACAGGCATCTTCTTTGCTTCCCTTTTGTAAAGGGCGATCACCCTCTTCGCCACTTCCTCTATGGTCAGGTTCGTGGTGTCGATCTGGTGGGGGATTCGCCCATAGGCCCAGCGCCGCTTCGTTAGAAGGGCCTCGATCTGCGCCCTGCGGTCGGCCAGGTCAAGCAAAGGCCTGTCCTCGGCCTCGCTAAGGCGTCTCAAAATCTCATCCACCTCGCAGGTCAGGCAAATGAGCATCGCGCCCGCACCCAAAGTGCGGCGATTCTCCTCGGGGATCAGGGCCCCACCCCCGGTGGCGATGACTAAACCGTGCCTCTCCCCTAGCTCCCTACATAGCAACCGCTCCTGCTGGCGGAAGAACCCCTCGCCATAGGTGGCGAAGATGTCATTGATGGTCATTCCCAGCCGCTCCTCGATGAGGGCATCCATGTCCACAAACTCCCATCCCAAGCGGCGGGCCACCTCCTGCCCTACCTCCGACTTGCCGACGCCCATAAAACCGGTGATGATCAAGTTTGCAGGTTTGCAAGTCTGCAAGTTGCTTGCCACTTGCCCACTTGCATACTTGCTGCTTGCCCACTTGCTCACTTCCATCTCGCCCTCATTTCATCGATGCTATCTCCCCCCAGCTTCTCCGTCAGCGCGTCAGCGAGCATCCAGGCCACCATGGCCTCGCCGACCACGGCCGCAGCAGGGACGGCGCAGATGTCAGAGCGCTGGTATTGCGTGTATGCCGGCTCGCCTGTAGCCAAATCCACAGAACGCAGGGGGGTGACGGTGGTGGGGATGGGCTTCATAGCTGCCCTCACGACGATGGGTTGGCCATTGGAGATGCCCCCTTCGATTCCTCCGGCACGGTTGGAGTAACGAGTAATGAGTAATGAGTTACGAGTTTCCTCGTTCTTCGTCTCTCGTCCCTCATCCTTTTCCACGAATATCTCATCATGTACCTCGGTTCCCATCTTGCGAGCGTTCTCGAAAGCCGGCCCGATCTCCACCCCCTTGATGGCCGGGATGCTCATCACCGCCTGGGCCAGGCGCCCGTCCAGGCGGCGATCCCAGTGGACGTGGCTGCCCAGGCCGATGGGGACCCCAGTAGCCACCACCGTAAAGACGCCGCCGAGGGAATCCCCCTTCCCCTTCGCCTCGTCGATCCGACGCCGCATCCTCTCAGCAGCAGCCGCATCAGGGCAGCGGACGTCCGAGTCCTCAGCCAGGGCGAAAAGCTCAGCCGGGGGGAGATCGGGGATATCGGCTATCACGCCGCCGATCTCGTTTACATAGCTGATGACGGCGATCCCAAACTCGGCGAGGAGGCGCTTGGCGATGGCGCCGATGGCCACCCGCATGGCTGTCTCCCTGGCACTGGCCCGCTCGGAGACAGGGCGCAGGTCGTCAAGGCCATATTTCGTCGCTCCGGCCAGGTCGGCGTGGCCGGGCCGGGGCACGGTCAAAGGCGGCAAATCTCTCCCTTTCTCCCAGTCCCTGTTCTCGATCCGCAAAGCGATAGGGGCGCCGGTGGTGACGAACTCTCTCGCCTTTTTGTCTAATGGAATACCTTTAAAGCGAGAGAGTTCGTCAGTGAGGCCCTTGGCCTGACGCGCTCTCTCTGATGAAAGGTCTCGCTGGCTTCCGGCCTGATGATAACGATTCGCCTCAAAGAAGCGAGACCTTTCATCATCGCAGGCTCCCTGCTTTGTTGAAGCTCTCGCACTAGATGCGAGAGAGCGTGTCACCATCCCACTCAGGATCTCGACCCGGTCCTGCTCGATCTTCATCCGCTCCCCTCGGCCATAGCCTACCTGGCGGCGTCGAAGTTCAGGGTTTATGTCCTCTTCAGAGAGGGGCAAACCGGCCGGCATCCCCTCCACGATGCCTAGAAGACAAGGGCCATGGGACTCGCCGGCCGTCAGGAATCGCAGCATCCTAGCGCCTCCTCGCAAACTTCATACATTGTCGCCAGAGGGGGATCAACCCCCGTCCACAGCCGAAAGGCCTCGGCCCCTTGGTGGACCAGCATCCCCAATCCGCTGATGGCCCTGGCCCCTGCTGCCTCAGCCTGCTTGATCAGCTTGGTCTTCCCCGGATTGTATACCAGGTCGAAGACGGTCAGATGGCTGGGGAAAGCCAGGCTCTCCGGCCAAGGCGATCCTTCGACCTCAGGCCACATGCCCAGGGAAGTGGCGTTGACGAGCAGGTGAGCGGCGGCCGCCTGCTCAAGCAAGGTTTCCCCGTTTAAGGAAAGGGGAACGAGGGAAATAAAGGGGAAGAGGGGGGAAAGATCCCTGACCAGCGCTTCGGCGCGGGACAGGTTGCGGTTGAGGATGGCGATCTCGGCCTCCGCCTTGCCCAGGGCGTAGACTGCCGCCCGCGCCGCCCCGCCGGCGCCCAGCACCACGGCCCGCTTCCCTTCCGGCGCGAAGCCTCCGTCCCGCAAGGCCGCGAGGAACCCGCGCCAGTCGGTGTTGTAGCCGGTGAGCCTTCCATTCTGGACGACGATGGTGTTTACCGCACCGATGGCTCTAGCTTCAGAGGTAACCTCATCGAGGTAGGCCATCACCGCCTCCTTGTGTGGCACGGTGACGTTGGCCCCGACAAAGCCTAAGGCCCGGAGGCCCTCAACTGCCTCCTTCAGCCTTCCAGGCGCGACGGGCAAGGGCACGTAGCAATAATCCAACCCTAAAGCAGAGAAGGCGGCGTTGTTCATGGCTGGCGAGAGGCTGTGCTCCACAGGCCAGCCGATGAGGCCGACGAGTTTGGTTTCGCCGGTGATGGCCGATAGCAAGTTCATGTCCATGGATTGCATTTTACCACTAAATGTGCTATGATTAAATCCAGAAAGCAAAGTGATTGGGAGGTATGCAAATGGATACAATAACGCTGAAGGTGCCGATACCGAAAGAGATGTTTTTAACCTTGGGCCTATCGGAAAGAGAGGCCATTGAAAAGATGAAGAGATCGCTCATCATGGAGCTGTACAAAAAGGAAAAAATCTCTTTAGGCAAGGCTGCTGAACTTTTGGGCATGCGGAAGCTAGATTTCATCATGCTCCTTGCGGAGGAAGGCATACCCTATTTCGACTACACCGACGAGGAGTTGGAAGAGGAATTTAGGGCAGTCAGGGAATGGAAAAAGCAGCGAGCTTCTCTAAAGTAGTCGTAGTCGATTCAGGCCCCCTGATCGGTTTAGCCTCAATAGGTGAATTACGTCTGTTAAAAGATCTATTTGGCAAGATAGTCATCCCGTCTGCTGTCTACAACGAAGTAGTAATGCAAGGCAAGGATCAGCCAGGTGCTAAAGAAATAAGGGAAGCAGATTGGATAAAAGCGGTAGAAGTTCAAGATCGCCTAGCAGTTAATCTCTTGCGAAACGAGCTGGATCAAGGCGAAAGCGAAGCGATTGTTTTGGCCAAAGAGCTGAAAGCCGCTCGCATCTTGACCGATGAAAGGTTGGCCAGAAGGAAAGCACGCTCCATTGGCCTCACCGTGACAGGGACCTTGGGTGTGCTCCTTATGGCAAAGGAAGCAGGGCTTATCCCGGCTATCAGGCCACTTTTGGATAGCCTTAGCGAAACACCGTTTCGAATAAACGAAGACCTTTACCAAAAGGTGCTGAATATGGCCGGAGAAGCGTAACTTGCCTTAGCTCCCCAAGATCGTTAGAGTCTCCTCAAACCCCGGAAACGAATCCTCAATACACTCAGTGCCCTCCACAACCGTCTCCCCCTCGGCAAGGAGGCCGGCGACGATGAGGGACATCGCCAGACGGTGGTCGCCATGGCTGTCCACATGCGCCCCCCGCAAGCTCGTCGGCCCCTCGACGACGAAGCCATCTGGTCTTTCCTCAATTTGTGCCCCCATCTTCCTCAGCTCAGCCACTATGGCCGCGATGCGATCACTCTCCTTGATCCTGAGCTCCGCTGCATCACGCACCACCGTCTCCCCCTCCGCCTGGGTAGCGGCCACGGCCAGGATGGGGAACTCGTCGATCATCCTAGGCACCAGCTCGCCCCCCACCTCGACCCCCCTCAGCCCAGGGTTAAACCCTGGGCTTGCGCGCACGACGATGTCAGCCACAGGCTCGCCGTCCCCCTCTCGTCGGTTTTCGACGACGATGTCGGCTCCCATAGTCCTCAATGCCTCCAGGAACCCCGTGCGGGTGGGATTAACGCCCACCCCCTCGATCACGATCTCGGAACGGGGCACGAGACACGCGGCGGCAATGAGGAAAGCAGCCGAAGATATATCGCCGGGGATGGCGACATCCATCGCCTTCAATCCACCACTGGGCACGAGGGTGATGCTATTACCTTGGACCCTGATTTTCGCTCCCTGCGCCCTCAACATCCGCTCGGTATGGTCGCGGGCGGGGCCGGGCTCATGCACCGTGGTCGGGCTCTCGGCGTACAACCCAGCCAGCAAGATGGCAGATTTCACCTGGGCGCTGGCCACAGGAAGCGCGTAATCGATCCCTCGTAGCTGCCCCCCGCGGATGCTGAGGGGAGGCAAGCGATCATCCTTTCGCCCCAGGATGGTGGCCCCCATCTGACGCAAAGGTTGGACGATGCGGGCCATGGGGCGGGAGCACAGGCTGGCGTTGCCTGTGAGCACGCTGTGGAAGGGCTGACCAGCCAGGATGCCAGAGAGCAGCCTCATGGTCGTGGCCGAACCGGCACAGTTCAAGACATCATCTGGCTCATGTAAACCATGTAAGCCACGGCCATGCACGACCAAGGTCGTTTCGTCAAAGCGTCGCACCTCGACCCCCAATGCCTCCACACAACGCAACGTGGCCAAGCAATCGGCTGCCGGCAAGAAGCCCTCCACCCGACTCAGGCCCTCAGCGATGGCCCCTAAAAGCAACGCCCGATGGGAGATGGATTTGTCACCCGGCACCTGCACCTGACCTCGCAAACCCTTGCTGTGCTTGACAACCGTTTTCACTTAAACATCCTTCTTCGTTGCTGAACCCTCGTCATCGTCTCACGCAATGCTGCTTCGTCTTCGGCATCGAGCAAGCCTGCTATCTTCTCCAGACGCCGTCGGAAAAGCTGCACCATCTCGGCGATGTTTTCCCTACTAGTCAGCAAAATATCCAAGCTCATGGGCACACTGCTGGCCGCCAGGCGGCTGGCATCTCGGAAGCCGCTGGAGGCCAAGGCCCACACCGTCTTATCTTCCGCCGCCACGCATTCAGCCGCGTCCATCAAGCCAACGGCCAAGAGATAGGGCAGGTGGCTGATGGCGGCTACCAGGCGGTCGTGGCGCCGGGCATCAAGCACCAGGGGCCGGGCGCCGATGGCTTTCACCAACTCCTCGGCCAGCTCCAGCGTCTCCTTACCCGTCCGCGGGAAAGGGGTGAGGACGAAGACGGCGCCCTCGTAAAGATCCGCCTCGGCAGCCTCAATGCCCGAGGCCTCCTTGCCGCACATGGGGTGGCCGCCAATGGGCTGGACGTGAGGAGGCAGAGCCCCCATCGCCTGCAGGATGGCTTCCTTGGTGCTGCCCAAATCCAAGAGGAGGCAGCCCTCGGGCAGGAGCGGCCCTAGTTTGGGGATGAGGGCGATTATGGCCCGCACCGGGATGGCTAGGACGACGATGTCCGCTCCCCTCACCCCTTCGGCTAAGTCGCAGGTCCCGCCGTCTATGGCCCCCAGCTCCATAGCTTGCTCGACGCCTTCAGGCCTTCTGGCTACGCCCAGCACCTCGCGGCAGGCATGGCGGCGTCGCAGTGCCATCCCCAGTGAGCCGCCCATCAGCCCTAAACCCACTATGGCGATCCGCGCCCCGCTCAAATCGCTCACAGCCATCTATCCACTGCCTCGGCTACCCTCTTCAACTCCTCCATCAATTTGGCGAAGTTTTCTGGCTTAAGGGATTGGGCGCCATCGGATAGAGCCTCCTCGGGGTTAGGGTGCACCTCGATGAGGAGGCCATCGGCCCCAGCAGCCACGGCAGCTTTGGCCACGGCACCCACCAACTGCCATTTGCCCGTGCCATGGCTGGGGTCGACGATGACAGGCAGGTGGGTCAGCCCTTGGAGAACGGGCACGGCATTGATGTCCAAGGTATTGCGGGTATATTTCTCGAAGGTGCGGATGCCTCGCTCGCAGAGCATCACCTGCCAGTTGCCGTGGGAGAGGATATACTCCGCAGAGAGGAGGAGCTCCTCCAGGGTAGCCATCATCCCCCGCTTAAGGAGGGCTGGCACGCCCGACTCACCGACGGCGTGCAACAGGTTGTAATTTTGCATGTTGCGGGTGCCGATCTGCAGGATATCGGCGTATCGAGCCACCAAGGGCACCTGCTCCGGAGCCATCGCCTCGGTGATGATAGCCAACCCCGTCTCCTCCTTTATTTCGGCCAGTATCTCCAGGCCCTCCTCCCCCAGGCCTTGAAAGCTATAAGGGGAGGTGCGGGGCTTGAAGGCCCCGCCGCGCAGGATCCTGACCCCAGCCTCCTTGACCGCCCAGGCCACCTCCCGCATCTGCTCTCGGCTCTCCACGGCGCAGGGCCCGGCCATGACCACCACCTTCCGCCCACCGATCTCTTCACCGTTCAAGGAGATAACGGTGTCTTCAGGCTTGAAGTCACGGCTGGCCAGCTTGAAAGGCTGGAGGACGCGCATCACCTTCTCCACGCCAGGGAGAAGCTCCAAGCTCTCAGGGCTCAAAGGGCGCTCGTCACCGATGAGGCCGATGATGGTCCTCTCCACCCCTTGGGAGAGGTGCGCCCTGAAGCCCAAATCCTCCACTCGTTCGACGATGTCGCTTATCTCCTTATCCGTTGCTCCCATTTTCATGACGATGATCATAGAGCCCCCTCCTCAGGGATCGTTTCCTCGGCCTTTGCCGCTGGATAGGAGCCAAGGATCTTGACGAAGGATGCCTTGCGCAGCAGGCCGAGGAGGGCCTTTTCACATTCCGGATCCTGCCAGTGGCCCTCAAAGTCGAGATAGAAGACATAGTGCCAGGGTCTGGTGCGTCGGGGACGTGACTCCAATTTGGTGAGGTTTATGCCTACTGTAGCAAACTCCTCCAGGCAAGCGTGGAGGGCTCCGGGGACATGACGCGTGGAGAAGACCAGCGAGGTCTTATTGCGCTCCCCCTTCGGCGGGTCCTGAGGGCTCAGGATGAAGAAGCGGGTATAGTTAAAGGAGAAATCCTCGATGCCGTTGGCGAGAACCTCCAGGCCATAGATGCGTGCTGCCAGCTCGCTGGCGATGACAGCCACCCCCGCCTTGGGTGCTGCTGCCAACTCCTTGGCGCTGCCGGCCGTATCATAGGTGGGGACGGGCTCCATCCCATGGCTGGCCAGATACCTCTCGCATTGAGCCAGAGCCTGGGGATGGGAGCGAACCTCCCGAATGTCCTCCAGCTTTGCCCCCGGGTTGGCCAGCAGGCAGTGGCGCACCCGGAGGACGACCTCCCCCCAGATCTTGAGGTCGTATTCCAAGAGGAGGTCATAGGACTTATTAATGGATCCAGCCACCGAGTTCTCCACCGGCAGGATCCCGTAATCTGCCCTCCCCTCCTCCACAGCCTGGAAGATGCCCTCCAGAGTGCGGCAAGGCAGGGTGGCCACCTCAGGGCCAAAGAATCGCTGAATGGCCTCCTGCGAATAAGCGCCGTCTTCTCCCTGGAAAGCCACGGTTGTCATCTCAACCCTCCTCTAACGAGAAGTCTCTCCAAACGAGGGGTCTCTCCGTTTTCTTTCGGAGTTTTGGATTACCTTCAATTGTGCATTCTCTCATACCTTTCGGAGAGACTCCTCGTTTCCGTCTGCTCACGGAGTATTGTTGTCTTGCTCTTTATGCTTTCTCTCATATGATTCGGAGAGACTTCTCGTTATCAGCAGTGGATCTATCAGGGCGCAGTTTCTTTGCCTCTTTCAGATACACATGTACGATCTCATTGGCGCCTTTACCCGTGTTCCAGTGGATCAGGACACGGATACACCTCTCCAAGCTGCCGGGGACGTCTATCTCAGGGGTGCAGAGGAGGGCAGCATCCTGCCATCCCAGCTGGCGCGCCGCCAGGGCAGGGAACTCAGCGTTGAGGTCTGGGGTAGTGGTGAAGATGGCGCTGGCCACATCCTCGATTTTAAGGCCATTGGCGGCAACTATCCGCTCCAGCAGCTCCTTAGTGGCGGCGGCGATGGCTTCGGCTGTGTTCTCATCGGCCGTCGTCGCTCCCCTTATCCCTCTGCAATACATTCTCGCCTCCAGAGTTTTCCATGGGGATATTAAAAAGCGTGGGCTTGACTGCTCCACGCTTTCTAGATTGCCTCTATCAGTTTATGCTAAATCCTTGCCCTTGTTCCTTTGGCGCGAAGCAGGTTGTGTAAGAGCCCCCACGAGGGGGTAATAGGTGAAATAATACCTGCACCAAAAGATGTTCACATAAATGGCTGCCATTGATGCCCCTTCGCCCCCTTAAATTGATGATATTATAGCACAGAGAGGGATAAAAGTCAAATACGTGTAAAGGGGGATGGAGTTTGCTAGGCCGCCGAGGGTGGTGGTCTACAACCCCCCTCTCCCCAGAAATTTCAAGGTTTCTGTAAGATTGAATCCAGATACTCCTGTGAAACGCGGCGGGTCCGCTGTATCTCCCTTCGCTTGTGTAGCATCAGAGGCAGATGGCAAAGGGCGGCCAGTTGCCCCCTCAAGCGGGCACGGGCGGCCTTGCCCCGCCAGGCGCGCAGGGCATCCCAGGCAATGCGCAGTTGGGCGAGGATGATCCTCCACCAGTGCTTTTTGAGGAGCGGGGTGGGGATGTCCTTGACGATGACGAAGATAAAATTGCGGCCACAATAGTAGCTGGCGGTCTCCCCCCCGCCGGTGGCGCTCAAGCGGTGATAGACGATGGCCCTGGGGGCGAAGGCGCATGGGTAGCCAGCGAGCTGGGCTCGCCAGGCCAGGTCTACATCCTCGCAATACATGAAGAAGTCCTCATCGAAAAGGCCGATCTCCTCCAGCATGGCCCGGCGGTAAGCCGCCGCCCCTCCGCAGGCCCCGAAGACCCTTCTGGTCCCATCGAACTGGCCCGTATCCCTTTCCCACACGCCCCGATTCCCCGGCACCCCATCCACGCGGTAGAAGTCGCCCGCCGAGTGGATGACGCCCCGTCGGTCGAAGAGGAGAATCTTCGAGGCCGCCATGCCGGCTTCCGGGTCCACCTCCAGAGCACGGTGCAGCTCCATCAGCCATTGGGGATCAGCCTCGGTATCGTTGTTCAACAGGGCGATGATCTCGCCCTTGGCGGCCTGGATCCCGGCGTTCGCCCCGCCAGTCAGCCCACGGTTGGTGGGCAGCTTCACCAGTCTGACCTCGGGGTACTCCCTCTCGATCAACTCCACCGAGTTATCCGTGGAAGCGTTGTCTACGACAATGACCTCGAAGTCAGGGTAGGTTTGACGGCGCAAGGAATCGAGGCAGGTGGGCAGGAATCGGGCGCCGTTCCAGTTGGGGATGATGATGGATATGAGGGGGACACCCCCTTGAACCCCCGGCACCCCCCCTTCATTTCGCATTGGCGAAGTACTCCTTTAGGGCTTCCTCCCAGGGGCGGAGGGCGATGCCTAGCTGGGCGGCACGGAAGTTGCGGAGCGGGGCATAGGCCGGCGGCTTAGCGGGACGGGGGTACTGGTCAATGGGGTGGATGGGGAAATCGCCCTTGCCCGCGAACTCTAATATCTTCTTGGCGAATTCATAGCGCGAGCAGCACCCCTGGTTGGTGAGGTGATAGATGCCATAAAGGGGATGTCGGATCAATTGGGTGATGGCCGCTGCCAGGTCAGGGGCATAGGTTGGTGAGCCAACCTCATTGGTCACCATAGAGAGCTCGTCGCGCTCATCGGCCAGGCGCAGGACCTTCTTAACGAAGTTGTCCCCCGTCCTGCTGTAAAGCCAGGCCGTCCTGACAATGTAGAACTTGTGCAGGAGGGCCTGGACGCACCTCTCGCCAGCCAGCTTGGATCTGCCATAGACATTGATGGGATTCGGTTCATCGAACTCGAGGTAAGGCTCGCCCTTCTGCCCGTCGAAGACGTAGTCAGTGCTGATATAGACCATGGCCGCCCCACAGCCCTGGCAGGCGAGGGCTACGTTCCTGGTGCCTAGGGCGTTGACCAGATAGGCTGCGTCAGGGTTCAGCTCACAATCATCAACGTTGGTCAGGGCGGCGGCGTGGATCACCACCTCCGGCGCCAGGGAAGCGATGGCAGGGATCACACCGCTATCTGTGATCTCGTACTCAGGGCGATTCAGGGGGATCACATCCTCGCTTGTCAACACATCTTGCAAGCTGATCCCCAGTTGTCCCCTTGCCCCGGTGATAGCGATGCGCATTTTCGCTCCTCAGTCAACGAAACCTCTCCCCAAACGAGGGGTCTCCCCGTTCGCTCACGGAGCAGCGCGTTCTCTTCACTTACGCATTCTCTCATATAACGAAAACTCTCTCCGTTTGCTTACGGAGTATCGCGCTTCTTGCTATTCACTTTTACTCTCATATTTTTCGGAGAGAGTTTTCGTTAGATTCGGGGAGACCCCTCGTTTCCGTCCGCTGTCAGGGTATTCCGCTCTCCCCTTTGATGCATCCTCTCCCATTTTCCGGGGAGAGGTTTCGTTGTCAACGAGCTTCAAGATTCACTACCGTCACCCCGTCACCACCCTCGCGTTCCTCGCCAGCGCGATAAGAGGCGACCAAGGGGTGCCTGCTCAACTCCTCGCGTACCAGCTTGCTCAGCACGCCCGTCCCTTTGCCGTGGATGATCTTCACAGAAGGCAAGCCTGCCAGGAACGCCTCATTCAGGTATTTGTCCAAAGCAGGAAGGACGTCCTCCGCCCGCCACCCCCTTATGCTCAGCTCCGGGCTGGGTGGGGGGCGATGTCCAAGGCTAACTGTATACCCATACGCTGGCTCCTCCTCTCTCCTGGCTTGTAACTCTAAGTCCGCCAGGGGCACCCTTGCCCGGAGGCTGCCAATCCGCACCTCAACCTCATCGTCGAACAGCTCGATGACCTCTCCCTGCCTTTGTAAACCCTTCACCCAAACCACGGCGCCAACGCCTAAATCCTCCATCGCCACCGGGGAGGGTTCGGGGAGGGGCTCCACCTCGGACCTAAGGGCTTCCACCTCCTCCGTCGCCTGGGCCAATGGCTCCTTAGCGAGCGGCGCTATCTCCAGCCTAGCTCTGATACGACGCAGCTCTTCCCGTACTTGTCCCAGCTCCAACTGCGCCTCTTGGCGGGCCTGATTTATGATCTCCCGCCGCTCCGCCTCTATCGCCCTCAGCCGCTCTTGCAGCTCCTTCGCCCTCTCCTCAGCCTCCCGCTGCGCTGCCTGAGCTGCCTCTTTGGCCGCCATCGCCTCCTCCCGCGCCCACTTGATATCGGTCAGGAAGCTCTCCACCTCCAGATCTGTGGAGGAGAGCCAAGTCCTGGCCTCCTCCACAACCTCAGGAGATAAACCCAGCCTCTTAGCGATGGCCAAGGCGTTGCTCTGGCCCGGCAGCCCGATGCTCAGCTTGAAGGTGGGGGCCAGGGTCTCCAGGTCGAACTCGACGCAGGCGTTCTGGACGCCGGGGGTGACGTGGGCGTAGACCTTGAGCTCCGGGTAGTGGGTGGCGACAAAGGTGGTGATATGCCGCCTCCGCAAATAGTCGAGGATGGCCCGTGCCAGGGCTGAGCCCTCGGCTGGGTCGGTGCCAGCCCCCAACTCGTCCAAGAGGACGAGGGATTCCCCGTCCGCCTCCTTTAAGATGTTGACGATGTTGGTCATGTGGGAGGAGAAGGTGGAGAGGCTCTGCTCGATGCTCTGCTCCTCGCCGATGTCGGCGTAGGCGCCGCTGAAGACGGAGAGGGTGGACCCCTCATTGGCAGGGACGTGCAGCCCAGCTTCGGCCATCAGTGCCAGGAGGCCCACCGTCTTGAGGGAGACAGTCTTGCCCCCGGTGTTGGGCCCGGTAATGACCAGGATGAAGAAGTTCCCGCCGATGTGGACGTTGATGGGCACCACCTCATCAGCGGGGAGGAGGGGATGGCGGGCGTTGATTAGCTGGATGCTAAATACTGGATGCTTGCCTCCTGCTTCTTGCTTCCTGAATGGAACCAACTGCGGTTCAACGCCAGCGATCTCCTCGCTGTATTTCGCCTTAGCGAAAGCCAGGTCCAACTCGGCCAGGGCCTCGACGGTCTGGCGCATAGCCTCGCCATCCTCGGCCACCTGGGCAGTGAGGTGCTTCAGGATGCGCTCCATCTCCCTCTTTTCCTCCAGTTGCAGCTCGCGCCAGCGGTTGTTCAGCTCCACGGTGGAGAGGGGCTCGATGAAGAGCGTGAGGCCGCTGGCGGAGGTGTCGTGGACGACGCCCGGGATGCGCCCCTTGAAATCGGCCTTGAGGGGGATGACATAGCGCCCATCCCGCTGGGTGATGAGCGCCTCCTGCAGGAAGTGGCTGGTGGCCGGGGAGGAGATCATCCTCTCCAGCTTGCTCAAGAGGCGGTCGTGGACGAGCTTCAGCTCCTGGCGGATGTGCCCCAGATCAGGGCTGGCTCCATCAACTACCTCCGCGCGGTCATTTATGCAGCGGGCGACCTCCGCCACGAGCTCAGAGCATCCCTCGATGTTCTGGGCCTTCTCAGCCAGCAAAGGGAACTGAGTCCTGGAACGGAGGATGGACCCTCGCAGCGCCCGCGCAGCGACGAGGGTGGCTCGGATGTCCAGGAGCTCAGCAGGGGTTAAAGTGGCGGCGATCTCCGCCTTTTTCACCAAAGGGTGAAGGTCGCAGGCGCCTCCCAAGGCAACGCTGGCCTTGAGGTCGAGGAAGGCTCTGGCCTCGCTTGTCTCCCGCTGGCGCCGCTTGACCTCCTCGATGTCCGAGGATGGCGCCAGATTCAACGCCAACTCTCGGCCAGCGGAGAAGGACGTGTGCTTCGCCACTTTGTCCAGAATTTTGGGGAACTCCAAGATCTGCAGATACTTAGGATCCATTTTCGTCATAAGCTGTAAAGCTCATTGGGCTCTCAGCTCGGCCCTTATCTCCCTCTGCAATCGTCTCCAGATGCGCTCCCGGATGCGCTTCACCTCCTCGTCGGTCAAAGTCCGGTCAGGGGCCTGGAAGGTGAGGGAGTAGGCTAAGCTCTTCTCGCCCGGGGGGATCGGCTCGCCCCGATAGAGGTCGAAGAGGACAACATCGGTCAGGAGCTTTCCCCCAGCCTGCAGGATGAGGTCGTGCACCTGCTTAGCGGGCACATCCTCATCAACGGTGAGGGCGATGTCCTGGATGACAGCGGGGAACTTGGAGATGGGCTGATAATAGCGTTCGGATGGTACCCCCTCCAGAAGCCTCTCCAAATCCAATTCCATGAGGCAGACCCTCTGCGGAGGGAGATCGAAGTTCTCCCGCACTAAGGGGTGTGCCTCGCCCAGGATGGCTAATGGCTGATAGCTGATAGCCGATAGTTTCAGCTCGGCAACGCGTCCGGGATGGAAGGTCGGATGGGTGGCGGGGGCGAAGGTATAGTCGGCGATGCCCAATCGCCTCAGCAGGGTTTCAGCGATCCCCTTCAGGTCGAAGAAGTCCATCTCGTCCCCGCCCCCACCGAGCCAGGAGCGCGGCAAACGGGGGCCACTCATGGCGATATCCAGCCGCCGCGGCTCCTCCGGCAGCTCCTCTTCCCCTCGGGACAGATAGACGCGCCCGATCTCGAAGATGGCCACTCGGTCGGTGTGCCTCAAGTTCAATTGCAGGGTCTCTAGAAGGCCGGGCATGAGGCTCCGGCGCATGTATTCCCGTTCGCTGGTCAGGGGGTTGGCGATCTTAAGGTGTTGGCTATCATCCACCTGGCCTCCGTCCGGGGTGAGCTTTCCGACGCTCTCCAAACTGGTCAGGGAATAATTGATGACCTCCGTGAGCCCACAGCCGACCAGGATGTCGCGCACCCGCTCCTCGCCCCTCAGGGCCCAGTTCATCCGCTGCTTGGGCAGGGTGTCGCGGAGGAGGGTGGCAGGGATCCGATCGTAGCCGTAGACGCGGGCTATCTCCTCGATGAGGTCGGCGGGGATGGAGATGTCGAGGCGGTAGGAGGGGACGGCAACGAGGAAACGAGCCTCCCGTTCCTCGCTGACCTCGAACTCCAGGGCCCTCAAAATGCGCACGATCTCCTCAGTTGGGATCTGGACCCCCAGGATGCGTCCCACCTCATCGGCGGTCAGCTCGATCCTTTTCGTCTCGGCCTTGACGGGGTAGGAGTCGGCGTTCCCTGGGGCGATGGTGCCTCCGGCTAGTTGGCGCATAAGTTCGCTGGCTCGTGCCAGTGCCGGGATGGTCAGCTCTGGGTCGAGGCCTCTTTCAAAACGCAAGCTCGCCTCGCTGTGCAGCTTCAGCGCCTGCGAAGTGCGTCTGATGCTTATGTTATTGAAATTGGCCGATTCGATTAGGACGTTAGTTGTCTCCTCGCTCACCTCCGTCTCCAATCCGCCCATCACCCCGGCGATGGCTATCGGCCCACTGGGGTCGGTGATGAGGAGCATGTCCTCTGTCAATTCCCGTTTAATCCCATCCAGGGTGGTCATCCCCTCCCCTGGTTGTGCGCGACGCACGACGATGGTGGGAATACCCTTTGCCCTTTGCCCCTTGCCCCTAGTCAACTTGTCATAGTCGAAAGCATGTAATGGCTGCCCCAACTCAAGCATCACGTAGTTGGTGACGTCCACGATGTTGTTGATGGGGCGCATCCCTGCCGCGCGGAGGCGCCGCTGCATCCAACCAGGCGAGAGGCCGACCTTAACGCCACTGACCAAAGCAGCGCTGTAGCGGGAACAGAGGTCTGGGTCGGCGATCTCGATGTCAAGCCAAGGAACAGAAGATGGAGGGGAGGAGGTAGAGGGTAATCTACCCTTTAATTCCTGCCCAGTTAAGGCCGCTACCTCCCGAGCTACACCCAGGATGGAGAGGCAGCGACCCAGGTTCGGCGTCAGGTCCAGCTCCAAGACAACATCGCCCATGTAGTCGGCCAGGGGCACGCCCACCGGGGCATCGTCGTCTAGGACAAGGATGGTCTCGTGGTTATCGGAGATCCCCAACTCCTTCTCGGAACAGACCATGGCCCGCGAGGACACGCCACGGATCGTGGCACGTTTGAGGACCATGACCTCCCATCCCTCGGCGTGGCCATCGTAGAGGTGGGCGCCCTCCAGGGCGAAGGGGACCTTCAGGCCCGGGCGCTCGACCCCCAGGTAGGGGAAGAGGTTGGGTGCGCCGGTCACCACCGTCTCGTGCTCTTCAGCACCGTAATCCACCACGGCCAGCACCAGTCGGTCGGCGTGGGGATGAGGTTTGATCTCCACGATCTCGCCGACGAGGATTTTGTCCTGATCCCAAGCCAAGGGGGGGCGTTTGCCCTCCTCGGCCCGCCAGGTATGGAATGGCAGGGGGGCCTCGCCCCTTGTAGGGGCAGGTAGGCCAATGCGCTCGATGGCAGCCACCTCTATTCCCGCCATGGTCAGCCGGTGGGCCAGTTCCTCGATGGACAGAGTGATCTCCACAAAATCTTTCAACCAGCTGATGGGTATCTTCATCTCCAAATCCCCTCGTTGCCTCAGAATTGCTCCAAGAACCGCAGGTCATTGCTGAAGAAGTAGCGGATGTCATCAATGCGGTGCTTGAGCATGGCGATGCGTTCAGGGCCCATGCCAAAGGCGAAGCCGCTGAAGACCTGCGGATCGTAGCCGCCGTTGGCCAACACCTGGGGATGGACCATGCCCGCGCCCAGGATCTCCACCCAGCCGGTGTATTTGCAGACACGGCAGCCCTGGCCTCCACAGATGATGCAGTCCATATCCACCTCCACGCTGGGCTCGGTGAAGGGGAAGTAGCTGCAGCGGAAGCGCACCTGTCGTTCCTCGCCGAACATCATGCGGGCGAAGTTAATCAGCACGCCCTTCAGGTCGCCCATGGTGATGCGTTTCCCCACGGCCAGACCCTCCACCTGGTAGAACATGAACTCGCTCCTGGCGGTGACGTCCTCGTGGCGGTAGCACTTGCCAGGCAGGATGGCCCGGATGGGTTCTGGGCAGAATTGCCTCATCACCCGGATCTGGCCTGGGGAGGTGTGGGTGCGCAATAGCAGCTTGTCAGTGATGTAGAGGGTGTCCCACATGTCCCGCGCTGGGTGGTGGGGAGGTATGTTCAGGAGCTCGAAGTTATAGAGGTCCCACTCCACCTCAGGGCTCTCCACCACCTGGAAGCCCATCTCGGCGAAGATGGCGTAGATCTCCCGCAAGGTCTGGGTGCTGAGGTGCAGCCTCCCCAAGCCGACCGGCCGTCCGGGCAGGGTTACGTCCACCCTCTCCGCCTCCAGCGACCTGAGAAACGCCTCCCGCTTGAGGGCCTCCGTCTTAGCGGCCAGAGCCTCCTCTAGCTCCTCTTTCAACTCGTTGGCCCTTCGGCCGACGAGCGGGCGCTCCTCAGGGGGCAGCTCCCCCACGCTGCGCAGGATCTGGGTCAGCGTTCCCTTCCGGCCTAAATAGTCGATGCGCCACTGGTCCAGCGCCGTCAGGTCAGAGACTACCTCCAACTCCTGCAGGGCCCGCTCCCTTAAATCATGCAATTCTTCTAGCATCACGACCTCCATCTCGGAGAGCCTCCGAAAAATAGTCACCTCGATGACAGCGGTATATCAAAAAACCCTCTCCAACTGTCTGAAGAGGGTCAAGTATCGACTGACCGGGGGCGACGGGGTTTATTCGAGCAGGGGTAGCCGATAGGTGCCCTCTACGGGCCTCGTAAAGATGAAGGCTTTTTGCACCCCCTTGGAGACTCGATGGCTAATAATCCTCATCGCCAGCACTCCTCCCGGTTTACTTGCAATTATAACACAAAAAGCGCGATTTAGCAAGATGTTCTCTGTGGATCAGTGCGGCGGCAGTGGGACCGCCCCTGGCCATACCTTCCGCGCCCATTCCAGGGGGTCTACGTTTACTCCCCCCACCCGCACCTCCCAGTGGAGGTGGGGGGCGGCAGTCAAGCCTGTTTGCCCTATGTGGCCGATGAGGTCGCCCCTATCCACCCACTGCCCAAATTGCACCCCTATCTCAGAGAGGTGGCAGTAGCAGCTATAGACACCTAACCCGTGATCCAGGATCACCGACTTCCCCCTCACCTGTAAGTCCTCGGCTAAGACCACCTGGCCGCTGTTGGCCGCCACCACCGCCGTCCCCTCTGGGGCGCTGAAGTCCACCCCTCCGTGATGGCTTCGCGGCGGCTGGCCGTTATAGGATCGCCTGGTGCCGAAGGGGGAGGAGACATCTCCCTGAGCGGGCCTTGTGAATAACCCCTTCCAAAACCTCTCCGGGGTGAAGTCCTCGAAGATAGGGGCTAAGCGCTTCACCTCCGCCATCACCACCCCCGGGTCCAGAAGGGCGAGGCGATCTGGGGGGAGGTAGACCCTTTCCAGGGGGAAATCGGCTGCCTTTACCTCCACCGTGACGGTCACCTGCGCCCTATTCCCCATGAGGTCGGTAGCTGTCAAGCTCAAGGTGTGAGGGCCAACCTCGCTCCAGGCGGTGAAGCCAGCCAAGGCCCAGTAGCGCTCCCCATCCTCGACGAAGGGCAGGGGACGATCGTCGAGGGCAGCCTTCAACTCCACCGGTCTATCCGTGCGGACCTCCACGAAGAGGGTATGGCCCTGCTTGACTTGAGGCGGCTTCAACTTCACCGCGATGCTCGGCGGGGAGGGTGTTGCCGTGGTGGTTGGTGGAGGCGTTTCCGTGGGGGTCGCTGTCGGCGTGCTCGTCAGCGAGGGGGTGGGCAGGCTGGCGATGGGCGTCTTGGGAACAACGGTCGGTGTCGGCGTGCAAGCCAGAAGGGCGGCCACTGCTATGGAGATGACGACCGCAGCGAGATCTCTCCTCTGACAAGCTGTCTTGCCGCCCCTCGCTATTGCTTCTTGTGCGCCTATGGCAAGACAGCTTGTCATCAATACCTGTCTCAAGTTCACGGAGGTGTTCAAGCTATGCTAAAAACCCCCGATCGCTCTCCTTCACCCCAGAAAAGCTGTAGGTCAACCCTCTGGAGGGATAGTGGCCATATAGAACGTGTTCCCGCTGGTGAAGTAGAGCCTCCCCTCGGCCTCGTTGACGAAGAGGCCTCGCAATTGGGCGAAGGTGCCCTCCTCCTTGGGCAGGAACTGCCGTACGAACCGACCATCCTTGGTGAACTGGACGATGCGGTCGTTGCCCGCATCGGCGACGTAGAGGTGCTCGGTCTCGACGGCGGCGAAGATGGCTGTAGGGCTGCGCAATGGCCGGTCGATCTCGGCCTGTTCGAAGGGGAGCTGCTGGCCCGCCGCGAACTTCAGGATGGTGCCATCGGCCAGAAGGACGTAGATATAACCGTCAATGGCCATATCCACGGCACCGGCCAGGTCTACCTCCGTCTCGGGTTTGAGCCAATTCGTCGGAGATTGGCTGTAACCGTCAGGGGTGGGGATGTACTTGAGGATCTGATTCAACTGGGAGTCCAGGAGATAGAGGTTGCCAAGGTAGCTGCCCGTGAGCTTTGGCCACCCCCAGCTTTGGCTCTCGGCCACCGGCAGGACCGTTAAGCCGCGTGCAGGGTCATACTCGAGGAGCGACCCCCCACTCTCCAGGGTGAGGAGGTTGCTCGTCTTCCGCTCGCCCCCGGCCTCCATCCAAACCATGTCTATCAGCTCGCCGACGACGATGTCGCCCCGCTGATCGCCTTGCCTCAATAGGATTGGGTTTTCCAGTTCCTTAAGGGCGGTTTTCCCTTCGTTAAAAAGGTATTTGTAGACCCGATTGAGGCCCCTGTCCAAGACGTAGATGTCTATGCCCTTAACCACCACCCTTCCCGGCTCACCCTCAGCAGGAAAGTCGGTCAATACGGAGAGCTGGTCTAGCCTCTCCACAGCATTGACCTCATCTAGCTTGGCCTGGATCTCATCCCTCAGGGCTAACGCCTCGGGCTCCTCGGGCCTTATCTGAAGGGCCTCGTCCACCAGGTTGTCAGCCTCGCTCAGAAACGCCCGGATGGCGACCCTTTCCGTTTCGGCCAGCGCTTGTTCCCTCTTCGATTCGGCTCCCTCGAGGAGCTGGGCGAAGCGTGCGCTCCTCTCCCTCTCCTGCTGGAGGTAGGCGAAGGCCACCAGAGCGGCGATGAGGATGGGTATGGCTATTGCTACGCCAATCAGGGCCTTCCTGTCCTTGGAGGGGGCGCGGGCTCGCGCGGGGCGGGGCCTGGGAGGCGCTTCCGCCTCAGGCAGGATCCGGCGGGCCATAACCCTTAGGCCACTGGCGAGGGCCGCCAGGACCCCCGCCACGGACTGACCGGTGCGGCTCAGGAGACCAGCCACGTCTATTCGGGGGACCGGCCTCCGGATGGGCACGGCCTCCTCGACGCGGGGCTTTAGCTCCTCTTCAACAACTGGCAACTCAACCCTAGCAACTGGCAGCCCAACGACGATGGCTGAAAGGTCGCGGCCAGCAGCCAGGTCCGCCAGGTTCTCGAGGGCCATCCCCTCGCCAGTCAGGGCAGCCATCACCTTTCCCTCGCTGGCCACCTGGGCCAGGGAGCTCGACGAGAGGAGGATAGTGTCGCCGGGCTCCACGCGGCGGTGGGAGAGGTCTATCTCCGCCTTCTCTCCCACCCCAAGCGGGGATGGGTGGGTGCCGGTTCCTTCAAGCCAGGGGGCATGTCTGGGGAAGCGCTCCAGCTCCCCTCGGTGGATCACGTAGGCCAGCGCCGGGCCAGCCTGGCCAATGTAGAGGTCGTTGCCCTTGAGCACGGCGCAGGTGAGGCCAGCGCTGCGGCGCATTTCGCGCGGGGAACTCATGTTCTCCTTAAAGAGATAGGAGTTAGCCGCCTCTATGGCTTGACAAAGGCCGAAGGTGATGCTGCCTGGTGTGCCGAAGTACTTCTCCTCAATGGCTTCCATCATCTGGTGATAGGCCTCATCCCGGCCCAAGGCTTCGCCCATGGCCTCGATCACTACGTAGAGGTTGCCTCTATCCCGCTTCAAAGGGACGATGCGGGTTGGCTCCATCACGCCCAAGTTAGGGGCGCTCTCCCGCCAAGCCCCATCCACGATGCTCAGTTGGCCGACCACAGTTCTTAATCTCACCATAGCTCGCCTCCTCCACTATGTCAGTGGCGACTCATAATTGTCAGTCCCGCTCCAAGAAGGGCTCCAGTGGTTCAGCTTTTTTATTATACCACTTTAGCGAGTTGTTGTCTAGAATATGTGTCTTGAAAAAGCCCTGCCCTTCGTGCTCCCTGGGCTTTCGCTGAGCACGCCCCGGAGTGAAGGGCGGTTGATATTATCCGATGAAGGTGTTAAAATTACAATCGAGGATTGAAAGGGTTGGCACAGCCGATAAAGGGCAGCATTGTCAAAAATAGATGAAAACGAGATGAGAGGCCCCCATTTAGCAAGGCAAGGGGATGCAGGGGGGGAATCCCCCCTGGCAGGGGGTTCGGGGTGACGAACTCTCTCGCCCCAAAGGTATTCCGCTAGATAGAAAGGCGAGAGAGTTCGTCAGGGGTGTCCCCCTGATTTCTCTCTCCACCACGGATTAGCGTTTGACGATGCCTACAAAATAGTAGGAGGATTAGGATGAAACTAAGCAAGGCGATAATCGCGTTAAGCCTGCTGGTGTTGGTTTGGGAATGCGGTCCAGGGGCGACCTCAGAGCCATCGTTAAAGCCAACGGCAATGGAGAAGCCAATAGCGATGGTGACACCGACGGAGGAACCGATAGTGATGGCGACGCCGACAGCGACGGAGAGGGCGACATTAGTAGTAACACCGACGGAGGCGCCAACGCCCACACCATCGCCGGTGGAGGAGGAGAGGTACGCCGAGGCGAGGAGGCAGATGGTGGAGTATCAGATACGCGCCAGGGACATCACCGACGAAGAGGTCCTGCGGGTGATGGAGAAGGTGCCACGCCACAAGTTCGTGCTTACCCAGTATCTAGATCAGGCCTACGCCGACCATCCCTTGCCCATCGGCTACGGGCAGACCATCTCTCAGCCATACATAGTGGCCCTGATGACTCAGCTCTTGAATCTGAAGCGCGGCGAGAGGGTATTGGAGATAGGCACGGGCTCAGGCTACCAAGCTGCGATCCTGGCGGAGCTGACCGACGAGGTCTACACTGTGGAGATCATTAAGGAATTGGAGCAACAGGCGGAGAAGAGGCTCAAGGACCTGGGTTATACTAACGCGAAGGTGAAGCACGCCGATGGTTACTATGGTTGGGAGGAGTATGCCCCCTACGATGCCATCATCGTCACCTGTGCCCCCGATCACATCCCTCAGCCCCTGATCAACCAGCTCAAGGACGGCGGGCGGTTGGTGATCCCGGTGGGGCCGCCAGGGGCCTATCAGACCCTATGGCAACTCACCAGGCAGGGCGACAAGATCGTCTCCCAGAACATCCTTGGCGTCAGCTTCGTGCCCATGACAGGGGAGCATTGACAACGAACTGGGGCTTCCGAGGGGCTAGAGCAGAGAACCCCACAGGAAGGTGCTGTATACTTTAGCCGTGAAAGACCTGAACTGCCAGTCCCTACAGTGTCATTTTCACGGCTTGGGTATACAACCCCCTGTTTTCACGGCTTAGCTATACAGCACCCACAGGAAAGCTGTGGGGTTATTTATGGGCATCTACTAATGTGGCATGTCGCCTAACGTTCCCGGGGTTCCCGAAGTTCGGTAGCGAGGCTAGCGGTGAGCATTCGCCTTCCGGGTCGTTTCTCTACCCCAACCACCTTCGCCTGATCTGCACCCCAGCCGCCGAATTTGGGCGAAGCCGGGGGCCCCGTGTTATTCGAAGTCGGCCATTGCTACTGGCTCCTATTGGTGGGGTAATTCCCCCCTGAACTGCCTCAAGATCTCAGCGGCAGGACCTGTCACGGCCCAGTCGCAGCCCCGTTCATCCTTGTCAACGTATCCTTTATCTACTGCAACCTTTCACGGAAGCCCATCCTCGTACACTATGTCGATATAAGACTCCTTAACAAAGTTAGGGTCCCCGAATGTGAGCTGGACTTCACCACCAGAAACATGTCGGATTTCAAATACGAGTCCATCACCGCTGGTCACGTTGGGATTCGGGCTCGTCAAGACCCCGGAGTATTGGGTCCCGACAACTGTGTCCACGGTGATGGTCGATGATGCGAGAGTGTTTCTTGCCCCTTCATGTACATGAATTATGCTCAGTCTCAAGATTGTGCTTTCCTCGCCTGTTAATCTCAGGAACAAGCCGTAGCCAAATATCCCGGATATGTCTCTTTGTAGGGTGCCCGGCCACTCTATAGTCCGCCCATCGAATAAGCGTGGAAAACACCCTACCCCCCAACATCTCTGCGGGGTCAAGAAAAAATTCTCTGGCATGATTCCGCAGCAGAGATACAACCTTGTGGATCCTGGGATAGGCGTCGCTGTAGGTGTCGGCCCGGATGTCGGAGTTGCCGTAGGGGTGCTAGTCGGCGTTGGTGTCGGCGTATAGGTCACTGTTGGTGTGGCTGTAGCCGTTGGCGTAAGTGTCGGTGGCGGCGGCCAGTTCTTGGCGACAAAGGGCAAGTAGTTGAATGCCGTGGGAGTTATCATAGCTTGCAAGGCTGGACGAGCGCGTGTTGGGGCAGAAGAAAATAGGGACGACAGTAGCAGAATCACTCCAATAACCAGCAAGAGCGATAATGCGTGCTTCATCATGCTCCTCCTCCGGTTCGCGACCGGTCACGAATCAAGCTTGGCCGATTTCGGATAACTTTTTAATTGACGAACCTTTTGTTCGCCCCTGATGGTAAAACCTCGTCTTTTGCGAATTTATCTGTACCAAGCCACTTTGGCTGTTCACCAACTCCTGGTCGTCACCCCCATGGGAGTTGGTGATGGAACGGCAGAGCTTCACGCCCTTAAGCGCCGCATAAATGACGGCGTCTGGCTCGGTCTGGGGAACAAGGCAGCGTGCTTTTAGCCGCTGCCTTGTTGAGTCCGCACACTCCGGACAGCCCTTAACCACAATTTTATTGTACATAAAACATCGAGTAGGTCAATCAAGGTGAGTTCAAGAATTGTCCCTCCTCACCAACAGAGAGGGTCCCCCACTAGCCAGCGGATAAATCACCCACAACCCCACCGCGTATGCCACGCTCGCCCCTACCAGGACCCAGGAGAAGCCGAAGGAGATGGCAATCATCACCGATAGGATCGAGCTGAGCACCGAGGCGCAGCCGTTGATGCCCCAGGCCCAGGGGATGAGGCCTGGGGCTATTTCGTTGACAGCCTCAACCCCTCGGGGGAAGGGGATGCCCATCAGGAAGCCCAAGGGGGCAAGCATGAGGATCGAGGTCAGGAGGCGGAGGGCTAGGCTCTGACCCAATAACAGGCCGAAGAGGTGGGGGAGAAAGACCGGATAAAGCAGGATAGCAACGCCTAAGAGGATCAATGCCTTAATCAGGGCGACCCGTTTAGAGAAGAAGCTGCCGAGGCCGGAGAAGAAGAGCACGGCGAAGAGGACGGCGGAGAAGGAATAGATGGGGTGGCCCAGGAAGAGGATGAATCGCTGCATCAGAGGGATCTCGACAAAGAGATAGCCAAAGCCCAGCAAGGCAAAATAGACGAAAATCCGCACCCTCGTCCTCCTTCTTCCCCCTCCAGACCCTCGGCGAAAGACTAGGGGCGACAAAATAAGCACCGCCGAGGCTAGCAAGGCCAGGATGAGGAGGGCCACCAGCACCAGATAGCCGCTCCCCCCGAAGGGCTGCCAGGTCTTGCCGAAGCTCTGGAGGATAGCTGGGATCTGGCTCCACTTGAAGAAATGGAAGAAGAAGGGCTTGTCATCATGGGGGGGAGAGACATCATAGGGGTATCTGGCGTAGAACTCAGCCCTGTTGGCTGCGAAGATCAGGTCGTGGAAGGCTTGATAGTAATAGGGCTCAGGCAGGACGTTGTAAAGATTGGCCTCGGCGGGGGCGATCCCTGGGTAATAGACCAGGTCGAATCTCTTCTCCGCACAGAAATCCTTCACCATTCCGATCTCGCGGGCAGTGAAGCCCCCCCGCTTGACCAATAGGGTCATCGTCTGGAAGCTGCGGATGGCGACGACATGCTCCTCAGGGCGCTCCACCTCCAGCTTCTCCAGGGCCTCGATGGCGATGGCCCCGGCGCGCAGGCACTCGCTGGGGGGCAACTGCAGCCAGCGGGTGATGATCAGGAGGCCGCCATCGGAGAGGCGCTCATAGAAATCGGCGAAGGCCTCGACGGTGTAGAGGTAGTTCTCCGAGAGGCTATAGGCGCCGGAGGTGATCACCTTGAAGGTATCGGAGAGGGAGAGCTGGACCAGGTCGAACCTCTCGCCCGAACGCCGGGCGTAGCTTCGCCCGTTCTCGACGACCACCCTCACCCGCTCATGGCTGTAAATCCCGCCAGCGAAATCGCCGAAACGATCCCTCACAGCTTCCACTATCAGGGGGTTGTCCTCGACGACGGTTATTAAAGGGGCCTGGTGGTGAAGGGCAACCAACACATCCAAGCCCCCGCGCGGCTCGATGACCAGAACCTTGGGCCGATGACAAGATGTCTCGCCCTTTTGCCCCACAGCTTCTTTTGCCCATGGGGCGAGACATCTTGTCAGAGGGATAAGGCGATAGGCCAGCGAGATGGGCAAGTAGTCAATGAATTCCGTTGAATCCGTCGGTCTGGTAATGGGCGAGAGGTTATCGCCGTCAATGGTGAGGCCCATTTGCGGTGGGGGCACCCCCTTGTAGGCGAAGCTCAATCCGGGGGCGGATTTGATGCTCGCGCTCTCGATCACATCAACCCGCGAGAAGGCGTTCCATCCGGTGAAGACGAGCCTGGTGTCAGGGAACCTCAATATCGTGCTCAGGGCCTTGTAAGGCGACATCCGGATGTCGAAGAGCGGGGGACGGATGAGGAGCACTAGGATGAGCAAAAGACAGGAGGCGAGAGGCAGGAGACGGGAGGCATGAGGCCACTCGAAAGCCGTTGTTGCCACTGCCCCCAACAGGGCGGCGAATATGACTGTCCCCGCCCCGCCGAAGAGGGGGAGCAGCACAACCACCAGGAGGCAACCGAGGCCAGAGCCTATAAGGTTGGAGAAATAGACCTCGTTCACCCTGGTTGGCGCTACGGCGATCAGGAGGCTGATACAGAGCCCGGAGAAGAAGAAGGGGGTGGAGAGGGAGAGGTAGTAGATGGCCAGGTAGAGAAGCTGTCGGCGGTCCCAGGCGATGCAAAAGGAGTCAAAGGGGACGTAGTTGGCGACCAGATACCCTCCCAGAAGCGTCAGCCAGAAGAGGGAAGAGGAAGCGATGAGCGCCCTGTCGAGCCTTCCCTTCACCCTCGCCTCAAAGATGGAGAGAAAGGACCCGCTCGCCCCGAAGCCCAGGAGGGCCAGGCTGACGGTCATGAAGGCGAAGTGATACCACTGGGCCACGGAGAAGATGCGGCTCAGGGCGATCTCGAAGATCAAGGTGGCCGCCGACAGTAAGGATATCCCTACATAGGTCTGAAGCACTCCTTTCGGCAATTCGTCTCACATCTCCTGCCGCCCCTCCAGGGCCCTGGTCAAGGTCACCTCGTCGGCGTACTCCAGGTCCCCGCCGACAGGCAACCCCCTGGCCAGGCGGGTGACGCGGATGCCCAGGGGAGCGATCAAGCGCAGCAGATACATGGCCGTGGCCTCGCCTTCAAGGCTGGGGTTCGTTGCCAGGATGACCTCGCTGATGGACTGCGCCTTCAGGCGGTCGAGCAGCTCGCGGATTCTGAGGTCCTCAGGGCCGATCCCGTCCATGGGGGAGATGACCCCATGCAGGACGTGATAGAGCCCATTGTATCCCTCCGTCCGCTCGATGGCCAGGACATCCAGGGGCTCCTCGACAACGCAGATCGTGGAGCGGTCCCGCCCCTCGTCCCGACAGATGGGGCAAGGGCTCTCCTCGGCGATGTTGAAGCAGAGGGAGCAGGTGACCGTCCTCTCCTTGAGCTGCTGGATCGCCTCAGCCAAGGCCCTGGCCTGTTCCTCCGGAGCTCGCAGCAGGTAAAAGGTCAGGCGCGAGGCCGTCTTAGGCCCGATCCCCGGCAGCTTGCTGAATTCCTCGATGAGGCGCGACACAGGCTTAGCTAGCGGTTGCATCACATCAATCCTGGAATCACAAGACCACCAGTCAAAGCGCTCATACGATCTGCAGCCAGCGCCTTAGATCGGTCAATGGCCTCGTTCACGGCGGCGATGATCAGGTCTTGCAGCATCTCCACATCCTCGGTGTCAACCACGTCAGGGGCGATGGACAACGACTCCACCCTTTGATGTCCATTCATCACCACGGTGACGAATTCTCTCGCCCTTCGTCTAGTGGAATACCTTTAGGGCGAGAGAATTCGTCAGGTGATGGCCCCTCCGCCGGCGGTGACCGTCACCCTTTCCTCGCCCAAGGCCTCCTGCATCTCCAATACCCTGGATTGGAGCTGCTCTAACTGTGTAGCCCAGGGTTTAACCCTGGGCTTTCGGCCGGCTTGGGGCTGCATTCGCCCCTTCTTAGCCACCTCTTTACCTCCAATCACAATTAGGGTGCTTGCACATCGACGATCTTGGCGCCGTACATCTTCACCGCCGCCTTGACCAGGGGGTCCTCGATGACAGCCTGGTATCTCTCCTGGCGATCCTTCGGCGAGAGCACACACCTGATCCGATAGGTGCTCCCCATCGTCTCGCTGAGAAGCCTCTCCACAAAGGCCTTGTTCTCCGGCTCCTCAATCCTCTCCTTGTGGAAGGAGTAGTAAAACCCGAGGACAACCATATCGCCCACAACGGCTATAGGCTCGCAAGATTTCAAGAGGGCCTCGATGGACCGATTGCGCGGCTTTATCCTCGCCAGAACCTCCGACCAGCTTCCCCTCACCTCCTCCAGGCTGGCCTGACTCACGCCCTCATGTAATGCCTCCGCGCCAGGCTTCCGCTGAGCGGCCTTTGGCTGAGCGCCTCGACTGAGCTCGGCGAAGTCCTCAGCCGAAGCGCCTTCGGGCCGAGGGCTCAGCCCGAAGGGCTGCTTGTCAGCACGAGCACCTTTGCGTAATTCCCCTTGTGGTGGGGGCGATGGCTTGGGGGGCGGAGCTGTGGCCTCGGTTGATGGAGACGGCCTCGGCGGGGCCACTGCCTCTGCGGCCTCGGGAAGCGTCGCCTCGATGAAGGCTAACTCCAGGGGCAGTTGTGGCTGGAGGCCGGTCTTCAGATCGAGGCCCGCCCGATTGAAGAGCTTTATCGTCCTGATGAGCCCCTCGAGGGAGAAACCCTTTGCCTGCTCGGCCATCTTCGCCATGGCCTCAGCGGTGACGTTGAGCAAGCTCGAATCGTCGCTGGTCTTGATCAATAGAAGGCCGCGGAGGTATCCCATCAACTCGTGATTGAACTGGCGAGGGTCGTTGCCGTCGTCAATAACCCGATTGATGAGGTGGAGGCCCGCCTTAACGTCCCTGGCAAGGATATGGGCTACCAGCTCCTCTATCGCCTGGAGAGAGACGGTGCCCAATATCGCCTGCACCTGGGCCAGGGTGATCTCCCCTCCCCCGTAGGCCACCAACTGATCCAACAGGCTTTCGGCGTCCCGAAAGCTACCTGTGGCGCTCCTGGCGACCAGCTCCAGGGCGGCGGACTCAATGGCGAGCCCCTCTTGCTGGCAGATATGGGCCAACTTGTGCTCCAAATCTTCGAGGGTGATGCGGTGGAAATCGAAGCGCTGGCAGCGGGAGAGGACGGTGGGTGGGATCTTGTGGGGGGCTGTCGTCGCCAGGACGAAGATGACGTGGGGGGGCGGCTCCTCCAGGGTCTTGAGGAGGGCATTGAAGGCCTCGTTGGTGAGCATGTGCGACTCGTCTATGACGTAGACCTTGTACTTCCCTTCGCTGGGGGCGAAGTTTACCTTTCCCCTGAGGTCCCTGATCTCGTCAATGCCGCGGTTGGAGGCGGCATCTATCTCGATGAGGTCCATACACCGCCCCTCGGTGATGCTCCGACAGAGGGCGCACTGGTTGCAGGGCTTCTCATCCCCCTCGGAGAGGCAGTTGACCGCCTTGGCCAGGATGCGGGCCATGGAGGTCTTTCCCGTGCCGCGGGGGCCGGCGAAGAGGTAGGCATGGGCCACCTTGCCGCGGCGCAGGGCATTGCGCAGGGTTCGCGTCACGTGGTCCTGACCGATCACCTCATCGAAGGTTTGGGGGCGCCACTTGCGATAAAGGGCCTGGGAAGCCATAATCACTCCCTCAAATCCTAGTAGCAAGTGGTCTCGCCGGTGACGAATTCTCTCGCCCCTCGTCTAGTGGAATACCTTTAAGGCGAGAGAATTCGTCAGGGGTCTGCAGATAGAACTCGGCTCGGAAGGGCTACTTGCTCTCGAATTCAAAGGCGAGACCTGACGAACACGCTCGCCCCCCGGAAGAAGTAGGGCTCGCATAAACTTTCCAAAGGTTACAAAGAGACGGCGAGCGTGTTCGTCACCACTTGCTAGTTTACCACCGATGGGCGATAAATGCAAGCCTCATTTCTTAAAAACTCGCCCCTTTGAGAGCAAAAAAGGAGGGGCTGGTTAAAGGCTGGCAGCCCTCTCCTTCGATCCAAACGAAAACTCTCTCCGAAAAATATGAGAGCAAGCATAAACAGCAGGATTGCGGTACTCCGGCAGCAGACGAAGAGAGTTTTCGTTTGTAGTGCCCCTGGCAGGAGTCGAACCTGCGACACATGGTTTAGGAAACCACTGCTCTGTCCTCTGAGCTACAGGGGCATCTCATTTTTATTATAGCACATAATGCCCCACTTGTAAAGGTGATGAAAATGAGTTATAATATAACTGCAGCAACGGGGCGTAGCGCAGTTAGGTTAGCGCGCAGCAATCGGGATGCTGAGGTCGGCGGTTCGAATCCGCCCGCCCCGACCAGGATAGTCCGAAGTCCAAAGTGGACTTTTGTTTTCGATTTCGGACTCAGGACTCCGGACCTTGGAGTTTTGCTTCCTCCCAAAGCTCGTTCATCTCCTCGAGGGTCATCTGGCTCAGATCAAGCCCCCTCTCCGCGCAGAGGCTCTCCATCCGGGCGAAGCGCTGACAGAAACGCCGGTTGGCCTCCCGCAGGGCGCTCTCCGCATCAATGCCAAGCCAACGGGCCAGGTTGACCAATACGAAGAGCAAGTCGCCGAACTCCTTCTCTCTCCTCGCATCGCCTTCAGCCTTGGTCAGCTCCTCAGCCTCCTCGGCTACCTTGGCCAGAACGCCCTCGCTGTCGTGCCAGTCGAAGCCCACCCGTGCCACACGCTGTTGGATCGCCTGCGAGCGGGCCAGGGCAGGGAGGTGCGCCGGAATAGCGGCCAGCATTGAACTCTCGCCCTCTTCCCGCTTGATCCGCTCCCAGTTGCGCAGCACCTCACCCACACCTTCAACTTCCACTTCCCCGAAGACATGGGGGTGACGCCGCTTCAATTTGGCGATGATCCCCTCCAGCGCTTCCGCCAGGGTGAACTCCCCTGCCTCTGCGGCGATCTGGGCGTGGAGGACGATTTGCAAGAGCAGATCGCCCAATTCCTCGCGGAGCTTGTCTGGGTCGTCGGCGTCCAGGGCCTCCAGCACCTCGTAGGCCTCCTCCAACAGATTGGGCCTCAGCGATCGGTGGGTCTGCTCCCGATCCCAGGGACAGCCGTCCGGCGCCCGCAGGTGGGCGATGATGTCCTGTAGGGTCGCCAGGGAACTGGGCTTCAGCAGGGGCGGTATGTAGAGGCAGGTCAGGTCGTCAATCCCCTCTTGGCGATCCAGCTCGTAGAGGGGCAGCGCCCAGATCCTTTCCCCGTCGGTGCCTGCCCCCCTCACCAAGGTCACCGGGTGATCGTGGGGGTAGAGGTTCATCAGGGTGAGCTTAACGTCAGCGGCCAGCGCCCGGCTATAGAGCTGGCCGATCAGGGCGGGGAGGTCGGGATCGAGGCTGGGATGGTGGCGCGCGGCCAAGTCTGTGGCATCGGCGATCTGTAAGCCTGCCAGCGGGTCCAGGGCCAGGCATGTGAAGGCCGGCTCAAGGAAGCTCAGGCCAGCCACGAGGCGCAGGGGGATGCCCTTCTCCCTGGCCATGGCCAGGATACGCCGCACAGACTCCTCGCCCACCAGGGGGTGGCCGGGCACGGCGTAGATCACTCCCTCCTCCCGCTGGCCCAGCGCCAGCACCTGAGCGGCGATCTCCTCGTAAATCTCCTCGAAGGTCTCCAGTTGCTCGTAGAGATGGTCAAAGGAGTGGACGACGAGGCCTGTGGGGAGGGAAGCGACGAGGGGATGCCTCTTAGTGCGGAGGTAAATCTCCGCGGCGCTCTCGAGGACCTCCCGCGCCTCCAGCGTCAGATGCAGCCAATGGCCGGGCCCCAAGCCCAGGATGGTTATTCCTTTCGGCATACCTCACCTCACTATTTCCCCTTCCCCAATTATATCCCAAAATCGAAGTAACGCAAGGTTGCAAACCCTCTCCCCTTGCGAATCCTCTCCCCACAAACGCATAAAGAACTTAAACTCAAGGCGGGGAGAGGATTCGCAACCATATGCGCACAAAGAATTTAAACGTAAGGTGGGGTTGCAAACTGTCTCCCCTTGCGAATCCTCTTACCTCACCCATAAACGCACAAAGAACTTAAACGCAAGGCGGGGAGAGGATTCGCAACCATAAGCGCATAAAGAGCTTATACGCAAGGCAGGGAGACAGTTTGCAAGGAGAGGGTTTGCAAGGAAGTTGCGGCTTCGACCTGAATCTGCTATAATAGCGCCATAGCGCAAAGCCTGCTATTGCCAAGCCAGCTTAAAGCTGGTATAATAGGGGTGTCGAAGCGGGGCCTTTTCGGGCCCGAAAGGTTGCAAACTGTCTCCCCTTGCGAATCCTCTCCCCACAAATGCATAAAGAACTTAAACTCAAGGCGGGGAGAGGATTCGCAACCATAAGCGCATAAAGAACTTAGACGTAAGAGGGGGAGACAGTTTGCAAGGAGGCCAAATTGAGCGAGTACACCAGAGAAGAGATACTGAAGCTGATCAAGGAGAGGAGCGGACCTGAGGGGTTAGACCTGGCAGGCAAGGATCTGCTGGGGATTGACCTCAGCGGGGTGGACCTGCACGGCGCCATCCTGGCCCGGGCCGACCTCCGCGAAGCCAACCTGAAGAGAGCTAACCTACGGGGGGCGGACCTCTCCTGGGCCGTATTGCAGGAGGCTGACCTGCGCTGGGCCGACCTCCGCCAGGCCGATCTGTGCCAAGCCGACCTGCGGAAGGCGAGCCTGCGTTGGGCCGACCTCAGAGAGGCCGAGATAGAAGGCGCCGACTTCACCGGGGTTGACCTCACAGAGGTTCAGTTGACGAAGATCGAGAGGGCGGTGCCCGGCTATAGGGTATCCCTCCAGCAGAGGCTCCGCGGATTGGCCGTGCCCAGGGCGATGGTCTTTGCTATGGCTCTGGTAGTGCTGGCCTACCTCTGGGGATGGCTCTACAGGGCCTTCTACTTCGACGAATTCGGCCTCCCCTGGACCTCCCTCAGCCTGCTTTCCATGGATTACCTCCTCCGCGGCTGGCAGGTCATCGTCCTCAGCCTGAAGTTCCTGTTGATGCTGGCACTGCTTTCCCTCTATGCCCTCCTCACCATAATTGTCTTCTTGCTCATACCACTGACGCTCATCTACTCTTTGGGCAACCGTCTCCTCTCCCGCTTAGGGATCTCCCAGATGCGCTGGGGCGTCCTCTCTGCCATGTTCTTGGCTTACCTCGTCATCATCCTCCTGCTCTTCCCCAGCGTCATCGCCCCCCTTTGGGGCTGGCTCATCGAGAAAGGCATCCCGGCCAAGGAAGGCTTCCAGGTCTTTCAGGTGTTCCTCAAGGCGCTGTCGGCGGCGGAGAGGGCCCTGTTTCTGGCTTTCCTGGCCCTCTCCCTCGCTCCCCTCTGGGCCCTCTATCGGCTCCTTTGCCAGAGGCTGCCTGAGGCGGAGGTTCCCTCCTCCCTCCGATCGCGTTACCCTTGGCTCGACACCGTTCTCGCCTCCCTGAAGGGGGCTCGTCCCTTCGATCTGGCCCATCCCCTGGCCCCCTGGGAGCGATATTTGGGCTTGCTGGGGGCGATGGTCGTCCTCATCGCCATCCCCACCTTCCTCACCCAGGCGGGGGTGCTGCACGCCCAAAGCGACATATGCTACGGTGGCCCCCTCCCCCAGATCGAACTCTACGCCAAGGGGCTGACCACAGGCTTGCTTCCCCCGACGGAGGAGGCGACAGGCGAGCCTCAGTATTGCCTGCGGCTCCTGCTGGCCAAGAAGGGCAAATACTACGTCTTCTACCCTCACCAAACCAGAGGAGGTGAAGGCGAGAGGACGCCTAATGTCTACGAGGTCCCAGCCGAGGAGGTGGACATCGTCTACCGGGAGAGGGAAACCTGTTGGACATGCCTCGATGAGGTTCCGGCGGCGGAGGGACCGCCGGTGGTCATCACCTCCCTGGTGACCCCTACCGCGACCCCCACAAGCACCCCCACTGCCGTGCCCCTGCCCCCGACGGCCACGCCTATTATAATTCCCACCAGCACGCCGCTGCCGACGGCCACGCCAGGCCCACCGCCACCGACGCCCACGCCCCTTCCCACTCCCACGCCCACGAGGCCCCCCTGCTGGGACGATTACGAGCCTGACGATGCCGTGGGCCAGGAGAACCTCATCGCCCTCGGGGAAACCCAGACCCACAACTTCTGCCCCGACGACGATATCGACCTCGTTACCTTCCCGGTCAAGGGGAGGCACTGGTACCATGTCTACACCCATGACCTCGCCCTGGGCGTGGACACCATGATCTCCGTGGGGCTGGTGCCGACCATCGCCATCTATTGCAATCCGTCCAACTGCGCTAGCGACGACGTCGCGCCGGGGAACCTGACCTCCGACATCGTCTTCCAGGCCGCCGCCGATGGCAGTGCCCTGGTGACCATAGACAATCGCTACCAACACGGTCCCGACAAGACCTACCGGATCACCGTTGAGGAGATCGTGCCCACCCCCACGCCGACGCCCTCCATCACCCCCACGCCGACCGTGACCCGGACGCCAACCCCAACCCCCACGCTGGTGCCCCCGAAGGACCCCTGGGAGAACAACAACACCTTCGGCCAGGCCTATGGCCCCCTCGCTTCGGGACAGGCATATGAGGCCAACATCTCCTCCAGCGGCGACAGGGATTACTACTGGATTGACGTCCCGAGCCTCGAACTGGTCACGATTCTGCTTACGGATATGGGGGAAGATGCGGACTATGACCTCTACTTTTACAACGTTGATCTGGTGGAGATGACTCGATCGGCAAGAGGTGCCGGCCAGGACGAGGAGATCGTCTACCATCCCGGTGTAACGGGGAAGTATTACATCCTGGTGTGGAGCCCTACTGGCGTCTTCGACGCATATGACGAATACAAATTGGTGGCCACCTTTGGCCCTGCGGTGACGCCCACGCCGACATCTACGGCGACGCCCACCTTCACCCCCACAGCCACCAGCACACCAACGGCGACGCTGACGTCTACAAGCACACCGGAGGTGGCCACAGAGACGCCGACGCCTACAAGCACCCTGGAGGTGGCCACGGAGACACCGACGCCCACGAGCACACCGACCGCCGAGGCCGCAATGCCGACAGCGACACCAACCTCGACCCCCACGCCTACGGCGACCACATAGGGGGATTTGCGGCTGTGAGGAGCCCGGCAGGGCTAGACATGATAGCGCACAAGTGGCGGACAACGTGGCTTAAAAGACCTCAGTTAACACCCTCCCCCACGCCGTCACCCGGGCCAATAAAAAGTGTGGGATACCGGCCTATCAGACGATGAAAGGAGGGCGATAATAAGATGTGCATATTCATTGGCGCGCCACGGATAAGCAAAGAGGCGTTCGCCCAGATATTAACCGACCACAGCTCTCCCGTCGCCGCTTCCGCCTCGGAATGCTACGATATTGTAGTCGGTCATAAGCTCGACCCAGCATTGGCCCTGGCCTTCTTCCAGCAGGACAGCGCCTTTGGCACCCGTGGGGAAGTAGTTGACGGCCGCAATACCTTGGAGAACAAGAACTGGGGCAATCGCTGGGGGAACAGAGACGGCGTAGGCGGCTATCAAAAGTTCGATACCTGGCAGGATGGACTCAAGTTCTGGTGTGAGTACTATTACAACCAACACGCATGGCAAGGGGGGCTGACGGTGGAGCAGGTCGTCCCTCGCTATACCTCTGATAACCCTCAGGCGTACATCTCCTCCGTGAACCAGGCCATAGCTCGGTGGCAAGACATGCCCGATGAGCCAGCCATCGCTACATACTTTAAGAGCCCCAACCGCTGGCAGGGGCGCGGAGAGAACCCTATCAATGCCCTCGTTCTCCACGCCACGGCTGGACCCTTTGTGCCCAGCCTTCACTGGCTCATGAACCCTAACGCCCAGGTGTCGGCCCATTTCCTTATAAGCAAGGAGGGCGTCATCTTTCAGCTGGTCGATATAGAAGACCGCGCCTGGCATGCCGGGAGGAGCTCTTGGCGAGGCTGGACAAGCCTCAATCACAACTCTATAGGCATCGAGTTGGTGAACGCCAACGACGGGGTGGACCCCTACCCTGCGACGCAAGTTGACAGCCTCTTCTGGCTATGCCGGCGGTTAGTGAAAGAGTACAACATCGAAAAGGAAATGGTCACCACCCATTACCTCATCTCCCCCGGCCGCAAGACGGATCCCCGGAACTTCCGCTTCGAAGAGTTTCGAGAGAAGCTGTACGCAGCCCCCGTGAGCTTGAAAGAGGCTTTGACAAGGGCCAGCTTCGAGGCGGTGGGGGTAGATTACAACCCCGAAGCGGCATTCGCCAAGGCAGCGGCTCGGCTTAAGCTGGGCGTTCCCCTGGCACCAGAGGGGGAACTGAGGGTGGGCGATGAGGTGTACTCCTATCAGGTCTTTGCCTTGGAAACCCTGTACTGCCGCAAGGGCGACTGGGGCAACATCAAACGGCTGAGCGAGTTACAAGAGTGACGTTAGTCCCCGGGCACCATTCAGAGGGCAAAAAAGGAACCAGCGATACTCCTCTGGCACAGCATGGACGAACAGGAGTCCGAGAAATGGATACAGCACTTGGAGGGTGTAAAACGTATGGAGGAAAGGCAAGATGAGTAATAAATCTATAGCCATCACAAGTGTTAGGATATCGCTGGTCATCACAACAGCAGTATCTCTATCTGTGCCAATTGGTGTGAGTGCGCGCAGTGGCAGCGAAGGCACGAAGCTTGAGCTGGAGATCTCGTCTGCGGCAGACGTAGCCACAATCATCATTGATGACCTGGATGAGGGGTTCATCCGCCATGGCACACCCCAGTATTGGTGGGACGCTTCTATCGGTTACCGCAAGCACATGTTCTGGACCTACGTTAACGGTGACACCGTTGACGATTGGGCCGAGTGGCGCCCTGACCTCCCCCAATGTGGCTCTTACCAGGTCTCCGTTTTTATACCCAGCCAGTACGCCACCACACAGAGCGCCAAATACGAGGTGTACCACCGAGATGGCGACCAGGTTGTTGTGATCAGCCAAATAGACTACTCCGATGAATGGGTGAACCTGGGGACCTATAACTTTGACGCTGGGACCAAGGGATATGTGCGCCTCACCGATGCCACAGGTGAGGCGTTCAGCACCCGGCGCCAGGTTGGGTTCGACGCGGTGAGGTGGGAGTTGAAAGCCCCATGTTTGGTGAAAATCTATTTGCCCCTTGTGATGAGAAACTACAGCCTGAGATGAGTCTGCCATGATCAGCTTTTTATTAGCCAAAATTTGACGTTAGTGACCAGCGTGGCCTTTAGCGGCATTTTGCCATCAACTTATATGCTTGTTGGCTATCTGTCAAATTTGGCAGGTAGAGCCTTTTTACCCAAAAACGAGAGGGGCAGGGACATTTGACAAGGTCTAACAATGAACCCACGCTTGTGAAAAGTGCGGAGGGTGCATGCATGATTTGTCATGTTACGCTGCCTGGCGCTGATAGGAGCGGTGGGGAGGCGGCCGCTGCGCCACTGCCTCTTCCCAGCGCCCACTTTGGCCACAGCCCGAGCCCCTTCCACGCTCCAGATCATCCCTGCCCCCTTGAGACGGGCTCCGATAACATGCTTGCACCCACTCTCAACGGAACCGCTGCCAATTTGCAGTCCCTTGGCCCTGTATTCCGGATAGCGCATGCGCCCTTGGTTGTTGGTGTAATAGGTGATGGCCTGATGGACAGCCTCGCCTGCCGAAGCATGCTCCTGAAAGCGAAGCAAGACCTTATCCACCTTTCCATCCCATAGTTCGTCCAGTCGGTTCTTGGCCCACTGCTTGGCCAGGCCTGAGCCTTCTCCGTAAACGGCATTGGCCACTTTCCAGATGTATTGGGTAGCATGATACCAGTCTACGATTTGGATCGCCCCTGGAAAGTGTTCTTCCACCAGGTCCCATATCCAGTGCGCCCCATCGCCGATAGCCACTACCTCTTTGGCTTGCGTCACGCCCCGGCGATACCCTTCCAGCCAGAGAGCGCGACCAAAGGTTTCTGAGCCTGCGAAATCGGCGTAGAAGCTGATCTGCTGGGCCCGCACTTCCAACTGCTCAGGTCGTTTCTTGGGCACCACCGTCGTGGTCGTGTAGAAGGCACCCAGTTTAATCTCTTTCCACCCCTTCTCACGGGTATGGACGGACGTGCCATCTACGGAGACATAGAGGCGTTCTGGGGGCTGCTCAGGCGCTGTAGGGAGGACAGGATCCCTGGTATCCCAAGCCGTCTCGACTGCCTGGCGTTCCTCTTCAGCGATGATTCGCCCCAGGGTTTCGGTGGCCTCCTTGCAGGAGTTGGGACAGACGTCCACCAGGGTAAGCTTCTGAATCAGCTCTACTGCTTCCTCGAAGGGGGATTGAGCGCCCATCAAAGCGAGGATCTCTTCCAAGCCAGCACTAATACCACCGGCACAGAGGCCCAGTTGCTGGTCGAGAGGGGCCAAGCCGTGGTGACAGCCCCGACAAAGATAGTAGGGCCGGTTCAGGGTGATGGTTCCCAGCAGGGTATCCACATGGGCGGGGCGCATCCGTTGATAGTAAGCGGTTTGACCACAGGGGCAGGGCACCCTTTCCTCGGGATACGCAGGGCCATTGAGGCGGATAAGAGAGGCTAACAGGGCATTGCCCAGTTCCTTGACGGTCTTCAAAGTCATCTTTTCTGTTTCCTCCAGCGTTCTCGGTTCAGCCGTGACCCAATCGCTCATCTTCTGGGCCACTTCAGCCATACGCTGGGTCATCTGGGCGATGAAGGCTTCTTTCTGCGCTTGAGATGTGGTACAATTCACCATGGCCTCCTCCTTTTCGGGCAAAAGTTTGGGGATGTCAATCAACCCTATTTTACCCGATCTCATGGGAGGAGGCTCCCAAATTCACTGACAAATCGTGCGTGCACCCAGTGCGGAAAGCAAATTGACAAAGCTTATAATTTATGCTATAATTATAACGAGCGTTAGATAGAGGCCTGCTCATTCTGACTTGAAAGGCTATCTCATGGAGGAGCGCACAGCCCGGGATGCAATCTTGCGGGCAGCGAGGAACCTCTTCACCACCAAGGGATTCGCAAATACGACGGTGCGGGAAATCTGTCGAGAGGCAGGTGTGACCGCACCTGTGCTTTATTACCACTTCGGCAGTAAAGAGGGGCTCTTCGAGGCCGTCGTGGAGGATACCCTCACCCTGGATGGCTTTCACGACTTGCTCCGCGAGGAGGTCGCGGCTTGCTCCGATCCCTGGGCCAAGCTGCGGGCCTATGTTGGCACCTACCTGACGCACTTCCCCACCCACCTGCTGAATCCCGGCTTGCACCTGGACAACTCCACCCAGCTTCATGGAGCCAGCCTCCGCCAGCTCAGCTCGGGCATCGAAGCCATCCACCAACTGGCCAGAGAGATCCTCCAGGCAGGGATCTCAGCCGGCGAGTTCCGGGGGGTGAACGTTGACACCATGGCTGCTTGTCTGCTGGGCACTATTGATTCCTTCGTGCGGGCGCAGGTTTATCTGGAGGTGGAGTACGACTTGCAAGAGGTCACTGACTGTATCGTGGATCTGTTCACACGTGGATTGATAGTCAGGTCCAACGGAGCGTTGTAAAAAGTTGGCTAGATGGGAAGGAGAGATGCAATGGCCGAAGCAGAGCAGTGTTGTCCTGAGCCTATTCACCAGGTTAAATACAGGAGGTGAACCGATGAGAACACGATTGTTTAAGCTGTTGATGCCGACATTGGTGGTGCTGGCGCTTCTTCTATCGGGGGCGCTCCCGGCCATAGCCGGTCCTGGCAAAGCGCCAGCCCGTTACATCGTGGTGATAAAGCCCGGCGTGGATGCTAGCGCCGTAGCGAGGGGACATGAGGTGGCCGTCTCCCACATCTACACTCACGCTTTGAATGGCTTTGCCGCACCTTTGTCCCCTGCTCAGCTTCAAGCCCTCGCCGCTGACCCCCGGGTGGCCTACGTCGAGGCGGACCAGGAGGTGCATCTATTCGAACAGGAGATCCCGACCGGGATCAAGCGTATCTTCGCTCCGGGCAATACGAACATCACTATCGACGGCAATGATGATCTCCGGATTGACGTCGACGTGGCCGTCATCGACACCGGCATTGACTACGATCACCCCGACCTCAATGTCGTCGCCCGCACTGACTGCTCTGGGGGTAGTCCCTTCCAAGGGAGGTGTAAAGATAACTCCGGCGACGACGGCCACGGCCACGGCACCCACGTTGCCGGCACCATTGGCGCCATCGACAACAGCATTGGCGTGGTAGGGGTGGCCCCCGGCGCCCGCTTGTGGGCCGTCAAGGTCTTGCGGAACGACGGCAGTGGCTATATCTCCTGGGTCATCGCCGGGATCGACTGGGTCACAGCCCGCGCTGATCAAATCGAGGTCGCCAACATGAGCCTTGGCTTCGAGGGCTCCAGCAGCGCGCTCAACGAGGCGATCACCTACTCGGTGGCCGCCGGCGTGGTGCACGCGGTGGCCGCCGGCAACAACGACAAGGATGCCTCGACGTTCAGTCCCGCCAACCATCCAGACGTGATCACCGTCTCGGCGCTGGCGGACTTCAATGGTGAACCGGGCGGCCTGGGATCACCCACATGCCGTGATGACCAGGACGACACCCTTGCTGACTTCAGCAACTGGGGCAGCCTGATCGAGGTCACAGCGCCCGGCGTTTGCATCCTCTCGACCTGGAAAGAAGGTGGATACAACACGATCAGCGGTACCAGCATGGCCTCGCCGCACGTGGCCGGGGCCGCCGCCCTCCTGGCGAGTGGCGCGAACGATCCTAAGAGCAAGGCGGATGTCGACGCTATCATCCAGACGATTATTGACACGGGCAACTCCGACTGGACGGATGACTCCGGCGATGGCATCCAGGAGCCGCTCCTCGACGTGAGCAACTCGACCGCATTCACCCCGGCCACCGTGCCGGGTTCCAGCGCACCAGCGGAGCCAGTCACCGACATCGCCATCACGGCGGTCAGTGCGCCCAGCTCCGTGGTCCAGGGCGACATCGTAAGCGTGGACGTGACGGTAAAGAACGTGGGCAACCAGGACGTCGCCGCTGACATCACCGTCACCCTCACTGATGACACCGATAGCGTCACCATCGGCACGCAGACGATCAGCGGCGGTTTGGCCGTGGGTGCTTCCACAACTCTCACCTTCTCCTGGGACACCAGCAGCGCCTCCCTTGGTGACCACACCCTCACGGCCAGCCACGACTTCGCCGACGACAACGCCAGCAACGACTCCAAGTCCACCACGGTCACTGTCACAGAGCCAGGCGCAACCATGCACGTGGGTGACCTGGACGGGAGCAAGGCTCTCAAGGGCAAGAGCGGCCGGTGGGAGGTGTCCGTCACCGTTACCATCCACGATGCAGACCACAACCTTGTCGCTAATGCGACAGTCACTGGTGAGTGGAGCGGTGCTACAACGGGCACGGTGTCGGGCACCACGGGAAGTGACGGCACCGTAACGTTCAGCACTGGCAACATGTCAGGCGGCGATAGTGTCACTTTCACCGTGACCGGCGTGACGCACGACACACTCACCTACGATGACACAGCCAACCACGACCCCGATGGGGACAGCGACGGGACCAGCATCACGGTCTACAAGTCATAGTGCTCACCAACAGCACCAGTTTTGCGGCGGGGCGGCTCTACCGCTGCCACACCCAAACCTGTTGTCAGGAAGCGACAGTGGACGCTGGCAACCAGGACTACCACACGCTGAAGTAGGCGTTGTCACCAGTCCAGATCTCCGCCCAGTCCCGTCAGCGGCCAGGGTGTAGCCCAGGTTATTTCGGGCAACATCAAGGTGATTTGTATGACAAGGAGGTGACGCCTATGCCACATTGACCTATCGGGAGCTCGGCGATTGCCGGGCTTTAGCCTGCCTGTTCAGAGATGGACGGGCGATGATGTGCAAAGGAGATAAACGATGAAAAAGCTACTGATTTTGGTGATGGTGCTTTCGGCGCTTCTGATCGCTGTGCCGGCCGGCGCCGACCCCATAACCCGGTACGTGGACCACAAGGGCAAGTGCGATGGAAACTCCCCTTGCTACACGACGATCAACGACGCCATAGGTGATGCTTCGGATGGCGACACCGTGAAGGTGTATCCCGGCGTGTACCGTGAGTTTGTGCGGATTGGCAAGCCGCTCACCCTGGAGGCAGCGCGCGGGCAGCCCGTGATCCAGTGGCTCAACTTCTCGGCCTCAGATCCGGAGAGATATCGGGGCGCCATCCGCATCGAGGCAAGCGAGGTTACCGTTAGAGGGTTCTTGCTCATATCGGATGGCGATGTCCTGGGCCTCGCTTGCCGCCCGTTGGAGGGTGGTGACCTTTTCTCTACCACTGATGTGCTGCTGGAGAACAACCACGTGAAGGGCGTCCGCACGGCCTATACTGAGCCTGGGAACCACCGCCCGGGGATCTTCGCCTGCAACACAAGTAACCTCATCGTGCGGAATAACATCGTCCAGAACACTACCGGCATGGGGATCTTCCTCGGGCTGGGCGACTCTGGGACAGACGTCACCGATAGCGTCATCGAGGGGAACTTGGTGGTGGACAGCGAGTACACGGGCATCGGCCTTGTCAGGGGTAGCGGCAACACCGTGAGGGGTAACGACGTGAGGAGCGCCGGGCGGGGGAACCATAATCTGGACGACGGCATCCGGCTGGGTGTCGGGGCGACGGGCAACACGGTGGAGAACAACCGAGTCTTCGGCAGCAACCGGGACGGCATCCGCGCCGTGGTCGCCGCTTCTGGCAACACCATCCAGAACAACGTCTCGCGCGGCAACGCGCGCTACGACATCAACGATGACGGCCCGTGCCCGAGTGACAATACTTGGAGCGATAACATATACCGCACTGAGGGTGGCTCAGCGGTCTGCCCATAGGCAGGGAGCGGAGCTACGCATCAGGGGCGAGGCCCCGCCCCCGGCTTTGGCGGGGCTTTCGCCTCAGGCATGGCATCCGTGTCAACTGTGACAGGCTGCGAGGCCTGCTCTGCTTCTTCCGGACCGAATTGACCGGCTTCAAGATCGGTGATACCGAGGGCATCCTGAAGGGCCAGACACTGGACGGTGTTCCCATAGAGGGGACTGATTCGGTGAGGATCGTAGGGCGGAGATGAAGCCCAAGTCCGGCGCTGCCTACCCCGGCAGTGCCCGTCTCTCGCTCTCACGCACCGCGTTAACACGCCCCCACACAGTAGATTCCTGGGCAAAGCAAGGGGTGGGCAAACCTTCGCTACGCCAGATTGACCTGGTTAAGAGCGTGTGATATAATAGCATTCGTGTCTGGGCAGGCCCTTTATTTGTGCCCAGCGCAAGGGGACATGGACGACCGACTGGGGGTGGCCGTGGTGACGGCCTACGAAGCTAAACATTACGGCTGCTGGCTTAACCCCTTCTTCCCCATTGCAAAGTACCCTCCGGCTGCGTAATTCTCAACGACCGTCCGGTGTTAGCTTGAGAATAGCCGATGGCTTTAGTGACATCAGTATCAATGCAGCTTTCTTCGGAGACATAGCGAAAGGGGGGATGCCTATCAACCTACGCGTATCACCTGTCGCCGCGTGACACATGAGGACGCGACGGCTTACTGTGAGTTCAAGACGAAATCCAAAAGCAAAAGGAGAAGAGAATGAAAACGCGACATCAGTTGGTCAGTGTTTTGGTTGCTGTGGGCCTGATTTTGGCCATCGTGGTGCCCACGGTGCTAGCCGAGTATACCAACGAGGACATCAAAGCCCTCTACCAAGGTGACAAGGCCTTCGCTTACCTCGAAGCCCTCGTTGACTTTGGCCCACGGGTAGCCGGTAGTCGTGCCGAGAAAAAGGCTGCCAAATACATTGCTGCCGAGATGAAGGACTTCGGCCTCGACGTGGAGTTCCAGTACTTCGACATCGTCTACTTCGAGGAGCTGGTAGACCCAGTGCTGGAGCGGGTTTCCCCCGACCCCAAGGTCTACGTGCAGTATGACGATTTCCTGACCATGCAGTACTCAGGCAGTGGTGACGTGACGGCATCCGTGGAGGCTGTAGACGTCATGATCCCACCCGGCCCGAACGCCAACGACTCGACCAGTGGCTGCGAGGCGTCGGACTTCGCGGGCTTCACCCCCGGCAACATCGCCCTGATCCAACGCGGTACCTGCACCTTCTTCCTCAAGGCCTTGAATGCTCAGAACGCTGGTGCATCTGGGGTGATCATCTTTAACGAGGGCCAGCCGGGTAGGACCGGTGTGATCTTCGGCACGCTCGGTGGGCCTGGCGTGACCATCCCCGTGGTCGGCACCACCTTCGCGCTGGGGGAGGAGCTATATAACCTGACGCTTGCGGGCGATGTCACGGTCCATATGTTCGTCAACGCCTTGACGGAGAAGCGGACGAGCCAGAACGTCATCGGCACCCTGGAGGGCATTGACCCTGAGCAGGGCATTGTCTACATTGGCGGCCACTACGACTCGGTTTCGGCCGGGCCGGGGGCCAATGACGATGCCTCTGGGGTAGCAGCCATGCTGGAGGCGGCCCGACTACTGGGCACCATGGGGCATCGCACCAAGGCCACCCTCAAGTTCATCGCCTTCGGCTCTGAGGAGACCGGGCTGGATGGGTCCTACAACTACGTGGATGCGAATTGGGACGAAGTATCCACCAAAGGCATCGGCATGATCAACCTGGACATGGTCGGCGTGGGCGACACCTTGCTCCTCGGCAACATCGGCTGGAGCGGCCCCGAGCTTAGGGACTTTACCAGGGAGAAGGCAGAAACTTGGGGCTTGACCTGGGCGCCTTTCACGGCCAGCTGCAACAGTGACCATTGCTATTTTGAGGTGGCAGGCGTCCCGATTGTCTTTCTTCACCAGTCGCCTGATCCCTGGTATCACACCTCAGAGGATACTCCTGACAAGATCCTCCTCGACAAGCTGGAGGAGAATGGCGAACTGGCTACAGCAACCATGTACGACTGGGCCAAGAACCCCGCCCTACGCGCTAAGAAGGCTGCCCGCCTCGAGAAGGTCTATGTGTATCACGACCAAGTCTACGCCGGAGAATAAGCTCCCTCGCGTTGTTCGTTGGAAGAACGTGCGGGTGGCATACTGTGTGCAGTGCCAGCGCTCGTATCCCTGGCAAACCGAACGTTGCGCCCAGTGTGGGGCCAAGCTCGTGCCCAAAGTCGAACGCGTGGATGTCGAAGAGCGCTGAGACTTTGGACGGCCTACCCAGGACAGGGATAGAGTTCTCCATCGGCACGGGGCTTGCCCGTTGGCTAGGTGGGCAAGCCCCGTTGCTCCCGCAACAAGGGGAAATCCGGTCTTGGTCTGCTTCGGCTTAGGTCGTTAGCCAAGGAGGAGGACTCGTCCACTGTCCCATAGCGGTTGTTGGACAAAAGGAAAATGTTAAAGGGCTGAGATCGTCTCAGCCCTTTATGTTATATCGTATTGTCAAGTTATTGTACCAGCGTATTTGTCGCCATCGCGCCAGCTGCTAGCCCGGCGCCATGGCCTGAGGCTTCTCGCCGCGACGGGAGCGGAGGAGGCGGGCCAGGAGCCCGGCAACGGAGATGGCGGAGCCCAGGGCCGCCGCCCCGATGAGTATGTCCCTCCCACGCCCCTCTTGGGGCACTACCACCACCTGGGCCCGCCTCTGGCGAGCTGCCGCCAAAAGCCCCCGGCGCAGGTCCTCGCGAAAGGTTGGTTCAGGCCTCACCGGGGCCAGGGCCTCCTTGGCCCTCCCCGCCGTGTCCAAAAGGGGGGCCAGTTCCTCCTCATAGGCAGGGAACATGGCGAGGTAGGCGTCTCCTTTCCCGCCCCCCTCCTTCAACCGATCGGCGTGAGCCGTTAATACCTCAATCAATATCCTATCGTCCATGGCCTTCCCCCTTCAAGTCAAACGACCTTCATTTGAGGGCTCTTTTCTTACCGCAGAGTGCACAGAGCGCGCAGAGAAGATATTATTACTGAGTCTTGCATAAATTGCTAAATAGCGGTATCCTTTGGGCATCTCTACAGAAAGGAGTCAGCCCAAGGGAGCCATGTCGCCACAAGATTGGAAAGAAGCTCGGCGCTTACGAGCCTGGGAA
>Ga0315314_1000365_pt1 | contig 53234 bp, 40 predicted proteins | sample TDP9_MG_FD_203631 | JGI IMG/M metagenome (GOLD analysis project Ga0315314, IMG submission 203631) | Freshwater sediment microbial communities from Lake Towuti, South Sulawesi, Indonesia - TDP9 | ecosystem: Environmental > Aquatic > Freshwater > Lake > Sediment | place: Indonesia: South Sulawesi... | reverse complement strand
AATAGGCGCGGACGAAACCCTATCGGAGATAAGATCCGCTTCCGTGACGGTGGTGCTTCCTTCTTCCCCGTTCCAGGTAGTGTTCGGCCTCGGTGCAGAGGACTACACGCTCCAAGTGGGGTCGACACTTAGGCTTAATGTCCAATTCACCCCCGTCAGGGCGGTCCCGGTGATGCTTCTCTGGGATCACCCCTCCAGTCCCACGCGATTCGTCGTTGATGTCGAGTCAATTCCCAAGGTAAGTATACGAACTACAGATGCGGCCGGAAAAGCCTCAACAGTGTTCGCGCAAAACGAAACAGGTTTCGCCAAAGTCAATGTGGAGGCCTCTGTTGAGGATCCCTTCCATGGCACCAATGTCCGAGCGGTCTCACTGACCCTGACGAACTCCTCTTCTATCCTCATGCAAGACACGTTGATGACTCTGAAATCCGAGACAGATTACCCATTCCGGCTCGACTACGCGCTTCAGGTGACAGTCCCAGCAGGACGGTATGATCTCAGAATCAGCGTTAGAGACGCAGCGGGGAGAACCTTCGTAGCAACGCGCCTGATTGCAGTCGCCCGCTTCTACGCAATCATTATCGTGCTCGTTGACGGGCATGGACGGGCTTCTCCCGGACTCAACGTCTCCGTAGTGGCGGCAAGCGAGGTGATTGACACTGTAACGACCAACTCAAGCGGAAGAGCTGTCGCCAAGGCTCCCTGGAGCAAGATAGTTGGCCCACTGAATCTACAAGTCTACAGGTCAGGTGTACTGGTCTTCTCGCGTGAGGTTCCTGTTGAATCTGATTCGGCAGTGCAGCTTGTGACGCCACTCTACGATTGGGACATCGTTGCAAAGTTTGAGAGCCCAAGTCTACCGGTTTCGGGAGCCAGCGTTCAGCTATTCCTCAATGGAACGCTCATCGATTCAGGTACGACCGATGCGAATGGAAGAGCCCGTTTCAGATCCGTCCCTCTTGGAGTATATGAGATCACAGTGGCGTCCCTTCTCGGCTCCAGTCACTTTCTCAATGTCACGCACTCGAGAGAGGCCGGCGAGAGCGTCTTACAGATTCCAGTCATATCAGTAGTCTCGACAAGCACCGCAGCGATTCTAGCCATTGTGGCCATTGTGGCAGTTATCGGAGTCTTCGCTACCACACGTCGGAGGAAACGAACACCGCGTGTCGAGAACCTCGCTCAACTGCTTGGCGGGTCAGTCCCTCGGTCTGCGATTGTGATGATACTCGGGCCTTCCGGCAGCGGAAAGAGCGTACTGCTCCAGAACATGCTTGTGGATTCTGTCCGGCTTGGCAGTCGTGCCGTGTACGTGTCAAACTCGGAACTGCCTTCGAAGATCCGGGACCAGCTGACGAAAATGGGATTGAACGCACAGGAATGCGAGCAGCAGAACAACCTGAGGTTTATCGATGCCTACTCCGGAGAGACAGGCGCGATCTCGGGTGAGAGACATTCGGTGCAGTCTCCAAGGGATCTGACAGCGCTTGGAATTCAATTGACCAGTTGCGTTGAGGAACTCGGAGGCGTAGCTGACGCTTTTCTCGACTCGCTGACCCCGATCGTTGTGTCGGGAGGTTCCGTCAGAGGCTACGAGTTTCTCCGCTACTACGGCGCACGTGTCACAAAATCAGGCGGGACTTTCCTGTACACGATCAGCACGACGATCGAGCCTGAACTTCTGAGTCGATTCGAGGAAGTCTCAGACTGTGTACTACAAATGGAGAAGTCGTCTGGCACCGGGAGGATCAAGGGACGTTTGCTTGTGAAGAAGGCGCGCGGTCTGGAACATGAACGTGATTGGGTTGGTTTCAGGATCACATCAAAGGGGCGAATAGAGTTCGTTCCCCTTCCAACCGAAAGGGTCTAGACTTGCACCGACCGTCCGCAGCGAACAGAAGCATCGAGGTTGCACAGTATTCGCGATGCGTTTGAGCGTTCTTCAGCGAGGCCACAATGAAGCGGCGCGACGTCGCCGGAGAATCAAGGCCGCAGCCAGTGTGGCAACACCAAGCATGATTGGTTGAACGATTGAGGGGTACTCTGGGATCGGTTCACCCGACTGTTGGAGCTGAAAATCGACTGTGGCCACGGCACCTGGTGTCACGACGACCATCTGAGTCACAGGCGTATATCCGGGATCTAGTGAGGCAGTTAGGTCGTAGGTTCCAGGCGTGACCCACATCATGTATGTGCCGTCAGTCGTGGAGGAGACGCGTGTGGGTTCACCGTCGTTCCCAGACGCTATTACTTGAGCCCACGCTAGCGGCCTGAGGTTCCCGTACTGATCGTACCAGTAGACTGTGCCTTTGATGACGGCCATTGATGCATGGGACGGTGTGACCATGAAAGCCACGGCAACAAACGCCACCAAAAGAAGCGCGATGACGACAACATGTTTCATGACGGACACTGAAATTGAAGTCGGTTCACGAGCCCGATAAGTCTTACTATAATCAACCATGTCTTGTACAAGCTAGCTTCTCTTTTTTTGCCAAATCACCAGAAGAATTACAACGGCCATGACAATTAACGCCGCCACGACGACGTACGATGCCATCATGCCAGAGATCGCGGAACCCTGTTCGCTGAACAAGTACACCGCCCCGGAATCGCTTCCCGCAACCAAGATACTGCCGTCAGCAGACATCGAGAGCGAGTGAACTATGGCTCCGGCTTCGAAGGTCCAAATTCGATTTACCAAGGAACCGTCGAACATGGATATCGTTCCGTTCGTGTTCGCCACCGCGATGCGCTCACCGTCATCAGACAGCGTCGTTGACGTGACCGGATTTTTCGTTCCAACGGTTGCAACCTCTTCAAGCCGGCCATCCACGTGAAGGACGGAGACATCTCCGTTTGTGCTTCCAGTCACGACTCGGCGCGTGCGAGCCGAAATTGAGAGCGCAGACAGTGCTCCGCCCAGTTCGTACTCGTCCAGCAATTGACCCGAAGTGTCGATCAGGTAGAGGGATCCGTCACCTCCTGCGGCAACGATCTGCTCCAGGTCGTCAACGAATGCAAGACACGGGACGTTTGTGTGTTCGTTGAAGCTCCATTGGTAACTCGTCGATGGGGACGCACCAAAGAAGTAGAGACCTCCTTTCGTTCCCGTCGCCGCAAGCGCTCTTGACTCTGATAGGGACAGGGCTAGGACTCCGCCAGGGATCGAGGACTGCCAGATCAACGGATCTGTTCGACTTGTCTCGAAGACGTACACGTTGCCGCGGCGGTCTCCCGCTGCAAGATAATCTCCGTCTCCACTGAGGACAAGCGCGTCGATCGGATAGTCGGACCGGAAGACCCAATCAGGCGCATCAGAGAGTTCGGGCCGTTCAAAGAAGAAGATGCCTCCGGCCACGTCACTTGCGGCTGCGCGACTTCCGTTTCCTGATATGGCCACATGTCTTACGTATCCCTGTGTCCCATACGACCACAAGGGCTTCGCGTCCGCTGATCTTGTGTCGAAGAAATAGGCGTGCATGTCATCGCTGCCCGCGATGGCGTATGCTCCGTCCTCCGAGACCGCAACGGACCATACGTAGTTGCCCGTCATGTACGTCCACGCAGGCGACGCCTGAGACGTGCTCGCGGCCAGCGCGACGAGAAGCATGACCATGAACCTGCCACTTGAGCCGGTTTCGAGTGTGAGTCGCAGGTTGTTCGTCCCCCAAGTTCAGGCGAGTCTGATGGGCATTGACGCACATCTGTGCATTTTGTCGTCTAAGAGCGTTCTCTTTCCGTGCAAATCGTATTTGGGCGAGTAGTCAACGGTCGTTTTTGCTAACACACGTGAGCTAGCGTTCCGTTTTGGCTAGAGGCCGAGGTTGAGGCGGGCGTGTCAATGCCTCTACCGCCATGCAGTGTTTCATGAACAACCGCCCGTCCCCCGTTGGCGCCGATTTAGCCCCAATTGTTCAGGCCGTCTTATTCTCGTCAAACGCCCCAAGATAGCGCAAAGGGATGTGAACGAACCCTGAAACCGACTCTTCTCGCAGTACTCTGCATCCTGACACTGGCTACTGCTGCAACCAGCGCGGTTGCCGCTCCGTTCGCCAACCAGTCAACAAGCAAGCAAGCAGTGTTCCTATCTCCGCTCGAACGATGGATGCCCACCTGGAACCTGAACGGGTACGTCACGTTGCTTGAGCGTGCGGGATACCATGTCGATGTACTCCTCAATGAGAAAGTTTCGGTCTCATTCCTGACTACGAGCCTCAGCAAGTACGATGCCATCATCCTAAGGACCGACTACTTCCACTATGAAGGATTCAATTACTACTGCACTGGTGAGCCGGTCAATTCAAAGACTAGAACCACTTTCGCGGCACAGATATCTGTCCAAGAACTGCAAGTGAACGGGTTCTGCCTTGGCTTCAGCCTCATATTCCTGCAACACAACTATCCAGCGGGTAGTCTGAAGCCAGGACTCGTCTTTGTTGTGGCAAGCGATTCCACAGTCCTAGCTTCGCCGTTTCTAACCGGCGGCTCATCGGCCTTCTTGGGCTACGAAACAACGTTCGGCCTGGGATGGGGGCGCCTAGACGCGATCTCCATCAAACTCCTCAAGTACTTGTCGGAGAAATCTTCCGTAAGGGATTCGATCGCCAAGCTATTCAGCTACCTGACTGCAGGCCACGGCATCACGTCCAAGCTCCCTCCGATCTACTACGCAGGCAACGGCAACTTCAAACTATAGCGACCGAACACAAACCCCGCTGCAACGACGAAATGCGCGCCTCAGCAAGCCCGGCTTCCTGAACCGCAGCATTCACATAACACTCGGCGGACCTTTTCCCTATTTCAGAATCTGGACCAAGAGCGAATTCTCTTCCTTGTCACTGGACGAGAACTATCAGACGACCGCGGTCCCGCAGGCACTGTTCGGGCCAGTGTGCGTCTTCGTGTTCTAAGAACTGCCAAAACTATGATGGCTCCGATAATGACAATCAACAGCGCGATGTTTAGGCTCACGGCGCTCCAGTCTTCCGACCAAACGGCTTCGATTGTGGTTGGCTCTCGCATTACGAGCAAGCTCTGAGGTTCATCCGCGACGCCGATGAAGTTCTCGGATCCGGTCCATCTAGTGAATGATTTTTTCAAGCCAAGCAGGCCCATGATCCCTTCAGCCTGAACTGTCCGCCTGTCAAGCGAGAAAGATACCTCGGCATCTTTGGGGTACCATCCTGAGCCTTTCGTTTCTCCAATAGGACTAGTGACGTTCAGATAGAACTCAGTGTCATACAATCCCACTATCGTCGTCGGCTCGTTGATCATCAACTCCAGATAGTCGCCGGTTACGCTTTGTGAGTTCACAGACCAGCCGTGAAAAACACGACGGACGCCGGCAGAAGGATACAGCGCGCCCGGGCCTGTGTGGTTAGCGGAGACCGCGTCGCCGGACCTACGCCATCCTGATTCTGGTGACTGGAACAGGTCAGCCGGATCTGTTGAAAAAGAGACCATGTACTCTGCCGCGTACGTGAAGGTGTACGATCCAGCTCCTGATACTTGCCTCTGGTTATCCTCGCAGACGAACCGCACTCCCGGCTGCCCCAAGATCAGCTTGCCTACCGTGATGTTGTGAGTTCTGCCCTTCTCGAATGGAATCTTTTCCATCCTTCCTGAAGAAAGTGAGGAGTAGGGTTGTTGGTCAACGTAGAGTAATGTCGTCAGTTGCTCGGGAAGACCTCTCGCGCTTACTGACACCTCGTAGGTGAGCCCGGGCTTGCCCTCAAGAACCAAGACAAGTTTTGGTGCTGTTTCTTCCGGAGGTGCTGGGAACATGTTCATGGATTCCCTGGACCAAAACCCTGAGGACGCGTCCTTGCATTCTGCGCAACGCTCTTCTTTCTCAGCCTTGATCATTATGCCGTAGTTTGGAACCTCACCGTTATGCCATGCTCTCGCATCGTTTGTGATCTCCCACTCCACAGTCACTTCAGTCTTGGCGGGTGCAATCGTCTTTGAAGTCACTTTTGGGTCCCATGATGGTTGATTGTTCCAGTCTTGGGTGGTCTCATTCCATTTTGCGGTGACGCGATGAGTCACATAGGTCTGCTCGATGGCCGGCGCGTAGTACTGCCAAAGCCTGAGTGTCGCGTGAGCTATCGCATAACTCTTGGACACCGCAGACAGATCGAAACGAATGAATATTCGCTCGGAACCCCAGATGTCCTGTCCACGATCGTATTTGTTGCCAACGTAGAGAAACGTGTCATAACCGTATTTTCTAACTGGGTACTTGCCGTCTGCATAGTTGTCAGCGACTGGATAGAGGACGATGGTCTTCTCCGCGGTCACAAGTGTCAAGTTCTGCACGAACAGGGCCGTAAGCAGCAGAGATGCGATGAGCAAACCCTTCATGCGCTATGCGCCGCAGCCGCGTGCATTCTGTTCCGAGTAGAATAAACTGTTCGGCTCTGACGGCGTGCAGGAGCGCAGTGGCTCCGCTACGTCGCGTTGAGGTAAAGAAAAGGAGGAGAAGGGATCTACGCGCGATCCCTTACTTCATCAATAGTGGGGTACTGAGGTTTTGTTTTCGTAGCAGCCAGGCTGACGCTGCGAGCGCAGCGAACAGTCCGAAGGCGACTATGACAGGTGGCATCTCAGGTACTGGTACGCCGCTACCGGCTAGGTTGGTGTCTTGGCTGCCAACCCATCCTGGTGAGACGACTGCCGTGTATTCCGCGTTGAATGTTGGTGCTGAGCTACTCCAGACGCCTGGTGCTTCGCTTGTGCTGACGCTGACATCGTGGCTGCCTGCTGGTAGCCACATGATGAAAGCTCCAGCTGGGTGACTTGCTACTAGGCCGACTGCTCCGAGTCCAGTTGCGTAAGCTGGGTACGAGTCAGTCTCAGGTCCTGGTGACGCCGACACTTGTGCCCATGGAAGCGCTCTGAGGTTGCCGAACATGTCGAACCAGCGGACAGTTCCCGTGAGCTTCGCCATGTCGTTCATGTCGATCCAGAGCTCAACAGCTCCGCCCCACGGAACTTGTACGTTGGTCAGTTCCCAACCCTGAGCGAACATGCGCCAGTCGTCCACCGGGATAGCAGCATCGTAGACGCCGTTGGCGCCCATCGGGTCGAAGGCCCATACCTTGACGCTGTAGAGGCCTCCTCCGCTGCCTTCCCAGTTGGGTATGTCAACGCTGCCTGGGATACCGTAGTCCCACTGATCTGTGCCCATCCACCAGTTGCCGCCGTTGACCTTGTCGATCCAGCTTCCACTCATCTGGAAGCCGTTGACAGTTGGCCATCCGCCAGCCCAAGTTCTGGTTGGGTCACCGAAGTACCAGTAGAAGCCGTAGACATCGAAGATCGCTAGGCCAGTAGCTGGGACCTGAAGTCGGTTGGGCGCTGCGTGCCAGCATCCACCGCCACACCGACCCACAGTGTATGGTAGACGCAAGCCATAGCGCGTCGGTCCTGTTCGGAGGCCTGGGTAACCGGAGCCAGTTCCAACTCCAGGACTGGAGCCGAAGCTGTTGAACCAGTTGCCCCAAGTGTTTCCTAGTATGCCTGTGCCTAGCACGCCGGTGCTAGATGCGTTCCATTCACCTGGGATTGGCCTGAAGATGTTTCCTGTTCCAGTGGCGTTTAGCTTGCTGCTGTAGAAGTAGCTGCTGATCCATGCTCGCTGCCCGTTCGCCCAGACGCTGCTGGACGGGAACGTGTTGGCTGCCTCGACATAGGTGCCCGGTATGTTGATTCGTTGTCCGAAGTCTGCTGCTTGCGCTGGCCCCATTGGGGAACCAGTGTAGTTGAGCATCCAGTCAGCCCAGACTTGGTAGCCGAGGTACGCACCGCCATTGCTTTGCTGCGTGAACAGGTTGGGCTCTGCTTGTCCGTAGATTGATGCTCCAACCATCTCGTCTGCGGAGTTGAACGCCTCAACTCGGACGAATCCGTTGAACGGGGTCCTGATGCCTTCGTGGAGGAAGTCCATGTAGACTCGTATCTGTCCGCCTTGGATCAGGTCTGCCTCGATGTCCGCGCCACTCGAGAACGGCACCATCACGGGGAATGATCTCCTCATGACGTAGCCGTGCGTGTAGGCGTGGTACGTGTACTGGCCTGGAGGTAGACGGGTCGACCTGTAGTCGCCCATGAGCGCATACTCGTAGGGGGCGTTCCACATCCACGGGTTGACTGGACTAGCCCAGTCTGATCCGTAGAAGAAGACTCCCACGTGCTCATGCCGGCCTGCCTCATTCGCGTACAGGCCTGTGGCGTTGAGAGCATTGTCAATGTCGAACGGCGAGACGCCATAGCCGTGCGCTGCGAAGTTGGCCACTGCAGGATTTGTTCCAGGAATGCGCCATCCGAGTGTGGCGTTCGTTGTGCCTGCGTCCTGGATCAGGCCGTAGAGGGTCGGGTCCAAGATCGTCTGTGATGTGCCTTCCTCGTTGATGAAGTCAACCCAGATCTCGGAGCCTGGGAACGTCCAAGGACGAGAGTGGGCTGGGACTTCGAAGTCAGTCGAGCGGAGGCTAATCCACAGCCACGAGTTCGCTACGCTGAAGCTCAGTAGGACAGGGCTGTTGCAGAGTGCGACGCTGACCTGCGGGTCACCGCCGATTATGTTGTACCAGCCGGTTCCGTTGAGGCGTGCCCACGGGATTCCCATGTCGGAGAAGTAGAGCTGGAGGCTGTACGGGTTGCCTGCAAGCTCAACTGGCCCTTCAGGCGAGTGACTTGAAGGCATCGGGTTCAGTCCATAGTCCTTCTTCGCGGGATCACGTGCGCTACCGCTTGCGCCGGGAAGCATCAAGGCGTTCGGATAGACAGCGTTCCAACCTTCGATGACTACTCCGCCGAGGTACGCTCCACCAGTGAAGTCATTGCCGTCAATGCGCCCGTCCACACCAGCAGCGGTTGAGACAGACGCGGTCATCGCGCCTCTCTCGTTGCCGTTCGCGTCCAGAGCGACCAACGTGAAGGTCGACTGAACCGCCGAGAGCGGCCATGGCTGACCTGGCAGGTAGACGGTTGTCTCTATCCAGTTGCTTCTGCGTAGGTCCATTTGGATTGCGGCAGAGATTCCTACGAGTGAGAAGTGTCGCTGGAATGCGTCCGCCTCGTCCATTATGTAGCCCGTGACGAATGCCTCAACTGAGTAGTCACCGTTCGGCATGCCTGCAACATAGTCGGCCCAATCCCACGGGACGTGTCCATCCCACTGGGTTGACGGGTTGTGGGTGACCGAGCCTCTGGCGTTTCCGCCGGCACCGGTCGTCCAAGTCCATGTCATGTCAACGTTGTCCGTCAACCACGCGCCGTAGTTCGTGCGCGTCGGGACTGTTCCACCGGAGCCTATGGCTGCGTTGGCATCGTCGTGGAGTCCGAGGAGCATGTTGGGTGGAGCGATCTCCTTCTGTAGCCAGCCACCGAATCCACCGACCCATGGGGCCGCTGCGGTTACGCCGTGGGCTGAGTCAGATGCCCACCAGCCGATCATGTTGCCCTCAGCATCGTACAGGTTGATCAGTATGTCCCTCACGGCGGGCGTAGCGATATAGTTCGCCGCATTCCACACACCCACCAAGGCATTGTTTGGTGCTAAGGCCGGATTGTTAGTGCCGAGTGGCAGTTGCCACAGGTTATGCCATGGTATGGCTCCCGTGCCGTGCTTCGACCAGACGGTCAAGTAGACATCCGGCGAATCATAGATGACAATGTACTTGCGGTATGACTGGCCTGCGAGGACTGTGAACCGATCGGTCGTTGTGGGGCTGAACCCTGAAGCCTCAGCTGTCAGAGTGTAGGTGCCCTCAGCAAGTCCGAACAGATACAGCCTGTACGTAGCGCCAGTCTTCCCTGGCGTTGCATCGTTGAAGGCGAAGTCGTTGCGGCTCCAGAATCCCCATGCTTGGACTTCGCGTCCTTCAGGGGTTGTTCCGTCAGCAACAACTTTGCCGGAAGTGTACGAACCAAACGCTGCTGGTGGCGCGTTGAATGCGTGTGTTCGAACGGTCACTTCAACCCATGCTGGGTTGAGTTCATTCTTCACGACAATTACTGGGAAGTTGCCTACTCCGATGCTCTGATAGCCGATCGTAGCGGTTGCGGGTCCATCAGCGATGCGTGCGTAGATCTTGAAGTGATAGAGACCTGCGATGGCAGGCGCCTTCAGGTCGAAGAGGCGTACATGCCAAGTCCGATCTGTTGTGTGTTGCCAGTCAGCGGTAATGTTCATTCTACCGGCTGTGGCGTAGTCTTGGCCGAGCCTGACTCGGACCCAGCTGGGCGCGATCGGGCTGTAGACGTTCTGTCTACTGACGGCGATTTGAGCCCAGTCATCGGTGATGTCCGTCCAGACAGCTTCTTGCCTCGTCGGGGCAAGCCACTCGAATTCTGGAGGAACGAAGATGTCGATGCGTGTCACAACCCACTGGGCGCTCAGTGGTACGCCAGCGATCCAGGGGATCGTGAAATCGAACTGTAGGTCGCCGATGCTGTCGGACGCGCTTGCCAAGATTGCGTAGTCTAGGTAGCTGTCGAAGAGTTCACGTGTCTGAGTATTGCCGCTCCATGTGCCAGGATGATCACCGGTTCCTTGTGTTCCCCAGAGAGTGTCTAGTGTTTGGCTCCATCCGCTCTTGTAGGTCTCTCCGACTCCCGGGTGAAGAACAACACAGAACGGGTCAGCATTACCGAAAAGCGTACATGACGACTGTCGCGGTTGCTGAGCGTTAGCGAATGGTACCATGCCTGGAAGTACTGGGATGATCATTAGTACTGCGATTGCGATTGCCAATAATTTCTTATTCAATTTCTTTTTTCACCTATTCAAATATAGGTACACACACTCGCGTACGCGTCGCGTGCGTACCATGAACCGAACAGCGCCTGACCACAGTATATAAGCGGAACACTCGGCCCCGGACATATCACGCGCGCCCGTGACGCTTCACTTGTAGTTGCACTCATGCTCCACAAACGATTGTGGGCCGTCGGCGTGGACGATGCTGATGTAATCGGCACGGTGTTATGGTGTAGCTGCCTCGTGTTGAAACGCGTGGAGAAAGAAGTGAGCTTCCAGTCATGGGATGACGGATGTCCCCGCGTGGCGGGGCAATGTTTATGGGCTGGCGGGCCCACGGGTGGGAGAGTGGGAGCAAACCTGACAGTCGTAGAGCTTGATGAGAAAGGACGGCTGCTCCTCCCGGCCTCTTTGAGGAGGAAGCTCGGAGCCCGAAGATTCGAGGTGGGGTTAGTCGCCGGGCGGGTCGAACTCGCCCCGATTGAGGACGTGAAAGCTCTGAAGGGTAAGTACAGAAATCGGATCAGGGCCCCTTGGGTGAAACTGGAAGAGATGGCAGAGAAGCTTGTCAGAGAAGGCAAGCGGTGAGCAGCTGCCCACCAGAGTCTTGGCAGACGCTGACGTGTTCTTCTCGTATCTCGTCGCGGACGAGTTGTCAGCTTGTTCCGAGAAGCTCGTATTCAGAGCAGACAGTGGTTCACTGAAGTTGCAGGTCGCTTCCGAGATCTATGATGACATAATCACGGCGTTGAGGAGTAGCAACACGCCAATCACGGTAGTGGTGGAACTTCTGAGTGATCTTCGGAGAATACCTCACGAGGTCCTCCCCACATCGGTCGAGGCTGCCGTTGAAGCCATGAGACTGTACTCTCGTTACGGAGGATCCAGAAGACTCCACTATTTCGACTCCTTTCACGTGGCGACGGCCAAGCTCCACGAACTTCCGCTGATAACAAGTGACCGATTCATTCTGCAAAACTCGGACCAGCTTCGGATAGTCGCAATCGACCTACGCAAGGTCTAGAACACGCTTGGACTGTCACTGTAGACTACACTGATGGGCATGAGGCCAGCGCTCGCTGCCAATGATCACTCTATCGTCAAAGATATCGGAATAATATAGCTTGGACATGCATAGTAGTCGGACGGAATTGCGGCACGTTTCGAAGAAGGCGTTGATCCCAAGTGACTTGGAAAACTCTGCTAGTCCTAATGATTGCCTTTGCTGCTGTAGGTCTCGTCGTGTCGGCCTACCTCATGTACCTGTCCTCGCTGCCCCCGGCGAGTTGTCCGATCGGTGAAGTTGGCATACTCTCATGCAATGACGTGATCTACAGCAAGTACGCGCATTTCTACGGTGTTTCAGTTGCTCTTCTTGGTCTTGGCTGGTTCATTGTCATCATCGGGTTGATTGTAGTGTCTTCGCGCGATATGCGACTCTTCCGATGGGTCGTTGCCTGGTCGATCCTGGGCGCCGCCGGCGTCGTCGCCTTCGTCTACACAGAAGCGTTCTTGCTCGGATCGATCTGCCCACTGTGTACTATCGCGCATCTCTCTGGCTTGGCGATACTTGCAATCTCGATCCTTCACCTGCGAGCCGCCCGAAACCGATCGTGACTGGCCGACGAATTCGGATCGCGAGAAACGCGGTCCGTCACTCTGGCGGGTTCATTTCAGATTCGGACTTTGACTGAAGCACGAAAGACGTGTAACAGAGAATCCTCAAATAGAACAAGAACGGCAAGCCACGGACATTCGCTCACCGACACAGACCCACCACACAGGGGCAGATGACAACGATCACGAAAATCAGGTCAAACCCTGTCGTAGTGGCGCTGTTGATCACGCTCGCATTCTCGACCATGCTTCGGTTGTCGCCAGAAGATGTTCAAGCTCAAGGAACGTGTCATCATCCAGACAACACCGGAAAGATTTGTGGAATCTTCCTTCGCCCGGGCGTACGAGATGAGTTCAAGTCGAATTCAACTCATGCTTGGAGTCATACGCTCGACACCCTTCGCGGCGCTCAAGGCGGGGAAAGCCAGCGGCAGCAGATCTTTGACCGTTATCAGGACTACGCGGTCTTGGCGAGCGCGTCTGACAGCGTAGGTGATTTCCAGTTCGACATTTGGACTATGGAGAATGTTTCGGACATTCGCGTCTACTTGCCGTCAAACTTCACATTCGCCTATGCTTCAAGCGGATACGGGGACGCCACCACCAGCGACAAGATCTACTCAGTGTGGACGGATATCACGAACGACTACTCCTACATCTCCGTCACGAAGCTCAGGGAGGATGATCCGATCGCGCCGGGATGGGAGCGCATCGAAATCGGCCGGCTCCCAAGCCTTATTCAGCAAATGCCCTCCTTCACAATCAGACCCGGACTTCATCACATCAGACTCTTTCAGATACGAGCCCCCTTCGTCGCCGGCCTGTATCATTTCAAGATCTACGTGGACAATCGCACGATCGGAGAAGGCAACTTCCCCGTGGCGATCGTGAAGTCAAGCCTCCAGCCGGCATACGTGACAGGATTGGTGCTGCTCAAGGATCTTCTTCCTCCAACCAACGCGTCCGGAAGAATCACGGCTGTAGGAACAACAGGCAATGGCGGCTACGCGGAAGCCATCGCATACTTCGGACCGAGAGATCTCGAGAAGGTGGACGCTCGCGGCAGCTGTTACAGGTACTGGATGTTCGGCTTGCCCGCGGGAACATTCGAGCTGACCGCTTCCGCTTCCGGCTTCACTAAGGACTCTTCACGAATCACGGTCGAGACGGGTCAATCGTTACGGGTCGACTTTGAACTGACCGCGGGGTCTGTGATTCGCCTGATCGTTTGGTCGAAGGACGGAATAGCGACGATTCCTTGGGGAAATCTCTGGCAGCCTCCTTACGGGACGAATGATCCCTTCCTTCCGATCAACGACTTGGGTCCGCACCGAGACATATTTGTCAGGCTCTTCAATCAGTACGATGAACCTCTGGCCTACTGGGCCTCTGATGACACTCATTTTCCGTTCGGCCCGCCGTGGACATCAGCAACGGTTGACAGGAAACGCAACTACTCCCCGTGGCTTCTCAAGCCATCAACGACTCCTTCCAGCACTTCGTACAGCGTGACCCTGACCGACGCAAGAGGACTGGCTTCGGTCAGACTGGACGGCCACGTTCCTGCCGACATGGCTGATCTTGTTGAAGGAATCGACGCGGGAACATACAGGATAGAGATTCAGGTCACCGGATACGTGATGAGAGAGGCGGACGACTGGCAGAGAACCTTCACGATTCGAAGCGGCTACACGCTTCAGACCGATCTGATAAGAAGCAGCTGGGTCAACGCCACACTGCTGATACCGGAAAGTCGCTTCGTTCCTGTCTCGAATTGCACGGTCGTTCTTGTCGCGAAGAGCACGGATGACTTCGAGAAGGGACTTGCGGCTGCAGTATTCCCCAACGGAACCAGCCGGTTCAACATGGTGCTAGAGGGATTCAATGGATTGTACAACCGTTTCAGGAATACGACCGACTATCAGGACTATGGTTTCGAGCCCGTCGACTACAGCCTCGAAGTCTACATGACAGACATGGGCGCACCGTGGAGGCGCACTAACGGCACAGGCTGGTACTTGGCGCAAGAGGAGCTTGTGGAATTTCACGCAACCTTCGGGGTCACATCAGTCACAGCTACGTTTCACTTGGAGGCGTCTTCCGTCGAATTTGTTCTAAGGTCGACGCAGATCCAGCAGCCGCCGCAGGTCAGGCCGTGGACGTTTCCTGGTGCGGGCATACGGTTGTACATGCTCGACGAACTTGGAAGCCTCGCCGCGATAGTCGATCCGTTGTACTACGGCCTGATCCAAGATGCGGGAACAACCAACGCTACACTAGGTTGGCCTGTGTACGGAGTCAACTACGGTCTCCCCGGCGTGGACGCGACACATGGCTATGGCGTAAGTCCGCACGATGCAGACAACCTGAACGCACCCGGCAGGCATGGCCTTCTGAGAGTCCGCTTCACTGGAATCGATTCGGGACCGATCGCGGCGCTCGCAGGCGCGTACCCCACGCGGCTGGAGGAAGGAAAGTACTTCGTCAGCGCTTCCACGCTCGGCTACATTCAACGATGGGACTCTTCACTTTACATCTTTCGCGGCGTCCGCGAGGACATTCAGATCGACCTCATACAAGGCGCCCAGATCCGAGTCGAGCTGGAGTTCAGACATGAGAACATGCCAACGGCCTTCAACGGCTTCGCTCGCGTCGAAGTCTACAACCAAGACGGCACACTCGTCGGCGCCTCGATCTACGGACAAGCACAGCCGAACTACTACACGCTCCTCGGCGTGACTCAAGGCGGCGGCTATCTCAACTACAGCAGAGTCAACGACTTCATGCGGGTGCTCGGACCGGCAGAAGGCGCTGACTTCGGTCTGCCTAACGCGACGAGATTGGAAGCCCAGAACACCTTCCCGTCGAGCACAGGCGACATCGGCGATCCCTTCTATCCTGCGAACACTGGATTCATCAACGGTCAACGAGCCTTCCTGAGCAGCATGCTCTACAGCAGCAGAGTCCTCGGAAGACCGATTCCGTCCGGTAATGGAACCCTGGGCGCAACTAACACTTGGGCAAGTTGGCCCGTGATGACGCCGAATGATGCTAACAGGCTCTTGATGCCGCAGGGTTCCGTCGCAGCTTTCGACATCTATGGATTTCACTCGTACAGCGGCGGAGAAGACAGCCGCGCAGACGGACTATGGACAAACGGATGGGACACAACAAATGGACTGGCACACTTGGACTCCGGCCTTCGAGGCAGCAGAGATGTCCTCGACATTGAAGGATGGGGCACCTACACAGTTCGTGTCTGGGCGTTCGACCCGTACGGGCCGGACAACATCTTCGATTCCCTCGGGCCGGACGGAATCTTTGGAACAGACGACGACTACACCTCACCTGACCAAGCGGAAGGCAGCCTGAGCGACTTCAGAGCCTACGCGCAAGTCACGGAAGTCACGAACCTTGAGGCGCCGTGGGGAGGCAGCGCGGTCGCTCATGTTGTTCTTGAAGAGCAACCGAGCCTGCTCGGCTCGGTACATTGGATCGACATGTACGGAGACCTAAGAACGCTCGCTTGGGCCCAGGTGATCGAGCGGTCCGGGGACGGCGTTTGGGCTTCCTCAGCTACAGGAAGCTACAGGCTCTGGCTTTCGGAAGGCACACACGAGTTCTTCGTGACGACGATCGGCAAAGAAGAGCTCTGGGAACCGTACGAGTTTGAGATCACACTATCGAAGCCCGGTGTTCACACGTTCCATGACGTGACCTTGATAACATCCAGCACGGTAACGCCTGAATTTGCGGACACATTTTGGGCAACAGTGATTCCGTTGATCTCTCTTTTGATACTCCTCTCAAGGAAACGGTCCAAGAACAGCAATAACGCTCGGTAATCAGAACAAGACAAACCCGGCTCGCGATTCGCGACGAATACGGCGAGTTCTTGCTAGTTTGCGGCATTAGTGTCAACGCCAAGCCAGAGACGTTCATGGCGGTGAACGTGTTCGTGCGGCTAATGGCTTTATCAAATCTGAACAGAGTTGACGCCAATCGTGCTCACTCCATCACTATCCAGTTCGTTGGCGCAAGAATTTGGCGTTCAGAAGATTCCAGGCACTGCTGCTCATCACGATCTTTGTGAGTTCAGCCGCCCTCGGATTCGTGACTAATCCTACTGCAGAAGCGAGAGAAGGATGGGCGCATGAATTTGTGCCGCCGATGCCACAGTTTTCGAGTGAAGCTGCAGCGCTGAACTTCACGATACCTTACCCGGTGCCAAAGCCGGGCCCGCTCTTCGGCCAGATAACAGTACTCGTGATCGCGGTGGATTTCAGAGACTACAACCACACAATCCCGATCGAGCAAGTCACGGAGAACACGATCACGAAACTGAACGACTACTATGGTCGAATGTCGTACGGTGCAGCTTCCGTTGTAGGGAAGATTGTAGGTTGGGTAAGACTACCCTACACCATTGCCAAGTACTCGAGAGACAATGGTCCATTCATTGACGACCAAGACGGCGACGGTTACCCGGACACTTGGCAGTTGCTGAGAGACGCGGCGCCGCTGATCAAGGATCAAGTCGACCCGACAGCGTACGAGCACATTATTGTCCTACACGCGGGGAACGGGCAGGAGTCCAGCAGAGATCCCAATGACATTTGGTCGGTGACGTACATGCGCTGGACCATCAACACTGATCAGCGAGATTACGAACGATTCGCGGTTGTGCCAGAGTCAGAAGCTCGCGGACTCGGCACTGTCGGCGTCTACACGCACGAGTTCGGGCATCTGTTGGGATTGCCGGACCTTTACAGCAGCACCATGGAGCAGGTGGGCCCTTGGGACCTGATGGCCAGAGGCGCATGGAACGGAAGACCAGCGGGCTCAAGTCCCGCAGAGATGATTGCATGGGACAGGATTTTTCTCGGATGGCTATCCGCAAGCCGCATCCTCAATGTGACAATACAAAGCAAGATGAACGCGACCGTTGACCCAATCGAGTTGCCTTCGTCAGGCATCCAGGCGATCCTGGTTCGTGCTTCGACTAAAGACTTGAAGCAGTACTATCTCATTGAGGTTCGGCAGCAGATCGGGTTTGATGTGGGGCTTCCCTCGAGCGGCGTCCTGATCACGTACATTGACGAGACAAAGTCGAATCCGGTGAAGGTGATCGACGCGGCCCAGACGACATCAAGCCTCGACGATGCTCCGTTCCAAGTCGGACAAAGATACGTGGACAGCAAGAACAGTATTGTCATTTCGGTCACGGGCGCGGTCGAGTCATCTTTTCTGGTCGTTGTTGATACGTCGGCTCCCAGCCCAGATGTTGTCATCGAAGACCTATCGTTGGATCCGCGGACGGTTCGTCCAAACAGCACCGTCTCGCTGAACGTGGAAGTCGCCAACGCTGGAACGCTCAAGACGAAGGCGTTCGGTGTCAGCATTTTCCTCAACGATACATTGTTCGCTTCACGACGAATCACCCTCAAGGCCGGAGAGAGACAACTGATACAGTTGTCGTGGTCGCCCAAGACCACAGGATCCTACACCTTCAAAGTCGTGCTGGACTCTGAGAAAGTACTTCCCGAGAGCAATAGGGACAACAACGTCATGACCCTCAGAGTCGTCGTCGGGTACAGCTTAACGCTTGAAGTGAGGCCGCCGGATGCGGGAGCGGACCTCCAATGGTGGCTGATCATGAATGGAGTCAATGAGACCTACGTGGGCATTGGCGAGTTTCAAATCGGCGTAGTTCCAGGCTCCAATACGTTAGAGATCCAGCCAGCCATCTATGTGAATCCGAGTTCGCGGTACATCTTCAAGCAATGGAGCGACGGAGTCACCTCCAACCCTCGAACAATCACGGTATCGTCTGACATGACACTCTCAGTCGACTACAGTCCTCAATATCGACTCTCGCTTGAACCGAACGGCGGAACCACAAGCCAGAGCGGATGGTATGATCCAGGCACTCCGGTCACGATCTCAGCGACCTCCCCGTCAGGTGTCGTGGAGAAACAGTCCCGGCTTGTCTTCCTGAACTGGTCCGGGGATGTTCAATCGGACTCCACAACTGTAACGATCACGATGAATCGCCCGTACAGTGTGATCGCTAACTGGAAGCCGCAGTACTATCTCTATGTTGATTCTCCCTACACGGCGACGGGAGAAGGATGGTACGATGCAAACGCCGAAGTGCCCGTCTCGACGACTCCTGAGGTGATTGTGGAGAACGGGACGAGGCATCTCTTTGTGCAATGGTTGGGAGACCTCTCCGGAACTGACCCGGACCAGCTTGTCGTTATGTCGGGCCCAAGATCTGTCTCGGCGGTATGGAATACACAGTATGAACTGCGAGTCGACTCAGATTGGGGCCACACGATAGGCGCAGGATGGTATGCGCCAGGCGTGGAAGCAGCCTTTGCCGTTGATGCGTTGACCGTTGAAGGTGTGAATGGCACGCGCCACATCTTCGCCGGTTGGTCCGGAGACGCAAATGGTATGAGTCCGCAGGGAACCGTGACGATGAATGGTCCCAAGGTGATACGCGCCAACTGGGAGACGCAAGTCAGTGTGACATTTGTGGTCAAAGGAGTTCGTGACGGGACAAGTCTCACAATCATAGTGGATGGGCAACGCTACACAGTCAAGGCGCCGGAAACGCTGACGTTATGGCACAGTGCTGGATCGCCTATCACTTTCTCCACGAATGCCACTGTCACTGAGAACTTCCGGCGCTACACGCTGGTGGACTGGAAGAACAGCACCGGAGGCTCGGTCAAGTCTCCACAGACTGTCCTTAGTCCAGAGACTTACATGGTGACTTTCAAGGAAATGGCGGCGTTTCCGTGCATAATCGCAACCGTCACCTTCGGGTCCGAGGTCACGCCTGAGGTGCAGTTCCTTCGGAATTTCAGGGACCGCTTGGTTCTTTCGACCCGAGCGGGTTCAGCCTTCATGACCGCGTTCAACATGTGGTACTACTCCTTCAGTCCGCAAGTCGCCGACCTCATCGCAAGCCATGACGCAGCAAGAGGCCCGGTAAGGGTGGCATTGTACCCGCTCATTGCGATCCTTCAGCTTTCGTCCGCAACCTACTCTGCCCTGACATTCTCGCCCGAGTTCGCAGTGGTCGTAGCCGGAATCGTTGCCAGCGCCTTGATCGGAATAGTCTACTTGTCACCGGCCATGTTTGTCATCACTCGACTTGCCGCAAGGAAGAAAAAACCTGCAATCCCAGCACGGAAGATCTGCTCGATCTCATTTGCGATCGCTGTTGCCGCGCTGCTATTTGGCGAACTAACGGGCTCCTTTGGCGTGCTGGCTGTTGCGTCATCTGCTCTCGTACTGACCACGTTGACTTCGGCCGCGTGGCTCTTCTCGTTGATGCTCGGAAGGCTCGGTAGGAAACCCGCGTCCATTCAAATGCTAGAACGCGCGTATTGATTTCCGAGCCGGAATGATTGGGAGATTCCGCGTGATCGAATCCCTAATCGAGTACACCTAGCGTGTTGATCCGTCAGGCCGCTTCCTTTCTTGATGATGTCTTGAAGGCGGGCAGTGTCTCCCACATTCGCTCGAAGAGCTGGTCATGTGCTTCGACGATGAGCTTGTTTGTGGTCCAGACCGCTAGGTCGAAGCCTCGGTCGGTCTTGAGATCCTCAGGCTTGCTCTCTACCACAACAAGTTCCCGGGTATCGACTGAGATCGAGCTCGCGCTGAGAGGTTCGTCAATCCGTTTCAGTTCCAAGATTTCAGACAACTCCTGCGCGACGCCCAGGTTGTCTGTTGAGATCGGCGCGACCACTCGTACGGCGACGCCGCGTTTCTCGGCCTCTTCGAGCACCTCTGAATGAGCCTTGTAGGCGCGGACCAGGCCCCACGGGCTCGTGGAGTAGTTGATCGTCTTCGTCGCACCGTTCAGTATCTCATTCAGCTTGCGGAGTATGTCTCTGCGGCCGTCTATTTGCCAGAACTCGCCGGCATCTTTCGGCATCGCGTAGTGCTTCGTGTACTTGCTCGACTCGAAGAGCACCGCGAGCGATTGGACGATGTCCTCGGACTCGTGGACCTCACGATTCAGCTTCGTCACGACGGGCAGGAGAAGCTCACTCGGCGAGGAAGGCGCGTACAGTTCCGGCTTGCCGGGTATGACTCGGATGAGGCCCTTGCGTTGGAGCTCTCTGATAGTTCCGTAGGTTTTCGTTCGTGGCACTTGGCCGAAGAAGCTCACCTCGCTCGCCTTCTTGGGCCCCATCCTTATCAGGGCGAGGTAGATTCGGGCCTCATACTCGGTCAGGCCCAGACGTCTGAGCGCGGCGACTTCCTTATCCTCAACAGCCAAGCCTATCCTCACCGTGCATTGGCAAGATCGTGCGTCGCGTTTATCGTGCATGGACGGTTTTATTATACTTGATGAGGATTCTAGAAGATTCGCCACCATTTTCTGTCGCTAGCCTTTGATGAACACGGTCACACGAGGGTCACTCCGCTCGCAGATCAAGAGACACGCTCGGTTTGCGATCTCCCATGACCCATGACCTGATCGAAAAAGGCACACAGCTCAAGAACCTATGGTGGTCTGATTGCCATTTCCGCAAAGTCATCTCGTTGCCGCGTGATGTTGACTTTGGCGTTGGCGCAATCTTCAAGACATGCAACCGCACTTCGAACAGACTAGGACGATTCCATGAACATGCCAGTGCAAGTCAGGCGGGTTGTCCAGTACTTCGCCATCGCGGCTGCCCTGTCGCTGGTACTTTACTACCTACCCGACTACTTCTTTCTTGAGAAAATGACCGCTGATCACTCCGCAGCATTGCTCAACTGGATTGGAATCCCCGCAACATCATGGGTCAGCGACAGCCGCGCCTTCATGAACGAGTTCGAAATCGAGCGAATGTGCACCGGCGTGCAAGTTGCAGCGATCTTCGCTGGGATTCTTGTTCCATTTCCCGGGATATCTTGGAAGAGGAAAGCGGCTGCGATCGGTTCAGTTGCTGTGCTCGTCTATCTCGCAAATATCGCGAGGATTGCGCTGGAAGTGTTACTGCTCTACCACGGGATCCTTCCGTGGTCTTTGGCTCACTATCCTACCGGGTTGATCCTGGGCGTGTTCTCTGTCGCGTTCTTGGTTATCGCCCTTGACCGCTTCATCCCGGAAATCGGCGAGTACGCAATGAAGGTCGTCGAATCTTTGGCGGCAAGGCGAAGCGTTCAGTCTAGCTCGAGCTGATTTGGCTCTTCCCACACTTTGAACAGAATCTTGCATCAGGATCTATGTTGGATCCGCAGAACATGCAATACGTTCTCACCGCTGGCGAAGCAGTCACGCTTGAGGGCTCGTTCACAGGTCTTCGTCTGGATAAGACGACCAAACCGCCAGCAACTACTACGGCAATGAGGATCATCAGAAGGATAGACTGCTGGTAGTCGACGGTCCAGTTTGCGGCAATTCTGTGGGGACGATCCATCACTATCCGCTCGTTCGGAGATGCGCTCTCGACATCGCCGCTCCAGCCAATGAATCTCCACTGAACACCGAGGACGCCCTCCCAGCCCTTTGGAGCAAACTGAGGCGCCGAGAAGTTTGCGATCGCGCCTGACGGGTACCAGCCCGACCCCTTGACGTCAGCGGCGTCGGAAACCAAGTCAAGGTAGAACTCGTCTCCAAAGTCCATCACTAGCACCGTGTCTGTTGCTATGATCAAACGCTTCGGGTTACTAGGATCAGTTCCATTCCAGCTCCTGAAGACAATTCGCCATCCCTCTGCGATCGAGACATTCCGAGGGACTTCAACCGAGTGCCCGGTCAGGACCTTGAACTGACGAGTGAAGACTCCGCTGCCGTCCGTTAAGTACGAGACTCCATCCACGTGGACAGGGATGTTGCCGTACGGCGCTCGGAGTGTGAGCTTCGCGTCATCAGCGATCTTGATGCTCATCTCAAAAAAACCCGGCCCACGTTCATAGTCAGTGAAGTAAGAGGATCCTGACGCGTCTTGGAAGAACGCATAGGCTGTTAGGAACCATTGACCCATCTGTGAGGGCGATTTGAGCTTCACATCATAAGTGAGCTCGCCTACATCTATGAGACGCTGCGGCTCGCCCTCCCACAGGGGACGAGCGAATGCTCCTCTCCTTCCGTCATACACTGCAGCGTGGATCTCGAAGTAGTCACGAAAAGCATACTCGACCTTCAGCTTCACCGAGAACGAGTACGACAGCGGAACTTGGATAGGGTACTCCGCGCTGATCCTAAGAAGACCGAGCTTCTCGCTCTGAGCTTCCGCGCAAGGCATCAGTCCAGCGACGGCGACGAGCACCGTGAAGGCCACGACAATCCAGTTCTTCCGCTGCGTCATGTTCATTGTTAGAACCCGAACTTCTTAGCCCTGCCCAAGTAGTCGGATATGATCGGCATCAAGTCAAGTCCATGAAGTCTACCTAGGTTACCTCTCGAAACAGCATTCTCGCTGAATTTCGAGACTCCGCTGCTTGGAACCCCTGGCCCGTTGACCAACACCGGCACCGGGTTGCCAGAGTGATCTCTCACACTCACGGGAGTCGAGTGGTCAGCCGTCACGATCACATATGTTGAGTCGGCGTCCAACGACGGCAGGATCTTTCCGATCGCGCTGTCGATTCTCTCAATCACCTCCGCCTTCTTCCTGAAATCCCCGTCATGACTTGCGACATCAGAGGCTTTGACGTGAAGAATCACCAGATCGTAGTTCTCCAACGCCTTCAGTGCCGCCGAAGCTTTGCCTTCGTAGTTGGTGTCAAGGCCGCCGGTGGCGCCCTCAACAGTGATCAGGTCTGCGCCTGCGATCCTGCATACTCCTTTGACGAGCGCAACCGCGGCGATACATCCAACCTTCATCCCGTACAGGTCATGGAGAGATTTGAAAGGCGGGAGAGTTCCCGCGCCTCTGGGAAGCACAATATTCGCTGGCCGTTTTCCTTCCCGAATTCTCTCAATATTGACTCGGTGGTCTTTCAGGCTCTTGAAAGACCGCATGACAAAATCATTGACCGCCGTAGCCGTATTCTTCGCGGCCGTCGAATCATCCAAAGGCTTGCATCTCAAGATCTTGACGCCTGTCTCATGAGGGTCCACATCTGAGACCATTCTCGAGAGCCCCTTGCCTCTGAAGATGAGGACTCCGCGGTGGGCAACAGTCGCTCGGAAATCGATCCTTAGTCCCTTGACGCCTCTCGGTCTGATTCTTCGGATTGTCTCAGCGATCTCCGTCGTTCCGCGCTCGATCCTGCCTGCTCTGCGATCTATCACAGCCAACTTATCGTCGACTGTTGAGAAGTTGCAGCGGAACGCGACGTCGCCTGGCTTGAGGTCTATTCCGGCTCCCGCTGCTTCGAGCCCGCCTCTGCCCGTGTAGCACACTCTAGGATCGTAGCCGAGAAGTGCAGTAGTCGCGTAGTCGCTCCCGGGTCTAATTCCGGGACTAACGGGATCCATCAGGCCCACGGATCCGGTTGAAGCCAACCGATCAAAAGCTGGTGTCTTTGCAACCCCGAGGGGTGTCTCGTTTCCGAACTCACGCTCGACACGGTCTCCCATTCCGTCGCAAATCACCAAGAGCGCCTTCGGCTGGCTCAACTACCGATCGCCACGATTAACTCGGGAAGTACAATAATCAAGCTTGCGCACACACGAATGCGTGTGAGCAAAAGCCCCGATGTCCTCAATCGCTCCCATCAGTCAATTCCTTTGGAACGGCTCCTCGGCGCCTGATCAGAAATTCGGTCGTCTTGCTGAGGAGTTCAAGAGGCTGGTGAGCCACAAACTCAAATGACTCCGATGCGATTGGAGTCTGCTCCAATCCTCTAGCGAAAGCGATTGCGCGGAATTTGCTTCTGAATCCTCCGGAGTCAAACTCGTTGGCGAATTCTCTTGCGAGAGCGCCAGTCTTTTCGTTGAAACTCACAACCAGAAACTCAGCGTTACTTTGCTCAGCGTTTCTCAGAAGCTCCTTGGGCGTCGTTACCCTCGACAGATCTGTGACCTCGTGGCCAGCGGCGGCGAGCATCGCAGCCATTATCGAACTCATCACGTCACCTCCGCCCGAGACAGGCCCCACGCAGATCCTTGCTGTGAAACGACTTTGCCTCGGGTTCAAGGATGACTTGAGAACAGTAAGTGCAGCACTCGCTGCTCTGGCCGAAGCGCTGAAGCGGTCTTCATCATATTCCCCCAAAGCATGAAGACCTTCGGCCGCCCTGAACGCATCATACAAATCGTCAAGCGCTTCCGTCGGATTCTTCGCGTACTGTGCCAGTATCTTGGCTTTCGTCTCAGCTGTTTCAGCATCTCCTCTGATGATGGCGTCGGAGAGTTGCCTCTGTATTACGTCATCCCTCAAGCCGAGTCCTCCCACCATGAACAGTCATCAGTGATAAGTGTTCCCAGCCTCCAAATGCGCGAGCTAGTCAATCAAATATAGTGCGGCATTCGCCATTGAGAATGAACCGGGTTTGGAAGCCTACACGGCTATCCTGTCAATCGCTCATGAGATCAAGCACGCAAGAAGAGCGGTAGCACTCACCGGCGCCGGGATTTCCGCAGAAAGCGGCCTCGGAACCTTCCGAGGCAAAGACGGACTATGGAGCAGGTATGACCCTTCCGCCGTGGCTTCCATGGAATCGTTCACACAGGACCCTCGCAAGTTCTGGGAGTTTGCTAGAGAGATCGGCTGGATATTCCTGACAGCCAAGCCAAATGCTGCTCACATAGCCCTTGCGGAGCTGGAGGCGATGAAGCGCCTAGACTCGGTGATCACGCAGAACGTTGACGGCCTTCATCAACGCGCCGGCAGCAAACATGTCATCGAGATCCACGGGAATGCCGGCCGAATCAGTTGCACGCGGTGCTCGGCGCAGTACGAGACCGAGAAGATCGTTGATCGGATAGCGCGGCAGGATGTGCCGACTTGTGACATGTGCGGCGGCCCGTTGAAGCCCGATGTCATCCTATTCGGGGAGGCGCTCCCAAAGAAGGCGTTCGATCAGGCGCTCAAGAAAGTGAGATCGGCGGACCTGATGCTTGCCGTTGGGACCTCGCTTGAAGTCTACCCAGCGGCGTCACTTCCTGAGATAGCAAAGAAGAACGGAGCCAAGATCATCTCGATCGATAGCGAAAGAACAAGCTGGGAACATCTCTGTGACTACAGTGTGAACGGGCCAGCTGGCGAGATCCTCCCAAGGATCGTCCAAGCGATCAAGATCACTTTCTAGGCGGCAGATAGGCCGACAGTGACTCGATTCCGAGCGCGCGAAGTCGTTCTCGGGTTGGATGTCCTGTCGTTGGGTCCCACCCTCTCAGCCCGTAGTATTCCGTCAGCTGTCGACGCAAATCCGGAACGTTGCCCGCCGCTGGGCTGTCTGGAAGTGGTTTGAGAGCATGCTTGGGCAATCGGTCATCTTCCACGGTCGCCCCAAGACGGAGGTTCATAACGCGCTTCGCCATCAGGATTCTCTCGCCAAACGTGAGTAGGTCTCGGGGAACGAGCTTGAAGCCCGTGCACCGAGCCAGCATATCCGTGACATCTTGCGCCGCTGGTGTGGCGAAGATGCACATCAACATCGCGTTGTAGACGGCACGGTAGTTCTCACTGTTGAAGGCAAGCTCGGCCTTTCCGTCATCCGACAGCCTGTCTGGCGTTGAGACGATCCCGAGTTCGGGGGTTATGAAACCAAAGGCATCAATCAAGTACGCCATGGAGAAGTTGTGGCAGGCTCCTCTGGGAGAGACCGCATAGGAGACCGCCAATGCGCTGATCGCCCTTGGGTCATGAAATGGTGTCTCGAGGCCTTTGACGTTCATGGCTTCGTCTTCGGCTCCGTACTTCTTGCCAACCTCGCGAGTACCCTCTGCGAGGATGGCGCCGATGCCTCGTCGCTCCGCGATCATCCTGACCAGCTCGATCGCTGGATCGATCTCTCCCCACTCCAGCGCCAAGCCCCCTGTGTCCTTCTTCGAGAGCACGCCCTTCTCGTAAAGATGGTACGCAAATCCCATGGTGACTGAACAGCTGATGGTGTCGATTCCGTACCTGTTGCAGAGTTCATTTGCAAATGAGATGCCCTCCATTGAGGTGCACAACAGGTTCGGTCCGAAGCCGCAGAGCGTCTCATACTCGGGTCCGTCGGTCCTGCCTACGGCATATTTGCCTTCGTTGATCGTGATCACTCGTCCACAGCGTATCGGACACGCATAGCACGCACTTGTCCCTGTCAGTATAGTCTGCTTCATTGCCACGCCGTCAACCTTGTCCGAGTCCTCGAAGGTTCCGCTCGTGAAGTACTTGTTTGGCATATCTCCAATCTCGTTGAAGTATGTGGCACCAGAGGCGGTACCGGCGACTCTGAACGATTCGGGCCCGATGTTTTCCCTCAAGAATCTTGATGCGTTGCCGCAAGCCTTCATGAATTCCTCGGGCTCGGCTATCGGAACCTTACAAGTTCCGGATACTGAGACTGCTTTCAGATTCTTGCTCCCCATGACGGCGCCCATGCCGGTTCTTCCCGCGGCTCGGTTCCAATCGTTAACTACGGCTGCATATTTGACAAGGTTCTCTCCAGCCTTCCCGATGCATGAGACACTGGCCGCACGATCATGAAGTTCCTCTTTGATGAGTTTCTGAGTCGATGATGTGTCTTCACCCCAAAGATGCGCGGCGCGTCTAAGCTCAGCTTTGCCCTCTTTCACAGAAATGTACGTAGGATCTGCGGCTCTTCCTTTCACAACAATGATGTCGAAGCCCGCAAACTTCATCTTCGCCCCGAATACTCCGCCCGAGTAGGATTCTCCCCATAGCCGCGTTAGGGGCGATCTTGCACACACGACATGCCTGCCTGAATCCGGGGCTGCTGTGCCGACTAGTGGGCCCGCGGCGAAGATCAACACATTCTCGGGACCTAGCGGTTCTGTGGATGATGTGAGATGATCGAATGCGAGCCTGCAGGCATATCCGCTTCCTCCAATGTATGTGGCCGCATATTCCTCCTTGGTCGGCTCTATGATGATCTTGTCGCGACTAAGATCTACGAGTAGCGTTTTTCCGATATATCCGCCGATCAATCCTTTCACCAGCTCCTAGAAGTTGACCGGTTTTCCCTCATACATGTACACGAACAACTTGCGTATCTCTTCAGCATTGGGCACTCGCGGGTTGACGAAGGTTACAGTAGCCCTGTTCGTCTTCTCGACCAAATCCTCCATGTTCTGTTCGAGACCACGCTGAGGAATGCCTGCCTCCTGCAGTGAGAGCGGGGTCTTAAGATGGAGCATGAGTTTCTTGATCGATTCCACAAGCAAGCTGGTGGCTTTCTCGGCTGATTCCTCTCTGATCCCGATGGCATGGGCTATGTCAGCGTAGCGTTCCGCTGCATCGCGACTCGAGAACTGGATGACGTAGATATTCGAGATAGCCACCGAGAGACCATGCTGCATGTGGAATACTGCGCCAAGCGCATGGCCTAAGCCATGAGCCAAGCCAACCTGGGAATTGCCGAAAGCAAGTCCCGACATGGTTGCGGCGTTCTGGGTCTTCTGCCGAGCCAGTAGGTCGTCAGGATTGTCAAACGCTTTCGGAAGGTACTCGAACACCATCTGGATGGACCTCAACGCAACAGCGTCCGAGAAATCATTTCGCCAATGGTTCACATATGCTTCGATGCCTTGGGTGAGTGAGTCTAGACCTGTGTAGGCAGTGGCTTCCTTGGGCAGCTTCAGTACGAACCTAGGATCCAGAATCGAGTAGTCGGGAACCAGCTCTCTTGATGCGAAATAATCGAGTTTCATGTTGTGAGCTTTGTCGGTGAGAACGGCAACCCAAGTTGCATCAGAGCCGGTCCCTGCTGTTGTCGGAATGGCCACCAATCTCGCTCTTTTCCGGAGATCGAGCTTGGTCAGAGGACTGACTGCGTCAAGGGCGAGATCGGGTCTCTCATAGAGAACCCAAGCCGCCTTCGCGGCGTCAATACATGAACCTCCGCCAAGGGCAACGATGAGATCTGGTTGAAAGCCACGTGCGACGGCTGCGACTTTCTCGACGTTCTCGAATGAGGGCTCCACTTCGACTTGATCGAAGACCTCGATGTCTCGCGGTTCCTTCTTGAGCTCACTGATCACCAATTCGAGCATTCCGAGTCTGCTGATACCCGAATCTGTCACTACGAGAACGCGCTTGCCTTCGATTGCGCCTAGTTGTTCTATAGAATCCTCGCCGAATGCGATCTTGGGACTAGTGAACCACCACAAGTCGAGTCAGACCTATGCAAGTGAGAGGTTACGCGAACTCCGTAGGGACTTTGCCTGCAGTCTCAACGAGTTCCTTAGCGGCCCTCACTGCACGCAGGACCTTGGCCATGTCTCCTTGGAGTTTGAACTTGCCGGTCAACAGGCCTTGAATAGGATCGATCTGCTTGTTGATCAGCTTCTTCCAGTTCCCGTAAGGTCCTGAGTAGACGTATGCTGCCTTCTTGTCCTCGCCCGGCTTCATCAGCGCAACGCCTCTACACTTGCCATGCCACAAGTCCATGTAGATCGTCGCCGGCTCCTTCAGTTCAGTATCGGCCTGAATCACGAACAAAAAGTCGCCTTCCCATGTCTTTGCGGCCTCTTCGTAGTTCTTGTTCGCGTTGAGTTGCTCCATGAACATCTGGGCCCATTCTTCAGAAGGAAACTTCGCCAAACGTATCACCGTCAATGGAAACAGTCGGTTGCAAGACATAGAAAAGGCCTATCATCAGCACGGCGGCTCGCCTTGCTTCCGAGCACAGCAGCCGTTTGAATTGGTCGAACGAAATCCTTCACCGAATGAAAGTTACAAACTAGCAACTGGCAAGCTGACAGGCGATCAATCCAAACGAAGTCGCGCTTTCTATGAGATCCAACTCATGGCAAGTTACAAGTATGCGTTTTGCAGAACTCAATCGGTATGAGCCGTCTGACTGGCGGTGAAGTTCTCAAGCGCTGTCTCGTCGAAGAGAATGTTCGTTATGTTTTCGGTGTACCAGGTGACCAGTTGTATCCGCTCTTGGACGCTATCTATCACGACAAGCGGATCGAATTCATCACAACACGGCACGAGGCGGCTGCCGCTCATGCAGCTGACGCTTGGACCCGAGTGACCGGAGAGCCGGGAGTGTGCCTTGGAACTGTCGGGCCGGGCGCCGCAAATCTGGTCGGAGGAGTATACGCTGCATACGCGGACAGCATTCCCATGATCGTCGTCACTGCGCAGAATCAGTCTTGGCGCTCGTACCCTGATCACGGCTCCACGCAGGCCTTAGACCAGCTAACGCTCTTCAAAGCGGTAACCAAGTGGAATTCAGTAGTCTCTCATTGGAGAAGAATCCCGGAACTCACGCAGTGGGCCTTCCGTACAGCCACCTCCGGAAAGCCGGGACCTGTTCACCTTGATTTTCCGGCAGATGTCCTCTTTCAGACAGGCGAGGAGAACGACGCCAAGATCCTTCATCCGTCACTATACAGGTCGAGAGAGCCGCATGTCGGCGACGCTTCATTGGTGGACAGAGCCGCCAAGATGCTGACAGAAGCCGAGAATCCGCTCATTCATGCCGGCGGAGGAGTACTCAGATCAGGAGCTTCAGAAGAACTCGTTGAGCTTGCTGAGTACCTCCAGATACCAGTAACGACATCCATGACAGGAAGAGGGGCCATTCCCGAAGATCATCCTCTTTGTCTCATTCCCGCATCTCCTGGATCTGGAGCACTTGTTGCACAAGTTGAAGCCGATCTGGTACTCTTGGCTGGGGGCCGTCTTGGAGACTTGGAGATGTGGGGGCAGCCACCCCTCGCGTGGGGCGACCCGAAGCATCAGAAACTGATCCAAATTGACATCTCTCCGGACATGATCGGCCTCAACCGGCAAGCGGACGTGGGCATAGTTGGAGATGCAAAGTCTACACTTCGTTCTCTTTGTGAAAACGTCAAGAAACGGGTTCCGAGAAGAACTGATGGCCGATCTCTTCGTGAGTATAAACAAGTGGAGAAGGACTGGCTTCAAGAGTTCAAAGAGTTGGCGGAGTCTGACAACATGCCAATACATCCACTTCGACTGATCAAGGAAGTAAGAGACTTCTTTTCCAGGGATGCAATCTCAGTGGTTGACGGTGGAAACACGACCGTCTGGTGCCTGTACCTGAATCGCGTCTTCGAGCCAAACACGTACTTGAGCTGCGCATCAGGAGATTCGGGCCACCTAGGCGCTGGAATCCCGTACGCCATCGCGGCAAAGCTCGCTAGACCCTCGAGACAAGTTTACTGCATTACAGGAGACGGAGCTTTCGGCTTCAATGTTCAGGAGCTGGAGACTGCGAGCAGGTTGAAGCTACCGCTGACGTTCGTGGTCGCCAATGACTCTGCTTGGGGGATGATAAGGTCCGGACAAACACTGGCATATGCGAAGAGACACATCGGAGTTGACCTAAGCGACGTCCGCTTCGACAAGATTGCTCAAGCTATGAACTGTTTTGGCGAAAGAATCGTCCAGTCGTCTGAGATTCAGCCAGCGTTGCGACGAGCTGCGGACTCTGGAATGCCTGCCGTATTGGATGTGGTCGTTGACAGAGAAGTCATTCCGCCGGATTTCCAGGTGCTGGCTTCGGTGTGGCTGGAGGGCTGCGAACTCCCGTAGGAGAAACATTTCCGACCCAGCAGCGATTTTTCGTCTGTGACAAGAGCTTTAAGCTGGCCGCGGGCTAGCTTCGGGCGCAAATCCCGAATTCATTTTGGAGTGAGATTCTTGTCTCGAAGAGTTGCCGTAGTAGGAATAGGTCATTCCGCCTTCGGCGACCGCCGCGATGCAAACCTCCCGGAGCTCGCGTTTGAGGCGATAAAGCCGGCAATCGAAGATGCCGGAGTGACCCAGAAAGATGTGGGCTTCGTAAGTGTTGGAACGGCGGGCGGATGGTACGAAGAATTCCTTCCTGCGGTTGTGATTTCTGAATATGCGGGCCTCTCAGGCGCCGGCCTCATCAGATGTGAGGCAGCCTGTGCCTCGGGAAGTTCCGCTGTCGCAACCGCATATCAGGCAATTGCAAGCGGCCAAACCGATGTCGCAATGGCCATTGGTGTCGAAAAGATGACCGAGGTGGATATCCTGACTTCGATTGAATTGATCGGAAGGGCGGGCTATTATCTTTGGGAATTCCACAACTTCGGCATGACTTTCCCAGCATACTACGCCCTTCACGCCACGGCTCACATGAAAAAATATGGAACCACCGAGGAAGATCTCGCGATGGTTGCCGTAAAGAACCACAAGTACGGCGCCATAAATCCTTACGCGCACTTCCAACGACCAATAAAGGTCGAGGACGTACTATCGTCAAGAGTAATCGCATGGCCATTGAAGATCTTCGACTGCTGCCCTGTTAGTGACGGAGCAGCGGCCGTGGTCTTGGCTTCAGAGGACAAGGCGAAGGACCTCTCCGATACGCCTGTGTGGATAAAAGGGCTCGGCATATCGTCTGGTACCGCGAACATTAGCAAGCGAGAGGACTACTCGACTTTGACTTCCGCAACTGTGGCCGCAGAACGGGCCTACAGCGCCGCAAAACTCGACCCGAATCGTCTTGATGTCGCGACAGTCCACGACTGCTTCACGATCGCCGAGCTGCTCGCCTACGAGGACCTGGGATTCTGTGAGAGAGGAGGAGCAGGTAAGATGATTCGCGAAGGCCAGACCGAGATAGGGGGCAAGATACCAGTGAACGTTGACGGCGGACTCAAAGCGAAAGGACACCCGATCGGTGCAACCGGAGTCTCGATGGCGGCAGAGGCAACGCGCCAGTTGCGCGGAGAAGCGGGCAGGAGGCAAGTGCCCGTCAAACACGGCAACGCGCTCGCTCACAACGTCGGGGGCACAGGGCACTACTGCTATGTGACGATCTTCGGGAGGGATTGAGATGGCTTTTGGTCCTCCTACCCGAGCGTTGAAGTCTAGGCCTCTGACATTCGCGTTTGACATTCCGACCAACAAGACGGCAAGATTCTGGGACGAACTCGAAGGCGGAAAAGTGTACGGCACGAAGTGCAAGAAGTGCGGGCACAAGTATTTTCCGCCTGTCGTCGACTGTGCGGAATGTCTAAGCTCAGATATGGAATGGATCGACCTCACAGGCGAAGAGGGTGAAGTTGAGACCTTCACACACGTGATCGTTCGGCCAACAAGCTTTGCTGAGCACGAGACTTACACAGTCGCTGTGGCTAGACTGAAACAGGGGGTAAAGGTGCTTGCCTGGCTTAGCGGCGTCAAGCTGGGTCAAGCGAAAGTCGGCATGAAAGTAAAGCTCGTTGGCAGACCCTCGCCTGAAGGATCGAGCTACGAACTTGCACCGATCTAATCTCTGAAATACAAGAAAGAGAGCAAGGATAGCTGGAGAGATTGCGATGAGCGCACAACCTCTGAATAGGGCAGCCGTTCTCGGCGCAGGATTCATGGGCCACGGAATAGCGCAACTACTCATAATGACAGGCACCGATGTCGCGCTAGTTGACATCAATGATGAGATTCTCGCCAAAGCACGCCAGAAGGTTCAATGGAGTCTCGAGAAGTTCGTGGAAAAGAGAACGATTCGAAAGGAAGATGCAGATGCGGCGCTTGCGCGACTTCGCACCACGACAAATATCGATGAGGCTTTCAAAGATGCGGATCTCATTATTGAGGCCGCTCCTGAGAACCTGGAGATGAAGAAGAAACTGTTTGCTCAGATGGACAAGATCGCACCGAAGCATGCCATCTTCGGATCGAATACGTCAACGCTGAGCATTACGGAGCTTGGAAAGGTCACAAGTAGACCTGACAAAGTCGTCGGACTACACTTCTTCAGTCCTCCGCAAATGATGCCGCTTCTGGAGATCATCAAGGGAGCCCAGACGAGCGAGGAAACGACGAAGTTCGCACTAGATCTCGCCAAGAAACTTGGCAAGACCCCGGTACTCGTGAAGAAGGACATCAGAGGATTCATCGTAAACGGAATCCTTGCAGCGGTGTTCAACGAAGCATTCTGGACGGTGGAGCGAAAAGAAGCGACCAAGGACGAGATCGATGCAGCGATGAAGTACCAAGCAGGCTTCCCGATGGGGATATTCGAGCTAGCAGACTTCGTCGGCCTCGACATCCTCAACAGCGTTGCCAAAGAGATGGAGGAAGCTTTCGGCGCCCGAGCCAAAGCCTGCCCCATATACCAACCCCTTGTCAAAGCAGGCAAACTCGGCCAGAAGACGGGAGAAGGGTTCTATTCTTGGAGCGGGGGACGACCCAGAATACCCTTCGAACTGGCCGACAAGTTTGACCCGAACAGGCTCTACACGATGGCGGTCAACGCGGCGGCGTGGCTAGTTCATGACGATGTTGCCACCCCCGGAGACATAGACACCGCAATGAAATTCGGAACCGGCTGGCCTTCAGGACCTTGCGAGCTAGCGGACAAGATAGGGATCAACACTGTGGTAGACACACTAAGCGAGCTACACGCGAAACATCCGGAGCCCATGTACGAGCCGTGTCCGCTTCTCCTAGAATATGTGAAGAACGGCTGGCTTGGCAAGAAGACAGGCCAAGGATTCCACAAGTACAAGTGAGACGCAACGCAACCCGCGCCTGCGAGAAAAACGCAGAGCGAAGCTTGAGAGAGTTTCTTATACTGGGTAGTGTGACTGCTTTCCCACCAGAGGTTTTCAAGATTGAGCGAAGGGAGAACCTACCAGGACATCATTGTCAAGAAAGAAGAAGGAATCGGATGGATTACGCTGAATCGGCCTCATAGACTGAACACAATGACGCTCGACATGATGAATGAGTTTGCTTCTGCACTTTCCGATTTTGAGTCGGACAAAGAAGTGAAATGCGTCGTGATAACGGGGGCGGGAGAAAAAGCCTTCAGTGCAGGTGCAGATGTCACCTCATTTACTGGCATAACACCGTCGATGGCGACAGACGCGTCCATGAAAGGCCACGAGCTCACGGCACGGATCGAAGGACTCGGCAAGCCCGTCGTTGCATGCATCAATGGCTACGCTTTAGGCGGAGGCCTTGAGATATCTCTCGCCTGCGACTTTAGGATCGCATCGGAGAGCGCTCAGCTGGGAGCCACGGAGATCAAGCTCGGCTTGATGCCTGGCTGGGGAGGGACTCAGAGGCTTGCCCGCATCGTCGGCTTGGCGAAAGCAAAAGAACTGATCATGCTGGGAGACCGTATCACGGCAGAGGAAGCGCACAAGATCGGATTGGTCAACAAGATTGTGCCGAGAGACAAGCTAATCGACGAAACTAAGAGTTTCGCGAAGAACTTCGTCGATGGACCACCGATAGCCCTGAAAGCTGCGAAGCATGCCTTGAACTACGCAACACAAGTTCCGCTCGACGTGGGGCTGAAGTTCGAATCAGAAGCATTCGGCATCGTCCTTTCGACCAAGGACGTGATGGAAGGAGTTTCGGCCTTCATGTCCAAGCGAAAGCCCGAATTCAAGGGGAAGTGATCCAAGATGCCAATAGATTTTGGCTTTACAGAGGAACAGGAGCTTTTCAGGCGAACGCTCAAAGACTACTATGCAAAGAACCTCACGCCGAAAGCCAAAGAGATAACGAAGGCGCGCATGATCACGCCTGACGTTCACAAAGCTGTTGTGAGCCAAGGACTCTTTGGTCTGCTACTTCCCAAAGAGTTTGGAGGCAGCGAGTCGGACTACGTCACCTTTACGATTGCCGTAGAAGAACTCACAAAGGCTGACCCAACCGGCGTCGCTGGAATTCCGATCTGGTACGGCGCAACATGTGCGCGCATAATCGCAGCATATGGCACAGCGGAACTGAAAGAGGAGATCCTCCCGAAAGTCGTCAAAGAGGGATGGATAACCCCACTCCACAACACTGAGCCCGGCTGCGGCACCGACTTTACAGCCATCACAACGACGGCCAAGAGAACCAATGGCGACTACGTCATCAACGGAGAGAAGCAGATACTAAGCTGCGTCCCCGAGGCCATGAAATACGGTGGGGGCTTCATCACATCGGTGAAGACGAAACCTGAACTCGGTTCAAAGGGCATGAGTCTGATTTTCATTCCGGTGACTTCCAACGGCGTCACAACATCGCTCTTCGAGGGAATGGGAATAGATCTTGGCGGAGTGCGATACGAGAACACGAAAGTGCCGGAACACTGTCTCATTGGATTCGAAGGGACTGGATACCAGCTAACGTACGAATCCTTCGTCCACGCCCGTGTTCCGACTACGATGGCGATCGTGGCGGGCGCAGAGAAATGCCTTGAGGCCGGAATCGAGCATGTGAAGCAGCGACGAGCCTTCGGACGGCCGATCGCAGGCCATGAAGGGATCCAATTCGAGCTTGCTGAAGACCACGCGAACGTCCTAGCGGCGCGATGGCTGTGTTACCGTGCAGCGTGGCTGATAGATAGATACCATGATGGTCGAGCATCCTTCTACGACGCAATGATGGCGGCCTCATGCGCCAAGCTTGTGGCTTCTGAGAGCTGCATGAAAGCCATCAGCGACGTGGTGGAATGGTTCGGCGGCATGGGGACAACCACAGACTACGACGTACAACAGGCATTCAGAACTACAAGGCAAGCGGTCGTCGCAGAAGGAACCAGGAACGCCCAGAAGATCGTAATAGCCCTTCAATTGCTCGGCTCCGAGTTTGCAGCCTGGAGAAAGTGGGAAGAGGCAGGCAAGTAGCGAGAGCCCGTTCCGCGCCGTCGCGATTCTCTCTTTTTGTATTTCGTCCAAATGCGATGCTGTTACTCGTTCTTTGAAGGAATTCGTCGTCTTCGCGAGCCGCCATCGACTCCTCCTCAGTTACACGTCCGCCTCCGCAGATGGCGTGTCCTCCTCAGTTAGCGTTTTATAGATTCGACAGTGACGAGAGGGTAGGTGCTTATTGTTTGGAGAAACCTTGGTTCAAGTCTTGGCCGGAGGGGGTGCCGAAATCCATTGAGTACCCCAACCTAAGCCTCGGTGAAGTGCTTAAGGAAACGGCGCGCACCTACCCTGAGAAGACTGCGATCATCTACTTCGGCGCACGCACAACATATCGCGAACTTGATCAGTTGGTCGACAAGTTCGCCACCGCACTGCAGGACCTAGGCGTGAAGAAGGGCGATAGAGTCGGCATATTCATGCCGAACATACCGCAGTTCGTAATCTCTTTCTATGGAGCACTTCGTGCCGGAGCTGTCTGTGTCACCTGTAGCCCGCTGTACAAGGCCAGAGAGCTCCAACATCAATTGAATGACGCGGGTGCCGAGGTCCTCGTCGCAATGGACACGCTCTACACGATAGTTCAGGAGATCAGGGACAAGACGAAGCTGCGCAGCGTGATAACCACAAGCCCTCGCGATTACCTTCCGCCGCTGCTGAAGACTCTGGCACCGTTGAAAGGAGTCAAGTCACTCAAGTGTCCAGGAGCGCATGACTTTGTTTCTCTGATGAAGAAATATGGCCCTAACCCGAAGCCGGTTGTGGTTCGGCCTGACGACCTCGCGCTTCTTCAATACACGGGTGGAACGACCGGCGTTCCCAAAGGCGCAATGATCAGCCACAGGAATCTCGTTGTGAATGCAAGCCAGTGCGAGTTCCAATTGCCTATCCGTCGTGGAGTCGATGTGAATGTGACCGCCCTGCCCTTGTTCCACATATTTGGTATGACAGTCGTCATGAACGCACCTGTGTTGACAGGCACGACGATGCTCATGATCCCGGATCCGCGCGATCCGAAGGGAATCCTGAAGGCCATGAGCAAGTACAAGGCGAGCGTGTTCTGCAGCGTTCCCACGATGTACGTAGCCCTCATCAATCGACCTGACATAAACAAGTACGATCTAAGGTCGGTCCGCGCGTGCATTTCAGGCGCCGCACCATTGCCGGTTGAAGTGCAGAGGAAATTCGAGAAGATTACTGGAGGCCGACTGGTTGAAGGATACGGCTTGACAGAGACAAGCCCCGTCAGCCACGTCAATCCCCTCGACGACCCGAAGAAGAACCGTCCAGGATCCATTGGGATCCCTGTGTCCGACACTGAAGCGAAGATCGTTGACCTTGAAACCGGCACCAAGGACCTCAAGTCAGGCGAGGTGGGCGAGTTAGTCATCAAGGGCCCACAAGTAATGCAGGGCTACTGGAACAAACCGGACGAGACGAAGATTACGTTGAGGAACGGCTGGCTGTACACCGGAGATATAGCAAAGATGGATGAAGACGGCTACTTCTACATCGTCGACCGCAAGAAAGACATGATAGACGTCTCCGGGCTGAAGGTGTGGCCGCGCGAAGTCGAAGAAGTCCTCTACGAGCACCCTGCCATCAGTGAGGCAGCAGTCGTCGGAATACCAGATCCGTACAGGGGCGAGACCGTCAAGGCGTATGTAATCCTCAAGCCGGGATACGAAGGAAAAGTGGCACAGGATGAGATCATCAAGTTCTGTAAGGAAAGGATCGCTTCATACAAGGCCCCCACCTCAGTAGAATTCCGAGCCACGTTGCCCAAGACGCTGGTGGGCAAGATTCTGAGGAGAACACTCAGAGAAGAGTTGGAATCGAAGAAGTAGAGCCACGACGCGGGTGCACAGGCAGGGTCAACTGGGAGGCTCGAACGTCAAGGAAGCGCAGCTGATCAACGCAGGGATTGATCTCTGAAAGGAAGCTGGCGAATCGAAGGGCCGAGACAATAGGTACGCCCTCTATGAGCCTCGGAGAGACATCGGCAAGCGTCATGACGATCGGAAGAACACGTATCAAATGCCACTCGAAAGTGGGAAGCCTCGCATCGCCGGCTCTGAGAACTTGAGACAAGGAGAGAACACGCTCAACCTGATCTCTGGCCGACCTTGTGACCTTGCTCGGAGCCCAGCCATGATGCCAATGCTTGCAGTCAATACACAGCAGCAGGGGCTCCTTCGCACCTATTACGTCAATCTCAAATCGTCGTCCTAGGCTCTTGAAGACAAAGTGTTTCAACGTCACAAACGCATTCAGCCTGAGGACTCGATCTGCGAAGGCTTCGAATTCTTGCCATCGAAGCTCCCGGGCAATTCTCTCCGGGTCAACACCCTCACGAATTGCAAGTTCAGCGACTCTCAGCCGCTGTTCCGGGCTGATGTGGATCTCTTCGCCTACGATGCTAACCGCGTCGACCTGTCGGAGCTTGAGCAATGATTCCTCAACGAGCGACCTGCAGGTTCTGCTGCTTGCGACGATCTCACTGATGAGACAGTCGCAGGTTTGCTTTGTCTCACGTAGTAACGCGAAGTGGAAGGCTCCCTTCGTCATGACAGACTCTCAGTCGTCCACGATTACCGTAACAACAACCTATCACGAGGATCATGTAAGGAAGAGAGGCGAGTGACAATGTTCTCTACGGCTCATCAGAAGACCATGAAGCAGAGCACGAGTATCGCCAATGCAAGAACGAACAGAACTCTCCTGCCGTTTGAGAGCGAAGAGACATCATCCAACGGCTCGACCCCAGCCCATCCTCCGCGTGTGAACATTAGTATGAGGACCAGCAAGGCGAAAGGCCAGTATCCTGCCACAGCAAGGACGACCAGACCAATGCCAGTCGCGATCCTGTGTCCCCGCGGACCTAGCGCGGCCCTCATAATGTGACCGCCGTCGAGCTGCCAAGCGGGGATTATGTTCAGGAAAGTTATCAGGGCGCCGATTTCAGCCGCGAAGGCAACCTGCGTCAGCACCAGAAGCTGTCCCGGGGCAACTGACCGGATCTCAAGACCACTCAACAAGATCATCAACAACGGCGTCCTCGGCCACTCCTGGACGGATAGAAGCCCCTGGCTCACGAGTTTCTCTACCTGCAGTTCCGACACAAGGGGCGCGGTCAGCAGGCTCACAACACCAACGATCGCAGTTGCGATGAATCCTGCCAAGGGTCCGCTGAATCCCAAGTCAAACAGTTCGTCCCTGTTCGCGGGAGGACTCTTCAGAGAGATGACGGCTCCAAATGTTCCAAACGGTGGCGGCCCCGGAATGAAATAAGGGAACGTAGAATCCATCCGGTGAAGAACGGCTGCGAACTTGTGGCCTGACTCGTGAATCGCGATGATTCCGAAGAGCGAGGCTGCAAACAAAGCGATCTGCCAAGCGATGTTCATGCCGCCGAAGACCGTCGTCATGAGTTGCGGATCCATTGAATAGGTCAATGTGTAGCTTGCGAAAAGTATGGTCCCAATCGTAGCGAACATCAACAAGACGTTGATCAACGGATTAGACGGGCGTGCTCCGATCCTCTGGAACACCCTGATTAGCAGTCTGTCTGACCGAGAACGAACCGATGCACTCAGCTGAAGCGGACGCAGGTCATCAACGAGTCCCTTGAACTTCTCCTTGACAGGGGCTTTGTCGGCAAGGAAACTCGGGATTCCATACTGATCCACGTATGCATCGGTCACGTTGAATCGAAGTTGAACAATTCTCCTCAGTTCGATTAGATCAGGGGCAGCATTGTCCTGCGTCGAAAAGCCCGAAGGACTACTTGGCAATTCATGGTTCCTTCTGTTGGCGGCCATGGATCGCAAGCGGACCTCACTTAAACGTATTGATGCAACCGCAAACCACCCAGGTCCAAATGCCTTATAGTATCCATCCGTTCAGATGTCCGTTTGAAACTGCAATGCTAACTGAGAAGCTCTCTTTGAGACAGTTCGACACACATGATCTCGAATCTGTGATCGAGATCAACAGGACATGTCTCCCAGAGAACTATGCAGGCTTCTTCTTTATTGACACTTACCGAAGCTGCCCCGCTGGGTTCATACTTGCTGAGGTTGGCGGACGGATAGTTGGTTACATAATGTGTCGAGTGGAACACGGCTTCTCCGACATTAGACGATTGAAGTTCGTCCGCAAAGGACACATCATATCTGTCGCTGTATTGCCCGAATGTAGAAGGAATGGAGTGGCCTCGGAACTCGTAAAGCAAGCACTGAAAGCGCTGCAAGAGGCTGATGCAGAGGAGTGTTATTTGGAGGTACGAAGCACGAACGCCAGCGCGATCAAGTTGTATTACAAGCTCGGCTTTTCATTGGCTAGGAAAGTGGCACACTATTACGCTGACGGAGCCGAGGCGCTGGTCATGGCGATTCCTCTAAGGAAAGAGGCAGCACCCTCCTCAGATACAGTTGGCAGCCAAACCGCCTGACAGTCAGCAGCCCGCTTGCTTGGATTTCGCAAGTGCTATGTAGAATCAGCAGTAGAGATTGATTTGTGCGCTCAAATTGGATTGGCTGGAGACAATAAGAGACGACCTGAGAAAAGCGACAGTCGTTCGCATACCATCCCAAGAGGGGTACTATGACTACGTTGTTAACCCGCTCAGCTCTGGAGTGCCCGAGATCCCGACTGAGGCTTTGTGGGGCTGTGCATTCGAAGTCGCAAGAATATCTGACGTAAAACGCTGCAACAAGATAGTTGCGCCGGAAGCCATGGGAATACAGATCGCCACGGCGCTCAGCCTGGTGACCGGAATTCCGATGCTTGTCATCAGAAAGAAGTCATACCTGTTGCCCAATGAAATCAAGATCGTGAAGAGAACAGGCTACGCTCAAGAAGTAATGTACGCGAACGGTCTGGAATCAGGCGACTCAATTCTTCTGGTTGATTCAATAATCGCTACAGGTGGTACATACGCTGCAATAATCAAGGAGCTGGTTTCACGCCAAATCGTGCTAGGAGACGCAGTGGCAGTGATCGAAAGAGTGGAGCTAGGTGGTGTCGAACGGGTCGAGCGAGATACGGGGGTCAATGTTAAGACCCTGATAAAGCTCCGACTGGAACACGGAAAAGTTTGCATTGAATGAGAACGCTCGGCCTCTTACGACCGCATGAGACCTGATGCAGCAAAGGTTAACTGTACAGAAAGCCCAAACCCCAGTGATCAGAATGCCTGCCAAATGTCCGGACTGCGGATACGAAAACCGTGACGAAGCCAACTACTGCTTGAAATGTGGGGCTGGCGTGATCGCGCCGCTTCACTATGCACCTACAACAACAGTATCTGTCCCCGAATTTGCCGAAGCCAGGGAACCGCACAAGTGTTCGTTCCACCCCTTCGCGATCGCCACCTATCTTTGTGGACGATGCGGACGCCCTCTCTGCAGGTCGTGTATGCGCCCACTGCCAGGAATGGTGCTTTGTCCACTTTGTTGGGTCGGTCCGGTTCACCCGCACCCGTGGCTTCCTTATCCTCTACCCAGGCCACCTTATCCCTTGGTCATGTCAGCGCCGAGATTCATGCTCCCCTGCAGTTGCAGGTTTCGGAAGGACGCCTAGACTTCGCGCCACGAACACGAGTAGACAGACTGCAGTAGGCACGTGGATGATGAGGACCTCAAAGTCCATGGCTATGAATGCTCGTCCCAGGAACCTCAAGGCCAAGAAGAATATGGAGACTGCGGCGAGGAACATGAACGCGTAAGCCCAGTCCCTTGTCTGAGCCGTGTGCAGTATCGACCACTTCGAGGAATACGACCGTCCTAGTATTCTTGCTTGAGGATGAGCCTTAACGGTATGTTCTGGCTCGTACCATCTGGAAGGGTCCTTCTGATGCTGATTGGAAGCGCGCCCGCGTCAAGTTCCTGAGTTGCTATGTCTATCGGAGACATGCTTCCGGGATCAACGTCAATCAGAACAGGCGCCCCTAGGGCGATCTGAAGAGCACGTGCGCCAACCACCCTAGCCTTCTCGAAACGTGTCAGCTTCCGAGGGCCGATGAGGGCGGTTTCTTGGCGCCTAGTACTCGCCCGCTTCTTCACCACTCTCTTCTGGCCCCTTGGACGGCCCCTTCATCTCTCTCTTCGATGCTGCGATTACGTCGTCTATCTTGAGAATCATTCCGGCTGCTTCACTGGCTGACTTCACAAGTTGAACTTTGACCGCAAGTGGTTCGTAGACGCTTTGCTTTGCAAGATCAGCGACCTTTCCTTTGAAGGGATCAACGCCTGCCCAGATGAGCCCCTCGTCGTGTCTTGTCCTCAACTCGACTTGAGTGTCGATGGGATCCAATCCGGCGTTCTCGGCAAGTATCATTGGAACCGATTCAAGTGCTTCCGCAAAGGCTTGGACTGCGAGTTGTTCTCTTCCTGAGAGTTTGTCTGCGTATGCTCGCAGTCGCTTAGCGACCTCGGCTTCAGGAGCTCCTCCGCCTGCCACGACCTTTGGGTTAACGACCACATCTCTCACAACGCAGAGCGCATCGTGAACGGCTCGTTCCGCTTCGTCAACGATCCGTTCTGTGCCGCCTCTGACGAGTATGGTGACAGACTTGGGGCTCTTGCAGCCTTCGACGAATGTCATCTTGTCATCCGCGACCTTTCTTTCCTCGACGAGCTGCGCGGTCCCCAGGTCCCTGCTATCCAAGTCCTCAATGTTGGTCATTACGTGAGCGCCGGTCGCTTTCGCGAGCTTCTCCATGTCGGATTGTTTGACACGTCGGACTGCAAGTATACCCTTCTTCGCAAGGAAGTGTTGGGCCACATCGTCGATTCCCTTTTCGCAGATGGCCACGTTGGCGCCTGCCGAGACGACTTCATCAACCATTCCTCGGAGGATTTTCTCCTCCTCATCAAGGAATGCTTTCATCTGGTCCGGGTTCTTGATGTTCAGTTTGGCGTCGAACTCGGTCTTCTCAACTTCCAGCGGACAGCTCAGAAGCGCTATCTTTGCGTTCTCAACACGCTTGGGCATTCCTGGATGCACGACCTCTTTGTCCAGAAGGACGCCTTGGATCAACTTGGTCTCTGAGAGTGATTCGCCGGGCTTCTTCTCGACCTTCACGTCATCTATGTCAACTCTGTAGCCCTTCGCCTCTTTCTCTGCGACCTGCAAGATGGCTTTCACAGCCAAGTCGCTTACTTCATCTTTGTACTCTGCTAGCATCTTTGTTGCCACAGCGATAGTTGCGACTTTCTTCAGGATCGCCTTGTCCAATGGGTCGACCTTTATTGCGATGTCTTCGAGGATGTCAAGAGCCTTCTCAGCAGCGATCTCGTATCCGTCCACTATGACCGTAGGATGAACATCCTTTTCGATCAGCTGTTCGGCTTTGCCGAGAAGCTCTCCTGTGAGCACGACAGCGGTCGTCGTTCCATCCCCGACCTCGTCGTCTTGGGTCTTAGCCACTTCCACCAGCATTTTTGCGGCGGGATGTTGAACGTCCATCTCATCGAGTATCGTCGCGCCGTCGTTTGTTATTGTGACATCTCCAAAACTGTCAACAAGCATCTTGTCCATTCCCTTGGGACCAAGGGAGGATTTCACAGACTCGGCAACAATGCGCGCGGCAGCAATGCTCGCATGCTGCGCTTCTCTGCCGCTCGCGCGCGATGTTCCTTCCTTCAGGATCAGGATTGGTTGTCCTGCGATTTGAGCAGCCAAACGCCATAACCTCGGTTTTGAAAGAGCACCGAAACGGAAAAACTGTCTTTATATAAGGGTTATGTCGTCGCCAGCGCTTCGCTGTCGAGTACCGTTCGACTAGGTGATCCTGTAACGAGCCCCTGCCGCAGGGCCGACTTATTCTGATAACGTAGAGAGTATTCTCCGTCTTCGAGCCCTCTAGTCGATAACAGTCGCCGATCTTGGGGCATATCGCGTGTGATTCAAAGGCGAACCATGCGAGTAACGCTTTTAGATTTTTCACCATCATACCATGGCTGCGTGGCAATGAACTCGATGCGCGACATGATACCGATCAACCAGCCCTCGATTGGAAAAGAAGAGATTGAAGCTGTCGTTGAGGTTCTCAAGAGCGGGATCCTGAGCGAGAAGAGCGGGCGAGGACCAAGAGTTCTGCAGTTTGAGAAGGAGTTCGCCAAGTTCGTCGGCGCTAAGCACGCAATCGCGGTGTCTTCTGGCACTGCTGCACTCCACTCAGCCTTGCTGGCGGCCGGGATTCAACCTGGAGATGAGGTCGTGATTCCATCTTTCACTTTCTCGGCTACCGCCGGCGCGGTGGTCTTGGGTGGGGGAAGGCCGTCTTTTGCCGATATTGACCCGGACACTTACTGCGTCACACCCGAGACGATCGAAGTCGCGGTTACCCGAGCGACAAAGGCGATCTTGCCCGTTCACATGTACGGTCTTTGCGCCGACATGGGCCCGATAATGGACCTCGCACGGAGCCGGGGGCTGGTCGTCATTGAGGATGCGGCGCAAGCTCACGGAGCTGAGTATGACGGGCGGAGGGTTGGCGCGATCGGCGATGTAACGTGCTTCAGCTTCTACCCGGGCAAGAACATGACGACGGGAGAAGGGGGAATGGTAACCACTAATGACGACGATCTCGCCGAGCAGGTCAGGATGATAAGAACCCATGGAGAAGAGCGCCCCTATTGGGTTTCCAGACAAGGCCACAACTATCATATGCCGGAAATCGCGGCCGCAATCGGGGCTGCTCAGCTGCGGAAGTTACCTAGCTTTCTGCAAGAGCGCAGAAAGAACGCTGAATATCTTGTTGAGAAGTTGGGGGTTCTAGGCAAACTGGTAATGCCAAGAGAGCCTACGGGTCGAAAGCATGCATGGTATCTCTTCACACCGCGGCTAAGAGGAGCCAATGCAGGAAAACGCAACAAGCTCGTCGAAAAGCTTCGTTCCAGAAACATAGCAGCTTCCGTCTACTACGAGTCGCCGGTTCACATGCTTCCCTACTATCGCGATCTGCAGTCAACGCGAAGAAGTCCCTTGCCTGAGACAGAGCGGGCATGTCGCCAAGTCTTCTCGCTTCCTGTGCACCCTCAGCTGAAGCAGAGCGAACTTCAGTTCATCGCGGAGTCCGTGAAACGCGCGATCTGAGACAAGTCGACACGATCGAAAGGGCAGGCGCTTATCTGAGAAACTTGCTCATTGCCTCTTCAAGGCTAGGCTTGCTGACCTCACGCATTTCGTACCGGACCCGTGCAGCAGGCTTCGTCACCTTCATTATCCGACGGATGTCTATCGGGGTCCCAAGCACGACGGAATCGCAGGGGGTCTTCTCAATCGTCTGCTCCAACTCTCTGACCTGCTTAGCTCCGTATCCCATTGCCGGCAGCACAAATCCGATGTGAGGATACTTCTCGTATGTCTTTTTGATCGACCCGACAGCGAATGGCCTCGGATTCACAATTTCGCGTGCTCCATATTGATGGGCAGCAATCGCTCCGACGGACTCTCTCATTTGCCCATGAGTCACGGTAGGTCCGTCCTCAACCACGAGAACGCTCTTTCCTTTGACAAGCGATGAGTCGTCGATATGTATTGCAGACGCTGCCTCAATGATCGTCGCAGCAGGATTCAATTGCCTGACGTTCTGCTGGACGAGCTGCACGTTCTCCACTGGGGCGCTATCGACCTTGTTGACTACGATCACATCGGCCATCCTCACGTTGGTCTCACCCGGGTAGTACGAGAGCTCGTTTCCGGCTCTGTGAGGATCAGCCACAACAACGTGAAGATCGGGTTTGTAGAACGGAAGATCGTTGTTTCCTCCGTCCCATAGGATCACGTCACTTTCCTTCTCTGCTGCAAGCAGTATTCTCTCATAGTCGACGCCTGCGTAGACAATGCTCCCGTCATCAATGTGAGGTTCGTACTCTTCTCGTTCCTCGATTGTGCATTGTTCCTTGTCCATGTCATCGTATGTTGCAAATCGCTGAACTGCTTCGGCCTCTAAGTCACCGTAGGGCATCGGATGCCGAACCACGACAACTCTTTTTCCGCGACCCTTCAAAATTCTCGAAACGGCTCTGGAAACTGTGCTCTTTCCTGCGCCGGTCCTTACTGCGCAGACAGACACGACAGGGACTCTGGCTTTGAGCATGGTGTTCTTGGGACCCATGAGCATGAAGTCTGCGCCGTTGGAACCGACGACAGAAGCCTTGTGCATCACGTCATCATAGGAAAGATCACTGTAGGCGAGAACAACGAGCTCCACGTCTTTCTCTTTGACAAGCTTCGGAAGTTCATCTTCGGGCAGGATCCGGATTCCCTTTGGATACAGCGGGCCTGCCAAGATAGGAGGGTACGTTCTTTGCTCGATTCCAGGTATCTGTGAGGCCGTAAAGGCCACGATCTCATACTCCGGCCGTTCTCGGAAGAACACGTTGAAGTTGTGAAAGTCTCTTCCCGCTGCTCCCATTATGATGGTCTTTGTTCTACGCACCAATTTCGACCCTCATGATCGCGCAGGGCTACCCGGTTGCACCAAGCCTATATCTGTTCCAGTACGCCCTGAACCTGAACCGCCATGGCGAGCAGTGTCTCGCGAATTCCGGTGCGATTTGTGCTTGAGGATGGAAGGCAGGCAGACGCAGAGCTGATACGGTTCCTTGCACCAAAAACCGTGGATGCCCTGCTCAGGCGACTGCCCATCGAAGGCAGGGCTGCCCGCTGGAAAGAAGAAGTCTACTTTGAATGCGGCATCACTGTCGGTCTTGAGAAAGCGAAGTCCAAGGTCGAGACTGGAACGGTTGCCTTTTGGCCCATGGGGTCCTCAATCTGCATCTTCCATGGACAGACTCAGCCCTACGGTCCGGTGAACATTATCGGCGTTGTCAGAAGTGGAATTGAGATATTCAGAGACTTGCCAGGGGGAGCCAAAATCCGCTTGGAGAAGGCTTAGGCAGCGGCCATTCGATAGATGCGTATCCTAGCATTTCCGCCCACGGCGGTAATCAGACGTTTTCTCTCTAGTTCCTCCAACATGTCTTTGGCAACACTGATGCGCAGATTGAACTGCGAGGCAAGTGCATAGGGCGTTATTGCGCCCATCTTGGATAGTTCGGAAAGGAATCGCGCATCCTCTAGATTCGGCAGATCAACCCCCCGCGATTTCTTTTCCGCCGGCGGCTTTCCCTTGGCTTTCTTCGTGGGCTCAGCTTTCTTGTCTTGTTGTACCTGAGTCTTTTCCATCTGCGCTAGGCTCTTCTTCTTAGCTCCGCCCAACGTAGTCACTTGGGCCTCAAAGCAAAGCGAGTTCAATAAAATCCTTCCGCATAGGGCACAGATTCTCGGAAAGAGTCATATGAGGTCTTTCTGGATACTAGTTGTTCTGCGGAGCCACCGGTTTTGAAGTTCGTCACGGTCAAGCTGCCTGAAGCCATCCTTCAGGGACTGGACGAATTGGTGAACGCAGGAATGTACATGCTAAAGAAGGACCCGTGGAGAACCGAAGAAAAGTAGCCCGCTGTTCCATAACGGAACCTGGTTGGAAGACGGACTCTCGGTCATCCCTAAACACGACTGAAGGTTCATGTCTACGGGAATATCGGGAAGTCCTTTACATCCACGATCTTAGCGTAGAAACCTTTTGCGTCTGATGTGTTGCTCGTGTATTCTATCTTCTCGCCAGCGGGCTTCGAGGCGACGTACTTGACGAAAGCTGATGAAGGCGCTGCATCTTGGACGACGTAGAAGAAGACTGGAAGAGCGTCAGCTTCGTAGTAGTGCTCAAATGGTATGCACGTACCGACTATATGCTTGCCGTCCCGGGGAAAATGCCAGAGCGGGAAGATCGTGCCTTCACGCATCGATAAGGGGAGGAGTGTTCGCATTATCGAATTCATGTTCTCAACTTCCGCTAGCATGGGTGCAGGTGGAGAAGGAAACTGACCGTCCAAACACTCGAGAAACTTCTGCGGTAGGCTCTTTACCTCAACGAACGAGCCGTACCTGTATCTGCTGTCATCTGCATCATCTGTGAACATCCATTCTTCTCCCTTGAGCGAGTCGCTCTTGTAGGCCAAGAATGCCTTTGGAGGAGCATCCGCGTAGGCGTACGCCAGTATCGGGAGATCGCCGTCCCAGTACATGTATGCGGTGAACATGCCGAGCACATGCTTGCCTTTGTGCTTGAGATGCCATAGGATCTGCGAGCCTTCTGTTAAAGCGAGGGCGAGCCTCGAGAAATTGAGGATCCCATTGACCTCCACAGGCACAGGAGGCTTGATCGAATTCAAGAATGACGCCTCTTCAGAGCTTAGACAGACGCGGAGCGATAGTTAAATCTGCTGCGATTGAAGCGGAATCGAGCGTTCTGTAATCTGAATGAATCATTTCGGTTCTCGATCAACCTCTTCAAGACTCGCGATGTGTGTCCACAGATCGCCCTCACCAACTGAAGAAATCCTTGTATGAGACCGCAGGACCGATAGGTGAAGTCATATGCCGCCTGTAGATCGCGAGAACATCAGAGTTGGGTGTTGCGGCTTCTCGACTAGTCAGCAGAAATACTATGAGCTGTTCCCTGTCGTCGAACTCCAGAGCACTTTCTATCGGTTGCCTGAGACCGGCACTGCCGAGCGCTGGAGGGCTGAAGCGCCTCCGAAATTCGAGTTCTGTCTCAAGGCGTGGCAAGCTGTTACGCATCCATCGACCAGTGCGACTTGGAACCGAGTGCCTCCACACGCTCGCCCGGCCAGCCCTGCGAAGTGCGGTGACCTGAAGCCGACACGCGAGAACTTTGACGCATGGAAGAGAACGCTGGAAATCTGCAAGATCCTAAATGCGGCGGTCTGCGTAGTACAGTGTCCTCCAAGCTTCGATTTTTCGAAAGGAAACGCCGAGAATGTTCGACGGTTTCTGGGAGAAATCGAGAGAGGAAGCACGAAAATCGCATGGGAGCCTAGAGGAGACTGGAAGAAGCATCCGGATGAGATCGAGCAGCTTTGTCATGAACTTGACCTCATTTATGCAGTGGATGCTCTGAGAAATGCCCCAGCAATTGAAAATGAAATCTGCTACTTCCGTCTGCACGGCCTGGGGCCCAGAGAGTACAACTACAAATACGATTATTCATCAGAAGATCTGGAACGATTGAAAGAGGTAGCACTTGAAACTTTGGATAGAGGCGCGAAGGAAGCCTTCATCCTCTTCAATAATCTGAACATGCTGAAGAATGCGAGGTCTTTCAACGAAATGATACACGCAATTCAGCGTACCGACGTTTCATCGGAATAGATCTTGTCTGGCGGGTCTTACCAGTTGACGCGCGCTTCCGCGAGCTCGACCGTACGGATATCCACGTATTATGGCGACGGGGATTCCGTCTGACTTGCCCATGACAAGTTCAGCTGCGCCTGCAAGCTCATCGGCAACGGCCATCATTGTCACTGAGAGTTCGTAGCCGAACATGTCCTTCGTTCCCCGGTAGTCTACCCACGGCCTCATTCCAGAAAGGCCGATCGCAACATTGATTTGACCGAGCCTCCACGGCCTACCGAAAGTGTCTGACACAATCACCGCAACTTCCTTGCCTGTCATCCTCCTTATCTCTGTCCGAATCCGTCGCGCCGATCGGTCCGGATCTCTTGGCAATAGGGAGAGCTGATCCCGGCCTACGATATTCGACTTGTCTACGCCGGCGTTCGCGCACACCAAACCATGTCGAGTCTGGACGATCAGGTGCCTGCCACGTCGTCTGACCACGCGCTTCGTCTCACGAAGGATGACTTCGATTTGCCGCGGATCCTTCCTCATAGCCCTTGCAAGTCGCAGCGCCGTATCGGATACCTTGACGGTGGAAAGAGAGACGAATCGTCCCTCAGCCTTTGAGACAATTTTCTGAGAGACAACGACTATGTCTCCGGTTCTGAGTCTAGTATGCTGCTTACTAGCGGCAAGAACGATTACTCTTCCAAGATTATCTCCTGACTTGATAGCTGGCACGTTCTTCAGACCGACCACGGCTAGTTGAGCTAACTTCAAGACGCCCTCACTGTGAGATGCACTGTTCATTCAGTCCCTCAGAAGAATGACTCGAGCTTCTTGACGCCTATCAGATCCTCAAATTCTATTCCAATGGCATCGAGGACCTGTTCAAACGTTGATCGAAGATACTCCATGTACTTCTGGACGTCTATGTCGTCGACTTTGGCAAGTTGGACAGGCTTCACGCCTGGTTCTCCTATCACCTTCACAAAAGCGATCAACTCGCCTGACTTGACTTCGATGCCTCTCCCCTCAAGTTGTTTTGCTGCTTTCACGTGCTGCGGCGTGGTTTTCGTATACCGCCCCGTTTCGCGCCCCATCATCACAGAAAACGCCAACTCCTCGACGGTGTACTCTCGATTTCGCAGCTTAAGGTAGCACTCCTTCACTATCTCCGTTATTCTGGTCTTCGCATTCTCAAATTCCTCAGGAGACTTCACTTCGCTGAGAATTCGAACCATCTCGTAGAACGCCTGCGTAAGGAATTCCGGTATATGCCGCTTCTTTCCCGTCAGGCCTTTGATGTCCACGCTTCCATCAGGCTTGACGCCCAGATAGTTCTTCTTGCGAGAACTCAAAGCAAGATACCGATAGTTCTTGTCGACTTCGAGTTCCATCTGCAACGATGACTTGGACCAGGTGACAAGATTCTTCAGGATGTGTGGGTCTGGACTTTCCAAAAAGAGCGAGTCGGTGTCCCCGTACAAAACCTCGATTCCCAGTTCGCGGGCCCTCTCCAACGTCTGTGAGATTGCATATCTCCCTATGGCTGCCGTTGCTTCGGCAACGGGTGGACAATAAAGCGCGAATCTGTCGGCCCCGAAGACTCCATAGCTCGCGTTGAGCACGACTTTGAGCGCGTCCGAGACAACCTTGTACCAACTAAGTTGACTCTTGGGCAATGCAGTGTCTCTCAAGCGTGGCTTGTACCAGTTTACTCGAATATCTCTCAGTGACCCGATCAAAAGGCTCTCAAGCGCTCTGGTCTTCCTGCAGACCCAGTGAGATGTTCCAGGAATCAGATTCTGTCTGCATTCCTGATCTGTGTGCGGACACCGGACCGTTTCATATCCAAGGTTCCAATTCCTTATTATTGAAGGATACAGTGACGCAAAGTCCACAACTGAGACGTTGAAATGAACGCCGGGCTGAGGCTCGACCACGATCGCGCCTTTGTATTTCTTGCCCTTTATCACAGCCTCGGTTGTCGTGCCGCCCTTGAGTTCTTGGATTTCATCGGCCCGCGGGATGAAGTAGTCTCGTTTTCGGTGATGGCAGTACATCATGCTTCTAATCCAACTGGAGACTCCTTGGCGAGATACATCTTCCAGACTCATGTAGCTGATCCGAGATAGAGCAGTCACAAGTTTCATGACAAGATCATCCTCAAACCTCGTCAACTCCAAGGTGATGTCGGAATCGTTCAGACAGTACGTCGCAAGCTCGCCGTAGTCGATCTCAGAAATCGGAGCCGATGTTTCCATCTTACCTCTGTTGAGTATGGCCCCGCTAACCTCACCGAGCGTGTTCTCGCGGTATCTCTGACCGAAAGCGTAGATCTGTATCGAGCGATTGAAGAAGAACTTGTAGAGGTCCATGTGAACGCCGTGCTTGAGGTAGGCGACATCGCGCCCCATCTCGATGGGGATCTCCTGCTTTGTGAGACCAAGAGTCAGGGCGCGATGGTAGAGATACCTTAGGTCGAAGTCGTCGCCGTTGAACGTGAGGATGACTGGGTAGGAAAGCATGGCTTTGAAGAGTTCTACGAGAAGCTGTCTTTCCGTTTCATAGAACTCTATGGAGGCGACCCGGGGCAGCGGGACAGTTCCCTCTTTCTTACCAGCTTTCTTCAGGAGGAACACTCGTCTTTGCCCGTCTGAACCCACGAGGCTAGCGCATATCACCTCCTGATCGGCAGCTTCGGGATCGGGTATTCTCGTCGCTACGGGGGAGAACACCTCAATGTCGACGGCCGCCCGGAGATAGGTTGGAACAGGGCACTCGAGAAGGCGCATCCATTCGAGCGCGAGTCTGCGATAGTCCTCGGACTCCAAGTGAAGTACTCGTTTGATTTGAGCGGCAGCTTCGTCAGGGAGCGAATACTCGACTCGCTGGAGGCGGCCATCCCTAACCTCGTACATCATTCCAGGTTCGAGATTGTTGTCGTAGATGTAGTTCTCGACATATTTTATGTCGGCCTCCCAAGCACGAATGGCATCCCTTATGGAGCCGACTGGCTTGCCTCCGATCGTCAGCGGATCCTTGGCAACTATCTTTGTGCGTCTTGCTTGCTCGGACCTGAGCGCGTCGTATTTCTCGACCGCCTCGAAACGGTCAAATCCGGGGTTCTTCGAAACAGCGTCGTTCCTTGACAGCTCTTCCATGGACTTGTCTGAGAAACAGTACGGCATGTGACCCGACGTGTCGTACCATTCGTAGATCCGATGACTTCTAGGCTCGTAGAGACGAAGATAGCAGGATCGCTTTTCACCATCATAACCGATCGAGACGAAGTATGACGCAGGAACCTCGGATGGAGCCGCTGGAATGTCCGACGCGACCGTTTCCGGCGGTTTGCTTCCTGATTTCGGTCCCGTGATGGGAGAGGTGTACTGGTCGAGTGTCCGCATCCGCCGAAATGCTCCAGCGTAGTTGGGGCCAAGTCGCATAGAAAGCGTTTATGTCGCCTGCCGGCCACCCTGTCTTAGACAGCCCTCGGCGAACAGGCAACTTCGTAGGATTCGCGGACAAATATGGTGAAAGCAGACTACCTGAATGGGCTCGTTCGTGAGCAGCTTCATGCAGTCGCCTGGAGTGAATGATAGTATTGCATGACGCCGTCGCTCTCGCTATCGAAACTCTGAGCTGGATGGAACATGAGGGACTCAGCGAACGCGCTGCGTTCGCTCGGGCGTCAAGGCAACTCCAAGTTACACGATCTGATCAGCTGAAGACGGCTCAGCTGCTTGTGCTCGAGACTACGAGACGACGTAACTTCATAGATCAACTCATTGAGACTGCAGCCGGCGGACAAGTTGATCTCGACTCTCTTGAACATGGCTTGACGAGCTTGCTGAGGATGTTCTGCTATTGGACGAAGTTTCACATGGCTCGCGAGGATGA
>Ga0315314_1000364_pt1 | contig 53270 bp, 66 predicted proteins | sample TDP9_MG_FD_203631 | JGI IMG/M metagenome (GOLD analysis project Ga0315314, IMG submission 203631) | Freshwater sediment microbial communities from Lake Towuti, South Sulawesi, Indonesia - TDP9 | ecosystem: Environmental > Aquatic > Freshwater > Lake > Sediment | place: Indonesia: South Sulawesi... | reverse complement strand
TCTGTTTTTCCGCACATAACTAGGGCTTTAGCAGAGAAGAAAAAAGTAGCCTTCGACTATCAGATTTTTGCTGGAATTTTACCAGAGTTTGTTTTCGGCTCACGAAAGATAGACATGGCTAAGTCAAACAAGCAGTTAGATAAAGAGATGTTCAGAGAGATAGACCGCAAATTTGCTGAGTTAGACCAGAAAAAGGAAAAAGAAATTTTCGATAAAGCAACCACACACAAAATCAAACTAGCAGACGTGAAGTTAGGAATTCGCACTAAAGAAGGTAAGAAGGTTAAACCAGAATGAGCGATAAGGAATTTAACGAAGACGTAGAACGCACAAAAAAACTGCAGAGCGATAGGCTCTTTCAATTGCGTGCTCAATTTGGTGAACCGTTAGCCTCACAGATTTTTGAGCGTGAGCAAAAAGAGAAAATAGCAGTCGAAGAAACTAAGCAAAAGAAACGGATTATCTCTTTTGAGAGCGTTAAGGCTAGAATTGACAGTTTTCTAAGCCGTGCAGAGAAGATTTACACAGACGCTATAGAAGACGCTAAAGTTAGTGCTGAGGCGATAGACGAACAGTTAGCCGACATAAAAGCCGAAAAGATAGAGGAATTTGAAAGAGAAAAGGCTGAGGCTGAGAAACGTTTAGAGGCTGAACGGCTTAAACTTTTAGGCGAATTAAAGGCTAAAAGTGAAACGGCTCTACAGCAATTGAGAGCCTTAACGGTAATTTCAGAGGCTCAGATTAACGAATTCACTATAGAGGCTAAACGGCTTTTAGTGGATTTTCACAAAGTCTTTACTGAATCGCCTCAGAACGACATCATAATGTTTTTGTGCAAGCGCAAAAACGAAGGCGAAGTCATAATTCAGAGTGGCTCTATCAATGAAAAAGCCGATTTTGAAAAAGTAGCACGTATCCTTTACGATTTGTTGAAAGGATTAGGTGAATAAACATGTCTGAAGAAATATGTAAAAACTGTAAGGAAAAGCCAGCAATTACGACAAACGGCTTGTGCATGGATTGTGCACAGAAACTTAACACTATGAAGGTTGAAGTCAAAAGCGACAGACCAGAAAAACCAGACGTGGAAGTTACCACAAAAGAAGAATCCGATAAAGAAAAACTAGACGCTTTAAAATTCCGTATGAATCAGCAATTTCATACGGACATGTTCAGCACTTGTGATTCTGTCGAAGAAGTTAGAGAAGTATTCAGACAATTAGTAGCAGATACGCAAGCACAGAGAGAAAAAGAACCAGACGCTCCTAGTGGCACAATGCCATTGCCTAGTGGCTATAATGATAGGAATAAGGATTCTGGTTTTAATCAACCGTTTGCGAACACGAAAGAAATGCTAAAGTATTTGCGGAAAAAAGAATCCGAAGGTTCGCCTAGTGAACGTGCAGAGGCTAAACGGATTCTAACGGAATTTTATCGCAAATTCGTTAGAGAAAACAATAGAAGACGTGGCAATATCGACATTTCGATACCAGAATCAGAACGAGAAACGATTAAAGAGGAATAAAAAATGAGCAAAAGTTATGAAAGACCGTCTGTTGACGAAACGCTTACGATTCGGATTTATGATGTTCCGACACAAAAATACATCTATAATCCGACTGAAAAGCAGTTAGAAGAACGTGGCTTCTTTAAGAAAATGACACTTAGAATTCTAGGTGGTAAACGAGTTTTTTGGCAACCGATACCGAACAGCACAGTTATGCAGAAAAAAGAGTTATGGGTTCTGCAGACGTTTGAGGTTAGCGTGCAAGACTGCTTATTCTGTCAAAAAATGAAAAAAGAAATGAAAGGATACTTAGGTTACGATTTCTTAATGCGACAGTCTGTTAAGACCGCATGTTTTCAAACGTGTTTCGCTACGGGTATGACTTCGCTAATTTCAGACACAGACAATAAAGACAGATGGCATTTAATCTCAGAAAAGCCTATCGAGAGCCTAAATGAAATCATAGACTTATACCAAAAAGGCATGATAGACCACATAAGCGATTCTGGTCTATGGAAAATAATCGAAAGACGACTAGGCGGTTCAGACTTTAGCCTTTAAAGTCATAGGTTTTCTCCTCTATGACTGCTAGGTGATTTTTGTGGTGCGGTCTGTTAACACATTCTCAACCGCAAGCCGTGATAACTGTTTGATACCAGACAGTCAACCTTCACGGCAACCACGCCTAGCATTACGAGTGTTTGAAATTCCCCGATACACAGAAACAGAATACGTTTTTGTAATAGTTGACTTAGCAAAAAGCGAACAGTATCCACAAAACTTCTACGGAATTTTGCCTAAATACCTAAAAGTAACTCATTTGCACAGAAAAAAACGCCCAAGTCGGTTCGTAAAAGAGTTTGGCTTAGTGAAAGGGTCAGAAATCGCTAAGGCTCTCTTAACTGAGGCTCTAGAGCAGTTTAAAGCACACGAAGGCATAAGAACAGAGATAGAGCGAAGGCTCAAACAGTTAAAGCCTAAAGAAACAATAGCGTGTCTTAATTGTAGCAAACAGTTTGCTACTTATAATGTCGGTTATGGAAGACACAAAAAATTCTGTTCGGCTAACTGCAGAATCGAATTTTACCAGAGGAAAAAGAATGACATTAGCAACACCACTAACTAGGGTTAAACCGACTAACTGTGAGATATGCAAGTATCGAAACGCTAGGTTTGTCTGTTCTAACTGTAGCCGTGTTATCTGCTTTTTCTGTTTCGTCTGGGAGAGCCAAATCTGTGTTGACTGTTGGCTTAAACAAGTGAAAGGTGCTTAGACCGTGAATCTAAGGCTTAGACTAGGTAAATATCGGCTATTTATTAGCGTGCAGTTCAGAACGAGCCAAATAGCACGCTTTAGGCTCTACGTGGTTCTGAACGCACATAAGAGGCGATAAGCATGACTGAATTACCTTTTGAAGAATGGGTTCATTGCGTTAAGTGTGGTCTTAGGATACTCAAAACTTTTTCAGACGCTCATAACGGTTTGTGTTGTGCGTGCAACCACGAAAAAGAATTAGCAGAAAAGAAGGCTAAAGACCATGCCATATAAAGACCGTGAGCAGAGAAACGCTTACATGCGTGAATGGAGAGCCAAAAAGAAACGTGAGAAACTTCTAGAAGATTCTGAACGACTGAACGACTTAGCGAAAGCCGTAGCAGAGGCAAATAAGAGCCTAGAGCCTATCAGAGTTAGAACACCACTTAGACCGACTGAATCGCCTAACATAACACAAATTGTTAAAGAGCCTACTATGTGTGAACGAATACAGTCTAAAGGATTCTTTAACCTAACTACAGAGGAATTAACCCATGTCAACAACTGTGAACAATGCGGTAAGGCTTACGCACTCAAAAAAGCCACATGGCACGGCGTAAACCTATGGTAACGTCTAAGACCATAAAGTAACACTTATTGTAACGAAGATATGGTCTTTCATGGCTACACTTCACAGAATAGGTAGGAGAGTAGGATTCTAGTAACTTCGACAAGTTATGTCGGTTTTTGCGCTTAGAACCTATGCTTTTACCATGCTCTAAGCCACATTCTCTAGGCTAACTTCTTAATGGTTCACGCAAAAAAGAAAATTTTGGCTACACTTCTAGGGTTTACGCTTAGGGTTTACGGATACAAAAACTGTTACAAAAAAGAGAAAAGGGATAGGTTAGGCTTGTGGTTTCTGGTCTGTGGCTTTAGCGTCTTCGAGAGCCTTAGCCTTCTCTGAGTATTTGCGTATTGCCTCTAGAATCTTGATTAGATAGTTTTCTGTTACTTCGGGAAAGTCTTTTGAGAGGTTGATTAAGCCTTTTTTGTCTAACTGCTCTATGGCTTTAACTAGGTTTTCTTTTGGTATGGCAAACTGTAGGATTCGGCTAAGAGCCTCTATGTCTTGCGATTTAGATTCTAGTTGAATCTCTAGTTTCTGAACCTTAGCCTCTAATTCCTCTATCCTCAAACCGTTTTTGTTGTTCGCATATCCCGTTAATCGTATGTAGTCATAGACTTCGTGGAATTTCTCGTCTAAGGTTTTGTCTAAGTGCTGTAGATAAGTGCTGTCTGAAACGGGAATTTCTTTTCCGACTGCACGCTTAACCTCAAACTCTGTGAATCTTGCGTCTGCTAGAGCCGACATTAGGAATTTTCTGAGTAAGTGAAAGCGTATTTTTCCCGTTGTTGTAATGTTAGCCTTATCCACTAAGTCTTTAACTACACGGTTAAAGGTTACTTCGTCTAAGTGCGAACCGTTGCCGTTGCACCATAGCCATTCGCTTTTGCCTAAGCCTTTTGCTGTTCTCTCTTTATCTATCCATTCTAGATATGCTCTAAGGCTCTCTCTAGATTCTGGTGTGATGTGGCTTCGACTATGAGCACCCGTTTTGCCTCTTTCATAGTTGAATCCGATAAAGTCTATTTTCTGCTCTGTAGCCTTCTTAACTAGGCTCTCTATCTGTTCTCTAGGCAATTCGCTAAAGTCTTCAACTGAAAAGCCTAAACTAATAGCCGTGCTCAAAATGGCTTTTTGCTTAACGTCTGCCACGTAGAACATTTTCGCTAGTTCTTCTCTAGTAAATTCGTGTTCTCCCGTGCTAGCCTTAGCCTTCGCTATTTTCTTTCGTGCTAGAATCAATGTGGTGCAGTTATCCCGACAAAAGGCTCTAACCGTGCTAACCTCTGCTCTAACCGTGTTGGTTGCGTAGCCTTTTTGCACTCTGTCATTGTAGAAGGCAATAGCCTTTTTTCCCGTTTCTTTAGCCCATTCGTTTCTGTCTTTTGCACGCTTGTAGCCTTCTACAAATTCCTTATCAGTCATGCCTAAGAATTCTAGAAAAGTGTTCATTGTGTTTTTGCTTTTCCATGTGGCTTGTGCGTCTGCATTCGGATAACTGTCTTTAATCCATTGAGCCGTTAAGTCGGTTATCCATTTCATTTCTTTAGGTGTTTTACTCAAGTGTAATCACTCTCCTTTTTGGTAGCCAAAAGGCTAAACCTTTTCGGTTTGAGGATAGGATAACACGGCTATGGAAAACCGACAAAAAGTGTGAGTCATCCAAATAGGCTCCAAATAGAGATGGTGAGGTTTTTTAGAAACAACTTGGCATAGGTTTGGTGAGCATGGCGAATTGCTCGGGGTTGGTTATGGAAGAGGAGAGATATATTGAGATGCCTCAGGAATGGGGCGGCATAATCCCTTCGCAGGTTTTCTTAGACGAAGCGCAGAGAATCGTGGAGGAAGGAGCAAAGCAAGGTTTAATCTTGAGGGTTTTGGGAGGTGTTGGTATAAGGCTTCACAGTCTTGAACATGCAGATTTTGCAGAGAGACTTGGCAGGCTTGGTTTGGGCGTTCAAGAGTTTACTGATTTGGATTTTATGGCGTATCGGAGGCAGAGGGATCAGATGAAAGGTTTTTTTGAAGGATTGGGGTATGGCAAGCGGAGGGCAACTCTTTCTACGGCTGCTTCTGAAAGGCAGATTTACTTTCATCCAAAGGGTTGGTTTCACGTTGACGTGTTTTTTGACAAGTTGTTGGTTGCTAATCATCCATTAGACTTTAGGGGTCGCCTAGAAATAGACAGTTCTACTGTGGCTCTAACCGACCTGCTTCTAGAGAAGTTGCAGATCGTAAATTTTTCCGAAAAAGACCTCAAAGACAGCTTAACCTTACTGATTGTCCACAACATTGGAGAGAAAGATGAGAAGGAAATGGTAAATGCTAAGTATGTGGCGGCGCTGTTAGCGAAGGACTGGGGCTTCTGGTACACTGTGACAACGAACTTAAAGGGAATTAGAGAAAAAGTTGCAACAATGAGTGTCTTGACGGCTGAAGAGAAAGAGAGCATAACAAACAAGGCAAATGAAATGTTAGATTACATAGAGAAGGAACCTAAAATTGCAGGGTGGAAAATGCGCTCTATAGTCGGCGCCAAAAAAAGATGGTACCAACCAGTAGAAACCACGGAAACCGTGGGCGAATTCCACATCTGGAAACTAAAAGAAGAACCTAAGAAATGACACGTCCAAATGCAACTTAAACATAGGAAATAAAAAGAAAAGAAGAAAAAGAAATGGAAGTTATTCAGGCGGGATTTCCGCATAGATTGTTGAGTAGTCAACGCCTATTCTGGAGCCTTTGTTTCTGTAATAGACATAGATGAGACCGCCCACTAATAGCAAGACTACAGTGAAAATCCAAGGCTCAGGAGCTGCAAAGCCGTAAACTTGTGCGATGGCGTATAGAAGCCAAAGATTACCAATCGTAGCGACTAAACCCAGCAGCGTTATCAGCGGAAAACCTCCGATGGACGGTTTGTATGAGGACCTTTCGTAAATTTCCTTTCTCCTAGCAACAAACATCAGTCCAGCGACGGAAGCTAAGAGGAAGAATATGGTGTCCCAAATGTCTGTGGCGACAACTCCTCCGCCTGAGTTTATGTATTTAGCTAATATGTTATCTGAGCCAAGCCATTTTGGAAACACGTCTGATTCGGCAAAGTTACCTATGAAAGCAACGAACATGGTTATGATCACTGCCCAAATCGGTGAGTGCCATCTCTCGTTCACCTCTGCCAATTTCTCCGGGAGAACCCTGTCGAACGCCATGGCGAAGATTATCCTTGAAGAGGTTAAGATGAAGGGTGGAATGTCGTTGGCAACCCACAGAACAGCGAATATTGGTATCAACCCTAAGAACCAAGTCATACCGAAGCCTTGAGCGGCGAAGGCCGCGATGTTAGGCATCCAAGCCCTGCCTACGCCTACACCAGCAAGCCAGTCTCTCCCTGCTTGTCCAGCCCCATAAGACAGATAGGAATAACCACTAAAGAATGAATAGGGTTGACCAGCGTAAACGCCAGTGGGTTGTCCTACCATCATAGCAGCTCTTGCAGCGACCATGGAAATTGTGATGTAAAGCAATACAATGAAGGCATTGGCTAAGAACAAAGTCTTAGGCAAGTTTTTCGCGACTTCTTTAATTTCTCCGGCCACGAAAGTTGAGGCTGCAAAACCTATGTAGGCCCAATACGCTCCGAGTACCGCTACGTAGACAGCACTCCAATAATCACCAGTAAAGGCTGTTGCCATACCAAGCCGTAAGGCTTCATTTGTGAATGCTGAAGGCGCTACGCCTGAGAAGTATGTGATTCCAGATGTCATGGCTTGAGGAGTCGCCGCTAGCAGTGTACCGTAAAGTATAATTGTTATTGCCGCGGGTATCCAGAACATCACTTGTAACAAGAGACCAGCCATTCTAACGCCAAATGCAGCGAGAGCAGCAAAGAGCGCTACAATGACCATTCCACCTATGAGCAGATTTTCAGCGGTAGCCCATTCAGTGCCAAATCCACCAATCCAAGCATAAATTAGAATTGCCTCGAAAACCGCTGTGCCAATAAGCCCATATGAAACAGCTATGCTGAAGTATTCAGCCCAAGACGCCACAAAGCCTACACCAGGACTGAGTATTCGTGAAATGAAGACGTATCCGCCCCCAGATCTAGGCATTGAAGAACCGAGAATTGCGAAGACCCAGACTGTTAAGAGAACGATGATGCCGACCAGTATGAATGCCATTACAATTGGTGGTAGTCCAAGAACCCATTTATTTTCAGGCAAGATTGCCGGTCCCGTGAACTGGAACACTCTTCGTTGCCAGCCAAGTCCAACCGTGTTGCACACTACTATCAATATTGCTGTTAGGAATCCGATTTCTCTGACCAAGCCAGTAGCCTTTCTAACAAACACTTTCTTCTCTGCCAATTTCTCACTCTCTCAAAGATGTGTTTTTCTTATAGAAGATAACTGGTAAAAGTTTATATAATTTGTCATGCCAACCAAGGGAAAACAGTTCTTAATTCGGTCAAAAATGGCTAAATCTTGTCCAGAAAACTCACTTTATGCCTGTTTGCGCGCAAAAATGTTAGAAAATTATTTAAGATTGTTTCGTTGAATCTACAAGCGACCAAATGAGAGAGGTAGTAGAATGAGAACCGATTATAGTTTGTACGGAGTTGCCATTGTTTGTTTTGTAATAGCAGGCGTATTCGCAGCCAACATGGTTCCGGGATACCCACCTGCAGAGGCGCTAGGAATATCTGTAATAACCATTTTCATCCTTTTTGGAATAATATCAGCAGCAGTAGGCTACTCATCTCGACCTAAGGCAATGATGCCAACAATGAAACAGACACCTACACAAACTACACCACCGCCGGAGGCTGAAATCCATCAGGAGATGCCGCCTTCACCTCCACCCGCTGCGCCACCTGCAGAGGAAGCTGCACTGGAACTTCAGCCTTCCCAAGAACAACCGTCATCCCCACCTACTCCACCACCTAGCGTTGCTGCGCCAAAAGAACCAGAACAACCTGAGAAAGCCCCAGAAGAAGAAAAACCAAAGCCTGTCCGAAGACGAAGAAAGAAAGCCGCTGCGTGAGTTCTTAGTTGAACTATTGACTCAAATCACGCGTCAGTTAGTCTTTTTTCCACGTTTCCTCATTGAGTCTTGAAGACAGAAACAATCCTGAAGCTTTACTTCCCAACTATCACAGCTGTGAAAAACGGAGACCACGGGATTCTCTCTTCTCGAAAACTTATCGAAACAAAACACGCGGTCAGGGTAATCATAAGTGTTGTGATAGCGACAATTTCCGCAAACTTCGCGCATGTTTTCAGGTTTTTTAGACATTGATAAGTCCTCCTTTGCTTATGGATTTCCTTTTCTGTGAAAATTTTTTCCAAGGCGTTCAAGCACAGAGGCGGTCATTATCGGGAAGGCAACTAATGCATCACCTATCACCATGACTTTGTTGGCTTTGTGTTTCACCTTTCCCCAGCTTATCGTCTCTTCTATAGTGGAGCCAGATAAACCTCCTGGCTCGGGTCTGTCGGTTGTGATAACAATGGCGTAATCCAGACCCTTCCCAGTCATCAACGCAGCGTGTTGAACAGAGTTGCGTGGCACGCCTCCTCCTAAAACAACCATGCCTAAACGTTCAGAACGGCTTGTTATGTCCAACAGTTCAGGCACCTCTTTGAAGGCGTCAACCATCAGTGACTTTTCCTTTTCGTTTCTTTTCTGATGCACCCTGTGAATGTAGGCGAACTCAGAATCACGCATGGCTGGAAGGAAAATAGGAACTTTAGCTTCGTAGGCAGATTGCACTATTGAGTTTGGGTCTTTGAGTCTTTTACCAATCTCCCACATAAGCTCGTTTGTGGACAAGGCTTTCGCCTCGTTTTTTGTTGAGATTTCGTCGAACATTTTTATGAGTGCTTCATCAGCTTTCACGAAGTCTTCTTCAGGCACAAAAATGTCGTAAATGCGGTAAATGTGATACTTGTAGAGTAGATAATCGTCAACAAACCAGTGCCCTTGATAGTGATGCCCACCAATCGCCTCAATGAGGTCGTGAACCATGTTAGCGCCAGTGGTGACGAGCGCATCTATCAGCCTTTTTCTGATCAAGTCTGATATCGTTGAGCGTAGGCCAGCAGGCACCATGGCTCCAGCCATAGCGAGGAAAACAGTGCATTTTTCGTCACGGACCATTTTTTCAAACACATCGCAAGCTTGAGCCAACCTGCCGGCGCCAAACGAGCCAGAGTTTTTGAACTGCTGTATTAGTTGATCTACGCTCATGTTTGATTTAATTTGCATGTGTACTACTGGCGTGTTCAAAAAATCTTCGCGTTCCATCTCTTTTTACCACACCTCAAATTTGAACTAAGTAAAGTGCTGTTTAAGAATGAAAAGTTTTCTGAGGTAAACAAGCTTTACTTAGAGCGAACGCACCAAAAATGTTTTATCCAAAATTATTTTTGATTCCCTTGCTGAGGAAAACTTTTGAAACTTAAGCGACTGAGCGATGAAGATATAATCAAATCTCAGCGACGCGGATATTTTGATGAGCATTTAGCCACTCTGTATTCGACGGCTTTTGGAGAACCGTACCTTTACGAGAACAAATATCTGATCTACCACGATTCGGCAAGCAAGACGATTTCACTCACTCTGTTTGTACTCGACAAAGAAAACGGCAGCGACGAAGAAAGACGAGACTGTTTCAAAAACATGATGGCGCATTTTCAACCTGAAAAAATCATTGTCACGACGCCTTCAAAGCTGCCTCAATCCATTGACGATTTCAGCTGTGAAAAAGTTTACGAAGACCAGGACTACCAGATTGCTTTAGGACAGTTTGACGAAAAACTTGCGGGTGGATCATACAAAAGCTTAAGGTATCGTGTCAACCATGCCAAGAGATGCGGATACTCTCTTGCGATAGGCAAGGTATTGACGCCAGCGCACGTTAACATTATGGCTAATTTTTTGGCGAAGCCGAAGAATTACGAACTCTGGGACTATCAGTTGTACTTGGGGCTGGGTGAATACGTTTCTAAGTTCGCTTCGCCACGTCTTTTCAACGTGTTTTCTGATGGTTTGCTAATCGGCTTTGATGTTGCTGATGTCTTGAACGATGTATTAGCTGTGCCCCTCGGTTTCTATTTGAACTACCCGTCAATCGCCGACTTCTTGATATATGAAGAGATTCTTCTCGCTAAAAAGCAGGGTTTCAAGTGGCTTGACATCGGTTGGGCTTGTAACGCTCCTGGGCTCGAAGAGTTTAAGACTAAATGGAAGGCTGTTCCGAGGTTTCACGTTTACATGCAAGTGTTCACAAAAACCTAAAGTCATCAAACTAAGCAGAAAGAATGTTTCACACTATGTTTTTTGATTTAAAAAATGAAAAAGTGTCGCGGCATGTCATCTTCGGAAGCGCTTAAATGTCAGAGGAATTATTCTGATTCAGTTTCAGATTCAGTCTCGGTTTCAGTTTCCTCTGTTTCAGCGGCTTCTTCGACTGTTGCTTCTTCAGTTTCGCCTTCAGCTTTAGCTTCGCCCTTGCCCACTACTTCGGCTTCGCAGAATCTTCTGCTAATTCTTGTTACGCGTATTTTGACGTGGTCGCCTGGCTTTGTGTTAGGGATGAAGCAGACTAAGCCTTTGATTCTTGCTATGCCTTCGCCTCGTCGGCTGGTTTCCTGGATTTCAACGTCATATTCCTTGCCTATTTCAACTGGCTTGGGTGGGAATCTGGGACCGAAGCCTCTTCCTCCTTCTCTTCTTCCGTAGCCTCCTCTTCTCTCTCTTCTTTCATACTCCATCTTTTTTCACCTCTCGTTTGGGTTTACCATTTTTCCTTGATTCGGACTTTTGTGAAGCTATTGAACTACGCTGAGTTTTCCGTATCTGCCTACGTTGAGTTGGATTTCGCCTCTGAAAGACGTGACGTAGCCGTTTTCGATTTTGATGTTGTCGTTTTGGTTGACTTGGTCGATTTGGTTGTTCCATAGTGTGAGCTTGATTGTGCCTGTTCCGTCGCTGATTGTGGCGTTGGCTACTCTATGCACTACGTCCTTGTATCTGGATAACACTTCGCGTGCGCCTGCTTTTTCTATGACTTTGGCTTCGACGTCTACGCGTTTCATTCCGTCTCTTAGGTCTTTTATTTTCAAAATTTTATTCCTCATTCTTTCTGTGCTTTGTTTTTGAGCGGTTTCGGCATGTGTTTGTTTCGTCCTCATCGCGGAAATGGAGCTTGTCAAATCGGAACTGCAAGCTTCGTCGGCAGAAGCCGCGTTTTGTGCTTGGCTCCGTTTAGGCTAAGCTACGTTTCAGAGGAGATGTCATTGTGGGATATAAGGTTTGTTATGTTGACTCGTCCCGTCTAGGCTTAGTTTGAGTGTGAGAAAAAAATTTCTGTGCTTGAGGGTGAGTGGTCTGTTTGTGTTCTGGGTTTTGTTTTGGTTTGTGGATGGTGTTTCTTTTTGTGTTTGAGGTTGGTTTGGCGCACTTTCGATGTTGGCAAAAGTGACTTTCGATGTTGCCAAACGTGACGTTCACCAATACTAGGTTCATAATGTGCTTTTTTCGTTGAGCTGTAGCTGTGTGCGTGGTGGTGACAAACTGCGCCTAGTGTCATCACCATCCAGCATTGTTGACGCTGCTGGAAGAGTAATTTTGAAGAAGAAGGGAACGATTCACTTATGCCTTCTTCTGCCTTGGCTGTGGGCAAGTTTGTGTTCAGGTTGTTGTGGGAGAACACGCAGAACTGTGCTGACGTTTGAGAAATTTTTGTGTGCATGTTAATGATGACGTGCCGATAGTAACACTAACACGCAATGCAAATGGGCGTGTGTTTTGGATGCGGTTTGAGCTGGTTTTGAAGTAAGTTGTGATGTATTTTAAGGGTAATTAATTATGTTACTAGAGGTGATTTAAGATGTTAATTTGATTGGTGTTTATCGATTTTGTTGCGATTTAGGTGATGATTCGCAGTCTTCGGGATTATGGGAATATGCCTCTTCCAGACACGATTTCTACTGCCCTTGAAATTGCGAAAACAAATGCTGCCCTTCTCATATCAAGGTTGTAGTTTTTGGAAGTTTCCACTATATTTTGATAGGCAGTGGACATTTTCTTTTGTAGCTTTTCTTTAACTTGACTTAACTCCCAGCTTTCGCCTGCTTTGTTTTGAAGCCATTCGAAGTAGCTAACGGTAACTCCGCCAGAATTTGCGAGTATATCAGGTAGCACGCAGATTTTCTTGTCGATTAAGATTTCATGGGCAAGATTGGTAGTGGGTCCGTTTGCTAGTTCAAGAACAACTTCAGCCTCCATGTCTTTGGCAATGTTGCTCAAAATTTGTGTTTCTTTTGCAGCGGGGACTAGAATATCGCATTGGCTTGTTAATAGTTTTTCTTGGGTCAGATGTGGAAGTCCATCGAATCCTACTATCGACTGTTCTGGGCTTGCGTTCTTATAGGCAATAACTTCCCTGGGATTCAGTCCGTCTTGACAATAAATTCCACCTTTTGAATCGCAGATTCCCACGATTTTACATCCATAGTCTTCATAGAGAATACTTGCAATGTGGAACCCAACATTCCCATATCCTTGGACGACTACAGCTGCATCCTTTAAGGAACTTAATCCTGCGATGTGTTTTTGCCGAACTGCCTCTTCGAGAACATACGCACCGCCTTGCGCTGTCGCTTCTTTCCTACCCTTGGAGCCTCCTAAGCTGAGTGGTTTCCCAGTAACAACGGCTGTGGCATAAGGAGTTTGCGGGTTAAACATTTTGAAAGTATCGTAGATAATCCCCATCTCTCTTTCACTAGTACCCACATCAGGGGCAGGAACATCATTATCTGGGCCTATCACAGGCAAAATCTCATAAGCATACCTTCTAGTCAGTCTATCAAGCTCTGCCCTTGACATTTTCTTCGGGTCGCAACAAACTCCTCCCTTTGACCCTCCGTAAGGAAGATCTGCTACCAAACATTTCAGTGTCATGTCAAATGCGAGTGCAGTGATTAAGTCCAAATCTACTTCTGGAGAATATCTTATGCCTCCTTTAGTGGGTTCGCATAAGCGGCAATGCTGGACCCTGTATCCGGTGAACATTTCTATTGACCCATCATCCATACGCACTGGGAATCTGACAGTTAGTTGCCTGAAAGGCTGTTCTAAGAACCTTACAACTCCCTTTTCAATCGGTCTTGCTTCTGCATTGATGAACTTGACTGCGTTTTCAAATTCAAGTTTAGTTCTTTTCAAAAAGTTGAATTCTTCTTTGATTTCACTTGTCTTGCCAGAGTTCATCAATGAGGGTCAGCCTCTACCGACGGTTCTTATACCTTTGAAACTCAGAGGAACCTCTTCGGAAACTTCTTCCGCAAACCTTATTTCATAAACATCTTTTGAGCCACATTCTTGGCACTCCCTAGCCTGCAACCTACACATCTGACAGGTTTCTGATTCCATACCCATTCTAAGACAAAGATCTTCCTTTCCATCCCTATGTCCAACAACCAAGCCGACAAGTTCGACCCAAGTGTTTCCGCAGTGAGCACAGGCAAATCTCTTTTTTGTCAACTCTTCTGTTGAGTTTCTGTTTTCAATTTCCTGAAGAATTTCTTTTAGTTTCATATCTTTCTCCTCACAATTTAAGTGCTAAATTGCAATATTTATAGATTTTGTTCGATGTATCTTTAGCAAATCGGACATTTTAAGCAAAAATATCTGAATATTGTAGATAATGGAAGAAGAAGAGGGAAACTTTCTTTAACTCATTCGACATTGTAAGATTTAGAATTAAAAATCGTATAATTTAAAAGCAATACAAGCGTATTCCTCGAATAAGAGGACCCAAATATGCCTAGTAAAGTAAGAATCGACGGGATTAATATAAAAATTGTAAGAGCTTTACAAAAAGATGCTCGCACCAATTTCGCAGATATTGCAAAAGATTGCGACGTATCAGTTGACACAATTAGCAAACGGTTCAAGAGGATGAAGAAAGCGGGAATTATCAGAGGAACAACAATATTATTAGACCCTAAAAGCTTTGGTTATGATTGTGTTGCAAGTTTTGGAATCATAGTTGATTATCCGCATCTGGAAGACATCGTTGATTTTGTCCGAAAAATACCAGAAGTTGTTTTTTGCAGCTCTGCAATGGGAAGACACAACATATTTGCTATAGCAGTACTAAAAAATGTGGGCAGACTAGGTCAAGTTAAAGAGGTAATAAAAGGGCATCCTGTGGTTAGAGAGGTTGCTGCAAGCATCTGGGTTGATGAGATACTACTCTGTCCTGAAAATTTTGAATTCGAACATCTCAAAAAGAAGTGATGGAAATGGATGAAATAGATTTGTCTATAATCAAGAAATTAACTGAAGACGCTCGTATGTCTTTCAGAAAAATTGCAGAAAAACTTGGCATCTCACCGGATACTGTGATAAACAGGTATGCAGCGCTGCAAGAAAAGGGCACGATTAGAGGGTCTACAGTTGTAATCAATCCAAAAAAAATCGGATACCAAGCAATGGCTGTATTCATGATTGACACCTCGCCTGCACATATTTTGGCAAATGAGGCGACTCCCGCAGGCTCATCATTAATCTTGGAAAAGCTAATTCAGATGCGTAACATAATCGTGGCTACAAAAACTGTAGGAGACCACGACTTATTGGCTCTTGGTGTGGTGATAGATTTCGAACACTTGAACAGAGTGAGAAATGAAATCGCAAAAATACCAAGTGTTAAGGACGTACAAGTATCATTCTGGGTTGAGAAAACAGAACTTTGCCCCAAATATTTCATAGTTTGAGCAGAAAGCTCGACATCTATAGTTACTTGTATCTTTCGCGTCGTTTTTTGCGTTTGCGTTTTTCTCGGCGCATCCGTTTTCTTTTTGATTTGCCCTTGATTTTAACCAGCCTCACAATGGTGTTGATTTACGCACAATGAGTTAGATGTTTACTTTTAAGGTTTACTCGAGCGATGCATGGCGAACCCGTAGGTCGTTCTCAGTCTTCTTCATGCGGTACATCAGTTCCACGATTAAGCCATCTAAGAAAACCATGCAGTTGTTCTCGAATATGCTTCCCAACGGGCTGAGAGGCTCCCGCTCACCCAAAATCTGACGAGCTAAGTAATCCTCCTCCCGCGGCCAACCCATCTTCGTCCGACCCTTAACAAGAACAAGCTGATCCGCCATCTGCCCCAACTGCGAATCCTTGTACGAAGTTATGGCTACCACTCTGGCGCCTATCTCCTTCGCAGCGCTCGTGGCACTCAAAACCAGCTTAGTCATACCCGTGCCCGAGATGGCGATTACCAAATCGTCTTTGCCAGCAGCAGGCGTTATTGTCTCGCCCAGAAAGTAAACGTTGAAACCAAGGTTCATGAGGCGCAGAGCGAAGGCTCTACCAACAAACCCGCTTCGACCCATGCCAACAACAAAGATTTTCTTATCTTTAGCATCAAGAATCATCTGAATCAGGTTTTCAACCTGGGTTTCATCCATTTCATCTATGGCTTTCTTGGCTCCGGAGAGAATCTCATCTGCCGCTGCCCTTAACCACTTCAAGCCTTTCGCCCCAGAAAGCGAATACTCTTCTAGCCGTCTAAAAGCCTTACGGTTAACCACGAAAAATCAACGAAGCCAGAAATAAGCATTCATGAAGAGTCTAAAGTAACGTGTTTCTCACGCCTCAAACCCAAACTATACTCAGCGTCAAGAAGCCCCCCAATCTTCTCCGCCTTAGCCCTGCCCACTCCCTTAACACTCGAAAACTCAGCTACAGAAGCCAAAAAAACCCTGCGAACACTTCCAAAACGCAAGAGAACCCTCTCCGCAAGCTTGGGACCAAGCGCTGGAAGAGCCGCCACAAGCGTCAACTGCACCTTCCGCATGTCCGCCGCCTTTGGTTTTCTCTGAACCCAAGGAGCTTTTGGCGCCTCAGTCAAACCAGCCCGCCGAACCAAAGTTGAGATTAAATCTGCAGTTTGCCGAGCGTTAGCCGTAAAGAAAACACTCATCCCAAACTGAAAAGAAAGCGTTGCCAAGGCACCCCAAAAAGCTCTAGGCTTAGACGCCTCACCCACAAGAAGTTCAAGGTCACCCTCAGCAACCAAAACTGGACGAGCGTAAAACTGACGCAGTCGGCTAGCTTGATCGAAAAGTCTACCAGTATACAGAGATTTAGCAAAGTCTCGACCAGCCTTCCTTTCAACGGCGCAGTCAGAGGAAACCACGTAGTCACCTATCTCAAGCAGACGATAATCAACCAGCAAGCCAAAAGATTTCAGAAGGTCTGGAACGCCAGAACCCCTTTCCCGTTCGTCCACAATCACACGAGGCTGAACTGCCATAGAAACACGCAACCAAACAGATTAGAAACGAACACGCTCAAAAACATTGACAACGCAGACTACAGAGCTAGAACGGAAGAGGCGGCAGAAACTGACTCAACGACGGGATAGAAACAAAATAATGCACGTAGACGCCTACCGCCAACAATAATATTGATAAAGCTATCAAAACAAAGTCGCCAGCCTTCATCCTTAACACGTACAGGTTTGTGCGTTTATCTGTGGCGCCCCACGCCCTCGACTCCATAGCCTCAGCCAACTCCAAGCTCCGCCTAATAGCACTAACAATGAGCGGAATCAGGATGGGAATGTAATTGCGCACACGCTTCAAAAAGTTACCCCGCTCAAGCTCCAAGCCCCTTGTTTTCTGAGCGTCCATTATAGTCTGAGCCTCCTCAGCCAAAACAGGAACAAAACGCACAGCGGTGGTGAAGGCAAACGTAAACTCGTACGGAACATGACTCTGCTCCAAAGCCAAGCTCAGATGGTCAGGCGACGTCGTCAAAAAGAAAATCGAAAAAGACTCAACCAACACCAAAAAACGCAGCGACATGGCTAAAGAAAACTCAAGCAGAGCAGCGCCAGTGTGAGTTCGATAGAAGTAGCCAAACACAAAATTGAAGACAAAAATCATCGTGACCAAAAACACAGCACCACGCAAAGACCTCAACCATTCCTTCTTGACGCCAGCCACCAGCACGAAGGGCAACTGCAGAAAGAACAAAACAAGAAGAGGCAGAAACTGGGTGAAAAGAATGGCGACAACAAACATCATGAGAACATACAGAAACTTCACTCTCGGATCAAGCCTATGAATGGGCGAAGTAACGTGTCGAAAACGAAAACCCTCAAAAACGCTCAATGATTTGCCCCTTCCAAATATTCAAGCAGAATCTTCTTCGCTTCAGAAACATTGATGACGTCGAATGGCAAGCCTAAATCAGTCAAGCCGAGAAAAATCTGGGTTATCTGAGGCGGCACGATTGAGGCTGCCAGGGTGAGTGTTGTGTCTGTTAAAATTTTTTTTGCTTCACCGTCTGCTACAGTTTGCCCTCCAGTCATCAAAACCACTCTGGGGTTGCATTCCGCCACAAACTCAACGTCGTGAGTGACAACCACAACGGTTTTGCCTTGACCGTTCAATTGAACGATGAATTGGCGTAGGTTTTCCTTTTGCCTATGGTCTTGTCCAATCGTGGGCTCATCAAGAATGACAACCGTGGGGTCCCACGCGAGAACTGAGGCTAAAGCAACACGTTTTCGTTCGCCGCCGCTCAGCATGAAGGGCGAGGTCTTTCTATACTCGGTTAGGTCGAGGAGGTTGAGCGCCCACGTGACACGTTTTTCAATGGTCGCTTCATCGAAGCCGAAGTTGCGGAGGGCAAAGGCGATTTCTTCCTCAACCGTCTCGCTGAACAATTGATGGTCGGGGTTTTGAAAGACAAAACCAACTTTTCGGGCGAGTTTAGCCACGCTTACATCGCGGGTGCTGACGCCGTCGACCAAGACTTCTCCTTTGGCAGGTTTGAGCAAACCGTTAAAGTGCTTGACAAGCGTGGTTTTTCCTGCGCCGTTTTGTCCCATTATGGCGACGAATTCCCCGTCTCCAATGGTGAGCGACACGTCTTTCAAGGCTTCTACGCCGGTTGGATATGTGAAAGAGATGTCTTTGATCTCTATCATCGTTTTAGGACCTCTCGTAGGAATTGAGTTGCTTCTTCTGAACTCACGGGAACGCCGCCTAAAGCGATGCCGTTTTCTTGGAGCAGGTGCCAGAGACGAACAGCCTTGGGGATGCCTACTCCTAAGAGCCACGCTGTTTCTGAGTTGAATATTTCTCGAGGTTCACCGTCCAAAACGATTTTGCCTTCATCCATGATTACGACATGGTCAGCGTATTTTGCAGCCAAATCCAAGCGATGTTCAACCAGGATGACAGTTATTCCAAGTTTGTTTTTTAGGTCGTTAATCACCTCGAAAATCTTCTGGGCGCCGAGTGGGTCGAGAAAGGAAGTTGGCTCGTCAAATATCATGATTTCAGGCTGCATGGCTAAGACGCTGGCGATGGCGACACGCTGCTGTTGCCCACCAGAGAGTTCGTGTGGAGCTCTTTCCCTAAGCTCTTCGATGCCTGTCATTTGAAGTGTCCAGTCTACTCGTTTTCTTATTTCGTCTCTGGGCATGCCGAGGTTTTCGAGTCCGAACGCTACGTCCTTTTCTACTGACAGTGCAAAGAGTTGATTTTCTGGGTTTTGGAAGACGAGCCCAACTCTTTTTGCCATCTCGTATATTGGGTGTTCACTAACCTTTAACTCAGCCACTCTCAGGTCGCCTTTGAGTTCGCCTCCGTAAAAGTGAGGAATTAAACCGTTGAAGCAGCGACAAAGTGTGGTTTTGCCGCATCCGCTCGGACCTGTTAAGATAACAAATTCGCCTTTTTGGATGGTTAGAGAAACATCTCTAAGAGAAGGTTTGCTTCCTCCTGGATATGTATATGATAGGGCTTTTGTTTCAACGACCGCCAATGTTGCTTGTCGCCGCCTTACACGACAGAGACAGTGACACCAACTTAAGAGTAGCTACTCAAAAATGTTTATTTAAAAACGCTCTTAATGCTGTTCACAAATCTCAGAAACAAGTCCACTTAAGTGTGTCTCAATTTACCTTTTAGAATAATTAGACAGCGTTTTAGGCTGGCTTCTATGTCGCCTATTCCGTTGACGCCTGCAGAAACAGAGTGCCCTCCACCCATGCCCCTCAAGTATTCGCCTAAAGGCTTGGCTACATCTCTGCCCAAATGCAGACCAGTCTTCTCGTGGAAATCTTGACTGGCCCGCATGCTGATCTGAATCTGCTCGCCTTTTTGACCCGCTACAACAGCGACATGAGCCCCAAGAGCGATTAGGGCGCGAGCCGACGAGGCTTGGTAGGCGCTGACGTTTGAAAATGCGATGAGCCAATCATTGATTTTGATTAGTTTGATTCGCTTTGACGCTTTTAGGCGTGCTATGCGTTCAGAAGGTTCCATTGGCAGCGACAGCAACGCTAGGGTTTCTTCAGCCTTCACTCCAGCGTCAATCAAGTCTGCAATCACCTTAAACGTGGCGGAGCTGGCTAAGACGAAATGGCGAGTGTCAAAGGCTATGCCGAGAAACAACGCCATAGCTTCTGTCTGAGACAGATTAACTTCTGCTTCTTTGTAGAGGCGATAAACGATTTCGCACGTGGAAGAAGCGTTCTCGTCTGCAACGCTTAAAGTGGCAAGGCGTTCAGTTTCGGGATGGCTCGCATGGTGATCAATCACGATCAGAGCAGCATTTGATGCCTTGACTCGTTCACCCCATTCTGCTAACTGCTGAACAGTGTTGGTGTCAAGCAGAATGATGACTTCAGCTTCTTCTATTTTTGGTTGTGTCGTGAGTTTCGCTGGCAAATACTTTAGTAAATGCTTGGAAAGTCGGCTTGGACCTTGAGCCGCAGCTACTTCCACATTGAGGTTTGGTCGCAGACGTTGTAGCAGTTGAGAAAAGGCGAAGGCGGCGCACAGGGCATCTGGGTCAGCGTTGATGTGGCAGAGTAAAACAGCCGATTTGGCTTTTCGCTCGTCGATGAGTTCCGCTATCCTGTGGATTTGCATGCCAGCTCACGTAAGTATTCGTTTATGGCTTTGAATGCTTTTTCTACCGCTTCCTTAGTCAATCTCTCTACGTCAAAGTCTTTCAGGAGAGGCGATAAAGTGATTTCCACTTCAACATTAACCGTGACGGGTTTATTTCCCTCAGTGTCCACGGTTATGTCAAGCGTTGAAATTCGGCGGTCTGGAACCTTCGACAGTATATAATCTCTAGCGACTTTTTCACCGATTTCACACAGTTTTCCCAGCTGTTCCACAGTTAACTCAGAGATGCCGATTTCTTCCAAAACCATTTTCACTAAGCCTCAGACTCAGACGGTGAGGGAGAAACTGGGCTTAGGTCCTTCTGCAGTCTGGTTTGAAGGTCTTTGGATTGAGTGCGCAGCCTTTCCTCCTGTTTTCCCAACACACTAACTCTTGTGTTGAGCAGCTCCTTGCGCTCAGTTAACTCTGCTGAGACCTTGACTTTTTCAGCCTTCACCAAGAGGGAACCAATCGACTTGTAGATAACAGCGTTTTCATCAAGCTTTGCCAGTTCGCTCAGCGCTTGCTCGGTTTCGGTAAGCTCCAACTCCAGCTGTTGTTTCTGCGTCACAACCGACTGCAAAGTCTGCTGAAGCTGCTGAAGCCGCAGCAAACGCTCCTGAACCTGGGGCGGAAGCCTCGAGATTTCGTCGCTCATGTTACCATATTCCTCAGAATCTATCAATCAAATACGCTCAGCATTATGAGTTCGCATTAATTAAGCGTTTCTTGCACGACTAAAACAATCAAAATGTTTCCATTTTGTCAAGGATATCTTTTGTCAGGCGGATCCAATGCAGGTAGGAATTTAATGCAGCTCTGAGGGCTGAGGTGTCCTTCGCTTCAAAATTCAAGGTTAGAATATTGTCTTCTCTTTTCATCACGACCTTAGAGCGGCTCATGGCAACTCGAGTTTCAGGCTTCAACGCCTTGAAAATGGCTTCCAACTGCGCTTTCTTTGGAAATTTCAGTCGGATGGTTGCTGTCGCATTCATCCGGAACTACCACTCTAAGTTTGAGACAGTTACTCGTGGACCAACCTCAACATGCTTGGGCTCAACCATAAAGATTATCGAAATTCTGTTAGCTCTATCACTGACTACGTGCATTAGTGTTGGACCTTCTTTAACTGCTTCTTCCAAAGATAGAAAAGGGATGTTAAAAAACTTGGAAAATGCATCAGCTAGCCTCAACACCTCAGTTTGATTCTGGGATGCGGAAAGAACAAATGAATGAGTAGGCTTAACCTTTGAGACGCCCAACTCTCTCTGCAACTTGATTCCAGCAATATTAATGGTAGGCGAGTTTGAAACCAAACCAGACTCGCCAATTCGGAAAAGCTTAATCTTCCCGGGTCCTCCATGCCACCGGTCAACAATGATAACTCGGTCTGCCTCATGCTCTAAAGCCTTCTCAGCGACTTCGTCGGTGCTCATTTTTCCACGGTTAACACGAACAATGCCAGGCATTATTCTCGCAAGGTCGCTGCAGAAAGTCCGTATCCTAGGAGTCGGATTGCGAGAAGTCGTCAATAGAACTTTTGTAGACGAAGCCATGAAGTAAACTTGCCCAGCGAAGCATTTAACCTTTGAAAGCTATTTTTGAAAATTAAGTTTTGACTTTCTTTCTCGGAAAATAATGGCTTGTACGCAGACCTAATTTTACAACAGATAGCATTAGAGGCACTTCCATTAGAGGACCTACGACTGTTGCTAACGCTGCGCTTGACCCGATACCATAGAGTGTTATGGCGACGGCTATGGCAACTTCAAAGTGGCTACTTGAGCCTATAAGAGTGGTGTCTATAGTGGTTTCATACACCCAGCCTACAAAATATCCCAGCGGATAAGTCCATCCGATCATAATGGCGTAGTGCAGCAAGTTTGGAGCCGCAAGATAAGCGACAAGAAGAGGATTGTTAAGAATAATTTCGCCTTCAAACGAAAACAAAACGATGAGTGTGGTCAGAAGTGCGATTATAGAGATTTTTCCAACCATTGGAATGTATCTGTTGCTGAACCACTCCTCCCCCTTTCTTTCAAGAATGAGCTTGCGTGAAATGGCTCCAGACGCCACCGGCAACGCTATGAAGACCAAGACGCTGACTGCAATCAAATCCCAAGGCACTGGAATGCTGCTAACGCCCAGATATAAGGCTGCGAGAGGTGCGTACAAGAAGAGCATCAGTAAGGCGTTGATTGCTGTGTTTATGAGCCCCTGTGCCAAATCGCCCTTAGCAAGGAACATCCACCACATAACCATCGCTGTGCATGGCGATAGCCCAAGAAGTATGATTCCTGCCTTGTGCAGCGGGTCAATCAGCATAAGATTTGCTAGAAGCGTCATTAGAGGCGGAGCGATTACCCAGTTAGCGATTAACGTGACGAGCAAGGGTTTTGGTCTTTGTGCAGCCTTCCTTATGTCGCTGAATCTTATTCCTACCACTGTGGGGTACATCATGAAGAACAGAAGGATGCCGATTGGAATTGACAGCTGCCTAAATTTCAAAGAATCCATGAGTTGTCCAAATTGAGGCAAAAATGTTCCAACAAGCAGACCAACAACTATGCAGATGGCTATCCAAAGTGTTAGGTATTTCTCGAAAATTCCAAGTGTTGCTTTTCTCGTAGTTGCCTGTGTGCACGCCAAGGCTTCTCCCTCTTCAGAGAACGTTCAGTTTGCGCATGTTTTCGATTAGTTCAGGGTTCGCTAGACTGTAGAAGACCCATTTTCCCTCTTTTCGAGCCTTCACCAAACCGGCGTTTTCTAACAATCCCAAGTGGTGAGACGCTGTTGGCTGGGTCAAATCAAGCGCAACCATAATTTCACAGACGCACATCTCCCTAACTTCAAGAAGCTTCAGCATCCTCAACCTAGTCTCGTCAGCCAACGCCTTGAAAACCCTGCTCTGCTTTTCGACAACTTCACTTGCAGCTACTTCTTGGGCGATCTTTTTCAATTCGTTTGCGTACTCAGCCGCCTCAGAAGGCGGACAGCGACCAGATTCAATCAAGCGAGCGAGTCTTTCACAACTTGCTAACGGCTTGGACTCCACGTTCTGAAGCCTCTGAAGCCCGTAGTGAAACATATTAACATATTTAAATATGTTGTTTTAGAATGGTGCGTTGTACCAAAACGAAAAGCGTAAACATAAAAAGGGTGAAATTACCGCAGTTTACTCACTTTCTTCTTCAACCGCAACTGCTTCAGGCGGTAAGCCCTTTGCAGCCCTCTTTGCAAGAACCCCAAGCTTTGTTTCAGGTGCGTAGGCGCCGCCTGTGAAGACCACGCCGCATTTTCTGCACTTCCACAGGCCCACGCTCTGGCGTCGAACAGATGCCGAACCGCATTGAGGACACTTGTGCTCTTTTTTTAGGCTCGAGACCACTCCAATGTAGCGCTTTCGTACAGTCGCCCCATAACGTGCTTCAAGCCCTCGTGTTGGACCAACTTTTTTGGTTCTCTTGCCCATCCTTCACGTTACTCCTTCACGACAAGTTTTCGCAGTTCCACCGCCTTCTGCTGGACAATTTTGCTGGCTTCAGAGATTTGTTGCGCCGAGAAATAGCCGTAGCCTCCCTTCTGCATGGCGCAGATTTTTCCATCTTTCTCAATAGCCATCGTCACTCTAGCATCCATCACCTGCTCTTCCTCAAGCCACGGGTCAACGATAAGTTTGTCATTGATTTTTCCGCAAGTAACTGCAATGGGATAGTTGCGTATGGGCAGCGGCTTGTAGCCTGGCTTAATCTTGATTTCGCCTTCTTTCACTTCGTAATTGAACATCTTTGTGTTCACGAGAGCGGCTATCGCAGCCAACGCCGAGGCGTCAATCAAGTTGCCGTCGTGATTGAGAACGTAAACATCAACAAATACGACGAAAACTTTCTTGCCCGGTTCAATGCACAGGTCTTCGACCGCGATGGCTTTTGACTCTCTGATACCTCGGTCAACAATCCTAGCCAATTCAATAGAATTTTCGTCGGGCGGTCCAGCCTCAAACGTCGGCGAAGCCAAGGGCACAAGCTCAGCGTTGACTGTTAAAACACCTTCGTTGGGTGTGTCTGGAAACGGTTCGCCCACCTCTATCTTGGTTCCGACTAGAACCTCAGTTTTGCCTAAGCGAACTCGGGCTGAGCCCTCTGCACGCTCAATGAGCCCGGACTCAAGTTGTATTTCTCGGTAGTCGGTTAGCCCTCGACCGTCGAGGCGTTTGCCGCGGGCAATCAGCTGTGAGATTCTTTTCTCTCTGACTTTGGTAGCCATGACTGAAGTCATTCTTACGCTTCCTCCTCTTCACTTTCTTCTTCTTTTTCGGTTTCGGCTTCTTTTACAGCCACGTACTTTGTCTTTAAGGCTTCTTTTTGAACTTGGTTGATTTGCTTGCATCCTTCAAGTGCCATGTCGACCGCTTGTTCAAACTCTTCGCCCGTTAACATGCCGTCCATCTGAAGAAGTGTTATAGCGTTGGCGTTAGGCATGTAGGCAAGGGGCATGTCAGCCTCGCCACTTTTGTCTTCCACATCAGTCAAATCCAATACGAGGCGACCCTCAACCTTTCCCGCTGCACAGGCGCTCACGAGGTCTCGCATGGGTATGCCAGCGTCAGCCAAAGCTAAACTTGCCACAGTGATGCCTGCGCATCTGGTGCCCCCATCTGCTTGCAAAACCTCAATAAAGAGGTCGATGGCTGTGCGGGGATAATACTCAGTGAATATTGATGGCTCCAACGCTTCCCGAATAACCTTGGAGAGTTCGAGCTCTCTTCTTGAAGGTGCTGGCGATTTTCTTTCTTGAACCGAAAACGGCGCCATGTGGTAGCGGCACCGCAAAGCGGCACGGTCCGGCAAAGCCTGATGCTTAGGATGGATTTCTCGTGGTCCGTAAACCGCGGCTAAAATCTTGTTTTTTCCTTGCTCGATGTAGGCTGAACCATCAGCGTTGCCTAATATGCCGACTTCAATTTTTATAGGTCGCATTTCATTCAGTTTTCTACCGTCGTGTCTAACATCGTTTTCATCTATCAGTTTTTCAGGTTTCTTTTGAGACGTTTTCAACAACCTCCTTTTTGGGTTTTTCACCCTTTTCTTTTCTCAACATTTCAGTAATTCTGTCAGTCAACCCACTTGTGTGGGCTTCCTGCTCGATTTTGCGAATAGCCATAATAGCTAATCGTTCGTCTTCGGGCAATTTGCCGCTGACTATTATTCTGCCATTTTGCCCAATGGCTATGTGGCAGCCTGTTTCCTCTTTGAGCACGGTAATCATCGAACCCTTTTTTCCAATGACTCGAGGAATCTTTGTGGGTGTGATTTCTATGACTTGTCCTCTCGTAACCTTCCCAAGCCCTCGTTCGAGAACAGTGAGCAATGGGTCGCGTGTTCGGTCGTAGGCAACTATTTTTGCCACCATCATGTCGCCCACATCAAACAGCGCTGGTAAATCATCTTTTTGTGGTCTGACAGGTCTTTCAAGAGCGTCTGACGCCCGCAACATGGCTAGGTACGGCGCTCTTATGTCGACAACCCATCCTCCTAAGGTGACTTCAAGCACTTTCCCGATGACTGTGTCTCCAACCATGGGGATGTAGAAGGACTTCAAAGCCACAACGTAAACTCGCTTGTCCTCGTGGTAAAAGAGTCCGACTCGTGTAGCGTAGATTTTTCCGTTATCTTTGTACGTGTTTTCTCCGTTCATGTATTCGTTTTCAGCCAGCAAATCGCCTGGCGTAACGAGCTGTCTCTTCTCGTAAAAAACAGGCATTATACATCTCCTCCTTAATTCCAACAATTTTTTATTTTATGAGCCGATTTTTGCTTCTGCGGCGCCTTTGGTCAGCTCTCCAAGTTTTTCCAGAAAGGGCCCGTATAATCCAGCGGGCATCTCCACGACTGCGAACCATGAGCCGTCTGCTCGCCATTCCTCATGTCTTATTGTGCCGAATCCTTTGACTGTTCCGTAGACTCTGCTTGCGTATTCTGGTGGTATGCGAACACTTACTGCGACCTGCTCCATTTTAAGGGGTAAAATAGGGCGAAGAAGCTTAATGATGTCTCTGGCTTGTTCCTCTGTTTCTTTGAAGGGGTCGATTGAGTAGTGGATTTGTTCCATTGCTTGTTCAATGCGAGCTGGGGGGTGCGGCAGGTTTGTTCTCGGGTCGACGCATTGGCGGGATATGAAGAACACGATTTGTTTCCGTTTTTCCTCTATCATGTGTCTGCGCTGGTCGGTGGTGAGTTGAAGCATTCCACGTCGGATAATGGTCTCTGCAATCTTGAGTGTGTCGGTTGTGCCAAACGCTTTTTTCAGTTTGTCTTCTGAGGGTTTTGTGCCCTTGTTGGCGTCGGAGAAAATTGTGTCGCTCACCAATACTTCAGACAAGGATTTGCCTTTGCCCAGTCTGTAGTCTAGTGCTGGGTCGGGTTTGACCAGGATTTCGAAGTGTTCGCCTTCATGAGTGAGGCGTGCAATCGTGTAACGCTGCTGACTCATTGGGCTCAGCTGCCCTCGATACCCTTTCTATAGCCTTCAATTTCTTCTTCAGTTAGCATTCTCATTTTCTTTGTTGTTGCGGGAATGACTGCGATTTTGACTCTTGGCTGTTCTCCCCTAGCTTCTTGCGCTTTAATCAGGGCTTTTATGGCTAGTTTAGTCGTGGTTTCTATGTCTAGTTTATCGTTGAACTCGTTTTTGAGGATGCCTTCAACTGTTTCTTTTCCGACGCCCACTGCAACAGCTTTCCAACTTCTAATGGAACCGCTCGGATCAGTAGCGAACAATCTGCTGCCTGTTTTGTCTATTCCACCAAAAATGATTGACACGCCGAAAGGCCTAACACCTGCATGTTGAGTGTACAGTTGTTTGATGTCGCCGACTCTTTTGGCAACCACTTCCACGTCGATGAGTTCGTCATACATGAGTCTATTACTCTGAGCGTAGACTCTGGCTTGATCTATTAGGATACGGGCGTCTGAGCCTAAGCCGACAACCGCAGCGCCCAAGTGGTCGTCAACCTCGAACAGTTTCCACATGAAATTCTCGTCTTGCAGCTTGGATTCGATTTTTTCTTCGGCTCCGAGCACTATTCCTTCAGAGCAAGATATCCCGAGTATTGTTGCTCCACGGTTAACCGTTTCGAGGGCGTATTCAACCTGAAACAGTCGCCCATCTGGCGAGAACACGGTTATGGCGCGGTCATATGCTCCTGGCGCCGCAAACACGGACATGTTTCATTTTCACCTCTTATACACAATCGAAACACATTTTGCTTGTTTCAGTTGTGGAGACGCAACTAAAAACCTTTTCTCTATTTGACCTGTAAAGTCTTAGGTTGATGAGTTAAGTTGGGTTATTTTCTCCCTCATGTTGGTGAACCTAGACTGTTCTGGGAGAGGGGTCATGATGACCAATAGAAGGGCGCCGCAACTTCAACTTGATGGTTCCATACATGTTTGTCGAAACTCTAAGAGTTAACAGAAGCGGTCTGGGAGCCTATAACACTTCAATTGTCCCTACGGGATCTCGCCGTGTAGAATGTTAACGAGCTTGGACAGGTCGATGTTTCCGCCTGAAACGACGCAAACCACGCGACCCGTTCCAGCCTTACCCGTAAGTGCCGCCGCAACAGACGCCGCCCCAGCGCCCTCAGCAATGACACGATTGCGCTCAAACAGCAATCCAATCGCGGAGACAATTTCGCGTAACGACACAACAATGGATCCCTCTAGTAGAGGCTTGACAAGCTCCCACATCTCAGGAAGGACATTCTCAGCTCCTATACCATCTACGAAACTTGGAATTCGTTTAATTGCCTGCGCAGAACCTTTGGCGAAGGAAGCTGCTAATGGTGCTGCCGTTTCCGTTTCGCAAGCATAGACTCTGATATCCTGTTTCCGTCCCTTGATAGCGGTTGCTATTCCAGTGGCTAGTCCGCCTCCTCCGAATGGAATGATGACCGAATCTACGTTTGGTAGGTCTTCTAGAATCTCAAGACCGATCGTTCCATTCGCGGCAATCATTCTGCGATCAGCGAAGGGATGAATGAACACGCTCTTTTCCAAAGCAGCATAGTGGTGTGTTATTGCGACCTTCCAGAATTCGTCCCACGGCAGCTGGATGACCTTTGCATTAAACCTCTTAATTGCCGCTAACTTCGTCTCTGGAGCAGTATCAGGTACGATAACAGTACAGGGAACTCGGTTTCGACGCGCATGCCAAGCGAGAGCCTGCGCCATATTGCCTGCGCTACAAGTATACACTCCTTGGTCTCGCTCTTGGTCAGATAGCAGGGCGATCGCATTTCCAGCTCCGCGGGCCTTGAAAGACCCGGTTGGCTGCAGATTCTCTAGCTTGAGGTAGATGTCAGCTTGCGCGTCGTCAACACCAAGATGAACCAAGGGAGAGCGGAGAGTTGACTCTGCAATGCGCTCTTTAGCCTGTTCAATTTCGTCAAGAGAAATCGGTTTCATTCAGCTACCAGCATTCCGAACACGAATACCCATTGTAATTCTCGCCCGCTGGAGATAAAAGGCTTCGCATAAATCGGAACGGATCTGTTTCAGACCTCATGCATAGGATAAGACTTACCTCACCTACCCATTCAATCGAGAGTTTGAACGTCGACCTGACATGGGTTGATTGTAGCCTAGGAAAGATTTGAACCTCCGTTTATGACACTTCAAACCTAGAGAAATGCTATATGAAAGAACCTCCAGAGCAGATCAAACAGAAAAAGGGGATTTTGCGGGGGATATCGCCAATAGTTGCTCTAAAAACCTTTTCGTATAGATTTCAGTTAGATGCTACTCAACAACAACAATCGAATGCCCTCATCCTCTTGAGTATTTTTCTGTAGCCACAAAAGGAAAGCTAAATTCGGGTTTGATTTGTATTTTAACATCAAGAGTGGAAATTCATAGTGAGTTTTCATAATGGATAAGATAATCCTCAACGATTCATGCTTTAACGATTCTTCGCGAGGAGTCGCCGCTGTCTCAACATGAATTCAAGAAGCTCCTGCTCGAAGCAGTTGACGAAGGGCTGTCTTCGTTGGGAGAACCATCAAAGTACGCTATCTACTTTCATCTAGAGAAGAGCTTCAACATTGAAAAAACTGAGATTCCTCACAAGATTAAAGATTTTGCAGACGCCCTCGAGAAAATATTTGGGATGGGAGCAGGTTTCCTCGAAATTCTCATCATGAAACGCCTCTATGAAAAAACCGGGCGAATCGTCAAACTGCACGTATCTGAAGATTTCACTTTCCTTGAATACGTAGCCGCAACCAAGCGAAGTTTCCTGGAAAAGAAAAAAGTGCAGGAGGAGTCGGCGAAATGCAGGAAAATGGAGATAGAAGCCTAAGTGAGCCGCGCATGAAGGTAACCGCTCAAAAGAATACGGTTGATGGCGGCATCACGGAACGGAAGATGTTAGAGGAGAGACTCTCCGCATTAAACTCTTATGGTGGAAAATTAAACACCGCAACAAGTTTCGAGCAAGTTTATGAACTGACATTAGACGCCATGGAGAAAACCTTAGGCTTTGAACACGCAGCATTCATGACTGTAGAAAAGGGCAAACTGAAAATCGCACGCTTCCGTGGATATCCTGAACCTCTTTCATTGAGACTGCCTCTTGATGGAGCAAAAAAAGGCATAACCGTCAGAGCGGCAAACACACGAAAAACAGTGCTCGTTGACGACGTGACGAAAGACGAAGACTATGTTGAAGGCGCTCCCAACATTCGTTCCGAACTGGCTGTGCCTATCGAGATAGAGAACCGGGTGATAGGCGTCCTCGACGTTGAAAGCAAAAAAGTAGGAGCGTTCAATGAAAAAGACGCAATGTTACTCCAAATCTTGGCTTCACACGCTGCAACCGCTGTCAGTGACATAGAAAAGCGACAAGAAATCGAGAAACGCTCAAGCCAATTATCCTCGTTAATGAAGAGTTCAGCCGAGATGATTCGCTCCTCGGATTTACGTCAAAGACTTCAAAAAATCGCCGAAGCCATAAGAGAACTCGGCTGGCGAAGAGTTGTCATCTCAGTCAGAGACGAAAACATGGAAATCAAAAGCCCAGACGACCTAGTAACCGTCGGCTTAACAGAAGAAGAAAAAGAATTCTTGTGGAAGAACAGACCGCCTGGTCATGTTTGGCGTGAACGCTTTGGACCAGAATTCGAACGATTCAAAATAGGCGAATTCTTTTACCTAAAATGGAGTGACCCGTGGGTAAGAGAAAAATTCTCCAAAGGCACCGTTGAAAGTAAACTTAAGCAAGAAGATATGGTTGACTGGGACCCACAAGACTTGCTCTACGCTCCCCTTTGTTTAGCTGAAGGACGAATTGTAGGTGTACTGAGCATAGACGATCCATTAGATGGAAAACGACCCACCCAAGAATCTCTTGCCCCACTGGAACTCTTTATACACCAAGCCGTTGTAGCCATCGAAAACGCCAAGCTAATTCAACAGTTAAAGCAATCAGAAGACAAGCTTAAACGTTACTCAGAGCACCTCGAAGAGCTAGTTGAGGAAAGAACGGTTGATTTGAGAAAAAGCGAAGAGAAGCTCAAAAGCATATTTGCCGCTTCTCCAGATCCCATTACAGTCACTGACCTCAACGGAAACATAATCGAATGCAATGCCCAATCGTTGAAGATGAAGGGGTATTCATCGAAAGAAGAACTGATTGGCAAAAACGTCTTTGAATTTATCGCTGAAAAAGACCGTCAAAAAGTCACAGAGTATATGAAGAAGACTCTGGAGCAGGGTTTGGTTAGAAACATCGAATACACTTCATTGACGAAGGACGGACGTGAATCTCCTGCTGAAGTTTCAGCGAGTATTGTTAAAGATGCTTCAGGCAACCCCATATCATTTGTGGCTATACTCAAAGACATCACAGAACGAAAACAAATGGAACAACAACTTCTCAAGTCTGAAAGACTTGTCGCCATCGGCGAAGTAGCAGCAATGGTTGGCCACGACCTGCGTAATCCGTTAACAGGCATCGCTGGAGCCGCATACTATCTGAAACTGAAGCTAGGCTCAGAGATTGATGATAAGGTAAGGGAAATGCTGGAACTAATCGAAAAAGACATAGAACACTCGAACAAAATCATAGACGACCTCTTAGAATATTCCAAAGAAATGCGATTAGAGATAACAGAAACCACGCCCAAAGCAATCATCAAAGAAGCATTATCACTAATCAGAGTACCAGAAAACATCCAAGTCGTGGACTCAACTCAAAACGAACCAAAAATAAGGGTTGACGTTGAGAAACTGAAGCGAGTTTTCGTCAACCTCATTAAAAACGCAATTGACGCAATGAATGAAGGAGGCAAACTGGCTATAGAAAATAGGGAAACAAACGGAAACTTGGAATTTGTAATAGCAGACACGGGAATAGGCATGTCAAAGGATATCATGGAAAACATTTGGACACCGCTCTACACGACAAAAGCAAAAGGAATGGGATTAGGTTTGCCTATCTGCAAACGAATTGTAGAAGCCCACGGAGGAGACATCGCAGTAGAAAGCACGGTTGGAAGGGGAACTAAATTCACAGTAACCATTTCAATCAAACCAAAAGATGGAGGTGAAAAAACATGGGTGGACACGCCAGAATCCTTGTTATTGACGACGACGAAAGCGTAAGAAAAGTCCTCGAAGCCATACTAGAAGAAAAAGGATACGTTGTCGACACGGTGGAAAATGGAAAGGAAGCAATTGAAAAAGCAAAGACCAATTTCTACAACCTTGCGTTAATAGATATTCGACTTCCAGACATAGAGGGAACAAAGCTATTGACCGCCATGAAAGAAACTACTCCAAAAATGGTCAAAATAATCGTTACAGGTTATCCTTCACTTCAAAACGCTATAGAAGCCGTAAACAACGGCGCAGATGGCTACATACTCAAACCAGTGAACATAGACAACGTTCTAGACACAATCAAGACGCATCTGAGAAAACAGGAGGAAGCCAGAAAATACAGTGAAGCAAAAGTGGCAGAATTCATCGAAACACGAGCTAAAGAACTGAGCGAAGAAAAAATCACAACCTAAGAAAAACATAAAGAAAAAACTCTCATTTTTTAACCATTACACTCGTAGGACGCTGTCTGTAGGTTTTGAGCGTTTCATGTGAAAAGTCGGCGCATGGTTTGTATGCTTTCTGCCACATGGTCTATTGATTCTAACATCACGACGCCTTTGTAATTGATGTTTTTGAGATCTTTTGCCACAGCCGCCCAGTCGATTTTGCCGTAGCCAATTCCCCGATGCGCATCATACTTTCCCTCGTTGTCGCTGACGTGTACATGAACGATTTTATCAGCAAACTTTTCCATAAAGCCAAAAACCTGCTGACTAGTGTTAGCGTGAGCGATGTCTAGGGTTATGCCCAAATCACTATCAGTGCCCAACTCACTGTAAAACAGGGCAAAGTCCTGCATGCGCTTGACGAGAAAATGAAAGGGTTCAGGAGTGTTTTCTATAGAGATTTCTATTCCAAGCTTCTTAGCAGTGGTTAACAAGGTTCTTACAGAACGAAGGTTGAGTTGCCAATCGAGGTTTGGATAAAACTCGCTGACGCTGGATTTCCAACCAGAATGGAAAACCCATTGTCGACAATTAAGAAGACGAGCGTAGCCCAATGATTTTTCGAGGCGTTTAAGCATGACTCGGCGAAGCGTCTCGTTGGGCGAAGCAATGTTGATGTCGACGAAGGGGGCATGAACCGTAAATTCAAGACCGTTTTCGCGGGCAATCTTTTTCAGAGTGTTTACTCTTTTTCGGTTCAAGGCATGTTGGCTTTCGTCCACCAGCTCTACGTAGTTGACGTCGAACTCTGTTAGATGCGCAAGCATGGATGAGAACGGTTCGCCTAAGCAGAAGAGCATTGATAAACCAATGTTCAATTAGAACACTCCAATAAATGAAACCTTGTCAAAGTCTATTTTTTGAGTTTAGGTTTAAGTTGTTTTTGGCGCAAGCCAGTCAATTATTTCTCGTGGGTTGCTGCATCGAATTTCAACTTTTATCGGTCCAAGGGGAGATTCGCCCACAGGCTGGGAAAATGAAACATGCCCAGCATAAGCAACCTGCTTATTCAAGTAGAAGACAATTGTGCTGCCGTTGATTCCTCCGTAGAGAACGGCGCGAGCAGCGGCTCGAATTCTCTCTCTTCGAAGGAGGTTTTGAAGCTTAGTTAGTCCATCCGTTCCTTTTGTCCATGCTGTTAACGTGCTTCCACGCTTTAGAGGCTTGACCTCAAACTGAAGATTGCCGAATAAGTTTTCGATGGCTCGTTTCACCTTGGCTTCGTCTTCGGTTGAGTTTATTTCAGCTTGAATTTGAACCTCTATTTCATCCATTTTTGAATGACAGCCTCCAAAACTTGGCGAACCTGAGTTTTAAACTGTTCGTAAGTTCCTTCGTTCACTATCATGAAATCGCCCATGGCGATAACGTTTCCCTGCCCAACGCTGAGTTCCCGCAAATCTCTCTGATAGAAAACATCCCAACCCTTTGGGTCGTCGCTTCTCTTCCTCTTTGACAAGCGTTGAAACCGCGTTTCAGGAGAAGAATGAACAGCAATCAAAGTAAAATTGTGAAAGTGCTTCTTGAATTCATCGACTTCGGCAAGGCTGCGAACTCCATCTACAAAGACAACATTCGACTTTGCATTTTCAATTTTGGGGACGCATCTTTTAGCCACTGCGGCAGGTCCCTCTTCTTCTCTTAGTTGGAGCATGATTTTGCCGATGTTTTCTGGTGTTGGCTCAAGTCCTCTTCTTTTGGTTTCTTCTCTTATTTCGTCGCCCATCACTACAACCGAATAGCCCATGTTCTCGGCTGTGGTTTTAATTGTAGCCTTTCCAGCCCCGGGCATTCCAGCCGCACCGATGACCATTTTTTGTTTCATTTCTAATCTGACTCGCATGTTGATATTGCATTTAGAATTTTTTAAATCACTTATAACTGCTTGTCATGTTCAATGGTTTAGACATGCTTAAAAGTCTTTGAAATCAAGTAGAAGAGGGGCGCTGTAGTTCATGTCGGAGATGATTCGCAGCTTTATTGCCTTTGACATCAACAACGAATCAGTTCTCAAACGGTTTACTGAAGTTCAGAACTCGCTGCTCAAGACGGGCGCAGATCTGAAGTTAGTTGAGCCTAAGAACATCCACATAACAATGCGTTTTTTAGGTGACATCAAATCAACGATGGTTGATTCGGTACATGAAGCTATGAAAAAAGTTGCTTTCTCAGCCTTCGACTGTGAAATTCATGGTGTAGGCGTTTTCCCAGACCTGCGCTATGCAAGAGTGATATGGGCTGGCATGAGGAAGGGCGCAGACGAATTGATGAATGTCTGTAATCAATTAGAACCGAATCTTCGACAGTTGGGATTTAGACCCGACCCGAAAGGGTTCAGCCCACACTTGACGCTTGCACGTGTAAAAACTGGACGCAACAAGGCTGAGTTGACCCGTTGCATTCAAGATTTGGCAGAATACAGCTTTGGCGTAGTGCGAGCAGATTGTTTACGGTTAAAGAAGAGCGTATTAACACCTAAAGGTCCAATCTATTCTACACTGCGAGAAGTTTGTCATTAGTGGTTCACAATGGATTCAAACCTAGAAAAAGTTCTAGAAGAAGTGTTGAAAAAAGTAACTCCCACTCAGAAAGAGAAGGGAAGCATCCGCTCGTTAGCCGACACCTTGGTTGAGAAGGTGAAAGCGGCAGCGGAAAAGTACGTGGTCAAAGCCCAAGTTAGGGTTGAAGGCTCAGTGGCAAAAGACACATGGCTTAGAGACGAGCCTGAAATCGACATTTTCATTCAACTGCCCACACACACGCCGCGGGAAGCGTTAGGAACTGTCTGCCTAAATATTGCAAAGGAGGCGACAAAAGGTTCGAGGCAGGTTGAACGCTTTGCGGAGCATCCGTATCTTGAAGCGTTTGTCAACTCAACCCGTGTGAACATTGTGCCGTGTTTCCGAGCCAAGCCGGGTGAATGGATGAGCGCAACAGACCGCACTCCATACCACACGGATTATGTGCAACCCAAGCTGAATGACAAGCTAAGGAGTGAAATTCGTCTTCTTAAACGGTTCATGAAGGGCATAGGCGTCTACGGCGCTGAAATCAAGGTTGGAGGCTTCAGCGGCTACCTATGTGAACTGTTCACCCTTCATTATGGAACGTTTGTTAACGTCCTAGAGGCTGCCTCGGGTTGGAGAAAGCCATGGATAATCGACTACGCCAAACACTACAAGGGAAGAGAAGACGAGATTCCCAAAATCTTTGAAGAACCAATAATAGTTGTTGACCCAGTTGACAGAGGAAGAAATGTTGCATCAGCGGTTCGACAAGAACGCCTAATGGAGTTTGTCGCAGCCAGCCGACAGGTTTTGCAGCATCCCAAAAAAGAGTTTTTCTATCCGCTATCAACGAAGCCTGTCAGCGAAAAACAACTCTCCAATGCAATGAAAATGCGTGGCACAGCCCTTATATTTGTTAAATTTGAAGGCGTGAAGGCGGTCCCAGACATCTTATGGGGTCAACTTTACAAGACAAAACGTTCGCTACGCAAAATGCTTGTACAACATGATTTCTCCGTCGTTAACGATGCTGTTTGGAGCGATGAAAAAGCCTTAAATCTACTGCTCTTCGAAGTTGAAAATCGTTCGCTACCACCTTCAAAAAGACATATGGGACCACCAATTGAAAAAAAGAACGAGTGCGAGAAGTTTCTGCGAAAACATCTTGAGTCGCCGACAACGGTTTCTGGACCTCGCATCGAAAATGGTCGCTGGGTCGTGGAAGTCAAACGCAGATACGTAGATATCGTCGAGTTATTAAGAGAGAAGATTGAAGACGGCGGAAGGCAAGTTGGCGTTGCAGAATTGATTTCCAAGGCGATTGCCAACTCGGTGCAGATTTTGACAAATGAAGAAATAATGAAAACATATCTATCAAACACAGATTTCGCTAGGTTTATGACAGAATATTTACATGGAAAACCGAAATGGCTTAGAAAACAAGTCTAATTAGGTAAGCTTCAAACCTAGATTCAGGCTCCTCAATAACTTCTCACACGTATACGCAAGTTATATTGCAGTGCTGCAACAAAGGGGACTTCATGAAGGTTAGGTATAGCCTGCCAGAGGGAATGCGATACGCCACGTTGAAAGAAAGAAGAGAATACTATCAAAACGAGTTTAATCCACAAAGATTGGAGAAGTGGTTTGAGAACTGGGCTCGGAACGGCTTGGTCAATTTTGCGGTTATTATTGGCAGGCACACACACACTTTTCCGAAGAAGTACGAGGAAGACGCTTCCACAACAATAATCATTGATGAATACAAAGACTTGAACGATGTAAAGGCGCAAATCCTTGAGTTCTTGCCCGAATCAGCTTACTATGATAGGAATGTTTACGATGAGAAGCAACGGGTTATCGGTCAAGAGTTAGCCTTTGACCTGGACCCGGAGAACTTGACGTGCCCAATTCATGGAACTCTAGCCGACAAGATGAGACGACGTCAAGGCTTAGCTTTCTGCGCACTAGAACTATACATGGTGAAAGAAGAAACGCTCAAGCTTTATGAAGAATTAGAGAAGCAATTCACACGTTTGAGAGTAGTCTATTCTGGAAGAGGATTCCACATACACGTCTTTGACCCAGAAACCTTCCGATGGAAACGCAGGCAAAGGCAAACTCTTGCCAGAGAGTTGAAGAAAAAAGGGTTTCTAATCGACGAGTGGGTGACCACAGGCGGCATGCGATTGATACGACTGCCCTACAGCCTTCACGGCATGGTTTCAAGAATTGTTGTCCCAATCGACGCAGACGAGTTAGAGAGCTTTGACCCCATCACAGACAAACAGTGCTTGCCAAAGTTCTTAGGTTAAGGATTCACCTTTTCTTTTTTGCCGCTGGTTTTTTCTTAGCTATTTCTTTGGCTTTTTTCTCCTTCTTCTTGTAATAGTAATATTTCTTCTTCTTTTCAGCCTCAGCCATTTTGTCTTTCACCGCAATAGACTATTTGGAGGCGCTGTGAATATGAAATTTACGTTTCTTTGAAAGGCTTGGTCAACGCGAGAACAGCGAGCAACGGCATGATTATTATTACTAAGTGGAAGGGCGTGTATGCTGATGATTCGTATAGCAATCCGCCCAAATATGGAGCGATAAAAGCAGCAAGCGTAACTGAAACTTGTGAAAGAGAAATCCATCTCCCTCGGGACTCTTCAGGTGCGATAGTGCCAATTGTAGCGTTCATTAAATACCATGTGGGATAAGACGCGCCGTTCAAAAACGAAGCCAAAGCTAAAAAGAAGAACTCGTTGAAAGACATCAGGAGCCATAAAGAAAAGCTACTCACGAACAGCGAAGCGGCAACAGCAACCATCTTTGTCCACCTGTCACCCATCCTGCCAAAACCAATGGAAAACACCGTCCACCCAAAAAACGTCACCGACCCGAGAACACCTATTTTGAAACTGTCAAGTCGGAACTCTTCTTGTAAAAACTGCACAACCAAGGGGCGCACTAACGATAGGAAAAATGCTACAATTGCAAAAAATATGGATAGGAGAATAATTTTTCTCGCTCTAGAAGAGCCATTGTTTGAGAAGACTTTGGATGAAATGGCAGGCTTTGTTGCGTGTTGACTTTTGATTAAGAATATGAGTGCTGCGGCAACTGAGTAGAGGATGAAGGCGAGGAAAAACACTCTTTGCATTCCAATAATTGTGGCGAGGTATCCTCCGAGCGCAGGCGAGAAAATGTAGCCTAACGACCAAGATGCTGATATGAAGGCGAAGGTTAACGTCATTCTTCCTTTGCTGGCTGCAGTTGCGATGTAGGCGCTGGTTGCAGGCCCGCTCAAGAGAACGCCGTACAGCATCATAGGCAACACAAGCTGAGTCCAATGGGTTGCAATGGAAATCATCACGGGCAACGGAACCCAAATCAGCCAACCAACAATCATAACCTTCTTTCGGTCAAATCTGTCAGCTGCGAAACCGCCAGGTATGATGGTCAACGCGGTGCTCAATGTGAGAAGAGAAAAGAGCAGACCCACATCGGAGGCTGTGGCTTCAAGCCCTCTAATGTAAATGGGCAGAACGTAGATGAAGAGACCATCGCCGAAGGCGCCTATGAAGTTTGAGACGCAAATGAGTCTTAGGTCTCTGTTAAGTGTTCCTGCAGGCAGCAATTGGCCCCAAACGGTTTTGATGCTCATTTGAGACACGAGGATTTACTCTAAAAGTGACTCTTTCAGTTTAAGTTTGTCTTTGAAAAGGGTTAAGGGATTGTTGCTTGTTCGATTACAGTTTCCCTTTCACTCTGAGATTGCGAAGCACCATGGCGTAAGCTGACGCTCCCAAAAGCGCAAAAGGAACACCCATCAAAATCATGCTCAATAGAAAACTTGGTTGAATTGGAGCGCCCTCGAAGGCGAATTGACGAATCGCTTCAGCAGCAAGACTGAGAGGATTTGCAGCTACGGCAGGCACAATAAATGATGGAAGATAGCTTCGAATCGTCTCGATAGGGTAGTATACAGTGCTGAGAGCAAGTAGCGTAACCTGCACCATTTGTTGGTAGGCAAAGAAGTATTCTCCATGAGTCGACGCTAACGCCGCAAGCGTGGCCGCTATACCCGCGAGTCCCATTGCCAGAACGAAGAGGAAAGGCAGGATGGCGAAAGTGCTCCAAACGGCTTGAGCTGGAAGAACGAGAAGCGCGATGAGCAACAGTGAAGTGGAGTAGACTATTGAGGCGAGTCCTCCAGCAAGCAGGTAGGCGGCAACAACTCCAAAGGTGCTGATGGGCAAGGAAAGGTAATATTGAATCACGCCTTCACGAATAGCCAGCCAAATACGTCTGCCTGTGTCCAATGAAGCGGAAAAAAGTCCCATAACTACAACGGCGGGAACAAAGAATCGGAAGTAGTTGAAGCTCATCAGCTTTCCATAAACCAAGGCGACAACGAGCATGTCGGAGAGGTGAAGGCTCAGGAGCACAGCCATAAGCCATTTGGTGCGGAAGAAATAGGAGAAGTCGTTGCGAGCCAGCTGGAGAATGCGGCTTAGTTCTTTCATCCGCTCTTCACTCCTTCAACGAGCCGCTGCAAGAGGAAGACGCCCAAGCCGAGAGTGCTCACAGCCAAAGCAGCGAGTGCAGCGACTGCATAACGCGGGTCTAAGAGTATGCCTGGGTCAAAACCCAAGAATAGGCGAACAAGGTCGGCTCCGTACGTGAGCGGGCTGAAGAAAGCTGCAGAGGCGTAGGATGGAGGCAGAAATATGAAGGGGTAGAGAACCGTGCTGAAGCGGATTATTAGCGTGCTCAAAGCGCTGACGATTGCTGAGTAAACGTCTGAAGATTTGAAGGCGATGAAAGATAAGCCCAGCATCAAGCCTGCAACACCGAAGCCTAACCAAAAAAGCGTGCCAACAGCAGCTGCAACCGATATCAAAGTGAAGTTTCCAATGACTGCCAAAGTGACAACTAGAGGGAGAGTAATCATCAACGCTAGCTCTGTTCCACCCTGAAGAGCTTGAGCCAGAAACAATTTCCAACGCGGAATGGGGAGACTAAGAAGGTAAGGAAGGCGCCCCTCGTGAGCGTGCTCCACAAAGTGTCGCCCCGTGTGAGAGCCTATTTCAAAAGTCATCATGACCACAAAGCCAACGGCATAGAACTGTAAGTAGTCCGTCATCGTGGTGACGAGTTGTGATATGAGCGCTCCATAAATGTAGAGTTGAAGCGCAAAGCCTGCCCATTCAAAAATAATCCAGACTGGAGGACTAAGCTCATGCTTCAAGTCGAACCATACTAGACGGATTATGCTACGCAACCTGTGCTGCCTCCAAGGCTCGTCCCGTAAAATGGAGAAAGACATCGTCTAAAGACGGTTCAGTCACGCGCACTGACAGTACGCGAGCGTTTCTCTTGTAACAGAGGTTTGTCATTTTGGGCACCCAAGCTTCAGCCATCGAAACGTAGGCTTTGAACTGATTTTCTTTGAGAGTTACTAAGCGAACGGTGCCCTCTATCTGTTTTAACTCTTCCTCCAGCTTTGTAGTGTCAGATCCTTCAAGCTCCAATTCGACTATGTCGCCTCCAGCGATGCTGTCCTTCAACCGCCTAACCGTGTCACAAATTACGCTCTGTCCTTGATCCAGCACTGTTACTCGATCGGCCAAGTATTCTGCTTCGCGTACTTCGTTAGTAGCCACCAAAATGGTTGAGCCTTCTTCTCTCAACTTCAGAATGTGCGCCCAGATAGTGCGTTTACCACGCAAATCAACTTGACTTGAGGGTTCGTCGAAGATTGCGAAGCTGGGACGCTGGATCAAAAGCTTGGCAACTTCTAAGCGTTTGGCTTGACCGCCAGACAGATGCATGAACAACTTGTTCTTGGCATCCCAGAGCTCCAAGTCCTTCAAAACCCGCTCAATCAATTCATCTCTCTTCCTTTCAGCGACTCCGCACATGGCGGCGTGAAACCTCAAGATTTCGGCTGGTTTGTGTCGCCAGAAACCCCGCGCCTCTTGAAATGCTATGCCCAATACTTCGCGAACCCGCGTTGACTGTGTGGTCACGTCGAAGCCCATTACGCGAGCTTGACCTGAGGTGGGTTTGAGCACGGTTGCGAGGATGAGCAGAAGCGTGGTCTTTCCCGACCCGTTGGGACCGAGTAGAACCATGATTTCGCCTTCGTTGAGAGTGAAGTCTAGGTCTTTGAGCGCAGTTGTCTTGCCGTATCTTTTAGATAGGCTCTTGGTCTCAACAGCGTACATTGTGTCATACTCTGCTTGAAGTGGCTAGCTAAGATAAACATGAAAGCCTCGTATAAAAACCATAAGAACCAAACAGAAAGAAGCTGAAACAGACTGTTTGCAACGAAGCCATACCGAAGTTTAATGGTTCTGAAAATAGTGTTTGGTTACATTGTTCTTTCGAGCATGTTGATGAATTCTTCAGCTTGTTTCATGCCTTTCTGCCAGAACTCTTCTTTGGTGATGTCGAATCCTAGTTCGGCGGCGAGTTCGCGTGGAGACTTACTGGAGCCTGCAGCCAGCAGCGCCTTAAGCTTGGGTATAAAGCCTTTGCCCTGTTCTTTGTACAGCCTGTACAATGCATAGACGAATAGTTGCGCGTATACGTATGGGTAGTTGTAGAAGCGGTAGTTAGCAAAGTAATAGTGTGGTGTTGTTACCCATCCCCACTTCAAGACGTCAAGCCAGTCAACAGCGTCGCCACAGATTTTGTCACGCGCTGCAATCCAGAGTTTGGCAATGGTTTCTCCGTCTAAGTATTGGCCCTTCTTTATGGTGTCGTAGAGTGCTTGTTCGAAGAACACCCGTGCGGATACTAGGAAGGCTACGTTGCCGAATTCATCCAAGACGACTGCCAGTATTGCTTGCTGTTCCTCCTTTGTCTTGGCTTTTTGGAGTAGTCGTTCAGTGAGAAGTAGTTCGCCGAATATGCTTCCTACCTCAGCCATGCAACTGCCTACTTCACAGTTACTTGGTTTCTGCGCTCTTGAGAGGAAATGGTCATGAATCGCGTGACCAAGTTCGTGCGCCTGCGTGTATACATCCATCATTCTTCCATTGAAGCTTTGTAGTATGTAAGCGCTTTTTCCCGCCAGCCATGGAGTGCAGAAGGCTCCTGCAGTTTTGCCGGTTCGGGGTTCGCCATCCAGGTGGCGTTTTTCATACATTTCTTTTATCCAGTTTCCAATCTGCTCGTCGAACTCTCCGTAGGCCGCCATTATTTCCTTGCGGGCGTCAGCCCAGCTGTGAGTCGGCGGCGTTCTGGGTAAAGGCGCCCAGAGGTCGTAGTTGGCAAGTTTTGGCAGGTTCATAAGTCTGGCTTTAAGCTTGAGGTATCTCTGGTATAGGCTTGCGTTTTTCTCCACGGTTTTCATAAGGCTGTCAATGGTTTGTTGGTCAACATCGTTGTCGATGAGGCTTTGTGTCATTGGCGTCGGCCACTTCCGCATGTTACACATTTGGATGTGATCGTCGCATACGGCGCGGATGCCGCTGGCCCAAACAATGTCGTCCTTGCAGACATTCTCAAAGACTGTTTGGTATGCTCTTCTTCGCAAGTCACGGGCTGGGCTCTGATAAAAGCCTATGATTTGACCGTAGGGCATGGTTTTCTTTTCACCGTCAACTTCCATTGTGAAAGTCTTTGTCGACAGCCAATCGCTTTGAAGCAGTTCCCAAGCGCTGATGCCGTTTTTGTCTTTGACGATTACCAGCTTCTCTTCGGTTTCGGAGAGCATGTGTGGAACTCTTCTTTGTATACGTTCCAGATAGTGCTTGTATTCGGCCAGCACTGGGTCATTTATCAATGACGGCTTTGCAGCAAGAAGTTTGCCCAGTTCGATATCTATGAAGGCTAAGGCTTGGTTAACGTTCGTCATAGCTCTGCGTGCGGCTTCATTGAGTTGCTTGGCATTTTCATCTGTGGAATTGGCTGAATACATTAGATAACAATATGTAACCGCTCCCTCAAACTTGAGCCTAAGCTCGTCCCGACTCTTCAACAGCTCCAAAACACCTTCAGCGTCAAGGCTGATTATCCTGCTACGATACTTCTCGTTAGCTTTGCCTGCCTCTGCCACCATGACATCTAAGCATTCTCGTATCGCCTTCGGATCGGTGCTATCAACAAGCTGCGAAAGGTCCCAGACCATCTCATTAAACATGACACATCAACCTTCGTCCCTTCAATTGCTCTCTACGCTATATTAAACATTAAGTGCGAACATGTAGGCGATTTAAATAGTTTCCAAGTGTTCAGAAAAAGTAAGTAACATTAAGATGAGCCCTGAATTTTCGTGGTGGGGTCGCGGGGGGATTTGCTCCTCGACCTCAGCGGAGCCGTCTCCAGCGAATCCCCCTTCTTTTTAAAGAGCAATCCATCAATAACAGATAGCATGGAAGTGAACATTATTGGAGCCTGATCAAGTCAAAGAAACGGTCAAAAAGTACTACACGGAAAAAGGCTTAGGAGAATGGGAAAGGCTTACTAGGCATCCTTATAACAGGTTGGAGTTTGATACAACCATGTATTTTCTCAAGCAGTACCTTCCGGAGAAAGGCTTGGTCTTAGACGCCGGCGGTGGTCCTGGAAGATACACTATTGAACTTGCTAAGCTGGGGTTTGACGTTATTTTACTCGACTTGACACCCATACTGCTGGAAATTGCACGCGAACAAATAATGAAAGCAGACGTTGAAGAAAGAGTCAAAGAGATTCTTCAGGGCTCTATAGATGATCTTTCCATGTTTAAGGACAGTACCTTTGATGCCGTGATTTGCTTAGGCGGAGCCTTGTCTCATCTTGTGATTTACAAACAAAGAGAAAAAGCAACTAATGAGCTTGTTAGGGTTGCAAAGCCCGATGCTCCAATTTTCGTTTCGGTGATTGGAAAACTAGCTGTCTGCATGAATACCATCGTATTTTTGTGGCCAGAGCTGGAGTCTGCTCCGGAAGTGTACAGAAAGTATACTGAGACTGGAGACTATTTTGGTGGAACTGGTTTCGCTCCGACGCATTTCTATGCGCCTGAAGAATTAGAGAGAGAATTTGAAGACAAAGCGAAAATTCTGAAAATGGTCGGCTTAGAGGGCATGTTCTCTACACATGAAAAAGAATACAACGAAGTACACAAAATGGAAAAATATAACGCTATTCTTTGGGAAACACACCAGAAGACATGCACACACCCAAGCATTGCAGGCATCAGCGAACATTTCATGATAATCTGCAGAAAATGACAGATGGACCTCAAGATCTATTGTGGTGGGGTCGCTGGGATTTGCTCGTCGACCTCAGTGGCGAAATCTCCCGCAAAGTCGGATTTTCCTAGAAACTTGATATACCAATAAAACATAAAAGGAGAGTGATAACCCTATGCCTAAGAAACAGAGACTCACAGTCGAATACTTCTTAGAAGAGATTCGCACTAGAAAAACTAAGGGAACTTATAAAGAATACAAAGCGGGCATAGAAAAGTTTGTTGAGTTCTATGACAAATCTGCTAACGAAATTCTTGAAGAGAGACGAAAAGATGTAATGAGTGGAGATTTCACTCGAACTACACACTTCAGTAGAGAACTAGAGAAATTCCACAAGTATCTTTTAGACAAAGGCTATTCGATTAACTCAGCAAGAAACTATTGTTTAGGCATTAGGCAACTATTCCGATTCTATGGTTTTCCTCTAACTAACTTGAGTGCTGAAATCTCTCAAACCGTGCAGACAACTAAAGACTTCATACCGACAATTCAGCAATACAGAGATATGTTCAATGTAGCAGACATTAAAGGTAAAGTCATAATCAGCATGGGCTTAGATTTAGGTTGGCGAATCGGAGACTTCGTTGGTATCAGAAAAGAGCAGATTCCCGACTTAGAGCAGAAAGCACCTATCCCTTTTGACTTAGTTACTCAGAAAGAGAAGGTTATCGCTAAATCATTCTTAGGCTTAGAAACAATTGAACTGCTTAAAACCTATCTTCCAACACTTCCAAAAGAAAACCCGTATCTGTTTCCCGCAAATCATGACAAACACATAGATGACGAAACAATAAACTATCACTTGAGAGAACTCTCTAAGAAGGCAAAAATCAAGATTCCAGAAGGCAAAAGACTAAGATTTCATTGTTTCCGAAAGCGATTCTTAACAACTTGTGCAGATTTGAAGATAGATGTCAACACGGCTAAAATCCTAGTCGGTAAAGATGTCGAATCTTCAATGTTAGCGTATCTCTCTGAGGTTGACCATGCAAAAGCCTTTATGGAAGTAAAAGACGCACTTAACCTATCTAACGGAAGGATAAAAGAAACGTTGGAATCTAAAGACGAAGAGATACGCAAACTAAGAAAAGAGCTAGAAGAACAGAGACTAATCCTTAAAGGAATGACAGAAATCTACGGCGAACAAATTCTAGAAAAAGCAATGCAGAAACTAGGCAAAAAACCAACAGACCTTCAAGGTGTAACCATAATAGACATCTTAGAACTACTCAGAGAAGTCGGTCAAGCAAAAGAACAAAAAGACAGAGAGGAATATGAGAAACTAATAGAGGCAAACAACAACAACCACTAAGCAACGTCTTTCTTTTTTTCCGTTTTTCTAATCACGTGATTAAACTTCTCACAGTAAACAACATCATAAAATACACTTACTGAGACGGTATTGCTATCATCTCATATCTGTTTTTGGGTTTTTGATAAAAGAATTCTTTTTTATTCTTATCATTAATGTTAAAGTATGGCTTATGTGCGAAAATCAAATTGGCGACTTCACTTTCATGTTATGGGTTGTTGCTGACTTCAAAATCATGGTTGCCTAGCAGATATACCATGAGCGCTTCCGAGTTATCAAGCACAATCTCTTTTTTTGTGGTCAAGCCCATACTTAAAGCTTTACGTTTTCCGTCAAGAATCAAGCTTGTTTCTTCCATAAAGGATGATTCTAAGCTCTAAATTAGCCATTCATGAATGATAATTAATGCGTTAAGCCAATGAACCAATAACTAACGTATAAGAATCCCAAAGACGCTATACTCCTCTACCTTAAGGGAAAACAAGCGCAAACTGAAGAGATTTCAATCCCAACTTATATCCTCTACGGTAAACTATGCGTGTAAGCCTTTTCCTATGATTTGGATATCCCCATTATCAAGTCTCTGTTTCAGTCTCTTAAGCCTCAACATACTCTCTTTTTCTTTCTACGAGTCTTTAAAAATCTCCTAACCTCTTTAAACCGTAAACCACTCACGTAACATTCACTTATTCATGAATAGTCACACAGTCACTTACATACGTGAATAATGAAATTACACATATTCACTCATTAGACATGTCTCTGGAAAAACTAACTTCTATCGTCTCTTTCAGTCATTTATCACGTGAATAATCAAAACCATTTTACACATGAATAATGCTTGAAAGGAAAAGAAGCGAGAAAAAAGCTCTAAATTTAATCACGTGCTTAAAACAAAGCTTATTTGTCTGTTTGACCATAATTTAACGGTAGATAGGTTGATTAAGATGTCGTGGTCAAGAAAGCCAAATTTGGCAAATCCTAAATGCAAAAGATGTGGTTCGATAACTCAGAAGTGCGGTTTTTCGATAGCAGTTAGTGGAAAAAAGCAACGGTATCGGTGCACTAGCTGTGGTCACGTTTTCCTAGAGGATAAGAAAGAAGGCGTTTAAGAATGGTTGGCACAGAAACAAGTGGCAATAGAGCAAGTCAACCGATTAATCACTTAAGCCTAATGCTCACGGTTCAGCTTCTAGATTTCATTCAGAGCTTGCCAAATCCTAAAGGCATACCAACAGAGTTTTTGGTCTGTAGAGATTTTCTTCTAGCACATAAAGAAGAGTTCATTCAAAAATTTGGTCAACAAATATATGACGCTCATTTAGAGCGATACAGTCGAAACAGAACTGAAATGCACAGAGAGAAACAAAAGAAGAGACAAGAAGTCGAGGCAAGACGCTCAGAAAGATTAGCTCTGAAGAGAAGAGATTTAGACCTCAGAGCTAAAGAGCTTGAACTTCGAGAGCAAAATTCACTTATGCGAGAAAACAAACAAACCGATAAAGAGCTTCAATTACTTTATGAAGAGCAAGAAACGTTAAAAGAACAAATCTACGAGCAAAATAGGTTAATTACAAACGCTAGAAAACATGGCAACCTAAAAAATGAAGACGAGATTCGATTAGAAACCTTAAAGAAAAAACTCGAAGAAGTTGACGCTAAAATTAAAGATTTTGAATCTTCCAGAGGTCAAGAAAATGTCTGAGTCTGAGGTTTCGATAGAAGATTTGAATGAATTTGTCTTTAATGGAGACATAACAGTCGAAGAAACAGAAAGCTATTACATAGTCAAAACAACCAAAACAACCAAATTTCTAGGTGCAGAAACATCAGCAAAAATCTTAGCAGTCGTTAGAAAACTGAATGGTTCATACGCTTTTGTTATTCCTAAGAAAAGGTGACGTGACCAACATGACTGATTTGCCAATTGAAGAATTAGCTCAACTTCAGAGAGAGTGGCGAATATCCCAACTAAAAGGCTTGATTAAAGAAGAGAGAAATCCCGAAGTAAAAGAGCTTTTCAGAATTGAACTTGAACTAGTCGAAGACATGGATGACCAAAAATGGCTTGAACTAACACAGAAAAATCATGAAGAAATCGAAGCAAAAACAAGCGAAAAGTTGAAAGAATCCTACGAGAAGAATATTCCGTCTTTCTTGACTAAGTGGCTTCAAGACGAAACCGTGAGGATTTGGAAAGAAAGAACGGGAAAAACTAAGCCTAAGAAATCCACTGAGGATTTTCTAGGTGATTTAGATGTCTGAGCAACCACAAGAATCTCAATTAGATAAAATTCTCAAGTCACGTTTAGAAAGCACTCTAGAGCAAATAAAAGAAATTGAGAGACAAATTCCAGAACTACAGAAAGACTATGACGCTAAAATGCAAGAATTAAATTCATGCAAAGAAAAAATAAGAATTAATGTTTTACGAACTCTTCTAAGAGAAAAACGCCTCTTCATTAAGCAACAACAAGAAGCCAGACTAGAACTAGTAAAACAAATTCAGTTAATCCTCAAAATGCGTGAAGAGGGAGACTAGCATGACCTCAATTTTAATTGATAGTTATCCCGAATAAACTATGATGTTGTTTCTCTAGGCTTCTGAATCTTGACTTTAAATTCATAAAACTAATTTTTTCAACTTGACGGTATAACTGTATCAATTTGACAAGAAACGGGAAACAAGATGAGTAGTAAAGCAATATTGGGAATACTGCTTTTCTTATCGATGATTTTTGTTCTATATCCTTCAGTCACCAATCTTATTGACATACAGAAAGCAATTGGTGAAGCATCTCGATATGGATATGGAGATATTAATTTAGCAACCATTAAGGCTAGAGATAACTTAATCTTGCAGATAGTGGGATTTGTTTTCCTTTATCTTGTTTTGGCATTCGGATTCAACTTCATAAGATTCGAACAGCAAGAAACTTCAATAGAACCACAAAAAAGCGAACCCCTTGAGCCACAACAAGCCATCAAGCCAAAAACGCCTAAAGTCGTCAAGCCATTAACTAAGAAGACTCAAAACATAATTACTGTGTTGTCTGCATCAACCTTCATGCTAGTTTTTGTTTGGCAAGTTTTCAGCAATATTCCTAATACAACAATGAATCTTGATATCCCAATGTTCTTCATAGAGCAAGCGTTGAAAGGCATTGTTGCTTGTCTAATAGTCGGAATAATAGCCTATATCATAGCCAAAGCCAAATAGAAGTCTTCTAACCTCTAAAGGTTCAAGAAAAATTTGCAGAGTTATAGTTGAAGGCACGATTTTAGCGAAACGAACCGATTAACCTAGTCTTAGGCGATAGCGAAAACATTAAAGTCTGGAGAGGCAACAAACAAATAGAGGTGAATAAGATGTTCATATTTAGACCACTCAAAAGGATTAGGCAATTTGTAGATGAATTAAGAGCCTACGAACCAGAAAAAATAGTTCTAAAAACACGATTCTTAGACATTCACTACAAAAGAAGGGAAAAACAACTCTCTACGGCAACAGAAGACAGTCATGTTCTTGATAGGGTGCGAAATAATTATATGGAATATCTAAAAGGCAATCACATTTATGAGAAAATGCGAAACCATTATCTAGAAACTTTAGAACGCCTTGGACAGAGCGGAGAGATTCTCTCTTAGTAGTTCCCGACAGCAAATATTTTGAATATCTGTCCTTCGACTGTGCTGAAATATATCTCAAACGGAAGCGTCTCGTTTGGATAGAGGTTTTCCAGATATTCGTAATTGTAATCATCATAACGGCTTGCTAGAGAGCCATCAGGGTCATAGTGAAATACAAAGACATAGAGATGTTTCAATGAAGTGTTGCCTATGTTTGTTACATTTCCTCTAACATAAGTAGAAAAGTAACCTACATCAATGGTTAAATCGCTTATCTGAATTGAACTATCAAATGTATATTTGACTGATTTTAGTGTGCTGTAATTTGCTTGAAGTTCGTTGTATCTTTCATTGAGGTTATTATACTGATTTCGTAGAGCAGAGTAGTTGCCTTCTAATTGCTCGTAGTCATCTTTTAATTGAGTGTATTTCTTATCGAGAGCCTCATAGTCAACAAAAAAACTCTGAATTTTGCTTGTAAACCCAATACTAAAACCTATTCCTATTCCAATTAGTAGGCATACAACAATTATGGCAACAAATTTTCCCTTCAATGTTATCCCTCATAATAAGACTAGGTAAGAAATACTTTAAATATTTACCATTTTCTAGTATCAGATAGGCGTAGAGTTATGAAAAGCGGAAAAAGATTTTCTGAGATTCATTGTCCCTTGTGTTCTGAGGAATTTAGAGTAAGAAAAGGAGAACCCAGAACATTAAAACAATGGAGAATTTCGTTGTTTATGCATCTTACTGTTTCATTGAAACATCATTTAAAATCAGAGCAAGCCGAATCTGTTATCAACAAGTATTTCAAGTCTTTGGAAAAATAACTCTCCTCTGCCTATTTTCAAAATTCATTCTTAACTTCCATGCCTATGAAATAGTTACTATGTTTTAAAGCAAAAAAGACTAGGCAAATTGATTTCTTTTTGGGTAAAGTCTGGAAGTGGTCAAGTGAGTAATTTCTAGAAAACTAAAAACTACTCTCTTCCAGACTTCACCTATCGTTATTTAGAGAATAAACAACCGAATAAACTTTCTGGAAAATTGAAATCAGAAAAATGTCGCCTTATGTAAGGCTTGTATGTGTCGAGAAAATAGGCTTGTTTTTGCCTTATTTTGCCAAAATACAATGAAAAGAAACGTTTTTATTACTGCGTGAGTAAGGTTATAGTGGTCAAGTGAGTAAAAATGAATAGCAAAAAAGTAAGCTATTCAACCTCTAGAAGTCAACGAGAACTGGCATACAGAGAACACATTGAAAAACATATTATGCTCTAGCCATGACCAAATTTGAAATTCCGTTTGACATTCACGAAGCAATGAAAACAAACATTCTAGTCTCTGGAACAAACCACACGGGAAAATCTAGGCTTGCGTCTGGAATCTGTTCAGTTCTTCAAAACCTCAATTGGAAAATCGTGGCTTTCGATAACACGGGAATCTGGAAGCAAATTTCAGATATCCCAACATTTTATCAATTGAGTGAGAACCGAAACTTCGATAAAGATAGAGAGGAATGGTTTTATCCCTTCCCGACAGAGAGCATGATTTTCGACACTTCGTTATTGCTTCCCATTAACCAAAAATCTTTCGTAGATGACGTTTTAAGACGGTTGTGGAATGCTCAAGTGTATAATCCACAGAATCAATGGACATTAGTAGCTCTCGAAGAGTTTCAACTGTTCGGAAGAGATATAAGAAGTTCAGTAGCCCAAAACATTCTTAGAATCGCAAGTGCTGGAAGAAATCATAAAGTGAGAGTTCTAGCGATAACGGTTGACCTAGCTCTAGTCGATTCAGTATTTGTTCGGTTGTCTGGTCAACGGTATCATGGAAGAATTACACGGGAAGAAAATGGCTTACGAAAATTCAGAAACTACTATGGCTTAGACAACACTAGAGTAGCTTGTGAACTAGACTTAGGCTATTTTCTCTACTATCTCAATGACCGAATCAAAATAATTCATATGCCTCTCTTTCAACCTTCAAGACTTCCAGAACCATACAGAACACAACCAATAGAGCAACCAAAAGAAAGCCTATTCAGTAAAATAAAGAGGCTACTAAAATGACAGAGAAAATCTACTGTGAAAAGTGCGGTAAAGAACTAAGCGAATCAGAGGTTCATGAATTAGACGGTCAAATACTCTGTGAAAGCTGTTTCAATGAGGAAGAGGATTTCAGAGCTTTAGAGGAAGAGTGGTTTTAAATGAATGCGATTAGAGACGCTTCGTATCTCTTTCCCGTGCATGGCACGTTAAATTCATGGTATATCAGCACTCTAGGATTTTCCGACTTGTCTCCCGCACAATCCCTCTTTTTCTGTTCCAAGTCTATGATAGCTTTTTTGTGTTGTTGAGCCTACCCTCTGTTTAAGAAGCGTTGAACGTTTCCGTTCAGCTGAGCGTGCGTTGGATTAGATCAATCCTAATTCACGTGCTAAATGACGTATGTGCATTAAATAAGTTTAAATATTTTTGAGCTTTCTTGAGGCGTCAGGGTCTATGATGAAAAAGTTGACTACAGCCAGTATGAAAGTTAGCAGAGTTATGACTAAAAATCTGATAACTGTTTCTCTTGGCAGCATGGTAGAGGAAGCTGTGAAGAAGATGGTTGACCTTGATGTTGAATGTCTTCCCGTCGTTGATTCAGAAGGAATCTTGCATGGCTTGCTTACCTTTAGGGACATAGTGACGAAGGTTGTCTATCCGCAGGTTAAGGTGAGGAAATCTAAGGTTGAAGATATAATGGCTAAGGATTTAGTGACTTATGACCTAAATTGTACGGTCCTTGACGTTGTGAAAATGATGAAGAACAGACATCTCAGGCGGATTCCAGTTGTAAACGCCAGAAACAAACTCATGGGATTGGTCACTGATTTTGACTTGGCATTGTTTGGATGGGACTTCGAATAAGTTTTGCGTGCTTGGTTAAAGCCATAGAGTGTTTACCGCGGAGCGCGAGGGGACAGAATTTCTATCCCACACACAGGAATACGTTAACTCATGCAAGCATGCAGTTATTCGGTGGTGGTTAAAATTTAAGGAGCAATCTTCTTATGGAATTGATAAAAAGAAAAGTGTGTAAAAAAAAAGGACCGAAGATTTAGCTAATAAGCTTAATATCTTCTCGGGGGTCTTCGTTTAGAATAGCATTCTCGGCAGTATACGGGTCTGCTCCCGTCAGGTTTGAAGGGTACCTCACATTCTTTACCACAATCAGCGCATACGGCCTTGTGCATTTCTCGGTTTTCTCCATATGACAATCGAATTACACCTCCCTGTAATAGTCAACGAAAAACTAGCATTCTCATGGAATTCTAATTCTCGCTTGTCAAATCAGTTGACACATGACCTATTTAAACCTGTGTGCTTAAGTCATTAAGATAGCGACATTTACGGTAAACTATTAATGTGGCAGAGAGCTAAGATTTCGCACACATGGTTTCGCGTGCTGTTTCTACGGATTTGACGAAGACAAAGAAGGGAGGGTGCGAAGCGTCTCTTATCTGTTATGTCCGCTTCGTTCGTCGGCGTTTCGCGTTTATCTCGTCAACGTGATTTCGATAGTGCTGACGTTCGTTGGTCCGCGGCCTTCTTCGCCTGGTCGTGGTGGCAACTGCTGCGTGCCAATATCTATGGCCTTTATTTTGACTTCAGGTAAGAATCGGCGTCTGCATATTTCGACGACGTCAACTGCTCGGCTTATTGCCATTCCTCTAGCTTTAACTTTTATTTCTGGCGCATTGCCGTGGAAGAGGGTTATGCATGCCAGAACGTAATTCATCGCAGGCTTTCTTCCAATCAATACTGCATTGCTTTCTCGTGGCTCTGACATTTCCTGGTATCACTCCTTGCTTTTCTTGTGTCAAAGGCGTCCTGTGGGCTCCTTTGCAATCAGCCTAATGTTCAGCGCTTTGTAATAACTGTTGCTACGAGAATTTCCATTCGCAACAATCTTCTTGTTTCTGCTGCCTCCCGTTAAAACAAGCGCAAATCAACCATAAAACCGCCTAAAACAAGCCCAGAACGAGGAAATTGAAAAAGCCAAGAAAGAAAACATAAAAAAGTGAGATTTAAGCCCTAT